>VTLG01009514.1_pt1 | contig 29517 bp, 38 predicted proteins | sample 4694571 | NCBI WGS metagenome assembly VTLG01 (sample SAMN12604809, study PRJNA352737) | marine metagenome | biome: ENVO:00000447; feature: ENVO:00000209|ENVO:00000569|ENVO:01000036; material: ENVO:00002151; isolation source: viral sequences binned using virsorter ...
ACGATCGTGCGGTATTAACGGCCCCGCTCGAGTTACCCCTGGCCCCCGACTGCATTTGTTGTGCGCCGTGTCGGTCAGCGCCTGCCTCGTTGTAGGTGGGGGCTCCGGTAACAGACACGCCGTACGAGGTGACGTGATGAAGGGAAGGGGTGTCGTCCTGCCAAGAATTTCACCCACCGGGGCGCCCCATGACTGCACTGTAACAGAAAATAATCCTTTGATTGGTTACGCGCAATCTATAGGATGTGAGGTTGGGTGACAACCCAAATACACAAAAAACCAAAAAGGAACGCAATGAAACTACGAAAAAACAAACCCACGGTGAAGTATCTCCAACATGCGACAGCTCGCGACGTGCTGTTGTTTGGGACAGACGCCTTCAAGATCATCCGCAAGGATGCCCCCGATACCAGTGTCGCGGCCGGCTTATCGGTCGACACGACGTTGATGGAGGCGATGGTTTACGACGTGCTGTATACGTACCCACGCGGCGCCACGATCAAGGAAGTCGCGCGCAAGATGGACCGTTTGCCGCATACGATCTCGGGTCGCTTCACCGGGCTCCAGGAGAAGGGGCTTATCCGTGATACGGGGCGGAGGCGCATGCACTCTCGCGTCATGGAAGTCGTTCGGGGGGTGGCGTGATGTCGTTGACCCATCTATCCACGTCAGAGAATCGGGAGTTCGACATGGTCGAGCCAGGGATTTATGCGGCGCGGTTTTCCGTGATCTGCGGCCAAGGGGATCAGATCATCGAATACAACGGCGAGAAGTCCGTCAAGGATCGGGCGTTCTGGAATTTCGAACTCCTGCTTACGTCCAAGATCGTCGATCAACAGGTAGTCGTGGAGCCGTGCCGACGCCATGAGTCGGGCGAGCGCCCCTTGAGTATCGGCGAACGTTGGAACACCACCGCTCACCCGAAGGGGAATATCTCGCGGCGATTGCATCAGCTCTCGCGAGGCAAGGCCGTCGATGTGGCGAAGTTTGATTTCCGGCGCTTAATCGGGCAGCCCTGCAAACTCACGATCGAACACAAGCCACGCTTGAACGATCCGACGACGCTATGGGCGGCGATCGAGAAGCTCGAGCAGTACGATCGCGATATGTTCGGCGAAGTGTGTCCCGAGGCAACCGCCCCGGCGATCTTTTTCGATTGGGACATGGACAACGCCTCGGCGGAGTTCCAGCGCCTCCCCGAATGGTTGCAGCCAATCGCAACGCCCGCAACCGCCGAAGAAATCACCGCCGTGCGCGGTGTGGCGTTAGGCGCAGGCCCATCGAACAGCGACGTCCATACGGAGATCACCCGAGCGACGGAGGCGGTCCGCTCGCCCACGGTGACGATGCCGCTCCAGGATCTCGACGACGACATACCGTTTTGAACATTCGGTTCCACGACGTCGCGCAAAATACGGAGGCATGGGACGACCTGAAGTTGGCCGTCCCTAGCGCCTCCAATATGCACCGTGTCATCACCAAGGTGACGCGGAAGCCGTCGAAACAGCGGTATCTGTGGGCGTATGAACTCGCGGGTCAAAAACTAGCCGGGGAGCGCTTGGAAAGGGGAGGCGTTGGATTGGCGGCAGAGCGCGGGCATTTGCTCGAGCCTGCCGCACGCGACGCCTACCGCGAAATCGCCAACGGCGTCCCCGTATCGAATGGAGGATGGGTGACTCGAGAGCTCGGCCATGACGTCGTCGGCGCAAGCCCTGACGGAATGGTCGGCTCGACGGGTCTGGTCGAAATCAAGTGCCTCTCGTATCCGAAGCACCTCCAGATTATCGACACCTATCACCGCGAAGGAGCTCCTCCCGAGGAGTTCTGGATTCAAATCCAAGGACAGCTCTACGTGACCGGGCGGGAGTGGTGCGACCTTTGGTTGTACCACCCCCATCCCAATCTCCCCAATTTGAGGGTACATATCCCCCAGGATGAGGAGTTTTTGGAAGCCCTCGAGCCGGAGCTGTTGTGGGTACTCGTGCAGCGAGACGCCATCGTCAAGCGCATGCGCGAGGTTGTGTGACCAACTCGCATAACGCGAGCGGCGCACCCATTTACAAAAGGAATAGACGAATGGCTATAGAAAGAACGTCAACCGGATTGGCGGCGATTATGTTCGACGAACTGGAGGCGTTGCGTCGCGGCGAAAGCACTCCGCAACAGGCTCGAGCAAAAGCGTCGATCGCGGCGCAAATTTGTTCGATTTCACGCCTTGAGATGGACTATGCGCGCTTTGTCGCGACCGAGAGATCAAGCCCGAAGGAAGCGCTTATGAGTCTGCCGATGGGCCGAGTCGCCTCGAACAAACGGGGACCGGGACGGCCGCGAATCGCTGCGTCGAAGTAACGGATCCGTGCCGACGATCTATGGAAAGCACTATCGGCTTGTTCGCTTCCCAACGTTCAGCACGTCGCCGCAAGGGTGGGTTGAGGGGGAAGAAGAAGTCGAGGACGGTTTCCTCGAGAGCGAGGTGGTTGGGGGGAGGATGTACACTCCCCTCCTCGATCATCGTTATCCCGTGTTCGCCGTGAACTGTGTCGCTTGCGGAGCGATCATCGGTAGCGTCCACACCGGGCAATACCTACCGGACCGCGAGTCGATTACCGAGATCGTGTACGAAGCTAACGCCGAGGCGCTCGCGGGCGGGGGGTGCGATTACCAACAGCGAGTCAACACCGAGATCTTTAAGCGCAAGCTCTTGCGCGAGCATCTTGAATCGTGGTTCACAGTCGGATCGAGCCGCTATTTCAACATCGTATGGGGTGAGCGCGACTCGAAATGGGCGTCCAAACAGTTCACAAAAGCGCGTCGCGCATGGAGGCACGAAGCTAAGATGTCCTTGAAATATAATACGTTGACCGGTTTTTTGACGTATTACGGGTTTTACTTACTTTTGCGCGGTGAACCCCAGTCCGCGAAGCCTTGGACCCGGCGCCGCCGGTGGGGGGTAGAGAGGGACCGTCGCAACATCATACTCCGGCCGTGGTTGTACTTATCGCCAAAAGCGCAAATCAACGGCTGCAACGGGCGTTCCTCGGCCGATGTGTACTATCCCCGCTGGCGGTGCAAGCGTCCCGATTGCCTGCGGTTCGATCAATGGTGGCTCACATGCCAACGGTGGAGTTTCCCTCGTTCGCGAGAAACAGAGGAAGCGAGAGTGTTAAGAGTTCCGGTCTGTGATCGGGAAAAACTCGGCGACGCACCGCGTATCGTGCAATACGTGGACTTTAAGGCCCGGCTTCTGCAACGCAAGAAACACCAAGCCAAACGTGCGCGCGCACATCGGCGCGCTACATTAACATCAAACCTCGAAATCATCCCAGGGGATCAGGATGTCCCCTAGCCCCGTGACCGTCAGCGCGATCTGATCGACGTCGGCGGTCTCCGCTCGAAAGATCTCCATCGCATCCCGTGATGATGCCACCGCCACGCGATCTCCCATCGGCCGCAGCCCCAATGCAAAGCAACCTTGCACATTTTTTGCAAAGTTTCCGACATGGCAAAACAAGATAAGCGATCGACCCGGCACGTCCTGGACTTCGAACGTATCAGGGAACCGCTCGGAGCTGTATGGGAACGCCGTGTATATGCCCTCGGGAATACACGAGATATTCGGCGCGTTGTTGATCCACGGCCGCTCTATCGTCCATAGACGCTTACCATTGAGGTGAAAGAAGCCCATCGTCCCCAACGGGTGATATGCAAACCGCGTCACGGTGAGCTCGAGCTCGTTATCACTCACGATCGGCCTCGACTTTGACGTCCTTCGTCGTATAGGCCTCGTCTTTTGCGGTGGTCGGATCGTCAGCGACGAACTTGCCTTCGTCATCCCGAGCCCTGACAACCACCTCCTCAGTATTGAGAAAACGACGCTTGAACCATGTTCGGATACCCATGCACTTCTCCTATTGTGGTACGCAACGCGTACAACGGATGCTCCCTATATAGACGTATAAGCAAAACAAAATCCATATACGTCGATAAGCTACCGATCCGTTTTATGCGTTGCGGGTCAGTTGTACCTATGTCCACGATTGCTTGGTGCCCCCCCAATACTCGCGGGCATGACCTTCGTCGATGAGGATCTTACAAATATCCTCGCCCGTCTCGGTGTGGGGGATGCCTAAAATACGCCCATATTTGCCTCGGCCCAAGGATTGGACGGCCAACTTCTCGCCACAGAGCTCCTTGAGCCGTTCTTTTGCCGCCAGGCCCATCACCTTCTCGGCTTTGTTTCGCGTCCTCGATTCTGGCGTATCGATCCCCGCCAGGCGGATGCGTTGCTTCTTGAGCCAAACCGAAAACCCCAAGTCGATGTCGACGTCGATGGTGTCGCCATCAATCACCCGCACTAGGGTCGCGTTGTAATAAAACGCCTCACTCATCATCGTCCCCCGTCTCTCGGTAATATTCGATAACGCTCAAAACCTGGCGGATATACCGCTGGATCTGAGCCATGTTGTTGCTCAAATTTTCGTACCCCTTGGTGTTCAAGGAATACCACGCATTGACCGGCGCCTCGCCCGCCTTGAGGTCCACGATGTACGCCTCCATTGTATCGGGGGTCAGTATCTTCCATTGCACCGGGAGCGCGTTGATCCGCATCGGCAACGGTGGATGGTATAGCGGCGCCGGCTTCTCGATGGTCACAACCTCGACGGGCTTCACTTCCGGCGGCGTGAACCGTGAGGGGCCGAACATACTGCACCCGCTAACTAGCGTCAGTGCGATCAGTGTCGTCAGGTTCTTCATCGAATTGATTCGGGTCCGTGAGTTCACCCAGTTCCTTCCCTACCCGCGCCGTTCCGCGATTGACCATGACCTCGACGAGCCCCGGCTTGCGTAGCGAGAGCATATCGAGGTCGTGTTCTGCAAATTTGCTGCGAAGTTCCTCGACCCGCTCGTTCGCTTGTTGGCTTTCGGTCGTCAATGTCAGGATGCGGGCCTGGGTTCTCTGCTGATTCTCGAGCGCGCTCTCGAGGTCGGCGTTTTGTTTGGCGACGGTGTTCTCGAGGAGCTGCTGGTTGTTCATGGCTTGCTGGAGCTGCGTCGCCATCGCTTCCTTCTCGGCTTCGCTTTTGTCGTAGTAGAGTTTGAACGCTCCCGATAAGGCGAGCAGGGCAACGCCCATCAAGATCGAGAGCTTAAATCCCATCGAGGGTATACACGCGCAGCGGCTCGGACTTGCCTTTCACCTGGATCGTATCCACGAACCTCGTCCACTCAGGCTTGTATTGTACCGTAGATTCCCCGATCAGAATCCACTCGTCATAGTTGCGCGTCTGGCCCTCATAGCGTGATGCCTGATTCACCGAGTCGCCGAGAATCGAGTAGTCGAATCGACGTTCGGACCCCATATTCCCGACGACACAAGGGCCGCTGTTGATGCCGACGCCGATGTTGAGGTGCGGCAACCCCTCCTCGTCGAGTTGTCGATTGAGCTCATCGAGCAACGCAAGCATGTCTCGAGCGGTCAGCATGGCGCGCTCGGCATGATCCTCACAATCTAACGGAGCTCCCCAAAACGCCATGATGCAGTCGCCCATGAATTTGTCGACCGTGCCGCCGTGGTGGAGCACGCAATCGGTGAGTTGCGTCAACAGCCGGTTAATCAAGGCGACCAGGGCTTGGGGATCCTCCTGCAATTTCTCCGAGATCGGCGTGAATCCCACGATGTCGGCGAATAGGAACGTCATGGTCTTGGTCTCGCCGCCGAGCACCAACAACGAGGGGTCGTTCTCGAGCTGCTTGACCAGGTCCGGCGATACATAGGTCCCGAATTGCCCTCGGATCTGCAATTTGAGGCGGTATTCGGTCAACATTCGATGCGCCAAACCGACCCCACCAACGAGCAAAGTCGAGACAACGGGGAGCGCGGCGTCCAATAACAGCCCGAGGCGTACGTAACCCCAGACCGACCCAGAGGCCACCAGAGCGCCACTCACGAGAATGAAGGCCGGAACCCACGGTGCGGACAAAAAGCGCGTACAGAGCACCACAGCCACGCCCAGGAGCAAAAGCAGCATCCACTCTGCTCCGAGTGCCCAATCCGGCCGCTTCGGGGTATCGCCCTCGATCAAGGAGGCCAACAGCGAGGCCTGGATCTCGTGCGCGTGCATCAATCCTCGAGGCGTCGGGATCATCGGACTGACCCCTTCGGCGGTCACACCCACGAATACGACGCGATCTTTGACCTTGCGTTCGAAGCTCGAGTTCCATTTAATCCAGACACGGCCCTGGCTATCAGTTTCCACACTATCAAACCCAGGAACGCGAACGGCGACTAGGCCCTCTCCGCTCGCCTTCGCCTGGTAGCTGGGGTCGCCTACCAATACCCGCAACACATCGAGCCCGAGGGCCGGGTATAGCGCCTCGCCCACACGCACCAGCATCGGCACCCGCCGCACCAGACCATCGACTTCGGCCGTGGTGCTGACGACGCCCGTCCCCGCGGCGTGCTCCTGGAGGATGGGCACGTTCGGCACGATGCCGGGATAGGCCAGCGCGTGATCCATCACCGGCCCCATTGTCGCCACGCCGATATGCCAGCCCTCCTGCCGATCCGTCTGCACGGTGGTGGTCGCGGCGAGCACGGTCGGGATGAAGTTCATACTCTCGGCAAACGCCTCATCGCCCCCGAATCGATCCACCTCGGGAAACAGCACCGTATATACAACGGCCGCGGCGCCCTGCGCCCTGAGCTGGTAACTGAGCCACGCCAGATCTTCTCGAGGCCAAGGCCATTGTCCGCGGATCGCGAGCTGGGCCTCATCGATGTCGTATAGCGCCACCGTCTCGCTGCCGACGGGATCGTCGAGCGTCAGCAGCGTGTCGAAATACTTGAGCCGCAAGGTCTCCACCGGCCAGGGATCGACGAGTCGCAACGCCAACACCCCCACCAGCACCGCGAGCGCATACCGCATCTAGTTCTCTTGCGTGATGGTGATGGTTTTGGTGCAGTTGCTCGAGCAGTTGAACGTCGCACTATAGGACTTATTGGTCGTGCCCTTCTGCACCACGGTGACATCGTAGTCATCGGTGTAGTAAAACATCGCCGCCGTATGCGATCCGTTGCCTTGTTGGGTCAAGGTCAGATCGCCGTCGTCGGCTCCATACCAAAATACATCGGCATCCTTGTTTCCCGACCCCTTCTGGATCAAGCGGGTGTCGTTGCGATGAGCGCTGCCGGAATTGTAGACATAGGCGTTATGGTCGCCGCTCCCTGATTGGGTAATCCAGACTTCTGACGCATCCCCGAAAGATATTATCTTCGAGTACATTCCCTCCCCATCCTGTTCAATTTTGTACGAATTATCGACGCCCGATCCGAGTATCCACGCTTGATGGTCGTTGCCATCCTGGGTGATGCGACTCGTGGACCCGCTCTCGTCCATGTCAATGACGGCATAGTTCGAGTTTCCGGTCACGGTGGTTATCCAACTCTGCCCGTCGTGATTTGACCAGACCGACTGCGAATAAACTACATTTGAATTTCCGCTCACGTCGACGGTGATCGTCGCCCCGTCACAGGTGTGATTACCCACGAGCGAGTTGTCGAAACTACCTAACCCGCAGTAGATGCCCGTGGTGTTGCTGCTGCCCGCTTGCGATGCGGTGATCGTGCTCCCGGTCCCCTGCGTCTGGATGGTGATGAGATTGTCACCCGCGTAACTAAGGAGACTGAAAAATAATGATGCTGCTATCGCCCGCGCCATTGACCTCCACCTCCATCACCGTCTCGGCCGAGTTAATGTTGAGATATGTCGCCGCATACTTATCGAGGGCGATGTCGAACGTGTTCGTGCCGTGGTGGACAAAATAGAGCAACGAGCCCTCCACGAAGGTGTACGTCTGGAGCTCTGGATCGAATCCTGGAATGATCCCCGAGAGTTGCACCCCATCGAGCTCCCCACCCGCGTCGGTTTTCTTCTTGGCCGCCGTGTCCATCATCGCCAACAGGTCCACCAGGAAGTCGAAGCTCAGAAGATCGATGTCCAGGCGCGTGATCTCTTCCTCCTCCTCGAGAAAGTCTTTGTCGAGATCGGGGGCATCCTCGAAGAAATCCCGATCCAGATCGCTCGTGGATTCGCCACGCTGCTCGGCCTCGGCTTCAACAATCGCGGGGGGTTTGTTCACGATGAGCATGTTGTCGATCAACTCGAGGGTTAGGTTGCCCAAGACCACGGCCTTCGTCGGTCGACTTTCGAACGTGCTCACCATCGTCGCCTGGAAGGGCTTGTCGAGGATCTCTGTCCCCGACCATGTCGTCACCGCGATCGCCCCCGACGCATTGCCAGCGGCATCAGGCAATAGGATCACCAGACTCCTTCCGAGCTCGTCGACCGTGGCCGTGAAGTCGGTGCCCCGCACGGCAATACTGGCGCTAGGCGTACGGATAAACACGTTCTCTTTTTTGACCCCCGAGAGCCGTCCCGTAATGAACCGCGCCGTCCCGCTTGCCATGTTGAGCGCGATCCTGGACTTGTTCGGATCGGGGTCATAAACGAAGTCGTCGATCACGATCTTCGAGTGCTCCGTTAACCGGACAACGGAGCTATCCAGCAGCTCGATCGACAGGCGCCCGTTGCCCGTTCGCACGTCGTCATAGGACTCGACGCTCAGCGCGAGCTCGGCCAGGAGCGTATCCGTGGCCCCCTGGCGCATCACCTCACCGTTACCCCGCAGCTCGGTGATAGAGCCCACCTCGAGAGCCCCCGCCCACCCCGCGATGATTAGCAGCCAGAAGCGCATTGGTCGATGTTGATGGTTCCGCTGCTGGTGGTGGATATGACGTTGGCGACGTTGGTCGATGCGGTGTCGGTTTGGTCGACGTCCACGTTATTGCTCGAGCCGGTCAAGACGAACGTGATGTCATGGTTGGCCGAACCGGACTGGATTGTGTCCACGTCGTTGCTATTGCCCGAAATCGTCCACGAATTGGTCGATCCCACGACGTTCGTCTTGGCGTTGATGTTGTTCGACGTTCCAGTAACCACGAAGTCGCTGTCGCCGGACGTGGCGGTCGCACTGTCGCCCTGGGTAAACGTCAGAACGTTCGAGTCCCCGGTGGCCTCAAAATCGAAATCCGAGGATGCGCTATCACCCGTGGCACCTACGGCAAGCGTCGCAACGTTCTCCGATCCGGTTGCTTTATACGTCCAGCTCGAGCCGTTGCCCTGCAAAATACTGGCAGCGATCACGTTGGTATCACCTATTTGGTCGAGGTCGACGGTCATCGTGGTCCCGCCTAACGTCACTCGCGCCTGCGACGTTCCGATTTTGTTGCTCGCCCCGATCTGGTCGATGGTTAGCGTGAGACCCGTCCCGCTTTGCGTCACATATATATCGTTATTTGCGCTATAGGCCGCGAGAGAGAACAGCAACACCCCCGCGCTAAGTATTCTCATCATCTGTCACCTCCTTCAATGCCTGATAATTGAAGTCCCAAACACGCCGCTCGAGCCCCTGGATCACAAGCCCATAAACGGCGGCTTCGATGGCGGCACGTACCGCATGATTGACGGGTTCGTTCTCGGTGCTCCCACTTTCGACCTCCACCAACTGCGTCCCGAGCTCGTAAAATCTGAACACATCCGCGCCTCCGCCCGTGGATAATATCGTTTTTGTCGTTGTCACGTTTAACAAAACTTCGCCCGTTTGCACAAGAATTGCACGAATCGAAACGGTGACTTTATCCTCCCGATAGGCGTGCTGTATGCCGATCCCGAGCGTCCGGCCCCCGGCTCCCCCGGTGCGGAGGTTGGTGTCGAAGGCCACAATCCCTCCCTCGAGGATCAAGCCCGCATAGAGGAGCGGTTTTAGACGATTGGCGCCTTCGCCGTCGTACATATCGCGCGTATTTTTGATGAGTTGGCGCTCGCGGGTAAGGCCCTCGAGCCCGGCCCGTTCAACCACCGCAAACCAGTTACCACGCCCCGCGTCCCGCAATGCTTCGATCAGGATGTCGTCCGCCCCTTGCGTCACCGCGGTCGAGAACGAGGCCACGTTGTCGATGGTCTTACGTTGCCCGGTTTTATCGCTGAAATTGTAGACCGCGACGACGGCCTTGGTATTTGGTGGGGGCAAATTGAGGAGCTGATGCGCCGCACTGGGGACAATTTCCGGCCCCTTCGGTTCTAACGCGAGGCCCGAGCCCGCCCCCACGATCGCAGCACAACTACCGAGCAATAAGACGCTCGCAATGACCAGCAAAACCCTCATCCGTCACCGCTTTCGCATTCCGTCCAGCAGCCGCCAAAATCACCCACCGGAATCACGATTTCTGTGGTCGAAATAAGCTCGCCATCGAACCACTCCTCGACGGTCAGCGTGATCGTGGTGCCATTGTTCACCCAACGGAGGATATTCCCCTCGAGATTGATCTCGCCGACGATGGGGTTTTCGCTGGTGGGGATGCCGGCGTAGTTAAACAGCGATTCAGACAAGTCCTTCGCGAGTGTACTGTAAATGCGTGACTCGAGGTTCCGAACAAACCGCGCCAGGACCGTATTATCGGCCTCGCGTGCGATCTCATCGAGTTCATCCTGGAGCTCCGTCGCGATCTTGTCAGCGCGGGACCGTTCTTGCTCGTCAACGGTCAGATAATGGGCCGATTGATTGATCCCGCTGAAGCTCGGGTTCCCGAATTCGTGGACCAATTCCGACCCCCACACGACCCCCAACGTGCCGAAGGCGCAATAGTAAATCCCGCCCATAATGAGCACCTGGGCGACGCGTTTGTTAATCCTTACGTTGGTCGTCACGGTCGGCCTTCGCGATTTTGTCGTGATTGATGAGTTGCGGGACCCCGATCAAGGTCTTGAGGAGGACGTCCTGGCGGATGATCTCATTGTCGACGGATCGGACGCGATCAATGAGTGATACGAGAATGGTGTGCTGTCCCTCGAGACGGGCGTGGAGACGCTCCTCCATCGCCGTGATCTTGTCGTCGAGGTTCTTCATGATGTTGTTGAGGAGCTGCCACAACAACCATCCAAGCCCTAACGCCGCCGCTGCCGGGACCCCGATGTCGGAAATGATCCCGACGGCGTCCATAGGTTACTTAGGGGCTGTGTCTTTGGCCTTGCCGAAGTTCAGCGCCACCATGTCGATGATCTTATAGGCCCAAGCGACAGCCGCGTCATCCTTTGGTGTTGGCGTTACCGCTGCAATGGCAGAACATGCTGTCACCGCTGCGGTCGCATACATGAGGATGTCGAGGATACCGATGCCCATCATGCTTCTCCGGCGGCCACTTCGATTTCGGGCTCATCAACGGCCGTCAGCGAGTTTTTCAATGCCGCGCCGTAGCTCGAAATGAGCAGATTCAGCTCGTTCGCTTGCTGCGTGGCCCCGGCAAGTTGCAATCGCAACTCCTGGATCCGTGCCACCGCGCCCTGGTCGGCGGGTGCCATGTCCTGGGTCACGTATTCCTCATCGTCGATCGTGATTTTTTCTGGTAATTCCATCTATGCTACCTCCGTCCAAGGTGTGCCCGCTTCAACAGGTGGGTTTTTCTTTCTGGCGATGTCGTCGGCAATGTTCTTCTCGATCTGTTCGACGCCTTCGGTGCCGAGTGCAGCTTCCAACCATTCGATGGCCTGTTCTTCTGTGACGTCCGAAAACGACACAAATCCATCCGCTAGATCGGAAATATCCAAACCCTGCGAGCCATCATCGCGTCCAAAGTAGGTGACATCGCCATCGGTCTCGGTATCGGTCGCCTGCCATGACAGCGAAAAGATCACCTGATCGTACTCAACCGGCGGATCACCCTGTTCGACCGGCGCGGTGTACCACACCGTATTCTCTATACTCCAAGTCGTCGCCATTTTCTATTCTCCTTCTAAGGCCGCTATGCGGCTAGTTAAGGATTCTATAATATCTTGTTGTTCTTGCACTGTTTTAACTAATAGTGGTACGAGCATTGATTTATCTACCATATGAAAATCTTCATACTCGTTAGCCTCTACAATATTTACAGCACTCGGATATACCTCATTTAACTCCTGTCCTATAAAGCCAATAACTGGAGTATCCTCTTCATCCGCAATAAAATTAAACTGTTTAACCGGAAGAGTTTTAAGAATGGAAGTTGCATCCTCAACCTCAATAATATTTTCCTTAACACGTTGGTCGGAAGAAGTATTATAGGCTGTTGCAGTAGGCGTCGTGGTGATATTGCCAATTTCAGAACTTGTAGACCGATTAAACGAAATCGCTGTTAATGTTCCAGTTCCCGACGCAGCCTTGAGCCATGCGCCCCTCCCATCGCCATCACTCATAGTTAGAATACATGCCGTTGCTGATGCACTTGCATGGTCACTATGAACTGTCAAAAGACTACGGACATCAGTACTACTTGCATTTGAGTAGATTTGTAGTACATCACCAGTTGTTAGAGAATCTGATTGTATTAATGCTGTAGATTTTTCTGCGTTTGATCCTACTATTGCCATTCCATACGCATTTGCGCGCTGTGTAATTCTAAGACCTACTGCTCCTGCTGCACTTGTATGGTTATTAGTAATGCTTACAAGATTACGATTATCAGTATCAGCAGAATCTGATTCCAGCCGCATGATTGAACCAGTTGTTAAGGTGTCAGCATCAGCAATTTCTACGATATGTCCTGTTGTGGCTGCGTCTAAAATAACTAGAGATGATGCGCTCGTTGCTTCAGAATCAATAGAAAGGGCAGTACCATTACCATTCTGGTCTATATTAAGACCTTTACCAGCACCGTCCTGGTAGATTTGTAGAACCGGCTGGGTATTGGCTGCGTTGTCGCACTTCATTTGTACAAGCGGATATGACCCAGCCTCCGCTATACTCCGAGCAAAGTAGCCCGCATAGCCTCCAGAGATGTCCTGAAAGGACTGAATTCCATATTTAGAATACATTTCAATGGCGGCACCGCCAGTATCTTCCGAATCAATATAAATGGCCCGACCATTACCGTTTTGATCTATCTGAAGCCCAAAACCAGCACCGGATTGAGTAATTTTTAAGCCAGGCTGAGTATTACTTGCGTTGGCCTCATTGATAGTTACAAGTGGATATGATCCAGTTTCAGTTACGTTTCTGTAAAAATTACCAGCCCAACCACCTGAAAGATCTTGAACACAATAAATTCCATTTTTTCCAGTTGTCTTTATTGCAGGATTACCACCAGTTGCTTCACTATCAACATAAATTCCATAAGCATCACCATTCTGGTCAACGTATAGACCCTGACCAGCACCGTCTTGTCTAATTTTTAAGGTTGGTTGAGTATTGGACGTATGCTCGTCTGTAAAGGTCACAAGAGGGGAGGCTCCGGCCTCTGCTATATTTCGATCAACCTGAAGGCCATAGCCACCAGCAATATCCTGCCGAAAAAGGCCGCCATATTTTCCGTAGGCTGCGAATGCCGTAGTGCCCGTTGCCTCACTATCAATTATCAGACCGTTGGCATTACCATTTTGATCTATTACCACCCCATAACCAGCACCGTCTTGTTGGACTGTTAAGGACGGCTGAGTGTTATTTGAATTATCATTTCTAATAGTTACAAGAGGATTAGAACCTGCTTCAGCAATATTACGAGTAAAGTAAGCACCTCGGCCACCTGAAATATCTGATTCAACATAAAGTCCATATTTACCTAACGCTCTTATTGCATCATAACTGGTTGACTCACTATCAATGTAAAGACCATAATCATCACTATCCTGATTAACAAAGACCTTTCCTTCAACATTTAATACACCACCTAAATCAGTAGATGTTCCTATGTTTACGTGGTCACTTCCACCATCAACAAAGATCATATTGGCATTGCCATTGGACTCAACTCTGAAGTCGATGTCTACGCCACCTTGATTAAAAGCTACTTCACTTGAATAAAGTTGAAGAGCATTAATCAATGTTCCACCTTGCATAATACTAAATACTAAATTGGCATCTTCTGTTCCATCAGAAACATCAGAAGTTTCAATTTTTAGCTGACCATATACTACATCTTGAGAATTATCGTTACGGCCTTCAAAATCTACTTGTCCTGCTAAATCATCATCAGCAGGAGAAGCAGAGTTTCTGTAGAGCCTTAAATTAGGCCCTGCATTAGCATCAGCATCTGTAGAGATAAGTGAAAGTGTGTCTGTGTTGTCTGCTGTGGTAATAGTAGATCCAACAGTTGATGTGAATCCTGCACTAGTGACAGTACTATTAAAAGTAGCCGCACCTGCCGCTGACATATTAAGGGCAAGTGCAGTTATTGCTGAACCACCATCGTTGCCAGTAAATTTCATTCCCAGATTTGAAATATTAGCTTTTATTTCGAGGTCATTATTAGTTGTCACTATGCTTGAATGTAAAACACCATTCTTACCAAACTGTAGTTGGTTAGCATCAGCCGTGTCATCACGACTCAGATTTATATATCCCTGCCCAACTTCAGCAGCATTTACATCAGCAGGTGTTCCACCAACACCTACAGCGTTGGACGCTCCAGAGTTTATGGTGCTACCAAACACGGACGCGGTGGTTGCTGTGACTGCCCCCGTGATGTCCACGCCGGTAGCGCTGGTGGCTATTTTGGCAGCGTTGTCATGGTAAAGAGTGACCGCACCGTCTGCCGAACCAATGATCATGTTTTCTACGTCATTGGCTTTACGCAAATAAAAATTATCGGCCCTGACGATTAAACCGCCAGTTCCTGCATCATCAATGTAACTATTCGACCCATCGTGATAGATCTGCAGATCCGAACCAGCTCCAAAGATGGCCTTCGCGTTATCGACAAACGTAATGTCATCACCTGTAGAAACCGCGATGTCAGTTCCCGATGTGGTATTCCCGTTCGCCAAAATCTCGGACAGGGTATCGACGGTTCCCACTTGCGCGTCGACGTAGGTTTTGATCGCGCCTTGAGTAGCCAATAATGTCGCAGAGCTTCCAAGAGATCCGTTGTCGATCCCCGTCACCGTAGCTCCAGTCGCCAACGCGAGAGACGTGCTACCAGCAATCGTCGTAAATGAAGCCGCGCCGCCAGTGATCGTCGAACTTCCGTTGTCGATGTTCCCGAAGCCGCTCGCGATCGAGCCGGAGCCCAATACGCCCACGGTGGTGATCGTGGCTTGTCCGACGTAGCTCGTGGAAATGTCGACCGCATCGGCGCTCACGCTGATCCGGTTGCTCGTGCCGATCACGTTGAGGGTGACATCGCCGGACGTTCCGCCGCCGGTCATACCAGCGCCCGCGACTACGCTCGTGATGTCGCCAGTTTCAGGCGTGAACCATTCCAAGGTTGCCGCGCCATCCGAAGCCCGAAGCGCTTGACCGCTAGAGCCGACCGTGCCGGGCATCGTCACGGTGTACGAGGTGACGGTGCCGGGTGCCTGAAGTGCGACATATTGTCCGCCGCTGGAGTCTTGCAGGCGGAGATCGCCCTGGGCCTCGATGTCGACTTGCGTGAATGTGCCGGCGGCTGCGGTCGAACCACCGATAACGGAGTTGTTGACAGTTCCACCTGAGATCGTGAGGTCGTTGGCGACGTAGCCATCAGCGACCGCTGTCCCCTGCCATGTCCCCGTTCCGATCGTTCCCACTGTTACCAGTGAGCTGTCGCCGGGATACCCCGTAGCATCGGCAAGCGCGAACGCTGGTGTCGCATCCGAGGCGCCGAGTGATACCGAAACACCGCCATAACTGACGGATGAGTTCGCGAGGTTTGCATTGGCGATCGCTGTGCCGTTCCAGACTCCCGTCGTGATCGTTCCGAGCGTCGTGATCGTTGCCTGACCGACATACGCCGAGTCGATGTCAATGGCGTCGGCGCTGACCGAGATACGATTCGAAGTTCCCGCGGCGTTCAAGGTCACATCCCCAGAGGTGCCCCCGCCCGTGAGTCCGGTGCCGGCTGTGACAGCGGTAATATCTCCAACTTCGGGGGTATACCACTCGAGCGCACCCGCTCCATCACTCGCACGTAACGCCTGGCCGCTCGAGCCAACAGCGCCGGGCATAGTTAGCGTATAGCTCGCCGATACCGTTGTCGGCGCCTGGAGCGCCGCGTACTGGCCTCCTGCGGCATCCTGAAGGCGTAGATCACCCTGGGCGAGCAGATCCACCTGGGTCGCGGTGAGCACGCCCATCGTGAGGGCTGCGCTGGCGCTAATGTTGTCGAAATCGGCCCGCGCTAAAGCGAAACCGCCCGCCGTGCTGCCGTCCCCGACGACCAGGGTGTTCGTGGTCGTATTGACCACGCATTCCCCTTCCAAGCCCGTGAACGCGCTGACCTGTGCCGATGTCCCTCGGCGAAGTTGTACCGCAGTCGCCATAGCTGTGACCTCCTTGTCTTAGCCTCGCGTCTGAGTCACTTCGATCGAGTAGCTCCGCGTGTAGACCGAGCTACCTGTGATCGAATTCGTCAGATTATAAGTCCTTGATCCTAGTTCTGTCGTGTCTGTATCCACAAAGTTTGCGTTGAAGTTGCCGAAGGCGACATTCGGATCCCCTCCGGTTCCGGTCTCAAAATCGCCCGAAATGTTCGCGTAAGTCTTGACGGTGGTGGTGCCACGCTTGATCGTCAGCGTCGAAGGAAATGGCGTGGTATGCGACGCACCACCGCCCGAGATCTGCCAGTCTACGGTGATGCTGGTCTGTCCAGGGTCGTATCGAGTGACCGTCGCGCTCGCCGTATCGGTGCCCGTGGCGCTGTCCGTGACGGTCGTGGTCGAAAATGCGGAGCGCGCGGTTGCCGTAATCGAGGATGTGTCTGAATCGGGAAAGCGATCGCTGATCGCACCCGTGTCGGTCCCGGTGCCATAGCGCAGCGCCCGCACCCAGTAATAGCGGGTATCCCCCGCGGTGATCGGGTCGGCGGCTGTCGATTGATTCTGGACGAAGCTCGTCATCATGCCGCGCCCGATCTCGACGAGTGACGCATGCCCCCAAGCGTTCGTCTCGCTCGCATAAATGGCGATTGCGTTGAACTGTTCCATATTGGTCGGATTCGTCCAGTTCAGCTCGATCCCTTCCACCACGGCCGTCGCCGTCAACGCGCTCGGTCCGCTGACCCCAGGGAATCCGGCCGTGATCGTGCCGTCTGCCGTGACGGTCGAGTAATCACCCGAGGCCATGTCTGCGTATTTTGTCGAATCATCTTCGCGGAGCGTGAGGTTCACCCCGACCTGGTCGCCGGCATCGCTAAACGCCCAGGCGATCACGCGAAATACTTTCGACGTCCAGCCCAGTTCGTCGAGCGTCACGGACACCCGATCGCCTGGCTTGATGTTGAGCCCCGCCATGTTGCAGGGGAACGTGAGCGTCTTTTGCAGATCGGTCTGCTGCGTCAATTTGTAGGCGATCCGTTGGGCCATATAGTTCGAATGGGTAAACGGCAAACTAATCTCGCGCAGAAGCGTCTCGCTGTTATCGCGCGTGACCGCAGCCGCATCGGTGACGGTGTGAAAATCGGACAGCTTGAAATTCGAGGCGGGATCAACGAATACCCCGCCGACTTGATTGAAGCGATCGTCGCGCTCGAACGATGTTTTCAGTCCAATCGGCCCGATCAAATTGTCCTCGTTCAAGGTAAGGGCGGGCGCCGTGTAGATCCCCGCATTGACGTAATAGACCCCGGCGGCGTAGACGATCCAGCCATTCATCGAGGACAGCAGACGATCGAGGTTCACGCGATGGGTCTCGGTCATGTACAGCACGCCGTTGCATGTGAACCGGCTCTCCGTTCCCGCTGGCACGTCGACACTGGTGTCGCACGCCGTCGCCGCTGTGATGACACTCGCCCAATCGATTTTGGCGGGCAGTATTCCGAGCCCGTAGGTGGTGTCGCGCAAGTAGTCGCAGACAATAACGGATGGATTCGAGGTGTATGCGATATAGGCGCTATTCGTCGGTGATGCGCCAGCGGTGCCGCCGCCGGCTACCTCGAGCCTGGGGTCGTAGCATTTCTTTCCTTTGACCGAGCAACGAACATTCGTCGGCGCCCCACGCTTATCCCAGAATTCCTGCGCGTCGTCGGTGAGCGTCAGCTTGGTCACGACATAGCAAATCCCACGACCGCGCCAGGTGGAATCGATCTCGGTGAAGGCCGCGTCTAAATCGGCGTCGACGGCCTGGGTCGCTGTGCCGAGGTGTTTGTTGATCTTGACGATCGTGACCGACTCGATCGGCCCGAACGTGCCGTCGGTGACGTTACCGCCCGCAGCCGCGCCGCTGTTGATGTCGTCGTCCTCGATCTGCTCGTCATCAAAGTACACGTCGCAAATGTTCATGCACTCATGGCCGGCGAGCGCTATGCCGGTGTACAGATCTCGATTGTTCGTCCCCGCCACGCCGATCCAGAACACCGGCCCCGACACGAGCGCCTGACCGTACACGATCGTTTGCGGCGCGATGGTCGAGCGCGTCGTGACATCGCGAGCCCCGTCGCCCTGCTGCATGGCGAAGTCCTGCGCCATGATTTTCCGCAGCCCATACGTCATCGCTGCGACACCAGATAACACCACGGCGGCGCCAAACGTTGCCGCAGCCGCGACGGAGTACCCTGTTGCGGCCATGATGCTCGGCCAAACCGTGACCGCTATGTTGACCAGCGCGGCGACTATGGTCGGCATAGATGCCATCCTTCACGCCAGTAACGCGGGCCGATCGTCACCATGCGGGCCTCGGCTAACCCGACCGCATGAACGCCGAGCTTAATCGCCAGCACCTCCCCGATCCCTCCCGGTAAATCGAGCAACACCGGATCGCCGTCCTCGAGCTGCTCGCTCGGTTCGCCGAGGATCGATCGCAACATCGGCGCAAGGCCGCCCCAGGTCGCGATAATGCGGTTCGCTTCTTCCTCGCTCGAGTAGATGGGGAAAGCGTTGGTGTAATCGCGCCCGGTGATGACGTTCGCGACATGCGCGGCAAACTGACAACAGTCCGCCACACCATAGCTGAACGGGCGTTTCTCCCAGGTGTTAAGGGCTTGCAAGGTGAGGCGTCGACGATTCATCGTTGGTGTTTGTCGGGGTCGGGATTCCCCCCGTGTGTGTCAGGAACACCAGCGACGCCGCTCGCGTTGACATTACGCCAGCGAACCTTGGCGCCTTCGATCAAGTGCATCGCCGAGAACAGTTTGTCGCCCGAGTAGTCCGCCTGGAGCTGCTCATTGGTAAATCGACGGGAGCTACTCCGATCGAACTTTGATAGTTCACTCTCGCACGTCATCGAGATGAGATCGCCCGTCTCACCCTGGGCGCCAACCGTGACATCCATCGCGTCAACATGGCCGGCCCATATCTGCGTCGGGTCATCGATCAGCGCATCGTCCACATCAACGCACCCGAGGTAAATCGTGACCGGCCGAAGGTAGTAGTTGAGCGTGAGAGCGGTTTCAGGGAAGTCATTGATCGAGGTGTCGATGCCCGAGACTGTAAGCGTCAACGCATAGGGCTTAACCTGGATCGCTTCCTCGACGCTCGAGATGCTGGCGAAATCACCGAGTCCGGTCCACGTCTCCGAGCCCCACACGTACGACCCGAGCCCGTTGTGCAAATACAACGTCTCGGCATCGAATTCGATTTTCGCGAACGTGATCGGTCGAACCAGGGACGAGCCAAGGGCGGCCGCTGTATTGCTTGGAAAGCCGCGCGACATTTTACTCGAGCACGTCCTGGAGAAACGTCATCGAGAAGCTCGAAACGATATTCGCGCCTGGGCGGTTGTTCCACGACGGATCGGTCGCCAGCATAAACACGCCCTCGGGATTGGTAATGTTCACCGGCGCATTATCCGGCGGGCTGTTGCGTAATGGCGGCGAGATCGTCACCGTCACATCGCCGCCGCTGCTCGAGACGTCCGCCGTGCATATATGGAGCTGCGGGTTGTCCGTCGCGACGCTCGATTCCTTGTCCCACGCGAGAAGATCGCCGGCCTTGAGATAATCCGAGACCGTGCCAGCTCCATCGATGATGACACTCGACCCGGTCTGGCTCGCACCTTTGATGAGCGGCGTACCACCGCCGGCGCCTTGTCGGGTGAAGGCGTGGTCTTTTAATCGCACCCGATTCACCTGGCCCTGGAGCTTCGCCATAAATCCCTGCAACGCACCGCGATCGGTTTCGGCGAGATTCGCGAACACCAGATCGACGCGCCACATGGTTCCTTTACGCGCCACCGTCTGCGTCGCATTGGTGAGCGGGCTCGAGAAGCGCCGGGTATTTTCGACGAGCGTCCAGGTGGAAGCCGATGGCGTCAGCGTCGTCGGGAATTGATACGTCGCCACTATTGAAACCTCCGCCGTCGCATTAGATCCTGAATCCGCATGATCGTTGCGGCCGAGGTTTGATCCATCGCCTCGCGGATGCGGATCTCGACGCCGGGATCAGCGCCTCGAGCATCGATGGTGTTGTTCACGACGACGCCCGCGCCGCCTTTGGTTAAGTCCGTGACGAGTTCGTTTCCATGCAATATCGCGGGAAAGCCCCCACGTCCATCGATGCCTCCCGATCGCGGCCGGTTGCCAGTAAACCCACCGCCCTCGAAGCTCTGCGCTTTAATCTGCGCGACGTTCTGGAGCCCCGCCGCAACCACCGCCGCAGCCATCGCAAAATTAAGCGGGGGCGGGTACGACGAAAGTGCGAGCGTCGCGCCCTGGTAGGTTTGCATCACGGCGTTGGCTATTTGCAGGGCTTTGTTTTTGTTGAACGTGGACGACATGGTACCGATCACGGACGCCGCCCGTTCCGTGTTGGTGAGCGCCATAAACTCGGTGCGCTTTTTCTCGCCCGCGATAATCTGTTTTTGCATGAACGTGTACTTCTTGATAACCGCGTCGACGGCATTGCCCATGTTGCCCTCGGCATCCTCGAGTAAAACCTTCCCCGGTGCGTTCGCGGCAATCACTTCGGCGGTGCGGCGCGATCCATCTTGTACGTTTGTGTACCAGGTCTGAATAGCCTCCGACGGAGGGTTCTCGCCCATACGTTTGTACATCAATGCGAGCTCAGCAGTCATGGCTTCGGTCTCCGCCGTGGCGATCCCGATGCCTTCGGAGAATGTGGTGGTGCCTTCGAGCGCATCCTCGCCGAACCCCTTAATCACATCGATCCCGTCTTGGACTTTGCCTTTGATAAAGTCGAAGCCCTTACCAATCGCCCCGGTGACGGGATCAAGAAAGTCAAAATCGGGGATGAGGTCGAGGAATTCGTTCCACTTAACTTTGACCGCGTTGACGATCTGAAAAACCGCGATCTTCCATTCCATCCAATAGATTTGCATGCCGAGGACGACGTTGCCGAGCATGCCAATCCCCTTCATGAGCCCATCGACCACACGTTGGCCGATCGATCCCCAGTCCTCCGTGTCGAGGGCCGACTGTCGGAACGCATCGGCGACCCCTTGAATAACGGGGCTGAATGCCGTGGCGAGTTGATTGCCGAGCCCCGTGAATACGCCCTTCGCTCGAGTAACTGCATCGTTGGCTTGTTCGATCTGTGCGGCATCAACACGAGACACCGCCAGGCCCAGGTGTTCGGCTTCTCGAGCAAACTCCGCAAGGCCGGCGCGTCCCGCCGCCAGGGTGTTTAGAACACTACCCCCCTTTGCTCCGAACAAAACCATCGCGATTCTGACTTTGTCTGCGTGGTTCTCGACGTTCTCGAACGCGTCGGATAGCGTCGCCATCTTTTCGTCGAGGGGCATCTTGTTCAGGACTTCGGCGTCAAGTCCTAGTTCGAGGATGGCGTCCTTTGCTAAGCCGACCCCGGTGGTTGCCTCACTCACCGCATACGTTAGCCGTTGCATGGACTTGTCCATCAACGCAGTCGAGACCCCGGTGATCTCCGCCGCATGGTGCAAGCCCGCCAGGGCTTCGGTGGTGGTGCCGAGTTTGTCGCTAACCTTTGCCAGCTCGTCCACGGACTTCATCGAACTCGAGACGAGTGCAGCCATCGCTGCCACTCCCGCGGCTGCGGCTGCGGCGCCGACCTGGGCAACTCGTTTAGTGATCGCTCCCGCTGCGCGAGAGATCCCCTTGAGCCCCTTACCGACGCTCGAGAACGCGCGCTTCGTCGCGTCCTTCGCGGTAATAATTACCGCTGGCGCTTTAACGGCCATCGCGTACCACCTTCAGATACGCCGCCCATAGGCGTATCTCAAATGCGGACAGATCCATGATCTCGCCGATGCTCTTGTGCAAACGGTCTGCCAAGAACATCACGAACATCGCGTCGCTGTCCGCTCTCAGTTTCCCAGCAGCTCCTCGTCATCGAGATCGTCCTGGTTCATCGCATTAATGACCCGCACGATCACCTCCGAATCGACGCCGCGAATGATCTCGGGGATTTCAGCGCGCACGAAGCGCGGCTTGCCATCCTCATCGAGTACGCGGAAAACCAACTGCAACGCGAGCGCCTCGTCCTTTTTGCCCTCTTCTGAGAGCGCGAGGATCTGGCCCTGTTGTTTCAGGGTCATCGCCGGCCGAAAGTACAGTCGTTCGGCGGAGCCATTGCCCCACTCCGCGACATCGATCCATTGAAGCTCTGCCGCCATCTTCTTTTTGAAGTCCGCCCGAGCTGCGTCAAGTAATGCACTCATTACGCAACAGCACCTTTCGTCAGCGCTCCGGTTCCCGTGAACGAGAACGTCGCCTCAATCATTGAGTCCGGGCTCGCAGAGCGCGAGATCGAATCAATGAAAGCATTGCCCGTGTACGTAATATCTGTCGACGTTGCTCCTTCTGGATAAAAAACCAGCGAGACCTCGGCTGCGGCCGTCATTACGTCCTGGCCCGTTGTATCTTCCGCGGACCAGAAACAGTCGCAGGATCCCGTCCAGCCTTTCGTTCCGGCCTTGAAGATTTTGGACGTCGACGTCAGTAACGACGCCTCTATTGTTTCGCCGCTTTCATCGATCGACCAGCCCTTCAGCTCGGCCACAGCGGTACTTGAACCGCTCGCCGCAGGCTTGACCTTTACGACTCCATCGACACCTGTATATGTCGCCATGTTGTAGCCTCCTGCTACCTATAGCGCCGTCCCTGGCGCTGTTGTATTTGTGCGGTATGTGACAGTCCAATCCATCACCACCGTCCCCACTGAAACCTCGGCCTCTTGGCCCTGGTAGTCGATCTCGGTTCCACTGATGAAACTGTCGATCGCCAAACCCGAAACCGTCGGATCCGAGGCGAGTGCCGTTTCGCACTCCTCGCATATTTTGTCGAGCACGTTCTCCATGTCCTGGCTTAGTTGCCCTGACACGGGCGCCGCCGCATACCCCTCGACCTGGACCGTGAGCGTTCGCATAAGCCCTTGCAGGGTGCCTATGGTGTCGCGCTCGCTGGTCTCGGTCTTGGTATAGATCGCCAGCGCCGGCAATTCCGCGTTCGCAAAATTAAACAGTCGCGAATCAAACACGCGCGAGCCCGTCGTCGTTAAGCCGACGAGGTTCTGCGCCATCTGGTCGCGGATCTGTTTGCGTACATGCGTCATGCAACCGCACCCCAATCGGCCGAGGAAGTTGCGGCAACGGCTACGCTGCCCCAATCCTCAGACGTCGTGGCGATGCCATCGACTGATCCCCAATCGATGTCAGAATCGCTCCGACTAAGTCGGAACAACGTCATGCCCGTCCGATCGTTCTCGATCTGGTCGGCGATATAGCGCACATTCTCAATGAGAAAATAGTCGCCTTGTGTCGCCGCCGAACAATCTGCCGAACGCGCGTAGACGATGGGGGTCGATGACTCGAACCCCACCTCACCGCCAACCTCGACGGTCGTGTACTCACGGTCGAAGATCACGTAGATCGTCGCCGTGCCGTTGTACGTGACCGCCGTACCGAAGTCGGTCGCTAGAAGCATCCCGCTCAAATCATCCGCGAGGAAGCTCCCGGCCATCGCGTTAGTCCCCTTGCGTCGGGCGTTTCGCCTTCAGGTCCGCAGACACCACACCGCGCGCGATGAGTTTCACAGCAATCCGATCAGGAACATCAACGACGTCCCCGCTCTTGTGCTTCTCATCAGCGATGGTGCAGGCCCGCGTCGTTCGTACTTTCATCGTTTTGCACTCGCTTTTTTTGCGCGATTAACGGGCGATTTCTTTGGCTTCGTTTCCTTAACCTCGGTTGCCGTCCCGTTCGATATGTACTGTCGACCCTCGGCGTCGCTCACCTCGACCACAGCGCCCTTCTTACGAAGGACGCCTTTGAAGAGACCCGCACTGGTTAGTGCAATTCTCATTAGGTCGTGATGTCTTTAGTGACGCAGAAGCCGCCCGGATTCCGAACCGCACAGTCGACATCCTGGAAGAACGCAAGCCGCGTACCGCCAGAAGTTGACAGGCTGCTCGAGTCCACAACGACATCGAGACCCGACCAGAAGGCCAGGAAGAACTGCGAGAAGTCGCCAAAGATCAACGCCGAACAAACCCCGGAGCTGGAACCCTTAGTCAAGTTGCTCGGTACGTTCGTTGTATAACCAACGAAATAGCCGGACAGCCGTCCATCAGGATCGAGCAGGAAGTTCCCCTCGACGCCACTCGCTTGCTTCGGCAGTTGCCGGAGCTGCGATGCGACCGATGGGTTCGTCAGGAACGCGGGACTCGTGCCAACAGCGTTGGCGTCCTCGACGGTCTTGATGAGTTCCTGAATTTTGGCCCAGGTGATCGCGCCGCCATTGGTGCCGATCGACGAGACCGGGGTGTCACTGTTGCCAATGATTCCCGTGGGCTCATTCGATCCGCCGCCAACGATGCAGACCGCGTCGATGGCCGATGCGAAGGTTCGCACCATGTCATCGCGAACGACTGCTTCGATCGAAGGATCACTCTGGAGAACCAGCTTCCGGCTCAAATCTAGATAGCCCGCAAGCGTTTTTGGGGCCATGCTGATTTGCTTGTATATTTGTGCTCCTTCTGTCGGCGCGCTGCCTTCTGAGACGAATGCGGTGTTCGTTGCCGAAGTCGACAAGCGAGGAATCGCGACATCGCCCTGAAGTCCTTCGAGTCGTCGAGCGCCGAGCATGGGAACGATCGCCAGGGCATACAGCGCCTCAACGAATTCATCAGCCATATGGTCGGTGCCTACCAAGAAACCACCAGCACTCGTCGGGCTGACCGTTTGGTCTCGCCAGCTCATGTTGGTCGGCACGTAAAAACCGCGCGCTTCTTTCTTGGTGATGTGTCCGATCTCGTCAGAGACTTCGCGTTCGTATCCAGCCTCGCGCCAGTCGTTCGTCGATGACGCGCGAATGGCACGCATTAACGAATACTCTCGCTTTTCTTTTGGCGAGATGTCGGGGTTGGGGGGCACGGGTTGTTGTGACGGTTCGAGCCCATTCAGGAGCGCCGTGCGAAATTCGATCGGCGTGGATCCTGCTTGTACATGCTCGAGCGCGAGGTCGCGTTTGCCGAAGCGTTCGCCAAGAGCGATGATCTCGCTCGTTGTGGCTTGTGCCTCCTCACGCGCTACCCGCACCGTCCGCTCGCGCTCTTCTGCGCGAACTGCCTCGAGATCAACCTCTGGGGTTGGCTCGGGGCTTGGTGTGTTTTCTTCTGCCATTGTTTCGACCTCCTTGTCGTTAGAGATGGCGATGGTTTCGGGTTTAGATCGCATCGTTCCGACGAGGTGTGACCCGTCTGCCGGAATTGCAACCAAACTCGCCTCGAGTGGACGGAAGGAACACCGGGTCACCGGCACCTCGCCGCTCTCGTCGCGAGCCATGTTCGTTATCTCGTATCCGCAACTGATCGAAGTTCTTATGTTTTGAACGCAATCGGTCCAGAGTTCCTGACCGAGCGGGGACTCGCTGAACCGCACAGTCGCAACCGTGCGTTTGTTCACCTCATCCAGTTCCGCGCTCTCACATACCCCCGCTACGCGGAGGGGGTCATGCGAATCCAAGAGACACATACGGCCGCTATTTGCCCACTCGAGATCGACCCCGTCAGGGGTATGGTCGAGGACTTCAAGGCCGAAGGATCTCTCGACGGGAGTCTCGGACGTCAGTCCGATCCGCATCCGCCGGTTTTCCATATCAATCACATCATCAGCACGCTCGAGCGAGAAGGTCCGGTATTGGATCTCCGAGGTCTCGCGCGTGGTTACTTCTTCGGACGGTGTTGTTTGTTCGTCCGACATATCAGCCCTCCTGTGTTGTTGGCTGTGGTTCGTTATCGTTCATGAACGTCGACACCTGGCGCCCGTATGGAGCGAAGTCATAGTCGACGCCCATGCCCGCGGCGAGCGTTGCTTCCTGATTGAGCTGCGTAAACAGCTCCTCGACATCGCGGCCGTAATTTTTTTGCACATCCCCCAGGGACAGGATCCCCGATTTCAATCCGAGGATCTGACTTTGTATCTCTCGCTGCGGGTCGACCCACGCCCAAGATCGAGGCGTCCAGGTTGCCGCCTGGCTAAACTTGTCGAGCTTGTTGACGGGTAATGCCAAGGCGCCCGTGGTCATCGCGGACTGCAACCAGGCCCGATAGATGGGCGTGCAGAATTCATCGATGACAAATTGCTGGATAATTTTCCAGTGGTCGCGGTCGGCCATCTCGCCGGCACGTACCGAGCTGTACGAGACGCCCTCGAGGTTGTTCGCGAGCGCCACGTATGACACGCCGAGCCCCGAGGCGATCCCGCGTAGAATCGATTTCGAAAAATCCGCGAATGCCGACGTCGGATGGTCGGGTGCAAATTCTTTGAAATCCATCCCCGGCGGGAGTTGTTCGAATTGGCCGGGGCTCACTTCGTTGACCGGGGTATGACCGTCCAGGTCGTCGCCGGTGTAGCTTTCGGGATCGAGTTCGCTGGTGAAGAATCCCATCTTCGACGCGCCGATCCGCGAGGCCACGACCTCCGACTCCTCGTACACATCGAGCAGCCGCATGCGGGCCATTGCGGTCGCCATCCACGGGACACCTCGATGCTGGCTTGGTCGATCCTTGCGGTAAGCGTGCAGCATTTCGTCGGCCGGGATCTCGATGTGGTCTAGCTCGGGGCGGGTCAGATCACTCGCCCCAGGGTGATCCTTGTACAGCCAGTACGCCGTGGGGCGGTCCCACTCGCTCATCTGGATCCCCATGCGGATGACCTCGCCGTTCCGCGTCTTGCCGTTCACTTCTTCATCGAGTCGATCGGCCTCGATGATCTGGATCGAGAACCCATACGGGTTCGTGGGTTTGCGGAGCAGCCGCACCAGGCACTCGCCGTCACGAGCGACCGTCTGAATAAATAACTGTTGTGCCTGCGTCCAGGTGAGGCGCCCATCGATGCTGCAATCCTGCCCCCACGTTCTGAACGCACGCTCGACCAGGTCATTCCCAGGAACATCGAGGTCGCCGCTGTCCGTACGAGCCCGGCACTGAAGTCGAATGCCCTGGCTTCCGATGGAGTTACTTTTGACCATCTCGATAAATCGACGGCCATAGTCCGAGTTGCGCTCGAGATCCCTCGAACGTTCTCGAAGGGTGCGGAGCGCCGGTCGGAGCTCGGCATCGGCCGACTTGCTCGAGCCCGACAACCAATCGGCGAACAGGCGCCCTGTGTTGGCCCCTGAGTAGTTGCGGAGCAACCGGCGGGGGGTTGGCTTGGTTCGACGGAAGCGGTCCCAGAAGCTCATACGTTAACGAATCGAACGTCGATGGTATTGCCCGGCCGCTGCCCGTTACGGATGCGCTCGAGCTGAACTTCGCGTTTCACCCGCCAGGTATATATCGCCTTCCATCGGAGGAGGTCGTCGACGTCCATGCGACTGAGCGATCGACCGGCGATCGAATAACTGGCTTGATCCACGGTCGCTCTTGTCTCGAGAAGCGCCTCCAGAGCATCCAGAATAATTTCGTTATGACTGCGAGGATCTGCCGTGGAGACGGCGAGGTTCGGTTTAACCGTCCAAGTTCCATAGTCCACCTGTGTTCGTTTGGTTGCGTCTGAGCTGTCGGTTATGAACGCGCTCCAGACGTAGGTGCCGACCGTATAGTCGGCCGTCACGGTGCCGCTTACTTCCACCACATATGATTCGGGATCGGTATCCTCGAGCGCGGTGATCGCGATCTTGGTGCCCTCGAACGAGGCGTCGTATGTCAGCGCGTAGGACGCGACCGGGTAATCAGAAACGAGAGATGTGTTCTTCCACGCAAGGTAGTCACCGGCGACAAACTCCTCCGGCGGGTAATCCTTGTAATCGGCGCGTGTAAATGCAGCCATCGACATCCTTGTCGCCAGGCTGCCACCCGAGTACATGGGGGGAAATTCAGGTTGTCAAGGGATTCGCCCTAGCACAACAAATTGAAGTAGCGGCGTTACTTCACGTCCCAACCGCTCGTACGGCGCTTGTACGCGGCGGCATACCGGCACTTCTCAGAACAGAAGCGCGCGGTCTTGATGCCGCTGAAGGTGTCGCCGCAATGGTCGCAGGACTTCTCGACCTGGCGGCGGAGGGCGGCAAGCGCCGCCCCTGGGGTTGTGTCGGTCATAGCGCTCCCCTATCCGCCAGCAGGCGATCGCGTTCCCGAGGCATCATGCGGTTCACTTTCTTCATGGCCTTCGGGTAACGAATCCCCCGAAGATCCGCCCCACGCGCCAGGACGCGCTTGAGATCCTTCGGCATCGGGGGCACTTTCCAGCCGACGACCATCTTGTGGCCGTAGGCATCCTCCTCATATATCGGGACGATATTGAGCACCTTGTACGCCTTGCGGAACTCACGGAGAGCCTTCTCCGTTTTGTATGTCACCTGACGTATCGCCCCGCTGCTACGGGGGGTGTCCTTCATCGGAAGCATGAATTTCATTTCCTGCATCGGGAGGCGCTTGATCTTCACCTTGCCATCGATGCACAGGACACGCATGAACTTGTGACCCAGCGAGACAACGACAGCCACTTGCCATCCCATCTCGCTATGCCAGTGAACTACCTCCATCGGTTCGCCGTCCATCACGCCACCTCCGCGCGCTGCGTAGCAACGTCGACGATGATGTTGCGGACCGGGATCTTCCGACCCGTTGGCATCATCCAGAGGGCGTCGTCGTTTCCGAGATCGTAGTCGACCTCTTCGTACCCGACCGATATAACCTCGTAGATCCGCGAGCCGACGACCATGAGATCGTGCATGCTGGTGGATCGGTAGCCGATCTGTCCGCCTCTCGACAAGACGAGATCGTCGAGGTCGCCGTGGTCCCAGATTGCCTCGACGTCAGCGTTGAAGTCGGCGTTATATTCGCGGCGGCTCTGATCGAAGCCGTTGCGTACTTTTCGAACCCACATCGTCTCGGCCCTCGACCACGAGCCATCGATGTTTTGCGTGGACCGATATGCGTACTCCAGCGCTTCCGTGATGTCCATGCCTTCGCACGTTACTCGGGCAACGATCGCGGGGCGGTCCTCGAATGCGGTGTGGACTACGGTCACGATGATCGCGTCCTCGGCTGGTTGGTTGGTTTGGTTGGTCATGTCTTTTTCCTTTGGTTTGCTTGAGTTCATGCACTCTTTATACACGTTAACGCTACCGTGTACAATCTTTTC
>VTLG01012296.1_pt1 | contig 29502 bp, 29 predicted proteins | sample 4694571 | NCBI WGS metagenome assembly VTLG01 (sample SAMN12604809, study PRJNA352737) | marine metagenome | biome: ENVO:00000447; feature: ENVO:00000209|ENVO:00000569|ENVO:01000036; material: ENVO:00002151; isolation source: viral sequences binned using virsorter ...
CTTTGAAAAGGTGAGCCTCGTCACCGATCACTACGTCAAACCTCTTAAACCAATTAACAGGTTGCTTATAGACAGACTGCCAAGTGGTAATTATTACATCCTTTTCAGATGTTTTCTCTTGCCCCGCATATATTTTGTGGCAATAGTAGGACGCTTTCCAACCATAAGACTCAAAATCTTTATGCATTTGCTCCACCAACGTCGTCGTAGGAACTACTATTAATATCTTTCTCTCTACATTTACATGAAACCTAACCAATGAATAGATCATCAAGGATTTCCCACTGGCAGTTGGCGACAATAGGAGCCGTCTGTTGTATCGTAGGCACTCGTATACTCCTCGGTATTGGTAGTCCCTCATCTTTACAGGAAGAGATAAAGAATTTACGAACTGACCCACAGCCTCAGGGGTTATCAGTGGATTCTCTTCCAATGGAAGACCAAACCTTTCGCTAGGTTCAAACGTATAATCATAACAATTTTCCTGACACCAATCTATCAAGTAATTTGATAGACCTACATATAACTCTCCAGTGCCAGGAGAATATAATCTTATCTTACCATCCCACTTCCGATATCTCCTTTGCCTTTGTAGATACTTAAATCCTGGTACTTCAAATGTGAAGTAATCAGACAACTCTTGATGAACATGAGGCTCGGCAATAACCTTGAGGTTAACCTCATTCTTCTTAGAGATTGTCAGATCCATAATTACATTCCTGCTTGGAATTTCTCCCAATCAATAGCATTTTTAATGTGAAACCCACGGTTGTTAATCGTTCGGATAATTGAATCCAAATAGTTGGTACACATCTCTATATATGACAGTTTAGAACGTAGTTTTATTACGTCAGAATCCCCATTAATAAAGGTTTCTACCTCTTCACGACTAGTTAATTTTAAATCAAAAGGCACCTCACGATACACTGTCGCAGGTGCCTTTCCCTTATAGTATTTCCATTTCTCTTTCAACAAAGATTTAAGTTTCGCTTCTGATTCAATCTTCATTGCATTGAAAGTATTCATGTATTCAAAATACTTTGCATGGAGTCTAGCAATTTTAACAGACTCCTCACCATACAAGTCAGAGTCTATGATTGAATCTTTAGACCACTGCTCTTGTATAATATCTAAATTCATAATCCTTGATCTTTATTTCTAGCGTAGAATTCTTTCAAGGATGATTGAACCGCCTTACCTGTTGGAGGTTCCTTTATCCCCTTCATCTTGTTGTAGTCTTGGTGCATTGCCCCAAGTAACCATGCCTGTGCTAGTTGCTTCGGTCCCTCTGTCAACAATTGGATTTGAAATTTGGATAGACCAGCCTTCATCTCCAAATACTCCTGTCTCCAAGATGTGTCTATCGGTGTGTCCTCTGTCATCTTGTTCCTCCCATGTTTTAACGATGTCGGCAGCTTGTCTATCTACGGACTTCATGGTGTTATATATTTTAGCATCAATCCAGACCTGTGTCAACCATTTGATCGCACCAAGTAATAAATGGTTCCAAGGAAAAGGTTTTTTCCTAGCCCATCTTTCTGCCTTAGCATACCAAGGGTCAGTGCCCTTACCAAAACTAACTTGTACGTCTATTACCACGGTTTAACGCTCTGATTTCATACAGAGTATATCTGAATGTTGCTTCTGCCACAAAAAATTGTGTGTCCGTTTGGGTTACATCAAAGGGTAATGTAGATAAAGATGTTGGAAAACTATCTTCAAATACACACTCAAATGCTACGTTCATTTGGTTATTTAGCACTTGTAGGGTTCCATCCGAGACTAAACTTTTATAGTTGGGTGCATCTCCTCTTCGTTTCGTATCTATCCATACTTTTCTCTCTCCTAAATCTTGTGGAGTACCCATTGCTCTCATCCAATTGTGGATCTGAAGATAGTTTTCTAGGTTCTCATCAACCAAAAATGACAGGGTTAGATCACCATATTTAACATTACCATCAATAGGATACTGAACCAAACCTGCTGTTGGTATATCAACAGAACCTATATCCAGTGCAGGGATACTTGCTTGCTGTACAAGGAATGCAACCTTTGGTGCTTTCTCCAGAATGAATTTGAATCCAATCGGAGCAAGAAAGTTTTTATTTTTTAGTTCCTCTTCGTACCAGGTGGCAGCCATATCTTTCCAGTCTAATCTTAACTATTTAGAATAGATGGCATCCCCGACTACAAGTACATCTAGATCAGTATTATGTAGAATACCAAGTGCATCATTAATACGACCTGCGACTGGTGCACCACCTTGATTAAGTGATGTATTAAGTACCATAGGTAAACCAGTTACACCTTTAAAAGTACTGAGTAAATTATAAAAGTCTTCTTTATCTTGTCCTACTGTTTGTGCTCTACATGTACCATCAACATGGGCAATAGGTGCAAAGGTATTAGGATCTTTAGTTGGCATATTATATAACATAAACTCAGACTTACCTTCAAATTCAAAGTAGTCACTAACATTCTCTTCTAATATAGATGCACCAAATGGTCTAAACCACTCACGATTTTTTACTCTATCATTAATAAATTTCTTTCCGTCTCTAAGATCAGGTCTCATTAGAATACTTCTATTACCTAATGCTCTAGGTCCGCATTCACCATGACCTTGATACCATCCAACTATATTACCAGCAGCAAGTAACTCACAAGTTTCTTCAATTGTTCTTTGTGAAGGTCTGTCAACAGGTGCTTCATCATCTTGCCAGTATGGAAACCCATCTGTTTCAAATGGTTCTTCATTATAAATCTCTCTCAATACTTCTACTATTCCAAGACTCAAACCACCATCATTAGTATGAGGAGGTATATGTATATTCCGTGCCTTTCTTAATTTGGAATTGATAATAGTATTCAGTGCAACACCACCTGAGTATCCAATGACATCTTCCTTTGTACTATTCTCTAAGAAGTACTTCATGAATATATCTTCAGTTACCTCATGACAAAATTGAATATGATCTACTATCTTGAGGTCTTCCCCCTCCTTAGAAATAGAATTATATACGAGACGCTCAAGATAAGGAAGATTCCATAGGTCGCGTATCCCATCAATGTTACACTTTTCATACGTCTTTAACTCCAACTTAGTTTTCTCAATAGACTCTTTTGATAGTCTACCATGTGCTTTTAATGCCATGACTTTACCTGCCATGTCAGAATCCCACCCACTTAGTTTTAAAATATGACCACCAATATCTCCTAATACAGAACCAAAACTAGGTGAGTCATCCATAGTACCCATCTGTATTCTTTTATCATCTTTAAATATAGTGCGTGTAATTCTATCATCACCAAAACCATCATACACAAAGTCAATCGTAGTATCTACGTTCATTGGCCACAGACTTTTAGCATGAGCATAGTGATGATCTATTCTATAGATAGGACAATAAAATCCCATATCTCTAAAGAGTGGGATCTCTATCTTCTCATATGTTTGTGTGTGATCACACTTTAATTTAGGGTACTTATCATTATCAAATACTATACCAATAGCATTTACTTCATGCGGATCTAAATCCCAACGTTTTAAAACATCTACCCAAGATGTTAGATTTTTATATGCAAAATGTTTTGATTGATAATCTCTTTCTGTATTATAGTACTTTACTTCAGTACCGTTTGTGTATGTGATGTTGGCATCATGATCGTCAAGTCTTAGTCCTAGAAAATTCATAACCAATTTGGTTTGCGGGATGGGTCACGAAGATAATTAGATGCAACCCAAGGTTTGCTGCTAATGTAATTCTTGTAAGCAGTAAAAGTGTCAATGCTTGTGTCATATTTATAGATGTCTGGCATTGCTCTCGTGAAACTTTTAGGGAAATCATTGTGATGAGGAAAGATTTTGTTTGCGTGTCTCATAGCGGTCTCACAACTATGTACCTTATTATATCTGTGTCTGTACTCTGCACATAAAGCAAGTCCGTGGTCAATCAACCAAAGGAAATTAGTCTGTGCCCAGACAGTACAAGGATGATTACGAAATGCACCTTTCTCAGTTGCATATGCTGTGCCATCTTTTTTCGGAAGAGAACCAAAACCGTGACCCCATTTAGAAGATCCAACAATAGAAAGCATCTGACAAGTCTCCAGAGGCATCTTAACAATATGCTTGTCTGGTAAAACTTGTGCAGATGCAATCGGATCAGGATCAGTAACAAAGATATTCATAATCTCCTGATTAAATTGTAAAGGGGGAGGTTGGATTCCTGTGTACCAACAAGAGGAGGGCATTTCTACAGTTTAGAAAAACTCCTCTGCCTGAGACCCGATTGGTTGATCGGTTCTACTTTCGTAGCAGCACCACCTGTGTCTCATCACCTTAACCAGCTATATGCCAGTAAGTTTATTCAGTCACTCCCGACGTAACCGTCGTTACCCCTATATTATAGCATAAAAAAACAGGGTGTCAAGCACCCTGTTTAAAAGTTGTATCCGTTGGATTACATCAAGTTAGTAACCTGAACTCTTCTGTAATACTTGTTAGTATTAGCAGTAAGTGCTCCACTACCTTGTGTAAGACCCTGTGCGAATGGGTTAGAAACCATTCCGTAACGAGTCTTGAATCCAATTTTTGGTTGGAAGGTATCTGGGTTGATTGCTCTGACCTGCTGTAGAGGTACATAAGGGCAATAGAACAGACCTGCATCATAAGCAGAAGTACCTTTGTATCCAGCAACGTAGAAGTGCTTGTCAGCAACGTTAGCAGAATAAGGGTCAACGTAAACTTTGATACGTCCGTTTAATGTTCCAACAAGAGTAGATGAAGTATCATCAACAGATGTTAAAGCATTGTTACCATTAAGAGCAGGTGCGTAATCTAGTACACCAGCCATTCCAAGAGCAGAAGCGACATCAGCTGAACAAATCAGGATGTTGCCCTTCCCGCGACGAGTCTCTTGCCCGATAGCGTTTGCATCTCTTTCAATCTGGAAAAGAAGTCCCTTGAATTTTTCAACAGACCATCTACCATTTGAGTCAACGTCTAGGTCAAAGATTCCGTCAGCAGCAGTATCATTGATAGCACCTTTTACAGCGTTTGTGTAAATTGTTCTAACAACTTCTCTGTTGATTTCAGCAAGTATCTCAGTTGAGAGGATGTTGCTTAATTCCTGTTCGGCATCCAAACCATGAATTGCCTTAAGGTCTTGAGCAAGTTCTAAACTGTACTCTGCCTTTAGTGCTCTAGACTTAGCAGTAACAGTTACCTTCTCAATTGCGAAACCCATTTCGCGGAACTCAGTTCCTGATTCTCCAAGAGCTTCAGCAGTTGCTGTTGCCATACCAGTTGCGTCAGCAGTCTGTTCGTATGTACCTGGAGATGAGTCGTTTAATACAGCAGGGTTGTTACCTTCTGCATCGTTGTTTGCCGAACTTGAAGCACCTGGATCATAGGAAGTACCGCTACCACCTGATTGACCTGGGTTAGGTTCGTTGAAGAATGCCTCTCTGTATGCAGCATTCTGAGGATCACGCTGTGTACCATAGTTAGTACGCATCGCGAAGATTAGTCCAGTAGGACCTGTCATTGGTTGAACACCAGCAATGTCATAAGCAATAAGCTTAGGCATTGATCTGCGAATCAATGAGATTAGAACTGGGTCAAAACCTGCGTTAGGACCAGTTGCTGTTGCACCACTACCAAATCCGCCTGTTCCAGCAGAATGTGTAGGTGCCTCTGTTAGCATTTGTTGCTCTTCTTGAGCAGCAAATTCTTGGTTTTCAAGAAGTTGTGCGACAACGCCACGCTTGTGAGAGTCTTCAATCTTTGGAAGACTTTCGTGATCAAGTACGGGTGCCCACTTTTCTTGTAATTGCTTTAAATCAGCCATTTAATTTTCCTTTAAAAATTTAGAAAAGTAGTATTTTACAAACCATCATTTATGTAGACCAACGGCTCAGGGTATCAACATAAGCTCCCATTGCGCCAGTTAATTTGGCCTCGTCTACTACAGGATCCACGTCCTCTACAGGATCTGCACTAGGTGCGTCAACCTTTTTCGTAAAGTAGGATTCTTTAATAGTTGTGATTTTAGTTTTAAAATCATCTTCACTCTCAAACTCAACACCCTCAGAAAGTTCACTTAGTTTCTCTTTCTGCGTCTCGGTAAGACCGTGACCACATTCGTTCACAATTTCCATTTTTATATAAGACCCAAGTCTCTTATTCAAAGATACATTGGATTCAATTTGCTCGTTGAGTTTTCCTTCCATCTCATCAATTTGCTCAACCATACCATCCAGTAGATTGAACTTCTCTTCGGGTACACCAACATGGTGCTCCTCAAAAAGACCTTTTAGACCGTCCATGAATGACTCTGCTATCTCGTTCTTAACGCCATGCTCTATAGCTAGGGAGTTCTCTTCGCTCCACTGCTTTGCAGCATACGAGATGTAATCGTCAACCTTTTCGGCCAATTCTGTTTTGATTGCCTCTACCTGTTCGGTGAGTGCATTTTCAAATGCTTCCTGTAGAGATGCTTTCTCTTTAGTGACTCTAGAGTTCACTGCAGCTTCAAAAATAGTAACTGCTTTCTCTCTAAACTCTTCGCTTAGTTCTTCACCAGCGACAAGAGCGTCAACATCTTCAGTAAAGTCGTACTCGGCTTCAGGGGTTTCTTCTTGGATCGTTTCGCCATCTTGCTCCTTAGAGTCAAAAAGTTTTCCTGATAAACCAGCACTTACGTTACCAGTTCCAGCTGCGGAGGGTTTAGTCTTAATTGACTTATCTCCTTCTACACCAACAGGTGCAGATGCCTTAGCTCCGAGGTTTTCGGTACCTTCGGGGTTGGACTTACTATCTGATCCACCGATGTCGGAGTGACTCGCACCAGAGGTATCAATTTTTTCACCAGAGGTTGCCCCCTTCTTTATTGCTGCAACGCCAGTCGCTGCGTCTTCGGTAAGAGTCGCAGTTGATGACATTGAAGCCTCAAATTCTGTGTCGCGGGTTTCGGACATTTGTGGTTCTCCTGTACTCAGCATTTGCTTTATCTAAGATTATTTATACTTTATAATGTTTGTAAAAAGGATTCAAACGCGGAAATCTTACGTTCTTGGATATTGATAAGTGTAGCAGAGTCAATTTCTTTCTTGATTTGTGCCACTTGGGACTCTTTTATGATCCCATTATCCCATACCCACTCTTTACCTTCCATGATTCCATCCACAAATGCGTCTGGAGCTGATGGATCAGCAACTATGTCTGCTGCTGTAGACAACATGAAGTCATCTTGTATTACATTACAATTGTTCTCCCGACGTATGGATCCCATACCTCTAGAAGATACACCAAGTTTTACACCTTCATCAAGTAGGTTTTTAGCAATTGTTCCCATTGGTGTGCCAAGAAGTTTTGCTCTACCTATAAAGTTTGATCCACTCTGTTCTAAACGTGTGATCTTATGTGATACGCGATCAAGGTTGATGGAAGGACCATCAGGATGACCTAGTTCACCTAGAGCACGTCCAGTTTGAATAGACTTCTGATCATATTTAGCAACTTCATTTGCAAGGACATGAATAGGATACATTCTCCCATTACGGTTTTTGATGTCACCTTGCAAAAAGATACCTTCAATGTAGTGAGATTTCTTACCGTTTTTTTCTTCGGTAATAAACTCAACTGATTCAATTTCTTCAGCTATTAGTTTCATCTGGTTGTTCCTCGTCTTGTGTTGCTTCAGGTTCCGCAGAAGCTTGAGGTGCTTCTGGTTCTGTTTCAACCGTTGGTTCTTCCTCGCTAGGAACGTAGTCCTTTGCTTGATCAGTCCCATCAGGTAATGATGCTGCTACATCATCGGCAGCTTTTTGAGCAGTATCGTCTGGGTCATATCCCCAGTTCTTTGCCCAGTCTGCTTTCTTTGCTTGAACTAGATCATAACTTGCTGCTGATATTGCATCGTTGGTTGCATCTACTGCACCTGCCTTATCGTCGGCAAAGATCTTATTCACTATGTCAGTTGCTATTTCTGAAGCCATAATATTCGGTTGTTACATATACTATTTAGAAAGTTCCGCGCTTCGCGTCAGAACTACTTAGTTCTGCATCGGAAAACAGAGGTTTCTGTTCTTGTGCAGGGGCACCGCCAGCAGCAGGATCTCCCTCCATACCTCCAGCAGCGGCCATCATTGCTTCCTCGGCAGGATCTACGATCTTACCTTCCTCCATCTCCTGATCTATCTGTTTATCTATTTCTTTTAATTCTACATCAGTCTGTTTAAGGATCTGACGACGTATGTGTTCAATGGAGAAGTACTTGCCGACAAATGGATCCATAACATTAACAAGATTCATTCTCTCGTTACGGATTTCTGTCTCCTTAAGTTCATTGAAGTAACTATCAGCGATATAATCAATCGTGATGTTCTCCTTCATCTCATCCCATTCTTCAATGGAACAAATGCCCTTAAGTATAAGTTGTGTCTTCAAAAGATCTAGGAACATCTCCCCGAATCTCTTGCGTAGACGTGCAATGAATTTTTGGAATTTAACTTCGTCTCGTGTGATTTCAGCAGCACGACCAATGTTAAATGTTGTCTCTGTTTCTAGTCTTGAAGTTGGGACGTTTAATGCTTTGTATAATTTCTTTTGGAAGTATTTGACATCTTCCAATTCACCCAAGTTCTGTCCACCAGGTAGAGTTGTGATCTCAGTACCACGACCACCTTCACGTCTAGGTAACCAGAAATCTTCTAGCATAGACATGAATTTCTTATCATCTCTGATCTCACCAGTAGATGCATCATATACTAACTTGTTACGGTATCTACCCATAACTTCACGGAGGTACTGCTCCGCTTTTTGCTTAGGTAAGTTACCTACATCAATATAGAATATTCTACGTTCTGGTGCACGAGACAAACGATAGATGACTAGAGAGTCCTCAATCATGCGGAGTTGGTTTACCGCTTTGATTGCCTTATGTAGGTGAGATAATACCATGTTCTTATTCAGATCCATGATACCACTATGCACATAACATATGGAATCAGGAGCAATCTTCAGTCCCTGATTACCTGTCTGCTTTAGTCCTTTAGGATTATACAGGAAGTAATCTGTTTGTTTCTGAGATAATGCATCGTTAATCTGAGTGTTTGTACGAACTGGTTTGTTGTCAATCTCAGTAACTTTACGTATCTTACGAGGGTCAATGTATCTGATATCTACAAGACCCTTTTTTGGCTGCTTAGGGTCTATTACCTTATGATAAAAAAGTCTTCCGTCCACATACCAGCGTCGGAAGATCTCATAACTTCTATTGTCAAAATCTAAAAGCTTAAGGATGACATCAAACTCATCCCTCATTAATTTCTTAATCTTTTCACCAACTTTAAGGTTGGATAGTTCTAATGATACAGGAACTGCATCAAAATTACCACAGATAGTCTCATTAACAACGTCATCTACAGCAGAGTCACACTCTGGTTGTAGAATCATATCACGGTAACGACCAATTAGTTCATACTCATTACGAACTGTGCCATCAATATCTACGGTGTACCCAAAATGAGAACCACCTACGACAGGATACGAACCGTCTAGGTGGTCTTTCTGTACAAAAGAAGGCCCCTTTGGAGCCTTCTTCGCACGTTCAATTGAAAAACCGAATAGCTGTGACATCAATCTTGATCTATTATATAGTTATTTAGCAAGGTTTCAAAACCCCTTTTAAGCAACTACCCCATCTGGGATTGCTTGCCAGTACTGAACTTGTAGTTCTACAGTAAACTCTTCAACAGCATCATTTGATCCGAAGTCCAAATCTATTGCTGAAACATTACTTGGGAATACATCAGTAAATTTATACGATCTTAGAATCGTTGACTTCTCTGAAGAAGAAGCGTCACGAGAAAGTTGATGTACAAACATATCTGTGAAATATCCTGTAGCATCAGACTCGTCACCAAGTCCTGATGTTTGAGTGATGTTTTCGTTTGCTGCCTGAATTTTCTCTACCCAAGCCTCAAAAGCATTTCTTAGGGAAAATCTACTATCGTTCATAATAGTAATTGTCCAAGGTTCAAATGTCCTATCGCCAGCGATTTTTAATACGCGACCTCGGAATGGAACCTCAACGATACCCATCTGGGAGGAAGGTAGATTCGCTGCTCTCACAGTGAACTTACCCAAATCACTCAGACCAGTAGCGTTCGCGATAACTTCTGTAGGGAAACTTAAATCTACTTGGAATAGATTAGGTCTCGCAAAATCCGAAACTACACTTGACTTAAATGAGTCAATAGTGCCTCTTACTGCCATTTTCTGTTATCCTCCGTCTGATATTATTATTTAGACTAAGAAGCAATTTCAGAGAAGGCTACGCCTGTTCTGGTTGCTGTGAATGTCAATGTAATGTAATTGATAGTACGTGTAGGTTTAACGTATATTTCAGCGTAGAACTCACCACGATCAACTGCATCAGGAGGATTATTCTCTTCATCACACTTGACTAAGAAGTCTGTTACACCTCTACGTCCTTGTACGTCACGAAGATATGGTTCAACAATATTACGGAAGAGTGACCTTGAGGTCTCATCATTCTGTTCAAATAGTTGTTGCTTTGCTGCACTACTTATAACTCTCTCCATTGTGAGGAATAAGCGTCTGACATTGATTCTGTCAAATGCAGATTGATATCCAAGAGCAGTCTTGTCACCGAATAGGATAATACCTTGTCCTGGGAAAGACACAATTGGGTTAACTCTTTCTGCGTATAACTTATCTCTCTGATCTTTATTAGGAGAGTAAGCAAGTTTAATAGAGTTGCGTAGAACACCTCTTGAGAAACCAGCAGGTGAGAACCATGGATCCTGTTGAACACCAGTCTCTAGACATAATCCTGCAACGTCACCATTACAAGGGATGTAACGATAAACATCACTGTACTTGTCATAGATGTACTTGTAACCAGCATCTAGAACTGCATAAGATGTAGATCCTAACTTAGTGAAATAAGCGAGAATACGATCTGTAATTATATCAGAGTCAGACTGACCAATGATGTCAGATCTCTGTGGAGAGAAGAATGCTAGGCAATCTTTTCTTGTATTAACTATGTTAAGGATAGCATTTGCTTTTGCTACAGCAGCATCAGCAGTGGAACCTTGAGGTCCGCTAAGGATGTAATCAACTTGTATAGATTCTGCATCTGATACTAAGTTGTATGCTGTACTAAAGTTTGCTGAAGTATTTGTATAGTCATCTGCACCACCAGCAAACTGGTATTGAACAGAAGAACCTTCAAATCCTGCATACAATTCTTTTCCATCTGGTTCTGAAAGAACAGGACCTGCGGATTGAATTAGGTTGAATGAACGGTTAGCAGCAACATTACCCCAGTCACCTGTGGATGAAGCAGCACCTACTGTAAATGTTTCAGCAGTATGATTACCCCAATAGATGTAAGAAGAAGTTTGCTTAAGAACATTAGCGTAGTAATTGTTCTCACCAACTGTACTCTTAGCATCAGTTGCTTTAGAAACTGCAACGAATTTCTCAAGGAGAGTATTAGGTGTACCTGTTAGAGCACCGTCTCCATCAAGAACTATAACGTGTAGTTCATCACGGTATCCACCTTTATCAGCTGCATAGAGTGAAGTACCAGGTCTAGAAGCGAATGAGATCCACTTTTTGCCAGGTAGATACTCACGCTCTGGATACTCTTCTCTTACTGCACCGATAGTAGCAGTAGCAGAGTTGTCATCAGAAACTGTATTAGTTGCAGCGAATGCACCTGAGTTCTTATCAAGAACAATTTGTAGTTCGCGAGTAACAGTATCAATAGAACCTGTTACAGTACCTTGTGTTAATACCATTGTATTATCAATGATACCAGTTATACCAGCAGCAGGGATTGCAATCTCAGCAATTCTGTCTACACTATTCCATGAAAGAATATCAACTGTTTGAGGAGATCCACTAATTTCAATTGTTGAAGCAGTGACTGATCCTTCGTATGCCCAAACAACAGCACCATCAGTTGTTTCACCTGAAGTGTGTGTAGGAGCAGAAGCACCTGCTGTACCTGAATTAGTTGCTACGTATGAATTACCACCGTTTGAAACTCTAGCGTACTGACTGTAGTATGTACCTTGTGTCCATGCACCATGTACTTTAGGAGTAAATTCACCTGTGACATCAGTTTCAATTTGTAGTTTAACAACATAACGGAATACTTTACCTGAAGTACCACCGTTTACAAGAGGGTCTCCTTTAACGAATTCAAATTCGTTACCTGAACCAGGAGCTGTAATAGTTGCGATCTGGTCTGCACCAGCATCTGTTATGAAGACTCTTAGAGAGTTACCATATGCACCAGGAGTTGTAGTTCCAAATCTCCAAGTGTTAGTTTGTCCTGTCTCGTAAGTTGTCTCGTAGTTTTGTAAATTCTTAATCTTTACAGCAGCACCATTGCTTACCGCATTTTTAAGGTTTGTTGCATCTGCACGAATAGTTTTAAGTGTTCCACCGTAGCTCAAGAATTGAGCGGCTGTGAACCAATACTCGTAGTTGCTCTCATTTGGTTTGCCGAAGGTTGAGATGAGAGTTCTTTCGTTGTTTACATCAACGATCTGCTCTACTGGACCTCTTTCAAATGGTGCAGCAATCGCACCAATATTAGCCAGTGATACTGTGCTAACGGTAGTGAAGTCGCGCTCCCTAATAACGACACCTGGCGATAATTGTGACGCTGCCATGTGATCTTCTCCTAAAGAATACTATATCAGTTTTCTAGAAATATTTATAAATTTCAACTACTGAGAATCAACGATACTCCCACATATACGCACGATCTCCGTATTCGTCTGTATGCCAGACATCTCCATCCGCATCAACGAACGTATCTTCCGCAGTTCCATCGTTAATAAATCCGAATGGTGCCATGTCTTGTTCTATAGCATCACGTTGATCTTCATAGATCTTTTGACGTACATCATTATCATTCATTTCTCTGAAATAAGGTTGTAATGCTAACCACCCAAATATCACCAAACACATTGCCAGGTCATCGTTGCAACCCTCTTCTGCTTGGAATGATTTACCTTTTTGAATGAATGTAGTCAGCTCAGATATGATATCATAATCAGCAAGTAAGAGTTTATCTTCTTCTATTAATGCTTTTAAATTAGAGCACCCAATTGATTTAACAGTGGTACTCATCTTAACTCCCATCTGAACTTTAGTTCCTGAGAATCCTTGACCTACAACTTGCCCTGCTCTACCTCTCATAGATGCCATTAGCAGATTATCATACTCCAAATCATAATGTATGATGTCCGCAACTTGTCCTCCAACATCATTTACTTCTACTAAAACGTATGCATGGTTGTAATTATTAGCTGCTTGAACCACAATGTTTGGGAACATTAGGGCTTTAATAGTATTGTTTCTATACTTACCTACCAGTGTATATGGGAAAGTAGTAGTGTCTATAATTACGAACGCAGAATAATCTCCTGCAACACCTCTCGCCACATCAACTGCAATTACATACTGATGATCTTTCTCCACTTCTTTGTATACATCTAATCCCGCACTAGTCTTAACAGGATCATCATATGCTAAAACTTTTAACTTACTTGGTGAGATGAGAGTATCAACAGATCCTAAGAACTCACACTCAAACTCAACTTTGAACTGTTGTTCTGATGTGTTTCTAATTGTCTGTTCTTTCCACTTAGCATCTCTACCAGGTATTTCAGACCAGTGTACTTCAGTGTTTACATATTCATTTTTTCCGCGTTCCGAATCATGCCATAACTTGTAGAACATATTCATACCATGGGGTGTGGATATGATTATGACCTTGGTTTTTTGACCAGAAGATATGGTAGGATATACAGAGGAGAAGAACTCATCTGCTATATGTGTAGGAACGAATGCGAACTCATCTAGGAATATAACGTTGAATGACATACCACGAACAGCACTACTAGATGTAGATGCTGCCATGATCTTAGAACCATTCTCTAGTTCCAGACTACCTCTGTTCCAGTTTACGACCCCTTGTTGTAACCATTTCGGTAGGTGTTCGTACGATTTCTGTAACCTCCCCAACATTTCCCGCGACGTGGCCGCTTTGTTGGCAAGGATCGCGACGTTAACTTCTTCATTAAATAATACGTACCATAGAAGGTAACTCGTAACAATAGTGGACTTCCCAGATTGCCTGGGTAATTTTGCAATGTTGAATCTATTTTCATGAAACTTGTTCACCATTTCCTCTTGGAAAGGATACATGTCAAAAGGAACTAATCCTTCATCAAGAGAAACAATTTGGACATACTCCCTAATAAAGTATGCAGGATTCCGTGAACACTTAATATACTCCTGTACCTGCTCCTTCGTAAAATCTTGAGCGACATTAGATCGCTTTAGATTAGGATTACCTAAGTAAATATCGGTAGCAGCAGTTGCCATTAGCTTAAAGGAAAAGGTCTATCGTTTGGCGGTTCTTGTTGGGCATGTGTCAGCATCTCTTCTTCTTGCCCTGGTGTAAATTGAAACACTGCACTAAATCTTGCGACACCACCATGTTGACGATTAGGTGCTTTAGCACCATGTGGTATAGATCCTGGGAATACTACAACTCTTCCAGGTTTAGGAACCACTGCATCAGTTACTTCACCATCTCTAATGAATACTGTTTCTGATCCCCATGATTCATTCCACTCGCTTATAGGATAGACCATGAAACTTAAAGATTCTTCGGACTCCCCATCTATATGTAGGTTAGGAGAATCACCAAAACGAAAGCAGTTATATACTACTCTATGGAAAGGTGGCACTGGTATACCAGATCTTTCCTGAAATATTTGAGCACACCATGTCTCAAATCTACCCCAGTTAGGTTGGTCTATAACCTTACCTAAAGAGTAACTACTTAAATCTTGTGATGGATCATCAAATATAAGTTGCCAACCGTCAAAGTGAATGAAGTATTCTTCCATTTGTTGCACTTCGCGTTCGGTGAACAGATCATCTAAGATAATGACCTGCTCTCGCTTTACCATTTTCATTTGGTTTCTTCTATAGCCTCTTTGATAATGTTTTTCAATTCTCTTGATTTCTTTTTACCAAGACCTGCTCTGGTATCTATCTTTACCTTTATCCAATAGAGTGCAATAAGACAAAGTGCAAATGGGAAAGCATCTTCCCAAGGAATAGCATTGTACGCATTAGCAGCGTCACCTAAAATAGCAAACATTTTAACCCTCGTTTAATGTACCGAATGATCTACGAATCTCACGTAGTGCTTCTAGGTTCATGTCTTTTGTACCTCCATCATATGCGTGAGCATATCCTTCGGTAATCATTTGCTCATTGAGCGACTCTGTTGAGTCCCCAATGTATAACCAACCCAGAAGCCTACCGTACTTCCCAACACCACCGTGAAGCTCAGTACGAACAATGAGCTCGTCATCGCCAGCCAGAACATCTTCCAATTTTTGTTTAAGCCAGTTTGTTGCATCAATTCCTAGTGCCTTTTCTTCTAAATTTCTAGTTCTTTTCTCAGGAGTATCTACCCCAGCCACACGAACTCTTTCCTTTTTGAACAGATCAAATCCTAGATCAATGGTGACATCAATTGTATCTCCATCCAAAACTCTGTTCACTTCCGTAACTCGGAAATTGTAGCAGGACTTTCTGCTCGGTGGGGTCATTGCTCCCATATTCAAACTCCAGTAGTGCACTATTTAGCATCTCATCAATAGGGACTCTATCCGCTTCTCTTTTGTCTTTCTCCATTTGATGAATAAGACTATATGCGAAGTCGTTAACTGTATCCCAGTTATTAATGAAATCCGTTTTCTCCTGTGAGAATACAGGTACTGCACACCATGCTATCCATGCAATACCCATACTGACATAAATTTTAGTCACGTTGCCTCCAGTCGTCTGAACGTTCTTGATGAAACCATTCTACCACATCTTCTGGTTTATAGAAACCCCTACGGTGATTCTCTTGATCGGGGTCACCTATATCAAGAGAATTAAGAAAAGACTCGTCAGGATTAGTTGCCATCCTGCGAGCCCTGTTTAGCATACCTCTCGCTGAGGTATTTGCTTTTGATAATTTCTGTGCCCATATCATATCGCTCATACTTACTTCTGTGCCAGAGGCAATGTCCTTACAGATTGATTCCAATCTCAGACGATATTGGGTTGATAGCATATGTTCTCAATAACTATCACTATTTAACATGGATAACTCCCTTCATCCCTGCTCCAGCATGAGGTTCACACTGATATTCATATTCTCCAGGTTCGCTAAAGGTTATATCAACAGTATCTCCTTTAACAAAATTAAGGTCGGGTCGGTTTAAATCCTCATGTCCATTGACAAATACTATGTTGTGAGGAGGTAAATCATTGTTAACGAATGTTATGGATTCACCACTATTAATTGTTGCTTCAGAAGGATTAAAAACCAGATTACCATTATAACCCATTTGTATCTCTGTTGCATAAGCACTTGTTGCTAATGAAAAAGAAAGGAATAATGCACTTAGCATTATTGTAAGTCTACTCATCCACCACATAATTTCATGTTTTAGTTCTTTACTTTTCATAATATTACTCCTTTCGGAGTTTCAAAACAATAGTCAACAAAATGAGGATGCTCCTTTAATTCGGATACATCCTCTTTACTGTGTTCTATTGCCTCAAAAGCATCATCTGCATATTCACAGATCTCTAGATTAACTTGTTGTAGGGTATGATACCCAACTGTGTAATGAGACACGATTTAAAGCCGTGGGCTCGCAAATTATTTGTAAGTATTTATACCCTACATCCCATTCCAAAAGGTGTCTGTTGGGGTTTGCATACTTCTTGAGATAAAATATAATCCCACGTTACATGCGAACCAGTAAAGATTAGTTACCCATGCTTGTCTCCAACAATATCTTCTATTGGTTTGTACAATGTACATGTTTCTCTCATTCATTGATTCATCAACGGACAAAGGTCTAAACTTTAACCATTGTTCAAATAGCAGTGAGATTATAAATCCAACCGCAAAGATATAGAATAACAGATTTAATAACCCTGCCATTGTAAATAAAAAACTCATCGTCTAATTCCTCTAATAATTTTCTCGTATGGAACTTGTTTGATTTTATCAATAACATCAGTCTCTACTCTATCAGTAATCTTCTCTATGATGTTAACATCTATGTGCATGAAAGGTGGAATGATTCCTAAGATTCTTAGTAGTCCATCCACAAATAATGCTAGAGTAGTAAATCCTAGAATCATGCTGATAATTGTCGCTTCTCTGTTGTGCTTTGCCATAGATGCTTCATCTATTGCTCGTGCTTCTTCAACAGCAGCACGTATCATAACATCAACTTGTTCCTTAGTATAGCATATTCTGGTGATTGTTTCTTCAGTCATAAACCTCCCAACATGACACTACTTATGATACGTAGCATCATTATACCATAAAGCTTTATTGATTTCAAGACTTGGGCAATTTCCCATCATGTTGTGCTTTATCTCTTTCCATATTCTGAATCTTCTGAAGAAACTCTTGTTTCTTCTCAATGTTCTCTAACTTTTTTTGCAAGTCCTTTACTTCGTCATTAATAGACATGGGTTCTTTGGATTAGATTCCCCCAACTTTAACCGTACTTGTAACTTGGCTTAGTAGTTTTCTTTGGTAACTTACCACTACGCACCTTGGTTCCAGATGTTTCACCGTCACCAGATTTGTTTTTTCCTGCTTTTGATTTTCCTATGTTGACAGACTTACCAGGTTTTTTAGATTCGGTATCGTGTAATCTTGCTGGTTTGTTCTTGTCTTTTGTAATTACTGATTCTTGGTCATGCTTCCGTCCTAATCGTCTCATGACTTTGCCAAAGCGACGTTTGGACATTTTATCGGGTTTGGAGGTTTGGTATGATACTTCACGGCCTGTTTTGCCATCACCGTACTTGTATTCACCTACACCTTTCTTGTGACCAATGCCTTTCTTTTTGAGATCTTTCTCTAGAGCGCGACGTTTCTCACGGTTCTTTTTTTCATCAGAACCTCTGTCAGCAGAAATGTTTCCTGTTACTTGGGTTTTTGATTTGTGAAGCATACGAGAGGTTGGGTTTCCCTCGCTCATGAAGTCCTTGTAAGATTTACCTTCTTTGTTCATCTTACGTTTTTCAATTTTCTTCTTCTGCCAAGAGTCAAGTGCGTCTACTGGACGACCTCCTTTTGACATAACTGACGCTTTATGCTTCTTAAATGCATCAGCTGAAGCCTTTGACTTTGCTTTCTTAGCATCAGAAGATGCTTTTTGTTTAGCAACGTTGGCTTTAGAGATTCTATCTATTCTTTCAGCTGGAGTTTCTTCGTTTAAATGGTCGGACATTTTAGCCTCCTACAACTTGGACTTCTTCAACTACAATAGCATTTCCTGTTACTGCAATCTTAACGCAACGTTTTACTTTTGCTTGATTGCCAGTTGCAAATGTGTAGTCAGCTGAAGCTGCTTGTGAATCAATATCTGTTGTGATCGTAGCACTACTGGTAGCAGTAATTGCTTTACCAACTGTGCCAGCACTCAGAAATGCAGCATCTATGGCAGGAGATGTACTATCATCTATTACAGCGATGAAATCACCAACTGAAAATGGATGAGTGTCTCTTGACATATTCTCTTGTAAACTATTTCCTAATGTATAAACTGCTGTTGCAGCATCAGTTGCTTTGACAACTTTAGCTGTACCAGGTTTACCACCCTTCACTAAAAGTGATTCATTATCTATAAGAGTTATAGCAGGTCCGCCGTTAAATGCCACTGTAGCATCTCCAGCATTTGCGATGACTCTAAAAAAGCCAGTTTGTACAACTTGGTATTCAGTAGCACCTGCGGCCACTGCGTTTGTACTTAATACATTGAGGACTGTCATGTCGTGTCTATGTTTAATCCTTATTATTTATGTTACTTTCTTTCTTCAACATTTTCTGAAGTTCTGAAGTGCTACCAACAAATAGTGCATTGGTAACATTGTTAGGACCTTTCTTCTCTTCTTTATCAAGGTCTTTCATCTTCTGTTGAAGGTCTATTAACTTATCAGTTACGTCTCCAACTGCTTTAATTGTTGTAGCTGCCACCTCATAAGCACGAGGATGATCTGACGCTCGTGCCACATCAAGTATACCATCAACAGCCTCCTGTCCTTTCATTACTAAGTTATGTAGATTGGCACGAGAGGTTTCATAGTCTGCCTGTATATCAGGTTTCTCAGTTCTTAGAGATTTAGACTTCTCAACATGCTTCTGCAAGTCTGAAGGTTCATCTCCGAAAACTTTATTCAATCCATCAAAAGTGCTCATAGTGGTTCATCCTGTCCGCTAGTAGGATTACGTTTTTCGTTATCCGTAAATTCCTCTGTGGTAACTCCAAATCCAAAATCATCATCTGCATCAGCAGTGATAGGATCAGGTGTTACAGTGTATCTTACTTCACGAGGTGCAGTGCTAACAGCAGTGCTTGTATAAGCATCTGCAATAACCTTAGTGATAACAGAGGATTCTTGTACAGGACCGTAAACGTATGTCTTGGCAGTAAATCCTAGGGTGTAAATGATTGCTCTACGAGAGGCAAAATTACCCTCATACTCATCATCATAGTCAATAGAATTAATAATGACAGGAACATCCTTTGTTTCATTGATTCCTGGAACAAGCTTGAGTGGCAGATTGTAACTCGGTTGAAAGTAGGGTAATATCTGCTCAATAATTTCAAGGCCGTCATCTTGATTTTTGGAAATGATTGCTAATTCAAAGGTTAAATTATAAGGGACTGGCATGTATGCCACCTTATTTTTAGTGCCACTAGTAGGTACCATTATCTTCTGAGTAGGACTAACTTTTCTACTAGGATCATATGATATACCTGTGATCTCAAAAGAGATTCTTGGCAGTGTAATCTGTACCCTCTTGTTAGTAGGATCGGGTACTTGCTCTAAACGAGCTAAAAACTTTTGCTTCGGTCCGTATGCCAAAGGAACCTTCATAACAGTAGTTCCTTGTTTGATCTCTATATTATTGAATAGAGTACCAAACCCAACAACGGTCTTTCTGAAGACTTCGTGATAAAAATATTTTCCTAACATTAGATTGTAAAGTCAGTAGTTGAACCAATAGTTCCGAATGGATTACTTTCGGAGAAGTCAATAACGTCATCATCAGCAGTTTCAAAACTATAGTTCTGATCTACTTCACTGTTGGTATTGTCTAGAGTATTGTAAGATTCTCCACTCCAGTTTGCACCAGAGGTTTGACCCTTAATGTACTCAGCAGTATTGAATGTACCTGTACGGTTGATGATCTGTAATATTCTTGTAGAAGAATCCCAAGACTTAACCTCTGCTTGAACATCCTTCGGTGAATTACCAAAGGTTATAGTTGGTGCTGAGGTATATCCAGTACCTGCTGTATTTATGGTTACACCAGTTACTAGACCACCAGCTGATATAATAGCAGTACCTGCTGCTCCAGATCCCCCTCCACCACTGAATGTTACAGTAGGAGCAGAAGTATAGTACTCACCACCATCAGTAATAGTAACAGAATCCACGATGTCACCATTGAGAGTAACTGTGCCAGTAGCAGTATTAAGATTACCAATAACGGTTTCACCAACCACATAATCACCAGACCCACCAGTACCCATAGTAACACTTGTGGAGTTACTAAACGCAATTTCAATAGCGTCAATATCAGCAATACCAGTATCAATATCTTCATCAGAGTACTCAAAGAGTTCGCATTGCATTTCCCAGACGTAACCTTTACCTAGTTGGTAAAATGGTCTTTCTGCTTCTACAAATTTTATTTCAAATAGATGTTTTGTTACGGGGAACCAAACTAAATCTCCTTCATTTGGTCTTCCTTCAACATTCAATGTAACATTATTATCAACCTTCTCAGTAAACTTTTCTCGTGAAATGATAAAGGTTGTCTTGTCCTCAATTCTAACACCAAATTTAGATAGTAGTTCTCCTTGTCCTTCCCATCCATCAACGTTATTTACATATGCTCTAATAGGATATGCATTCTCAAACTTACTGCTATCTATCTCGTCTAGTATATTATCTCTTCCAATATAAGTTCTAGGTAAGTAATAAACATCCTGTCCATATAATTCAATAGACTCTACAACCAAGTTCTCCATGAACTTTCTTTCCTGAGCTGAACCATTAATATTCAATCTACAGGCAGAATTATAATCTGACTGATTGCAATCTGATGCTGGAGAATTTGAGTATGCCATATTAGCCTACAAGATCTAGTGGTGGTATCTCATAACGATCTCTAATCTCTTCTTCTAGTTCCTTTTTTCTAGCAGAAGCGTCTTCTAGTATTTGACGACCATTGAGTGTTACACCACCCAACATTTGAATGCCATCATACTTACTTAGGTTTCTACCCCACTGTTGCATGAAGATTGCTTCACAATAGTCTTTTAACCAGTTGTCATTATAAGCAGAAGTATAAATTTCTGCATCAGTTCTCATAGTACAGTCAACTAGAATATAGTTACCTACTGTGAGTTCTTCCCAACTAAAGTCAAGATACAATTTATTCTCAACCCTATTATATCTCATTCTACGATGAGCACGAGAGTTCGTTACCCAGTCAAGTGTCTCAAGATATTGAGATACCATAAAGTAATGTAGAATCTGAGAGTTAGTGAATGCGTAAATATCATTCAAGAAAATCTGGTACTTAATGTTAAACATATTACCAGGTACTACACTACTGCTACTTAAATTAGCATAGACCTGATTGATTCCTACCACGCCAGGAGGTAGATCAACACTAAGATTATTCTTCTTCCAGTCAGTTCCAGTTATGTCTGTTGCACCATCAGCAGAATCCTTTATTGCTTGAGTTACTTCAATCTTAATCAACTGTTTTTGAGAACCATCGTAATGATATTCTTGCCAATAGTCAATTGCTTCTTCCACTAGATCATCCAACTGCTCATCACATACATTGATATCAATAGCAGGGTAACCTAATCTACGAAGAGCATACATCTTCAGCTCAGTTTTAGTTGCAGGTTTTGTAGCAGACATTTGTTATTATCCGAATGAAGTAATAGTCAAGTTAGTAACATCATTAGCACCAACGGTTTCTCCAACCTTGAAGAATCCATCAACCGTGTCAACAGTGACACTTGTAGCACCCAGAGCAGTAATTGTTCCAGTTGTACCAGAGGTTCCACCTGTTACAGTTGCACCAACTTCCATCGTTGTGATATCAGATAGTGCGAAGGTTGCATGAGTGAATACTGTAGCAGTATTAATCGTTGCGTTAGCAAAGATAGCACCGACATCAACTGTTGCTCCGTTACCATGGACAGCTGATACAGGGATTGTACAACCATTTCCATGGATAGCAGAAACTGGGATCTGAGCACCATTGCCATGAATAGTACCAACAGAAGTTGATCCACCATTACCATGAATTGCTCCGACAGATGTAGTTGCATTACCATGAATAGCAGCAACACCAGTAACTGAGTTACCATCTCCAGAACCAGCAATCGTAATACTGTCAGCAGCAGCATATCCAGATCCATCATTATTAATTACAGCACCTATTACGTGTCCAGATGCATTGGTTGTAATGTCAAGAGTCAATCCAGTTCCAGATCCACCAGAAGTTGTGGTAACACCAGTTACAGTAGTACTAGCAGGGTATCCAGTACCAGCGACCATTATTGAATTAAGAGTCTTAACACCACTAGCATTAGCGTTAGTTAATGTAATGGTATCTGAGTTTGCATAACCAGAACCATCGTTAACAACAGACGCTCCAGTTACTTCTCCATCTGCGTTAACTGAAACAGCAACAGTCAATCCTGAACCAGATCCATTTGTTGTTGTATTAACTGTGCCAGCAGAATAACCTGAAGCAGCAGCACTGATAGAACCAAGTGTATTAACACCCGATGAGTTAGCATTAGCAACTGTAATAGTATTACTAGCAGCGTAGTTCAATCCATCATTATTAATTGTAAGACCTGTAATAGCACCAGAACCAGATACAGATGTAATATTAACAGTCAATCCAGATCCAGAACCATTTGTTGTAGTTGCAATTCCAGTTCCTGTTGAATATCCAGTACCACCTGTGATACCTCCAAGACTAGCAACACCAGATCCATTAGCGTTAGCAATAGTAATTACATCTGATGCTCCATATCCTGATCCATCATTGTTAATTGATACACCATCAACAACACCGTTAGTAACAGTAACGTCAACAGTTAAACCAGATCCACCACCATTTGTTGTGGTTGAAAGAGCAGTACCTGAACCATATCCAGTACCACCAGCACTGATAGTTCCAAGAGTCTTAACACCAGTTGCATTTGCGTTTGTAATTGTTATAACTTCGTTATCTACAAATCCCGTTCCATCGTTATTAATAGTTACTCCAGTTACAGCACCGTTTCCATCAACTGTAATGTCAGCAGTAAAGGAAGTTCCAGATGCACTGGTTGTAGTTGCAATTCCAGATCCAGCTGCATAACCAGTTCCAGCAGTTGCAATAGAACCAAGAGTTCTAACACCAGTCGCATTTGCGTTAACAATAGTGATGGTATCATCTGTTGCGTATCCTGTACCAGCAGCATTAATTACTGCACCAGTTACAACACCATTAGAAGTTGTAAGATCAAGTGTTAATCCTGATCCGTTTCCTCCAGTGGTTGCGATAGCAGAGCCATTCGCATATCCTGTACCACCCACGAGGGTGTCAATAGTAGAAGCACCTCCCGCATTAGCGTTAGTGATTGTAATCGTTTCTCCATTAGCATATCCTGTACCTGCTGCGTTAACTGTAAGGTTTGTAATGTTTCCATTTCCATCAACAGTAGTATCAAAAGTTAATCCTGATCCAGTTCCACCTGTTGTAGAAACGTTAGAGGCAGAACTAAATCCACCAACTCCACCTGATAATGTACCTAAGTTTAGAGTAGAAACACCACCAAGATTAGGGTTAGTAATCTGTAAGACATCTCCAATTAGATAATCAGTACCAGCGTTATTCAATGCTAGTCCTGTTATAGCACCTGATGCGTTGACTGTAGTATTAACTGTCAATCCAGATCCAGTTCCACCACTTGTGCTAACTCCAGTAGAACCAGTAAATCCACCAAGACCACTAGCAGTAATAGAACCTAGAGTTACAACAGAACCAGGAGTTGGGTCTCCAGATAAGTTCAGTGTTAATGTTGATGCAGTCGCAAGGTTATTCAGCATAGACTTTAACTGAGCATATGCGTTGTCAAGTTTTGCTTGAACTCTTGCTTCTGTATAGTAAAGGTTAGTTCCCTCAGAAAGATCAGCAGTATCATGGTTGCTTAGGTTTGCTGCCTGAGTAGCAGTTGCAGGTGTAATATCAGCAGTACCATCAAAGGATGTTCCACCAATTGTTCTTGCAGTTGCTAGAGCAGTTGCAGTTGCAGCATTTCCAGAGGTGTCCTGATTACCCCCTGCATTAACGCCTGGTAGGTTAATATTAGCAGTACCATCAAATGATACTCCACCAATTGTTCTAGCTGTCTCAAGTGCAGTAGCAGTGTCTGCGTTACCTGTGACATCTCCAGTTACATTACCAGTTACATTACCTGTTAGAGATGCAGTAATGGTACCAGCAGCAAAATTACCAGATGCGTCACGAATGACTAAGTTGTTTGCAGAGTTAGCAGAGTTAGATGTAATAGTAATTAATGGATTACCTGCAACACCATTTCCATTACTTACACCAATACCAGATCCACTAACAGTGATTGCACGTTCTGTATAAGTGTTGGCAGCTGTTCGGGTAACCAGACCTGTTCCACTCAAACCAGCTAAAGCAGCTATGTCAGGATCATTAAAGGTAGTAGTAACCGTAAAGTCAGATCCACCAGTAACAGCAACCGAACCATCTACTACACCATCAATGGTGAGAGTTCTAGAAGTTTTCCATGCATCAGCAGTACTTGCGTTACCTTGAATACCTGCGTTTGCACCAGTTCCTGAATTAACTGTAATAATATTTGCAGCAAAGTCACCAGATGAATCACGATTAACAACTGTAGATGCTGTGTTAGTAGCAGCAGTTGTCATACCATCTAACAAGTCTGAGTTAAGATTAGCAATCTTGACTGTGTTAGGAATGACTAAAGCAGCACCAGATGATACATTTGAAATTATTTGTCCGTCAGCAGTAATAGTACCATCAACGTTTACGTTATTATCAACGTCAAGAGCAGTACCAGCACCAGTAATTTGAAGTGTACCAACTTGTAATGATGCATCAGTTCCACTGAATGTCTCAGCAGTATTAGTTGCATCAGTTAAAAATCTATATCTATTAGTGTTATTATCCCATCCAAAGAATCCAATCTTAGCGGTGCCATCATAATATCTAAACTCAATACCACGATCTAAACCATCATCAGAACCAGGAGCAGATGCACCACCCAATGTCATTACAGGATCTTCTACAGTAGTAACTGTACTTTCAACTGTAGTTGTGGTTCCCAATACAGTTAGGTTACCACCTATCTGCATGTTGTTTCTTAATTCGGCATTACCTGTAGAAGCATCTACAAAGAAACTATTCTGAGTTCCAAGAGTATCATATACAATAAAGTCTCCACCAGTGTAGAGATTCTTATTTACTCTTGCACCACCAGTAGTTGTTAGTGATACCTGAGCATCAGTATAGGATGTAATATCCTTAGTATCTGTGATAGTAACTTTACCAGCAAACGATGAATCATCAGTCTGAGTTAAGGTTCCTGTAGTTTCTAGGTTCCCATAAACTCTTGCACTACCACCGATTGCTACGTCTCTAGCAATACCTGCACCACCAGTTACTTGTAATGAACCATCAGCAGCATAAGATCCTGTCAGAGTTTGCTGTGTGTTGTTAGTAACAGATGTAATACCAGTAACACCTAGAGTACTATTAATATTAGAAGCATTAGATACGTCTAACGTACCTGAAATATTCGTGTTACCATTATCATAATCAACTGTAAACTTGTCAACTCCAGCGTTTGTCTGGATCTTGAACATCTTATTGTCAGCGTTGAAGGTAACATTATCTTGGAATGTTGCTCCAGCATCTACATTAAGAGTGCTGTCTAAATCAACAGCTGAGTTAACATTAAGTTCACCAACGATAACTGTATTACCAGTTGAAGATGCAACTGTAAATTTATCAGTTGTACCTGATCTAACTGCAAAGTTATTATCTACATCTACAGTTCCATTGAACTCTGAATTATTTGTGACTTCTAATGTTCCACCAATAGTTGTATTACTATCAACGTTAAGAGTTGAATTTAACTCAGTGTGTCCATCAGCAGTTAGAGTACCCTCAATATTAGTATTACCAGTTACGTTGTCAACGAAGAACTTATCAGTTGTACCATTTCTAACTGCAAAGTCTGCATCTACGTCAACAGTACTATTAAATTCTGTGGCACCAGTTACCGTTACATCACCATCTACCTGTACATCTCTACCAAGTGTAGTATCACCATGAACTGTGAATGTACCTACAGTCGCTGAACCAGTTGAAGATATACCAACAACTGTATTACCAGTAGGACCATCAACACTAAACTTAACTGTATCTCCAGAGTTTTTCTTACCAACAAAGAAACCTTCTCCAGTACCAGTACCACCAACAAATAGTGAAGTGTTAACACCTGCACCACCATAGACTCTTAAGTTAGAAGTGTTATGGTTTGAATAACTTGGTGTGTATGCAGCAACAGAACCAACACGTAGTTTATATCTGATAGATAGGTAGTTCCTTAAACCGTAGTTCTCAGTTGCATCTTCTTGCTGGTTAAAGTCACCATTCAGATAGATGTCACCGTTGAACAATACATCCTTATCAAAGTATCCACCACCATCTACTCTTAATGCACCATAATCACTATTCTGAATTGAGTGAGGAGCACCAGATAAAATATCAGGATTGTCTGTAGACTCAAAATGGACTAGAGATGCTACGTTTAAGTTAGCAGCAGCATCAATGTTACCAGTTTGATTTAATACACCACCAATATCAACATTACCTGTAGTGGTATGAAGTGTAGTCTTAGTAGTTCCTGAACCATTCTTAAGTTCTAGAGTCTTAGAAGCACCTTGGAATACAATATTATCATCAAATCTACTTGTACCGTGAGTACGGAAGTTAGTATCTACATCTAAAGTACCACCAATATTAACATCATCTCCAATACCTGCACCACCTGCTACTACCAAATCTCCAGTAGTATTAGATGTTGAGTTAGTATTAGTTGTTAGTTTTAAGTTACCTGCGATGATCCCTGCATCTGTTCCAGCGAATACCTCTGAGGTATTTGTGGCATCGTAGAGGAAGGTGAATGCTCCTGTATGTCCTCCAAGATCGTTGGCCGAATCGTCATAACCAAAGAATCCAACCTTTGCCGAAGCGTCGTAATATCTAAATTCAACTCCTCTGTCCTTATTGTCATCTGACGCTGGAGCTGTATCACCACCAAGAGTAATGATAGGGTCATCAACAGCAAGAGTGGTTGAATTAACCGTTGTAGTTGTTCCATCTACTTGTAAATTTCCGCTTACGACTACTGTACCAGTGACCGCACGATCATCGCCTGGGTCAAGATACATTGTAGCATTGGTTGTTGCTATGTAGTTATCTTGGAATCTTGAATCTTCTACATGTACTTTACCAGTTGATTCAGTAGCATTAATAGTTACAGTATCTTCTGCTTGGATAACAACATTACTTGTTCCAGCACCAGTATTAGCAGCAACAAGTGTTAGGTTTCTAGCACTAGCACTGTTCTGAGATATTCCAAGGGTGAAGTTTCCATCACCTGTCTTACTTATAGTCTGATTAGTTGCACCATCAAATGTTACATCAGCATCACTGAAGTAAGATCTGACGTTAATATCAATTTCTCCAGCTCCACCGTCACCAGTATTATTGGCACCAAATAATAGATTACCACTGGTATCATTGATCTTAATATAGTTAAGATAATCAAATCCGTGATGAGATGTAGCAACAGTTAACTCTTGATCTAGTTCAAAGTTTTGTTGTGTATTATTGTCAGAGAATGATAATCTATTGTTCTGAAGTTGAGTATTATCAACACCTTGAGCAGCAATGCTTACATGACCATTATCATCAACATCAAAATCTTCCTGTGCAAAAGATGCAAGACCTTTTTGTTCTACCTTAGCAGCAGCAAGATATCTCCACCCACCAGTATCAGAAGAATCTGTATGAGTTGGTGCTCCACCACCAGCTGCAATACCTGTTATTGCTTGATAAACCTTGGAAGCGTTTTCAATAATATCGTAACGTACATATGTTGTACCTGCTCCATAAGCAGCATACTTACTACCTTCTATCGCAGTAGCAATAGGAAGAGTTTCTGCTGAAGTAAATCTACCATACTGATCAACTGTGAATTGTGCTGTGTTTACAGTTGCATCTACATTAGTTGGATCATTATCACCACCAACTGAAATCAGAGCTGGAGCTGCATATACACCAGAGTTAGAAATGAACTCTGCCTCTGCTGCAATAGTTGTATCAGGAAGGTCAATCGTTGGGTTACCTGCAACACCACTACCACTAACAACTGATATTCTACCAGATGAACCGTTAATGGTTCTAGGAACCATGTTACCTGCTGATGCCCTACAAAGTAAACCTGTTGCTGTTAAACCTGCAATAGATGTTAAGTCAGTATCAAGTGGTTGTACGTCTGTTAAACCAAGATCAACATAAGAAGATGGCTGAGAAGCATTTGTAATTCTACCTTTTGCGTCTACAGTTAGTTTTGTATAGTCACCTGTAGATGTTGTAGTACCATCATAATGAGGTAGAGTTGTAAGAATTTGTAACTGTGCAGCGATGGAAAGGTTTCCTGATCCATCAAAAGTACCTGAACCTGCTAAGTCACTTGATAACTGTATCTGTCTTGGGTTTGCTAGTCTGGACGCTGTAGCAGCATTACCAATAACCGTTGCTGTTATAGAACCTGCACTAAAATTACCGTCTGCGTCCCTTACTACCAGAGTATTTGCTGTATTGGCAACTGACTCAATAGGTCGTTCATAAGGCAGCGTGTTCCAACCCCTAACACCATCACCGATTTTAAATCGGTTAGTATCAAGTTCTATTCCAATTTCTCCTTGGGCTAGAGTAGGGTTTTCGTTTGCCCACTCCTGGGCACCACCTCGTCTTAATTGAATTCTATTTGCCATCGTTTATATTCTGTAGTGGGCACAGGTACTATATTCTTATTTATACCATAAAGAAAGGGGTCATCTGACCCCTCCAATTATTCTTCAGTTGTTACTTCTGGAGGAGTCTCTTCTGGTGCATCTGAAGTTATGTAATCTAGGGTTTCAACTGCTCCTTGTAACTTAAGGATTTGTTGTTCATTATCACG
>VTLG01014040.1_pt1 | contig 29498 bp, 38 predicted proteins | sample 4694571 | NCBI WGS metagenome assembly VTLG01 (sample SAMN12604809, study PRJNA352737) | marine metagenome | biome: ENVO:00000447; feature: ENVO:00000209|ENVO:00000569|ENVO:01000036; material: ENVO:00002151; isolation source: viral sequences binned using virsorter ...
GTCAATGGCAAGGTGACCGAAAAGGGTGGATATTTTTTTAACGTATATAGGCTACTACCTATAGTTGTATTCAGGGGACACCGCCTCCTTTACCAATTTCCACCATGCCCACCGTGAGTCACTCTGCCCCACCATTTCTATACGGTAAACTACGGTAAACTACGGTAAACTACGGTAAACCATGGTAATTTTTGGTACTTTTTGGTGTGCAATACCGTGCTCAATCTGAGTAAACCATGGCCATACGGTGGCATACGGTGGAGAAATGGTGGTAGATGTGAGTTTGGTTGAACTATTACCAGGGCCTGCCTAATCCTGACCTAATCGCCACTCATATCCATCATATCTACTGCTTCTTTACAGTGTTATGATGCTATCATTGTGTTCTTATTGTATGAGTTTTGTATTTCTTTTTGGGTCTCTACTCAGTGTCCAAATAGACCTAAGTTACCAAATATACCAAGTGCTTATTGTATGTGCCGGTATACCCAGCGGTATGTGTTGGTTAGTCCTTCTCGAAGAGGGGTATCGGGCTTCCATCCTGTTAACTTTTGTATTAGTGTGTTGTCGCAGGATCGTTTCCAACAACCTGTGGGTTCTGTGGGTTCATATACCTTACGTAAGTCTTTGCCGCTTATCTCTAACAGCATATCGGCGAGTTCTGTCATGGTTACTGCTTCATCACTGCCCATGTTAACAGGCTCTTGTATATTGTTTTCTATAAGTCGATCTAGGCCTGTCATTAAGTCATCTATGTACATAAAACTTCTTATTTGTGAGCCATCGCCCCATATCCGTAATTCATCCGGGCTTTCTATTATTTTTCTGCACATCGCTCCTATTACTTTTGATTTAAAGTCTATGTCCAATCCCGGTCCATACATAGCATGGAATATAGGGGTACAATAACGCATTCCTGTTTCTCTGCCATAATGCTGGACTAACATTAAGCCATACAACTTCTCCCAACCATAACCCTTATCACATCTCGCAGGAAAGATCATGTCTTCTCTGAGAGGGGTTAGGGGTCGATCATGCGTTTGGTAGTCGGTGTTGTATATCAATGAAGTGCTGGGATATATGAAATGAGACTTGTTTTTAACAGCAAAGTCTAATGCATTTATGGTTTGCAAGGTATTGCTTCTTGCTGTGCTCATTTGGGTTGTGCCTTGGGTTTTAGAATTGGCTACATCTGCACTAAAATGATATACCCTATCAAAATCATTATCGATCTCTATTGGCGTCTCACAATTGTGAATGATGAGTTCACAAGGTACATCTCGTCTGGAACTCTTATGTTTGTCCATCCCAATAACGGTATGTCCTTGCCCTTGTAAATGGGTTACTAAATTACTGCCAATAAATCCTTGGCTTCCTGTTACTAATATTTTCATCTGTTTACCCCCGGTTCATAATCATCCATTTCATCATCTATGCAATAATGATCTGTTATTGTGTTGTACATTTGAGTTAATCCTTCTGTGACATCTTGACTTCCATTACCTACAAAAAACCCATTATCATGGATGTCGTTTGCACCAGGATATGGATCCCCTGGTAACATTTGTTTCCAAGATTTTACAACATCTAAGTCTCTCATAACAGGTTGCTTTAGGAAGTTTCTTGATGCTAAAGGTCTTGTTTGAATACCTGCTTCTGTTAATAGTTTAATTACTTCGGCTCTTTTGCCTTTTAATTCTCCATCTAGCACAAGACCAAAGGTAAACCAACTGCTTTCGCCTAGTTCAACACCCCCTCTTGGACCCATCTTTCTAACACCTGAATTAAAGCATTGTTTCTGTATTCTACACCATGGCTGGCCAGCAAACAGAGAAAGAAAATGGTCTTTGTTTTTTAATCTTGTTTGCATAATATCGGGCCATTTCTTTAGTTGTTCTAGGCCGATTGCTCCACTCATTTCTAAAGGCCTTACATTATAGCCTGGTGTAGCAAATATAAAATTATCGTTGAAGGGATCTCCTGTCTTTTTGTACAATGATGAATCATCTGGTAGGTCTCTTACCCAACCGTGGGCTCTTAAGGATCTCATATAGTCAGCATCTTCTTTATTGTCAGTTAAAACCATCCCACCTTCCATGGTTTGTATGTGGTGTGAAAAAAAGAATGAAAAAGAACCGGCTAATCCAATTGTGCCGTTGTATTGATCATTCCATTTTGCTCCCATGGCTTCACAATTGTCTTCAATTAACAATAGATTGTGCTCATCACAAATTTTAAGTATTTCATAGTAGTCGCAACTGTTACCTAATAAATTTACTGGCATTATAGCACAGGTATTGGGTGTTATTGCTTGTCTAATTTTAGTTACATCTATATTCCATGTATTAGGGTCTACATCAACAAAATTTAATTTAAATCCGTTCTGTGAAACAGGAAAATATGTAGTTGCCCAGCCTACTGCTGGTACAATAATGTCTCCTGTTAGTTTATACTTCCATTTTAATAGACTTAACATTAACAAATTAGCAGATGAACCAGAGTTAACCATTATTGCGTGTTTTGAATTAAATGTTTCTGCAAATTTGTCTTCAAATTCTTTTACGTGTTTGCCCATTGTGTACATATTGGTCTCGACTACACGTTGTATTGCTTCTACTTCTTCTTTTCCCCATGAACTTGATGCTAATGGATATATCATTTATTCTCCTTTGGTACTAATCCAGATATAGGAAATATACCGGGGTCTGCACTACTCATTGGTTGTCCTTTTAACTTTCTTTGTCCTTTCATGTGGACTAAAAAATTTGCTAATGGTGATGTTGGTACTGGATTGTGGTTGTGTAGTCCTCTGTGGTATTGCATAAGATCCATTTGTTTGCAATATTTAAATGACTCCCTACCTTTTGCCATGGTATATTGATCTGCTTGTCTTTGGGCCCAAATGCCTGTCCAATTCCACAATTCTCCGTTGATATAAATCTCCTCTAATCTATTTGCCCATTGTTTTGCTTTAGGGTGTTTTGGGTTGTGCATATAAAAGCCTGTTTCGTCTCTTAATTTAACTCTGTCAAAAAATGTACATAAAGAATTCTCTGGACATATTTCTCTAAGGTAATCTAAATTAGGTTTGGCTGTATACAGTGTGTCTGCATCTGAATATAGGATAATATCTGCTGTCGAGTTTTTTATTCTGTGGGTTTGTGCAAAAACCTTATGTGAAAACTTAACACCATTATTTTTCCACGTGTATTTGCCTCTATCTTCTCGCCAACCATTTTTTACCGGGTCATCTTTCCACTTATCTACAAATTCTTTTAATTGTGGTTGTACTTTATACAGTTCATGATACACAATGTTGTCTTGAAATATTTCTGGTTCTTGTTCTTGCCAATACACATGAAGAGTACACTCTTTTGGCCAATACTTAATAAAAGATTGTACCATTTCTTTAGCACACAATTTATAATATGCTTTATTGTACGTTGTGCAAACTTCTACGGTTCTAGCAGTCATCATTATCCCAGGGTTTATCTAAATTATTTTTTTGTGTTATACTATTTCTAAGTTCTCTATCTTTTACGTAACGATTAACATCTGAATGTATGTTACGAACGGCTTTGCTTGGGTTATCTTCTAGTAATTCCCATACGCAATCTTTATGTAGTTTCTCACCTAATTCTTTATTTTCTTTTACGAGCCATTGTACAAATTGTAGACTGTTTATCCATTCATCTATTTCCCAATATTCATCCATTTCAGTATCTACAAATCCATCTATAACATATTTCCAAGATGTACCAGTAGGATTTCCTTGTTTTCCTACGTGAGGTTTAACTATTTCTAATGCATCTTTTCTTAATTGTTTTAAGTCTGATGCTTTATAACTTAATTCCTTAATATGTTGCATCATTTTTTTATAGATTTCATCTTCATTCGTTATGGTCGACATTTATTTTGTATCCTAGTGTGTACCACTCTATTGCTGTTTTAACTGCTTCTTTTGGAAGCCAAACTAAATTATTAACAAGAATTGGTATTGTTGGGTTTTCGTTAAAGTGTCTATGCTCTTTTTCTGTTAAAGGATAACCAACTTCTGGGGGAATTGTATCATGTTTTGTAGCAACCTTTCCGTTTCTTTCACCTATCACATTACAGGGATAAAAGTTTCCATTAATTAAAGCAAAATAATGTTTAATTTTCATATCAATACTTGGTTTTATTACTAATCTACCCTTCATACAATATTGTTGTCTTTCCTGTATAGCCATCATAGTAGTATCCTTCTATAACTCTTTTTTTCTTTTTCTTTAATTTCTTTTTTACTTTTTTAATTTTCTTTTTCTTTTTCATTTTAATTTTTTGTAATATTCTCCCTTACGACCTTTACCTGCTGTTGTAGACTTTGCGGCTAATTTAGAAACAATTCCTAATTGATTTTTTCTTGCTCCTTTTCCATGGTAGTATACTGATGCTAATATTGATCGTTCAATGGCAGGACCTTTTCCACCATCACCAATATCATAATTTTTAACACCTCTGTCTTCAAATCTTTTTCTTACTATATCCCATATAGGTGCATCGTGTTGTTCTTTCTCATTATAAATTAAATCTTTATTGTACATTTCTTGCATTTCTTTTGCACATTGTATTGTTGATGGGTGATTTAAATTAAAATATAAAAAACCAGATTCTAAATAAGTGTATCTTCCTACATAAGTCATCATACAATCTTCTCTATGAATATGTTCTTCAATCCACTTATCATCTATAAATTTATGAAATACACTATCGGAATCTGCCCAAAATAAACCATCTGCTTTTTCATTCATTATAGCATGGGTATAAGCATAAACTTTATAGCAAAATCTTACTCCATCCTTTCTATAATCATCATTGCTTTCTTGATAACTTGTATATTTCATTCTATGTTTATTTCTTTCAACAAATGCTTTGCATTCAGGAACTTTTTCAAAAAAATCTACGTCTTCATTGTATATTTTTAATTCAAAAGGCCAATTATATGTTTTCATAAAATGGTGAGCATACTCTTTATACAATCTATTATTCCATGTTGTTATTACTTTTATTTTCATATATAAAACTCTCTATCTACAGTAAGAGATTTTTGATCACTAACCTTTACTGCTCTTGGACTGACTACTTGAATTGTACAATACTTTTCTTTTACAAACATATCAGCCGCAGTTAAGCCATCTTGATATGCTCCTTGTACTAATCGTTTTGCTGTTTGAGGTTTAATTACATATCCATACGTACCTTTGAATTGTTGTTCACCTTTACGATAATGGTTATCTTTTTCAACAACTGGTTGTTGTCCTAGATCCGGATCTGGATCAATAAATCTATGTTTGTCTAAATGTAATATATCTTTAAAAGAACTTTTAAATGTTTTTGATACTACTAATGAATCATGTTCTAAAATCATAATCGTTTCATTTAATTCAATACATTTTTTCCATAGTTGTAAATGCGATATCATACATCCACGAACTCCCCCTTTTTGCCATTTAATTTTATATAACTTTGCGCCTGGATAATATGGTTTTAAATTTTCTTGTTTAATATATTCATCAGCACGTGAAGGTGTATATCCTTCAAATAATTCTACATCTAATCCATATTTTTCTGCACTTTGTTTGGCTCTTTGAGCAGGAGCATGAGTGCTTTCTAGTTCTTTAAGATATATTATAAATGCTTTCATATGATTATATTATAACGTTTTATCCAAGAATGCAATATCCATGCTGGTATTCTTGCTTTGTTTCCTTTTGTTGCAACAGTATTTACAAAAGATGCAGATGTGTCGTCTTCGTTTATGTTTTTAAGTTTTAACCAATCTCTTATAGGTACAGTCCATCCTGTTTTAGGTTTTGTAGTAATAACTTGTGGAAGATAATTGCTGTATATTGATTTAACAAATTGTTTAGTACCTTCTATATTTTGATTAACTTTTAAAGTACTAGGAATATTTAAACAGTATTGCATAAACATTTTAGTTGCTAATGGAAAGCGTCCTTCCATACCATATGCCATTCCAAACTTATCATTTCTATTAAAAAATTCTTCTGGTACTTGAGTAACACAATCTAATGCCATGTAAGAAGCCACAGGATCATTTGGGTTCCATAAGTCTTCTGGATAACATTTTATTAGTTCTTCTATAATATCTTCTCGTGGTAATTGCCAATGAAATCCTTGAACAGATAATGAATTTTTTAATCTATAAGTCCAATTAGTAATAACACCTTTCCAAGAGGTAGGAGGTTGCTTTTGTAGTACTTGATATTTTGGATAGCCTCCAAATAATTCATCTCCCATATCACCTGCCATTGTTACTACAATACCTTTATCTGATAAAAATTTATTTGTGTAACAGTACATAGCAATACTTTGATTATACATTGGTTGCTCCATATAATATATTGCATTATCCCAATTGTCTAATATTATTTGTGGAGTAATTGTTATTTCTGTATGATTAAAATTTTCTTGTTGTGCTAATATTTTGGCACAATTAGCATCACTATTATAATCCTCACTAAAAATTCCTGACTTCTTTAATTTAGGTACAGGACATGGATCAATTCTATTTGTAAATGTATCAACCTCTCCTATAATTCGTTTTAATTCATATGCAACTATACTAGAATCTAATCCTCCACTTAAAAACACACCAATTTTTCTTTGTCCTATACTACACATAGAAACAGTTTCTCTAACTTTTGCTTTAAATTCGTCTGGATATAATTTTGAATTACTATTAGGTTTTATTAAAATTCTTTTAGTTTGTTTTATTTTTTGATTGCGTATATCATATACAATAGTTTCACCTGCTAATAATTTTTTAATTCCACTAAACACAGTATTACGTGTAGCATTAATACCTGCCAACGCATAACACCCCATTCCTAATGGATCAACTATACGTGCATTTGGTACGTAATCTAACATACCTTTTATTTCAGAACCAAATATTAGTCCTTGTGATACTTCTGCATAAAATATGGGTTTAATTCCTGCGTGATCTCTACTAAGAATAATTTCTTTTTTTATTGTATCGTAATATGCAAAACCATGCATTGAATCTATTTGATCTATAAAGTCTAAACCAAATGTATCTAACCCCCAGGCTAATAATTCTGTATCACATTCTGTTTTAGGTTTAAATTGTTTATAGTACCGATTTACTAATTCAAAGTAATTAAATATTTCTCCGTTATAAACTAATACATTACCTTTAGATGTTTTCCAGGGTTGTCGTGATACTGTTGGATCGGCCATAATGCTTAAAAGATTATGTCCTAGGGTTACTGTGTTATCTCCCCATTCCCCTGATCCATCTGGTCCTCTATGTTTACATTTTTGAATATACTGACTTACAAAGTCATGATCAGTTGATGTTATCCCATAAATTCCGCACATAATTTATTGAAGCATTACCAACATGGTTTATGTGTATTTTTAATTCGGAGTTAAAAATTCTGGCAATGCTTCAACAATATTTAATGAAATTAGGATGGAGTGTAATTCTTACAAGCATATGACTTATAAGTTCAAAAAGGAGCAAGTTCAAATTACACTCCGAATGACTGGCTTATGGCACTAAGAACTCCCTGCAAGGGGACCCAGTCATCAAATATATTTAATAACTTTTATTTTATTATTATAATTTCTGTTTATTTTGTTACCGAATAACCTTTGCAAAATATAGGTTTTAATGCGGCATAGAGCAACGCACACACAAAAGAATTGACTTCTAGTAGCATTGGACTATATACTTGTGATTATGGCAAATTACAGACACTGGTAAAATGGAAAAGGTTGTAAATCCGTAAAATATTATCCTAATGTCAACAGGCACAAGAACACAGGCAGACCCTTATATGGTATTACAGGCATAATCCACTGTAAATAAAAAAAGCGAATCTAAAGGTTAGTATAATCCTCCATTTAAGAAAAGATTCTGGTTGACGGACAAAAGTCACCACCCTTAAACGGGTGGAATCTGGCCAAAAGAGAGAAGAAAGAAATAAAAAGACGCAAGTCTTTTTAGATGAACGTTAGTTCATCTTATACATTATCACCAATAACCGCTTTACAAAATTTGAGTTTTTTGTTATAGTATACTTGTATATGCAATTATAAGGTTGCTTATAAGAATATGTTTGATGTATACTCATTGAATATATTGTTAATTGTTGGGGTGTTATAACAGCAATTAACAAGTTGCACGTAAATTGCATATACAAATCATTAAATATTATTGGAGCGAGTCTTGTTACAAGACTCTGAGTCTTGTTGGCATATCCCCCATCTTTTCTCTCGCATTATGCTTTCATATGAGGAAAGAAAACACACTCGCTCCGCTCAATTTAAATAACAATATGTCGTCAGCAATAGTTTGGTTTAATGGTCCTTCAGTAAAACAATTTTATAATATCCCTCCACAAGAATGTGAAATAGGTTGCAATTTTATTTTAGATCATAGGAAGGTACATCATGTATGTTGCTATGATAAACCTACCATGGATATAATTGATAAAAAAGAAAGACTTAAAGATGTAACATATTGGACAAGAAAAATATTTGCAAAGGAAGGTGCATGGAATATTATTCGACATATCGATCCCCATTTTAAGCAAATAAAAGATATGAATCTTCATGCCAAACGAGTTAAAAAAATATTAAGTTTACCTTATCATTGCTCAGGTACATTGGCTTTAGTAGTAGCATATATGCTGGGTGCTGAACAATGTATTCTATTGGGTTGTGATTGGACTATTACAAATGCCTCTGTTTATGATGAACAATATAAATGGAGAAGATTTCAACCCACAAAACATAATGCTGAAAAGATTGCTTTAATAACAAAATTAAGTGGCTTAATGGAACTTACAATAGTTCATACTAATCATAAAAGACCTTTTGGTCCTCAAGTAAAATGGGTAACGCCGGAAGAATTTGCGGAAGGACACAATATTAATATGGCATAAGAATGAATGTGCCCTTCCTGGTTATATCAGGAGATATGAACCAATAATATTTAATATATTTTTTGGTAATTTGTATTGGTTTTAAAAGGTAGAATTCTTTTCGTTTTACACTCTTCGCAACGGACATCCCAAAAGTCTTTTCTTAATCGACGATAAAATATTTTTGTATTTTTACAAGTTGCTAATATTTCTGTAGTTGTTACATTTAATTTATTACATTTGGGCCATACCTTAGGAACATATTTAAAAAAATGATTTTTAATAGGTCTTCCTTTACCTGGATGTAATTTTCGTATTTCCGGTGCTATAACTGTTATACCTAGTTCGGCACAACGCTCTTCGAAGTTTTTCATTGCTCACTGACCTCGTTGCAGGTTAGTCTGTATTATTCATTATATCTTTTCTTGCTACAAATTCATTTCCACCGGTTGTTATATCATAAAATTCTGGATCATGTTTTATTGCAGTTAAACTTACTGTGTGATCTGTATTGATACTTGTCTCAACAATTCTATACACATCATTTATTTTTAATGTTGTAAAATTACATCTTATAAAATCACCAGGTATAAAATTTACACCTATAGCATTACAAGTAAATGATAACGTTGGTTGTCCTCGAGATTTCTTTAATAATAATCTTGCGTATTTTCCAGCAGTATGCTTATCGAATATACCAGGAAATGTAAAGTTTGCTTCTAAAACTTTATCATTGTCTTCAGTTAAGTATTGACTTCTAATAGCAACCCCAGCCGAGTCTGTTAATGGATCTGGATGAATAATACTGTTCGGTTGTCCACCTTTTTCAGCATCGGCAAAGTCTACTTTAATACTATTATATCTGTCATTTATTGAACTTGCTTTTAATACAATACCGCTTACTATATTGTCTTCTGTAAGTGTAGCCGATATTGGTAGTGATGTTTTTGTTGGTAGCCTTTCACTATTTTCTGGATCTCCAGCATTTTCTAAATATAAATGGAACTTACCTTCGATGTAAGGCATATTAGCACCTATTGATGATAACATTCTGTTTACATTTTGAATATGCGAAGCATTTGTATTAAGAATAAATTGTCTATCATAACCATTATAATTTGTATCAATTTTATCATTATAAACACTTGATGCCTCTGCATTTTCGCCGTGCATATAAACCGGATCAATAACATCTAATCCAACACTATCTCCCTCTTCTCCATAAAAAAGATTACGTTTAGCATAACTTGAAAATTCTGTAATTCTATCACAGGCTATCGCCGCACTCATCCAACTTTTTTCATCTATTTCAGTTATAGCAATACCTAACCCATAGTTTGAATTCAAACAATAATCTAAAAGGAATTCAACTGGATTTTTATCTGCAATATATCCTTGGTGTAATAATCCTTCTTCATCATAGATATTATTACCCCAGGTTCCATCATTAGAACCCCACGTGGGTTTAGAATCTAATACTGTAGTTGTAAACGAAGGACCACCCGAAAGGGTTGCCCCGCCTGGATAACTACCGGTTTGTATTATATAGATTTCTGCACCATCCGGAATACCTTGATAAAATGCTGTTGGATCTGGAACAGAGCCATAACTGTCATCATCGTAGGTATGGACTCCTATTTGTAAATCAATGTACTCATCGTCACTATTCCCTCTAACTCCATTTAGATAATATGTTGCCACATCCACATCGCCAGTTGGCCTGTTGGTCCAACTAAACGGAGTAAGTTTGTCACCTCCGCTATATGGGTTATCATCTCCAGTTAAAGCAGTCGCCATGGTAGAAATAGTACTTGCTGACGACCAAAAACGATAGATCGTATAATTTGCAGTATTACCACCGGCTGATTTAGTTACTCCAGTCGAAGTACCAACAGATGTATTTGAGTAACCAAAAAATGTAAGTTCGTTTTCAATAATAATATTTTTAGTTGTATGATATTTGCTTACAAACTTATAATGACTACCCCCTACATTTTTTAATAAAATCATATTAGGAGTTGGATCTGCAACTTCACCATATGTTGATGTACCACCACTATAATTTACTCTTCCTGGATAACACCAAACATAAGGATATGTCCATCCTTGATCATTTAATATATCGTGAATGTTTGGTGTTGATCCATGAACTTGGTAGTCACAGCCTGCTGTTAAATTAAGAGTAGAATCCGAATCAACAGCATGAACTAATGTTTCGTCTGCACTCACAAATGTTGAATCATTTAATTCCCATTGTCCGTCACCCCTCGGGTAATCTAATCTTTTATGATAACCTATAAAAGGAGAGCCGCCTTGTGGATTGGATCGAAATTGTCCGCCAAGGTCCCATCTTTCTTCATAGCCCGGTTCTGCATTTTTACCTGCAACTATATTTGGTGTATTTCTACCTTGTACAGTTACAACTACACTTGGTACCCCCGAATAAGGATTGCCAAATGTTCCTGCTCCATCTGAAACTGAATTTATTACTTCATCTGCACTTTTTAATTCAAATCTTAAAGCAATATAATGTAAACCACTTAATTTGTGATCAGCAGTCCAATCATCGTGTTCTTGTAATAATGATGATGCATCTTGATTTGCTGAACCATCAAAATATTGAACTTTTAATCTATTTGCGAATGTACCTCTTTGTATTGTATATGTTTGTGGTTGAAAAGAATTCAACCCAGATGCAAATATACCTTCATCGCCTGGCCATCTATATACTTCTCCTCCACTCCCAATGGATGGGTGTCTATATGCAGGATTGCTGTCTGTGTGGACTCCTGTACGAAAATGAACTGCTTTCCCATTAATTGTCATTCTTACTAATCTTGCTCCTATATAAGCGTCTGGTTGAGTTAAAGTACCTTGTTTTATACAGCCCCCGTGAAAGCCTTGACTGATTACTCCTGCCATATACAAATATTGACCCGAACCTGCACTGTCTCCTTGTACTCCTACAAATACAGGTATAACAGCAATATCAACTTGAGATCCATACACTACTGGAATAGATCTATTTGCGCCATTAAAGTCTACAATAATATTTGATTTAATATTGGCTAATGCCGGTGCAAAATCCTCACTCGTTTCTATTGATACATCAGGTATATCAAATGCTCCAGTAAATGGACTTGTAACTGCTTTTACAATATTAGTACCTACATCTATAATTGGATCAACAACAGCCTTTATAATTCTTACTGGTGCTCTAAATATTCTTTTAAACCAACCCATATTATTCCTCCCACCTTAAATTTGATATTAATCTTTGACTATATTGAAAGCCTTTATCTGCAGGAAATAATCTTGATTGTGATGCAGTATTAGTATATCCATATAAACTTTTTTTATCAAAATTAGCAAATGGACCTCCTACTGTAACTGTCATTGTACTTCCTTTTTCACTAACATTAATAGCAAAATTATCTACAAACCCTTTCCATGCTGTAAAATATACAGTATCCGTAAAAGGTTCTTTTACTAATCCTTTTTTAATTGTTACTGGTGCTCCAGTATAATTTCCATTTGCAAATTCCGTACCCAATGTATCTGCTGAACTATCTAACAAAATAGCATCAAATAATAATTCTACATTTGTATTTGTAACTTGTGCCGATTGTTTAATTGGACTGTGTGAAAGATATCCTCTACCTGTTAAAAAAGTATCATATGTTGAACCATCTGAACTTAATATAGGTATATCTGCTTCGTAATTTGTAACCCTAAATGTTCCAGCAGGTAATTCTATTGTAACAAGATCAATAAATCTAACTGTTCTTGCATTTAAATCTGCGTTTGTTAAATCGTTGGATCTTGGCATTAGTATTCCTCTCTGACATCAATTCCATATTCATATACACCATCTTCGTTTGTTTCAAAGTCTGGGTCATCATCTATAAGTGCTACCGTCATTGGTACATTGTTATATGTTACTGTTGTTGTATTACTTACTGCTGTTTGTAAAGTAGGGTAAATGTTTATGGTAAATGCTGTTGAACCATCTGATGTAGTATCGGCTGAAAGTTGATAAACTTTTGTATGATTTGAAAATTTAATTAAATCACCTTTTTTAAAAGTTCCTCCACCACCTGTTGCTGTAACACTACTTTGGCCAACGGCTACTGTTGCATTACAAGTAACAGTACCTGACATTGTTCCTTGTGTTGAACCCAATGTTGGCGGAACAATAGTAAATGTTTCTGCTTGACCGTTTTGTTTTGCAATAAAGCCATAAGCAGTACCTAATTGTGCTCTTGTTAAACGTGTACTTTTTAATGCTAATTCCCAATGCTGTCTTAAGAATTTTTCATATAATTTATTATTAGCATCAGTAGTTTTTATTGTACTTTTAGTATCTCTAAAAGATAATGTTTTAAAATTTGTTGTATCTGGAAATGCTCCACTCACTAAAGTACCTCTCTAAATTTTTGTTGAAATGAATAATATCCACTAACATCTGTTTTAAATTCTATTATATCATCTTCGGCTATTACAGTTATTGGTACATTATCGTATGTTATTGTAACTAAGGTCGAACCATCTGCTGGACCAACACTAGCAACTAATGGGGGTGTAATATTAATAACATCTATAGAACTGCCATCTAAGTTTGTATCTTCTGTTAGCATATAGACTTTAGAATGATTTGAAAATTTAATTAAATCTCCAGCAAGTAAAGTACCTTCAGCAGTACCATTTACTGGAATTTTTGTTTCACCAACACTAACTGAATATTCTGGAGCAGTACTTGAATCATCTAAAACTGATAATGCTCCTGATACTGTTCCTGCCGCATCATTTAATACTGGCAATAAAAATGTTGTCTTTTTAGCAGTAGTTTCTGTATCGTAAAAATCAAAAAAATCACTGTGCCATTGTGTTCTTGTTATTGGTACAGTTCTAATATCAAAACTCCAATAGTTGTTTCCAAAATCTGTAACATAAGTTTTACCATTTAATGTCTTATTCAAAACATTATTGGTATTACATTTAAAGTTAAGAAATTTAACATAATCATAAAAAGCCATTATACAAATCTTCTCCCTTGTTGTCTAAATGCTTGTTGAATTGTACCAATAATTAAACTTTTTCTTGATAATAACAATTCATCAAACCCTTGGGCATCAACGGCATTGATGTTAAAGTTAACTACAACCTCTCCACCTATTAATCCACCCATTCCACCACCTGGAACAACGGTACCTGCTCTATCAGGTACAAATAATTCTGGACCTGCTTCTCCAACTATACCTGGTTGACCAGCACTCATTCTTCCACCGTGTTGGAAGCCAAATATTTTTTTAATACCCCCTACAATTAAACCACCTTTACCGCCCATGAATGCATCAATACCTGCAACAATGGCTTTTTGTGCTCCTATTCTTACTAAATCTCTAATTACTGAATTTGCAAAATTTCTAAAATTCATTTGCCCTGTCATAACAAAATCGGTTAAACTATCAGCCAATCCACCAAACGCTTTTTCTCCTGCTTTTTGCATTTCGTCTATAGCATCAAAATCGTCCATTGCTTTTCTAAAACCTTTATTAAAATCTTTCCAACTTGCTGTTGCTTTATCTGTTTGTTCCGAAGTCATTTCCATCATCTTATGCATAGCATCATGAGAATTATTAACCTCAACCGCCAACATTTTATAACCTTGATGCTTAAGTCTTAAATTTTTAACTCGTTTGTCGTCTAATTTAATTAAATCTTTATCTAATCCTATAATATTTTTAAGCCACCTAGTTGCTGTTTTTGCCGCACTAACAACTTGCATTAAACCTTTTACAATTAATCCTAAACCTTTTAAGAATAACAGTAATGTATCACCAACAAACTCACCCATGGTTTTAACTAATTCTTCATTTTCTGTAATAAAGTCAGTTAATCCTTTTGTACCTGCTTTGATTGCCGGAGCCAATCCTTGGCCAAATACATCTGCGGAAGTTTTTAAAGCAATTCCTAAATTAGAAAATTGTACTGATAAATTACCTAATAAATTTTGTGTTGCTCCACCAAATCTTTCTTGTATTCCTTCTCCAAATGCATCTACAATTTGTTTGGCACCTTCTGCAGTTTTTCCAAATTCAGATATTTGATTTCTTGTTAATCCTAACTTGTCTTCTAGGATTGCTAAAACAGGAACACCTCTATCTCCTAGTCTTTGTATTTCTTCTAAACCCAAACCTCCTGATACCGTTCTGGCATACAAGTCAGTAACTGCTTCTAATGATCCTACTTGGTCACTGGTTATGGCCGCAGTGTCCGTGAACGTGGTCATTAGTTCTTCGGTTGGTTCAATACCTGCCGCTTTTAATTTAATAAATGTTTTAGTTAAATCTTCTACACTAAATTGGGTTCTAGTTGCAAATTCGTTAATAAATTTAAAAGCATCTGCACCTTTATCTGCTCCACCTGTAACTGAAGACAATGTTGTACGTAAGTCTTCAAATTTTGCTGTGGTACTAACAATACCTTTAATTAATTTTACTGATACAATAGCCGCAATACCGGCCGCCGCAAACTTTAAAGCCTTACCTGCACTAAAAGATGAACGTTGTATATTGGCTAATCCAGCCGCAACTCCTCCCAAAGCCGCTTGGTTTTTAACTGCTATATCAACTAATAATTTTTGTCTGGCATCAGCCATTATCTACGTCTCCTTGGTGTGCGAGGCATCGGTGTTGTATTATGCATAGTTCTTTTACTTTCATTATGTTCATACAACATATAGCCGGCCCACATTTCTAATTCTAATGTTGACATTTGTAAGATTTCTTCGACAGACTTTTTTAATCTGTCTGCCAGCATCATTACAAACCGTAACTCAGCATTAGATTTTACTCCCCCGCGACAGTAGCCTGATCAAACTTTATTCTTGAATTATTAATAGCCGCGCCTACTCTGACAACAACCATTGGATCTGCTTCATTCATAAGTCTAATCCTGTCTGCGTCTTGGAATAATCGTTTGCCATTTTTATCTCTGGCTTTAACAATTATGCTCTCAACAACAGCGTCTATAGTTTTACCTGCGGCTTGCAGTTCTAAAACTTTAGCCTCGTCTTTGAGGGGGTATGTGGTTCTGCAATATATGTCAGTATCCCATTCCTCCACGTGGATTTTTTTCAATTCACCACTAATCGCTTTTGCGTAGTGTTTTGAAATCTTATCCGTTAATAAATTACTCATCGTCCATATCTCCTTTGTTTTATTGTTTGTATACTTGGTCCTACGACACCTTCAGGTGCTTGTCCGCTTTTTCCGTGTTCAAGTTCGTGTCCATACGATTGTGAATTAGAAATTTGATAATTTAATCCACTTCCACGTTTTCTCCAACTTCTCTTAAACTTACCGGTACGTACAGGTGATCTACGTATGACCTCTTTCAGCAAGTCCGCACTAATATTATCAACGATTTTACTAACGTTGTTATTCATAATTTTAGTAAGCAATCCTGCTTGAAACAAAACCCGCATTTGATGTTATCTCCTTATAGGTCTGCTTTTGTTATTGCACCTGTAACTTGGAAAGCACATTCGGATGTTACTGCTCCATCTAATCCTACGTCTATAGAATGTGATGTTATAATAACTTCTCCTGAAAGTGAAATCCCAGTTGTTCTTCCTGATGGATATAGTTGCAATGAAGCCGCGGCCGCACCGGGTCCAGAAAATAATGCCGCCTGTGCCGCATCATCATCTCTCCAAAGCAAACTCATAGTACCTGTAGCATTTGTTAATCCAGGTAAAAAAGTTCTTGCTGAACTCCCCATAACTGTTGTTTCTAAAGCATCTCCAGTATTTGAAATATTGAATGCTGTAACACTTGCTACCGTAGTAATAGAACCACCAACGTCAAACTGAGCCACACCGGAAGTCCCGGCATATGTTGCTGTATTTGTTGCCATTAGTCTGTCTCCTTGTTATTGTTATTAATTACATTAGCATCAGCCTTGGCTATTTTAATTCGCCTTCGTTGACGCCAATGTGGTTTAGTTTGGATTTCTTTCTGTTGTTTTTTAACAACAGCAGGTTTTTTAAATTTCCAGCCTGATCTTAAATGGTCTTGAACCTGGGGGTTGTCGACTATTTTAGAATTCCCTTGTGTATCATACATTTGTATAGCCATTATGCATTACCTCTTTTGTAAACGTATGTAACTGTAAGTGTTAAATTAACTTGCCCAATTGGAGCAACTCTTTCAATTACTTCTATGTTTGTTATAGTGGAATTTACGTAGTGTGTAACTGTATTGTCCACTGTTATATTACGATCTCTGCCTTCGTCTTCGAGTGCTTCTTCTATTCTCTCGATTATATTATTACGAATTGTATCTAATTGTGTACCTCTAACAAAACAACGTAGTTCAACTTGTTGTACTGCTTGTCTTTCAGTTAAACTAATATCTGTTCTTTCTTCATTAGCACTAACAACTAATATTGCAGGAAACTGTGTGATTGCTAATTTATCAAATTCAAAAAACTCTCTTGTAACCAAAGCAGGTGCTGGGTTACTCATATTTTTTAATTGTTCAACAATATCTTTCGCTATGTTTTCTCTAGCACTCATATCTCTTTATTATCTTACGAGTCGATTAAAGTGTGTAGGTTTTTTCTCTGATGCTGTAATGTTCCCACTTGAATCGTAATCGTATTTGACACCTTCTCTTAAAATTTTATCAAATTCAGTTTTGTATTCTTGTCTATAATAGAGCATTTTTTCTCTGAATACATCACCTGCGGGGTCAAACGTCGATAAGCGTGGATACACATAATGACCTAATACATGATAAACTGCCGCTCTTGTCCATTGGCTGTCTTGTAATAGGCTGTCTTCCATTTCTGCAATGGAACCTGTAGTAATATCATAACGTCCATAGCCGGCTCTAGGCCACCATTCGATTAAGATATCTCTTTTTATATCTGCTGTGCTTAATGCATGGAGATCCGAAAAATCTTGGATTCCATAATTTTTTATGTCTGGTTCGTACTGTTCTAAGTCCGAATCTGCTGAGTAGTTAGCCACTTATTAGTCCTCCTTATTAAGTGATGTGCAAGTCCTTCTTGCTGTTTTTATTTATTGGAAATTTGAAACTATAAAACACTAATGAAAAAGGCCCCCATTGCTGAGGGCCTTTAATGTATTTGAGCAGAGGGTAAACCTCCTTATCAATTATTAGGATACAGTATTGTCTGTAACTACTTGAACTCCATAAGAGTCGTGTAATTCAGAAACACCATAAACTGCTGTTGCTACAACTTCAGTACCTCTAATTGACTCATCTCTTTGAGTAGCAATTTTTAGGTCTGAACCTATTGCTATGGCAAGTGCATCACGAGCAAATACCCCGTTAACGCAAGAAGTTGCAGAATCTTGTTCTACATTACTAGTTTCGTAGATATCGATTCCAGCAATTCTTCCAATGTATCCTTCTCTCATTGCATCATTAACAACACCCGTTGCACCTTGCGGTATAAACGTAGATGTCATTGTTTTCTTCATGTTGTACAATGATTTAGGATTGAACACACCTACTAAAGGTCCTGGAACTCCAGCACCTCTTAATTTTGCCTGAGCCGCAAATAAATGCGCCGCAGTCATTTCAGTAGCATCTGTGTCTGTTGCACTACCTAGTGCATACGTAGAAAAGCCAGAAAATAATGCAGTTAAATCTGTATCAATTTTCTTAGCAATTGCTTCACCAAAAAGTCTTCCCATGTCACTGATAACGTTTGCTTTTGAATAATTCAAAGCAAGATCCGTTACAGTAGTCATTACACCTTTTTCTCCAAGTGTAATATCAACTTTTGATGTTGTTACAGCAGTGTTTGATAGGTCTGTTGCTTCTGCAACATCCGCCGCCGCTGGTGTTGAGTAGATTGGTACTTGTAATACCATTCCACCGTTGTTTTGTGGGATTGTAAAGTTCTTAACAAGATTTCTCATTACAGAACGTTCAGCCGCCACAAATTGTGCTTCCGCTACTATCGATGCAATTAAATCATCAACACCACCGGATGCTAGTTTAGTTTCATTAGCCATTTTTTATCTCCTTTGTCTAATGGTTAGTATTATTGTATGCCTTGTTTTTTTCTGTACTCAGCATACACTTGTCTTTGTGCTGGATCTTTCATATCCAACTTGGAGATATCAACTGGGGCGATGCCTTGTGTTTGTGTATTTGATTTGGAACCCGAGCCGCTTGGGCCTGCACTTATAAAGTGCGGGTTATTATCTAAGAATTCCTTTATTAGTAAATCTACCGACAAAGGTTCTCCAGATTCAGCATAGCGTGGAGTTCCATTCTTATCCACAACTTCAACATCTCCAGTATCATTTAATTTAACTTGGTCTTTAACTAACCGAACAACCTGTTCAGGGTTAATGGCCTTGTATTTGGATGCAGAACTAATAAGTTCATTATCCACTTTAATAAACGATAACTGATTGTGTAATTGATCAATCCTTTGGTCTTTCTTTTCAGCAGTTTCCTTTAGAATCTTTTCAAATTCACCTCGTTTTTTCTGTTCTTCAAGGATACTATCTTCTTCCTGTTGTAACAAATCACGATACTTTTTAACATCCACTCCTTGGAATTTTTTTAATACATTTGCTTCTGTTTTTTTACGAACAGATGCCATTGCATCATTAAACTCGTCTTGAGTAAACGTTTTCGGTGTTGATACCTCTTCTTGAGATTGTTTGTCGTTAGTTTCACTAACTTTAGAGTCGTCTACTTTGTTCTCAATTGTCTGCGTAGCCTGGACTTCTGGATTGTTTGACTGTTCCATTTTTCAGTTCCTCCTGTGTTTGAGTTATTGTTATTTATTATTATATTTAAGTCGTTATGTACGTATGAATATATTATTGAATTTTTTTTAATCTTTTTGGATCTATAGAATACAAAGTTAGTAATTCAAGTTTTCTTCTGTGTGCTAAATCTTTTATTTTTTGTAAAACTTTTCTTGCCTTAAACGCACTTAATTGGGACTGCCAATCAATTGTTCTTCTGTTTAATTCTATGTATTCATTAAAAGCATTTTCTAATGCTATGCTTACAGAAGTTTCAATTGCTTTGCCGTCTAGTTTTCCTTTATATGGCATTTAATCCCAATCAATGTGTGCCCACGGAATAGGTCTATGATTTCTAAAAATCAAATCTCCGTTATCTACTGCTGATGCTGACATATAGGTCTTAAGACCACTTGAATAGAGTTTTTTGCAAGTCACACGGCAAGGCTTGTATTCCTTCCCTTTGTAGAAGTATTTTCTGTGTCGGACTTTTGGTCCTTTGCTTTTCTTGTGGCCTGCCATCGCAATCCACCTCTATTAACATCATACTATTTTTTCTTTTTACTATATGTATAAGACTTACCTTTTCCAGTGGATTTAGATTTCCTTGAACCACCAGACGATTTGTAAGCCGCTTGTTTTTTTTTACTTTTATATGGCATAATTATCTTCTTTTCTTTTTACCTTTTTTCTTGCCTTTTTTCTTTGTCTTTGCTTTTTTCTTTTTCTTTGGCATATTTATTTCCTCCTTTCCTTTAGTTGCCCACCAGTCCACCCAGCACCTTATAAGGCACTTCACCTGACGTTTTGATCGTTTGGTCATTTTGTCAAGATGTTTCTCAATTTCGTAAAGTCTAATTTTAAGACTTTTAAATTTCTTGTGTGGGTTGTGTGTCATTGCTAAAGAATTTTTCTAGTTCTGGATGAAGATTTTTAATTTGTTCATCTGTTAAACCTTGTTCAATCATTTCTCTCATATGTCCAACTAATGTATCTTTATTAGTCATTGGATCATGTGGCATCTCAGGATTCAATTGAGTTGATTGCATTTCTTCTAATTCATCTTCGTCTTTAGCCAATAATTCTTTAATTTTATAATTTACTATTCTTTTAGTTTCTGGATCTGCTAATGAAATATTTTTTGCTGTTTCTGAAACTTTCTTTAATATATCCATATCTAAATTTTTATCTCTAATATGAAATGCCATTGGATATTTTATTGATCCATTAAACACTTCTCCTGTCCATGCCGCAAATAATCTCCAAATTTGTTCTTCTGCTAATTGTAAATTTTTTGCCTTCTCACATAGTTTGGCATCCAATAATAAAAACTCTGACTGCATAGCCACGCCTGACATCTGTCTTGTTTCAACGGCACGTATTGCACCTAAGTGAGCCATTCTATCAATTGCTTCTATTTTTTCATTAATGCTTTTTAATATACCATCAACACTTTGTCCCGTCGGCTGTAAAAGGTACGGTTTAAGTCCTGCATCTGTTTCATTTGGTATTGAAATAATTGCACCGGCTCCTGCCGCCGCATCTACTTCTGGTGTTTTAACTAAACTTGGGTGATTAGTAAGTCTAATTAATTGTTCACATTCTGACCATTCATTTGATATAGCCATTGACATATCTGCAATATCTCCTATGTCACTAACACCAATTCCTCTAATTGGTGATCTATTTGCATATACAAAAACAGCAGGTACTTTACCTAACTCGTTTGGCATTTCTTCAATTGGTACAATTTTATTACGATCAGTTGGAGTAACTGCATATAAAATAATTTTTTCAGGTGTGAATTCTCTTAGATAATATTTTGTTGGTTTGCCAAATGCTTGTTGTTCTATTTCTAATAATTTAAGATATTGTAATTCATATAAACCTGATTCAGTTCTTTTAAATTCCCAATCCAATATGTTTTCTGGTGTATAGATATTTGCATAAGGACGTATTGTTTGTTGTAGTTCTTCTGCTCTTGTATTTGCATTGGATTTTGGTTTATCTAATAATACTAATACGTGTCCATAAACTGTACTCCATGTATTAACATCTCTCATAAATGAATCCCAAGTTCTTCCTTCGAAGTCAGCATCTTCTAAAAACATTTCTAATTCTGGTTTATTTTTTAATGAACCAAAATCTCTTTTAGGTTCGTTTCTATATAAGAAACTATTGTAAATGTGTGTTATACTTTTAACATGGTTATCGTATGGCGTACTTGCTAAACGTTTTCCGTATTCTTTAACACTTTCATAAACGTAGTTTGTTAGGTATTCACCTTTCTTCCATTCACCGCCACCAAGGTACGCTTTTGAAAGGAATTGCCAACGTCTATAATGAGTTCTATATTCTGGATGAACTCCTAGTTCAGTATAATTCTCGTGTAATGATTTTGGATCTTGATTTACTGTATAATCTGTCATTTTATTTTGCTATCCTTACTGCCCAACTTAATTGTGGTTGTACATTGTATTGTCTTGTTATTGGGAACAAGTAACTTATTGCATACCCCAAACTATCCGGCATATGATCGTGGCCTGAATCTTTATCTGGTTGTGATGTACCTGGTTTGTATATTTGTCTTTCTAAACAACTAATTAATTTTTTACATTTAGGATGAATGTATATTCCTCTTTCACTTTTACCATTACATAGTTTTGAATTCATTGAATTTATTCTATCTCTAACTGGCATATGTTTGTTTGGTGCTTTCACAATAAACCCTGCATTTGCTAGTATACTTAAATCAGTTCTTCCACCAGCACTAGTTTTTCTTGCTCTAGCAGATGGATCAGGATATGCAAATATTTTAGTTCCTGGAAATCTTGAATATATTTCATTTACTAATTCATCTGTATTACTTCCATACATTTCTATTTCATCAATAACAATTATTTTATTATTATCTATAACAAAACAAGTTGCCGATATCGGATCAATATTAAAATCAATTCCTATATGAATCATTTTTTGTGGTGTTGTAAATCTAAATTCTTTTACATTTTCTGATCTCTTAAAACCGTAATATACTAATCCACTGTATGTAACAAATGTTGCTTCAAATTCTTGTTCAAATGTTTTCTTATCTAAATCTCTTTGTGCTTCTTCTATTTCTTTTTGATCTACAAATCCGCCCTGAATTGTTGTGAAGGTGTGGCTAGAATATGAGTTATTTGTTGTATCTAATCCTTCTTGATATAAATCATATAACCAATTACCAACTCCCTTTGGTGTACCTATAAACAATGCAGATCCTTTAGAATCTGCAATCGCAGGTCTTAAAACTTCTGTCCATGCTTGTTGTGGAATGTTAGCCGCTTCATCTAATACTAAAAAATTTAGTTTAGGAGCACCTCTCAAGTTTTCAAATCCGGCCCCGTCTGCACCTTTTAAACATATTTTACTATTATTTTTTAACACAATAGATAATTCCGCTTCATTTATTTTTTTAACCCAATTTAATTTGTTTAATCTTGTTTTTAATTGGTCCCACCAAATCATCTTTGCCTGTCTGTAGGAGGGCAAAATTCCCCAGCAAACCTGCTCTGGTATTCTAGCATGATAACATATTTCTCTAATAGCCAAAGTTGTTTTGCCGAATCTTCTTCCTGCTACAACTGTTCTAAATCTAGTTTGGTCTTGTGCTACTGTTTTTTGTGGTACTGATAGTTTCATTATTCTTTATCTTCCTCCCACGGTAATGGTGATGTATTTTCTTGTGCGTTAGGGTCATCTTTTTGTTCTAGATAATTTCTTCCTAACCATATCTGCATTCTTGTATCACCTTGTAATGCTTTATCAAATTGTGCTTGTCTTAAACTTGCTTTTCCTTTTGCTCTACCTTCTTCTATCGCTTTATTAAATCTTCTTTTAACACCGTCACCAGTCATACCTATAATGTAACCTATTTCCGCATAGGAACACATAGTAGATGCTAATCTCTTAATCATCTCCTGATCGTGTGTTTTATATTTCTTTCCTCTGTTATCTGGTACTATTCCCATTATCTTAACTGTTTGTCCTTACATATAATTCTAAAGTGTCTTACATCCGTATCGCCATCTGCTGTTACTACTTTTACTTCAACTGGATATACGTTGCCGGCCGTGCCTGCATTTACTCTAAATGTAACTTTGGTTGTTGTTGCTGAAACGTCTGTTGCGTGTGATGTTGGAAAAGCCAATGGAGATGCATCTCCACTGATAGTTCCTAATGTAACTGTTGGTTCACCTGTGGAGTCATCTAATAATGTATCACCGGTGTTTAAATAATTTGTGAAATCTAATGCATACTGCACGTTAGCATCCGGATCTTTAATAATATAAACTCCAATATTGTCTCTTTGAAAACCTGTTAAATCAGACATTTACAGTATCCTTCCTTGTTGCGCCAACAAATGCTGGTTTTTTAATTTTGAAATTGCGTGTTTCTTTAAGTAGATTATAAGTTCTTGTTTCGGGTTTAACATTAAAACTCCTTAATTCCTTCTGCAGAGCATAAACTCTACTTTCTGCTGTAACTGTATTTAATCTAGTTTCCTTTTGTAATATAAATGTATTAAAAGGATCTACAACTCCAGATTTATATACAGTAACTTGTAATGCTGAAGTAATACTAACTGATGATTCTATAACTGCAGGAGCAAGTACTCCAGCAACTGTAACTGTACCTGAAGCAATAGGTAATACTGTTGCTAAATCTAAATCTTGTGCAACAATGCCACCTTCGACGTAATTTAATGCAACATAGTCATTTCTTACGTAAGGATTACCTACAGTAACGTGTATCTCTAATATTGCTGTTGCTAGTTTTGTAGCCACTTAATCTCCAAAAATATAAACTAAAATTAGTCTATTGTAATAGTTAACGCAGAGGCATTTATTTGTAGCGTGTCGCCATCGGATATTATTTTAGATGCAGAAAGAGCCCCGTGGGCTAATAAATTTCCTGAACTTGATGCATCAAATATTCCAATATGTGTTACAGTTCCCCAAGCACCTCCAGATGCCGCTGAAAAAGTAATTGCTGAACTGTTTGTAATTGAACTATTATCTGCTCCTGATGTAGCCGAACTCATTTTATCGTCAATCCTTACTCTTGCATATCCCGAACCACTACATTCTGTTCCTGAAGCCGAATCTGTTGGATCTGATGTGAATGCACCAATATATGCATTTGGAGACGTATAAGATGTGTTTTTGAATAAATGATCTAATATTTTCATCTCCGCATATGTGGAAAGTGCTGTCATTAAAATTCCTCCTTTAAAGGTTTATTACGTAACGTTGTTATTTAATGATTTTTTAGAAATAATAATATTATATTGTTTCAATAAACGATTCACCTGTAAATTCTTCTAATTTACGAATCATTTTTTCCATATTAACTCTAACAGTTTTACCTGTTTTACTATTTTTAGAATAATATTCCCATTCACCTTTTTCATTGTGCGGTGATATCTTAGTAGCATTTCCAGCCTCGTCTTTTACATATACTTCAGCACTTGCTGAATCGTCAAGTGCATATATGTGAGCCGCATCTGCCACTCCACTTGGTGCACTACTTTGTCTATATAATTGTATTGCTCCTAATCTTGAATTCCCGTTTGTTCCTGCTGTTGAGGCATCGTAGAATGCCCAGGAATTTGTCGCGGTACTTACACCACTAAACCAAAATGCATATGCATTGGTATGAGTTCTTGTTCCACTACCACCATACATAGACATATAGTCTGCCATAAAATTATAAGAATTTGTAACGGTCATAGTTTTACCAGCACCCATATTACTTGCATCAAAATCCATAGCAGAATAACAACCCATAGTATTTGTAACCGTTATATCTCCAGCATCTGTTGATGGATATATCCAAACATAACCTACAAATCCTTGTGCTGTTGATAACGTTGCCGCATCTGCAGAAGTATTCTCTATGTGGGATTCTGCATTAAATCCTTGACAACCACGACTTTTACCTGAGTGTGTTATTGAAGAACCATTTAAGTCCATAGAAACTTGACACACCGCACCTCTAAATCTTCCATTTGAACTTGCAGTATCTCCACCATCTGTTTTAATTGTATTTTGAATAAGATTTCCATATGATCTACCATCAGTGCCTGGAGTATGGTCTAAATCTTCATGTATTAAAACATTACCTCTTACATTACCCAAACCGTAAGAATTAGATAATGCCCATGAAGCACCGTCTTCTGCATCAATATTTCCTATATTAACTCTTCCTGTTCCGTTTGCTGATATTTCTAATTGTGCGTTTGAGGCATTAGAACTTATTGTGTTATCTGTAATAGTCACTCCATCTAATGTACTTTCTCCAGTTACACCTAATGTAGTTGAAACTGTTGCCGCACCAGTCACTCCAAGAGTACTTCCATCAAAAGTTAAGTTTGCTTCACCTTGGAATGCATGAGCACCTGTTACAGTTGTAATTGTATTGTTTGTTGAACCTGATAATACTGCTTTTGTATCTGCATATGCTTTGATTGATTGTTGTGTCGCAAGTTTAACTGCAGAGTCAGATCCCATAGCATCTTCATCTAATATTCCTGTAACCGTTGCACCATCTCCTGCTACACTTAAATTTTCTAATACAACAGTTCCTGAGCCATTTGCATTTATTTCTAAATTGGCATTTGAGGCATTTGTTGAAATTGTGTTATCGTGAACTGTTATTTGATCTAAAACAATATCACCAGTTCCACTTGTAGTTAAAGTTAGGTCTGCATTCGAAGGTGATGAAAGTGTACTGCCAACAACTGATAAATCACCCAACGTTGATAATGTATCAGCATAACCTAAACTGGTCCATGCTGTTGCACCATCTCCAATTTTAAATCTATTTGTATCTGATTCCCAAGCAAATTCTCCTGCCGCTAATGTAGGATTACCGCTTGTCCAGTCTGCCGCTGTATCTCTTCTTAATTGTATTTTTGTAGCCATTATGCTGTTCCTCCGTCTATTGTTGGTACTGATGTATAATCCGAATCAGCAACTCCGCCGTCAATATTTATTGCTGTGGGGTCTCTAAAGGATAAAACACCAGATCCATTTGTTCCTAATACTTGATTTGCAGAACCATCTGCATTAGGTAAAGTATAAACTGCATTTATATTAACTTTACCTGTTCCTGCAGGATTTAAAGTTAAGTCTGCATTTGATGGAGAAATAATTGTCGATCCAACAAACGTAATATCTCCTGTATCTCCTCCACCTGACGCAAATGTAATTGTATCTGACCCTGCAGTTGTAGTAATAGTGATATTACTACCCGCCGCTAAAGTTAAAGTATCTGTTGTAGTATCTGCTACTACATCATCTTGTCCTGATACTGATATTGTTTTGAATACTGATTGTGATTCTGCCGCGGCATTGATTGTTATTGTTCCATCTGAATTTGTTGTTGTGGTCACGTTATCTCCACCTTGGAGATATAATGAACCACCCTCTGGTATGTCAACACCTGCACTATCATCACCAAAAATTCTAAATCCTGCTCCTGCAGAATCATCTATGTATTTTTTTATACTTTGTTGAGTTGCTAATGCCGTAGCACTATCAGATCCCATAGCATCTTCGTCTAATATTGTTGTGACTGTTGCACCTGTTCCTATTTTTAATGAATCGTTTACGTGTACTATACCACTTGAGTTAGCACTTAATTCTAAATTTGCATTTGAGATATTTGTTGAGATAGTATTATCGTGTATTAGAATTGTATCACCAATTATAACCCCACCAGTTCCACTGCCTCCTAACTCTAATGCTTGATTACTGTTATATGGTGTTATACTATTATCAATTACCTGTATACCATCAATGAATACTTCTTTGCCTGCTTTGGGCATAATTTCAATCTTGCCGTCATCAGCATTTTCATATAATGTTATATGCGGCGTTCCTGCATTTGCTTGAAAAACTAAATTTCCTTCATTACCTATAGTGAACGTGACGTTATGGTCGGGCATATCAACTTTTTTGAAATAAAGTTGTAATACGTTTGAGTCACTGCTGGTATCCCCACTTCGTGTAGCACCACTGAGAAGCATTGTGAGTCCATTCACATCGTAAGCCGACATACCGTATCGGTCAAATTTGAAATATTCAGTACCGAGACTAGATGGTGTCATGGCATACGTAGTGTTGAATTCCCCACCAAATATCGTACCAGGCGAATACACATAACTTGGAGCACCCCCACCACCCAACAACACGTTGGTACGATAAAGTTTTAGGTGATTGGTATCAAAATCTAGGTTAAATCTTACTGAACTGATGCCACCCTCACCGGAATATTCTGATAGCGCCAAATTCTTAATTTGTGTAACGCCGTCACCGTCTGGTTGGATCCTTATCCAATGGTCATCCGCTGATGTGATGTCATTTTGATTGACATCTAGATTACTGCCGATAACAATTTTGCCAGATCCGTTTGGATCTATAATAATATTTTCATTTGAACGTGTTCCTTTAATATCTGCATCAGCAATAGTTAAACCATCTGTAATTAAACTACCCGACGTAGTTAAATTACCTGTTACATTTGTATTTGCGTTTAATTCTATCGTGCCAGTACCGCTTGGGTCTAATGTTATTGCGGCATTACTTGGTGAACTAATAGTTGACCCAACTGCTGTTAAGTCACCCAAACTGTCGCCACCTGAAGCGTTGATTGTTACTACACCTGCTGAATCGGTAGAAGTGGTCACGTTATCTCCACCTTGGATGTATAAATTTGAATCCATTCCTACTTGTATAGTTGCACTATCGTCTGCTACTACACCAAAAGTGGCATCTCTTAAATTAATGAAATTTGAATCTAATTGATTATGTGTTAGTTGACTTGCTTTTGCAAGGTTATCGCTTGTAACTGTTGTTGTACTAATTGCTCTTGTTGTAAGTTTGGCTTTAGCCATTTAAATCTCCTCTGTTATCGTCTTTAACTCCACGATTATTTACCGAAGATTTATATGTTAATATATGTTGTTTGATTACTTCTTTTGATGTTTGGCATATGAAGGCCAAACTGCTTTAAATGATTCAAGTTTGTCTTGAATTAAGTCAGGGTTTTCTTTTAAGTATTTTTGTCGTTGATCTGAATCCCTATTACGATCCATTTGTCTTTTTACTTCTTGAGAAGTTAACATTGGTTCTGATTCATCCATATTTTCAGGAGTCAGTACTGGACACCATGGTAGGTTCTGATTCATTCTTTTTAAAATTACTTTTATTTTTAATAAAGCACGACACATTTTAATAAGTTGCTTTTCAGTAATATCTTTATTCCGTCCGCCTCTATGATAAGGACCTACATTATCGGCTATGCCTGGAATAACATATTCATCATGTTCATTCCAGTCAGTTAACAAATTATCCATTTGTAATTGTGTTTTTAGTTTTTCAATATCACTGCAATATTGATACAATGTTTTTCTTTCCTCTTCAGTCATGGTAACCATGACTGCTGGATTTGTTTTTCCTTTTTTTGTTTTGTATCCGTCTTTCAACGTATGTAGTTTACTCATTTTTTTTAGGTTCTTCAGTTTTTGCAGGCGGTATATTTTTTGACTGTAGATATTGTGCTATCTTAGTCCACAATGTACCTACCGCGGCTGTCTCTGGTGCACCATAGGCCCCTCTTTTACAAGCCAAATCTATTATTTGTGCTAAGGTTTGGTACTCTTGGTCTGTTAATGGATTACTTTCTCTCATTATTTT
>VTLG01015746.1_pt1 | contig 29479 bp, 29 predicted proteins | sample 4694571 | NCBI WGS metagenome assembly VTLG01 (sample SAMN12604809, study PRJNA352737) | marine metagenome | biome: ENVO:00000447; feature: ENVO:00000209|ENVO:00000569|ENVO:01000036; material: ENVO:00002151; isolation source: viral sequences binned using virsorter ...
CTCATGACTTGAGCTAAATCTTCAACACCTGCTAACATAGATTTATCAACAATAACTGCTGTAGTCATCCATATTAGTTTTTCAATTGTCTCATCTCTTAGATCTTCACCTAAAACATGTTGATGATTAAAGACATTAGCTGTAGCAGCTAGGATTGTATTAAATGGTTCTATATCTCTATAGGATACATACGTATCTCCAAATTTAAATGAGTTTGGTTGTATACCATTTAATCTCCAAAGATCTCTGGTTTCTTTATCCATAGGATAATCACCAGTCATCATGCCACTCATCGCAGCCATACCACCTAACATGATAATAGTATTACCCATTGCCCTTCTTCCTCTCATAAGAGCTTGGGCTTGGTCTAGATCTACATCACGGATACCATACTTAGCAAGGTTTTCACCCTTCATGATATCATGCCATTTAGCTGAAAATCTAGCTAATTCTGTATGTTGAAATGAAAGGTTCAGTGCATTAAAACCTGTTCTTACAAACGGGAAGAATGCTCTCATTCCTGTCATCTTGGCTATTTGTTCTAAACCTGCTATATTACCTTCTAAGGCTTTAGTCATAGCAGCTTCATCACCAGCTAATTTAGCAGCTTTATCAGATACAACCCATTTACCATGTTGATCTTGCTTGAAAATATCTTTTCTAAAAGCTTCTTCATTCTTAGCTGCCCATGCACCGATATCATCAAAATCAACACCACTTTCATAAGCAGTTCTAGCAGCTCTCATACGCATCTCCATGCGACCAATGATCGTTCTAGCAAGAGCGTCTCCAGCTCCCATAGCGTTTTGACTGTAACGCATCCAGGGATTGTTATTTAAATCAACAAGTTTATCTAAAAATTCATAAGCCTGTTGATCAGTATCACTAGCATATGTTTTCATATACTGGTTTAAACTTTTCCAATCTTGAATATCTTTTTCAAAATCAAATCGACCAACATATGTTTGAGCTTGTCTATTAACACCAAGATCCCAGTTATGTTTGAACATCATAAGACCTTCTGCCATAGCTTGACCCATAGCATCAATCTGTGTTGAAGCCATAAGCATTTCAACTTTGTTACCACCCATAGCGGCACCTACCCAAGCTTGGAAAGGTCTTAAAATACTAATCAAATTAGTACCGAATATAGCTTTAACAGGGGTTTTTAAACTACTTAAAATTGAATTATAGAAAACTGAACGTAACTCAGTCTTTAATCGTGGTGGTATGTTTTTACCATTTATACGGCCACCTCTAATCTGAGCTTCTAGATAGGTCATCATCTGATCATAAGTTGTGACACTACCACCAGATAACCTAGCTATATCCATAAGATCAGATGCTGTCTGCTCTTTACCATTAAGAGCTAAATCTAATAGATTCTCTTTGAGTTGTCTTTGTCTAAGTTTTATTTCACTCAATCCTTTATTAATAGTAGCTCTCTGTACTGAGGATATAACTGGATTCTTTTGCTTGCTGAGTTCTAGACCAGACATATATCCAATCTTTTTATACTCAACCATAGCAACTTCCATTTGGTCAAAGATCTGTCTAATCTGACGTTCTCTAGGGATACCTCTTGGTAAGTCCATAGCTCCTGTAGCTATACCTTGAGCTTTTCTAGTTAATGTATTGATGAGTAATTCTAAGGCAACTTTCTGTTCAGCTGTACCTGTAACAACCTCTTCACCAGCATGTGTCCATATAATTTTATTTTCTTTATTCCCTTTAAAATAAGCTCTTAGATTCTTAGCAGCTTGTTCACCACCGTCTTCTAATAAACCATGCATATCAGATGTTTGCTTTAAGATTAATGCTTGAACATCTTTATGGTTTAATGAAGATGTGATACCATCAATATTCTCAGAGTTTTTGAATAAGCTCGTAGCTAAATTCTCAGCTACCTCAACAATATACTGTCTGAGATTATTGTCATTCATGCTCAAACGTTTTAGCTGAGCTTCATTAACAAGAGAAGAATAACTACGTCCTGGTCCACCACCTTTCATATCAGCAACACCTTGTGCTAATACAGTTTGAACAGGTGTATCTGTATCAGGTCTATAAGTAGCTCTTTCGGTATCAGTGAATTTACGTGGATTAACAAAAGGAGAAGGTTTACGTGTTAAACTCTCTTCAAATTGCCTAGCGCTCATTCCTGTTTCAGGATCCCAGGGATTACCCGAAGCTTCACCTAAATCATCAACTAATCTATCCAGTTCATCAAAGTCAGCTTTACTTGTATTTGGATCAAGATATCTAGCAACCTCCTCTTCATCGAGAAACTCACGAGCGTATTCTTCTCTAGGGTTAGCATGGCTAATGCCGCGGCCTTCAGACCAGTCTTGAACAGCCATGTCAGTAGACGCATTTTCGTCTCTCGCCAGGTCATCTGCCATTGAATCTTCCATACTCTTGTTGCCAAGTGTATTTGCTTCATCAACTGTTTTACCTGCTCGCCGTGCTTTTGCTGCTGCCCAGGCTCCTTTGATATATGCTGCAATAACATGTCCTACAAGGTTGATTCCGGCTCCAGAAGCCATGGTTTTGATTCGTGCGATCCATGCATTATCTTTTTCAGGATCTATAGCCAAGGCTTCAGAAAAAGGTACCCAAGGTGCATGTTCATTTACAAGGTTAGCTATATTAGCTGATTCAGAACTATTAGAAATTAAATCAGCTATAGCACCTTCACTTGCAATTACAGCACCTTTATGTATAAACTTTATACTACGTACACCTTTTGCTCCGATACCAGCTGCTCTTGCGCCTGCTGCTATTCTTACACCAGTTTTAGCGGCACCTGCTGTATAGCCTCCAACGCCTCCTGTAGCGGCTGTTAACAACCCGAACTCTACAAGCCCTCTAGCTAGCTTACCTAAGCCTGAGTGGTTTTCTGGGACTAAATGATCAGGTATATCTAACCAGTTAGCATCTCCACTTACATAATCAGCACTAAATGGATTCTGTGAATCAAGTGTTTTCTCACCAAATAATGTGTTGATTCCTGTTTTAAAGGTATCACCAGTTAATTCAGCAAATCCACCAACACTTTCAACAGCATCAGCAGCTCCACCTACAATAGCACTGCCAACTTCTTGGACTGCTTGTATAGGATTATTAGCTATTAAACCTTGGTCTTTAGCTTTAAGTGCTTCTGTTTCTGCTAGTTTTTGTCTTTGCAGCTCCTCTTCTTCAGTAGGAACATCTGGGATACCTTGCCATACATCAGAATTAAAATCCATTCCTTCATGCATTTGAGATGCATGTTCATGATAATCGAGAGTTAATTCTTCGTTATTCATTGTTATCCTCCTTATCTACTGGTAGTTGAAATTCTGGTTGCTCATTAATTAGCTTTATTAAAACAGAACGGTTTGATTTAGCTCTTCTTAATAAATCTTTATATCTTTCTGGTCCAATAACTTTACGTACATCAGCCATGGCAGGAGCAGCTCCACCCTGAATCTCTACATTTGCTCTTTCCAGAGCTTCTAATACAGAAACTTTACTTTTCCATTCATTTAGAACAGACTTTCCTTCAGAATTTTTAATTACTGTGCCATCAGGATGTCTATTCTCAGGTCTGTTTTCTTTGAGAGTTGTTAGTTGCTCTCTAATACCTACTAAATTATTAGTAGGTTCAGCTCCGACTCGTTCAATAGATGTTTCAGCTGCTATGTACTTATCTTTAAAGTAATTAACTTTATCTTCACTACCACTTAAATAAGAGTTCAAAGCATTTAGTGAGAATTTTTCAGTTTCACTACCATGTACATTCCAGTTTCCCATCTGATCTTCACCAAACTCTAATCCTGTAGCAACCATACGTACCATTGCATTGACATCATTTGTTTGACTTTGTGCAATAGTAGCTAAACGATTAATTTCAAATTGAGAAGCCCGTATCTGTGCTGGTCGGTTATTTTGGAATTCTTGGTAGGTCATACCAGAAGGTAGTCCAGCACCTTGTATTAGATCAGGTGTGAATAGTCTTTCAGGTATTGGTGTATCTTTTAATGTAACGAACATACCGTGTACTGAAAGCATACCCAGTGCATGTTGTGCTCTATCTATTCCTAGTTGTTCTCCATTTTTTAATAGTTTACGAATAGCTGGATGTTGTTCATTATAAGCTTTAATCAGAGGTGCAATTGTACCTGTAGGGTCAACTTTAGGATCAGACCAATCAACTTCTTCTAAGCCTGCAGCTTTTCTTTGAAGATTGAAAACTTCATATATAGTTCGATCTAGTGGGTCTCTTTTAGAAATTTCAAATATGAATTCTTTAATTCTAGGAACCCCATATTTAGATGTCTCTAATTTTAAATCTACTTCAGGCTTAGTTGTTAAAACTTCTTTAGAAATAACGTCATGTTGTTGATTATTAATTTTATTTGAAGCTTCTGTAACATTACTTTTAATTCTTGTTATAGAAGCGAAAGGTGATTCTTGTACAGGAGCCTCTACAAAATCTTCAAATTCTGAATGAACAGTATTCCACTTAAAACTTTTACCTGATGTAGGATCCTCTGGTCGTATTACTACTGGATTCGCATCACCGTTATCTGCCTTAATTCTTTGATTATAATATGCGTAAGCTTGTTTCAATGCATCTACTTGAGATAAACCTTGTGAGGCTTCAATATACTCTGCTTCTCTTATAATTTGTTTCTCAACATATTTATAAGCATTATTTAAAGAATTACTATCTAAAGCATTTGTACCAAGATTTCTTTTTGCGTACTTTTCAAGGGTATTTTTAATTGTTTTATTACCGTTTATATAAGCTAAATTCCCTTGTGAACCTTTTTCATTAATTCTAGCATAAGCTCGTTCTCTAATTTGACCAGCCTTATCATATACCTCGAATACACTCGTAGGCCATTTTTTAGTCTGCTCTAATAATATAAAGGTATTCTCTTTTAGTATCTCTTTAGCCATTTCATCTGCTGCCTTTTCTGATATAATACCAGGCTCAAAGGCTTCAGCATTATTTGCTATAGTCTGTACTTTAGTACCACCTTGAAACATCTTGTTATTTCTTAATGCATTACGTGCTGCATCATAATTTTTCTTAGCACTAGGATCACCGTCCTTACGTTCTTGTCTATAAATTTCTTGTAATTTAGTTATTTCGGTTTGAAATGCTTGGTTTACAGCTTGATCTTCTTTTCTAGCTCTAGTATAATATGCCTCTAAAGTGCCAGCTCGCATCTGATCAGTGTTAGCTTCACTAGGCCATAACTCACTTAAAGTCATAGCTTTGTTACCCATCCATGGAACATGAAATTTAGTTTCATCTAAAAACGTATACATATCTTCCATGTCTTCTACATTAACACCTTCCTTAAATTCTCGGTAAGAAGTCGCATCTTTAATCATTTTAATCAATGTATTTTTAGCTGCGATTCTATTACTACCTTGAGTACCTAATCTATTGTGTATACTAGATAGATTATTAAGTAAACTTTGTATAGATTGTTTAGCATCTTCAGGTCTGCTTTCTATATTTTTAGCAGCATTATTAAAATTATTTGTGAGATCCTCTAAATGTAAAGCAGCATCTTCTCTTCTAGCTACATTATACTCTTGTTCTTGTATTTTATTTGTCTGGGTTACAATTGATTTAGTTAAATACCTCTGAACAAAAGACGGTGACATATCATAACTATTATCTGTAATATACTTATTTTCGAGATATTTAGTTATTTTTGCTTTACCATCATGATCTTGATCGTGGTATGTATTGACTGCGGCTCCTACTTTTTGTTCTTTATCAAACCAAACTATATCATTAGAGCTACTAAGCTGGTCATCACGCCAGGATTTATAACCTTCAGCAGAGTCTGATAATAAAGCTTGTCTGTAACCACGTGCTACATTAGAACCTAGTTTACGGACATTTGCAAGTCTCTGTTTTTGTTCCAGGTCTATAGCATACTGCTCTAATTCGTCAGCTGTTGTATTAGCTTTGTCAGAATGCTCTTGAACCTGTCTATTATACTCTTCAATCTGTTTATCAGTTTGATCTATTTTAGCACAAGCCTCTTGATCACCTGCTTCACAAGCTCTATATAAGTCAATACCTTTCTGGGTAGCCGATTCCCTTTGCATCTTAGCTACAGGTACGACAACTTTTTCCCCAAAATTTAAAATAGAATCTATTGTAGCTTTAGCATTTGAATTTTCATATTTAATTCTTTCAGCTTCTAAGCCACTTATTCTTGTCATGTCTGATTTCTGGTCAGAAGCGTACTTCTGCATACCAGAAACTGTTTCCTTCATATTAGCAGTCATATCAGCGACTTGCTGTGAGCCTCTATTAGCTGCTGATTTATCTATTGCTCGGTTTTTAAAACCTACTCTTTGCGTACTTGGAGTATAAGGCATAATTAATTGACTATAGTTTTAGTGTGTCTTTCCAATAACCCTCTCCACCTATGGCACTTCCTGTACTAAAAGCAGTACTTATACCACCTAGTATTGGCCCAAGTTTAGAAGGTCTTCGTGGAGCTTGTTGCATAATTGGCTTCAGTGTTTTAAAGCTTGCAGTTGGAGATACAGCTGCACTTACACTTATTGAATTAGCGGCTGCTGTGTCAGCAGAGAATTTATCTAAATCAATACCAAATTGACTGATACCATAAGCTTTAGTAGCATCAAACACTGTTGCATCTAATTGAGCTTGTTCCATACCCAAATCACGTTCAACTTGATCTAGTTCAAGCATCATAGATTGACCAGCGGCCATTCCACTTGCTAATACTTGCCCTTGAGCTTGTATAGATTTAGCTAGATTAGCTTGACTTTCAAATTGTGCTTTAGTGATTTTTTCTGATAACTCTTGTTGAGCAGCTTCAGAAGCTCTATTAGCTTCGACTTGATTGATTTCCCGTTGCTTAAAGTAAGCCGCTTTAGAAGCAGCATCATTTTTAAGTTTGGCTGTATAGATTTGACCTTTTTCTTGGTCTTTGAATTTAGATATTTGTAAATCGTTTATATAACTTTGCCGTGCTATCGCATTAGAACGATTGACGGCTGCTACCTGCGCTGAATGTTGCCTATTCTGTTCTGCAATACCAGCAGAAGCTTTAGCAACACCCATACCCGCAGATATAATCAGCGTGGGTTCGCACATAATTTTATGAACTCAATTAGAGGGACTCCGTTTAGTACATGATAATGTATAAATTTGAAGCCTAGCAGTTTAAGTAGTTTAATATGATCTGAATTCCGCATGTCTGCATGGTTAAATACATAAGGATTAGGTAAAGAATTTACCCAGCGTCGTGCCTCTCTTACAAATGTATGAGGAAATTCTGTACTGGCCTCAGTACATAACATCCAAATAACATTTTCAGGAGTAACACCAGCCACTCCGGCAGCCTTGCCGTTGGGAACCTCAAAATATACTGAGCTTCCATACGCGGAATTATAATAAGACTGGACACAAACTGCTTCAGCAGTCCATCCAGTGGTTTCTTCTACTTCACGTCGATCTTCTTGACGCAAGTTTTGCCCCACACTGAGAGCTAACTCTGCAGTGAGGGGCTGAATAAACTTACTTTCGTGCATGTCTTCTTTGGTTATATATGCCATCCCAGGAACCTGAGATTAAAGCGGTGGAGAATGGGTCAGGTATTTTTATAGTTAAATTATATTTGTCATTCTTTTTGTATATAGGAACTCTTACAGACTTCATTAACTTAGAAGGTGGTTTACCAAAATCACTGTCATCTAATTTCATACCAGTTTCATAATGAATATAGTCGGCCATATCAGCGTAAATAGAAGATAAATGAAACTCCATTGGTCCTGATACACCCATTTCAAAATTAAATCCTGATATTCTTAGATCTGCATTAATATCATTTTGGTTTTGACCCATTGTAGAGTAGTAATTAGGCAGTTCTAAAATAGAAGTATACCTATATCCTACGGCTACAGTCCATCCAGTCATGTCTACATTCAGAAATGTAGCTTTATTTGTACTTACAGAATCAGCTTTAATAACTGTACCTGCTACTTTATTTCCTGACGTATCAGTACCATCTAAAGCTACAGCATAAAAATCAGTAGCAGTAGTTGGTGTATAAGGTATAGTTAAATCTGTCCACGGTGGTCCCGTTACAGTTGGTCCTTGAGCTGTATATGAAATAGCTGTTGGGAAAGTCATGTTATCTAAACACGCTTCAAACCATCTAGAAGTAGATAAAGGAGATCCAACAGTTCCACCACCTAGTGTATACGTTCTTGCTGAAGTTGCATCTGTTAAATACTCGTGTTTATTAAGTATATAATCAGAACCTTGTAAAGATACCGTATAAAAGACACCACCTGTATAAATAGAATGCTGTATAGAACCTTCTATAGTCCAACTATACCAAGCAGATTGATCTCTTTTTTCTCCAGAATCAAAGTACTTAAAATGGTATAAGGTTGATTCACCTTTTTTAGAAAAAGTAACTATTCCTAAAGCAGCTGAATTAGTAGATGATGTTATATCTTTAGGTATATATTCTGGTACAACTCTAGTTTGCTCTAAAATTTTTGGCGGAATATCGTCATCTACTAAAGTTGATTCATAAGCTCTAGTGTATGCTGCAACGCTTGAAGTAAACATAACAGACGTACCTAAATCTAATGGTTGTATAGCAGAATCACATTCATAACTAGAGATTTTTTTCAATCTAGCTGTTTTAGGACTGAATATATCAGACTCAGTAAATAACAGGAATTGCCCATTATCACTGAACATCATCACACCTTTATTGATAGGTAGTACATGATTAATAAAAGCAGGCTTAACGTCAGAAACGGTAATATCAATTGGATTATCATCACTGGTAGTGAGAGCAGATACAATAAAGAAATTAAAGAAATCTCCAGGACGACTCATTACTATTTGCTCATTTGCAATCATCCCTAATCTATTTCTGTAAAAAAATATTTTCTGAATTTCTAGCCCTTCAAAAGTTGGAAATGGATTACTAGTATCGTCGCCTACATCTCTATATTTCCAGTAGTTATCATTGCCAGCTGTATTAGCTGTGGTTTCATCTAGCTTTTTAAAAGTAAATGTACCATCAAGGTTATTAACTAATGCATGTGGCATAGACGCAGGGTCTAAACCTTTAATCATATAGTCTGAAGAAACTGTACATGAAGTAGAAGAAACAGTACCACTACTCCTATTATCTGTTACAGTAAATGAATTAGCATCAGGTACAGTTTTAATAGTAAACTCATCATCTTCATCAGCTTTAGTTCCTGTAAAATCTATATGAACTAGATTATCAACTGAAAACCCATGACTAGATAATGTAATAGTTATAGTAGTTCCTGATCTGGTATAGGTTGCTGATTTACCAGGAGTTGTAAATTGATGTGGTTTAGCATCTTCTTCCCATTTACCTGGTCCTTTACTACCATTATCTGCAACAAATTTTAGATAATAATCATCAGTTTCAGTCTCTTCTGTATTAGCTACCTGTACTATATATCCATCTTTACATTGACTTGGTAGTTTAGCTACATTTTGTGCAGTATTACCAATTACAGCCATGCTTTCATTGACAGTACCACCTAAAAAGCTAATATCAGTAGCAGCTGATCCATGTAAGAATAGACCATTACCTATGACTTCGGCAGATAAATTAGCAATAGTAGGTTCAGAGGTACCATTAATATTAGATTCAATAGATTTTAAGATACCAACTATACTTGCTCTACCTTTGTCAGGGTTTACGGGAGTTTTGTAATAAGATATACCATTAATACCTTCATAAGTTTCTACAGGTTCAACACTCTGTACATCAACTTGGTATTTAATACCTTTGACTCTAACTTCTATAGTCAAATTTTCAGCTTCAGAACGGTTTGTAGTTTTAATTACACCACCGTTTTTTAAAACAACTGTAGCTGTATATCGGGTGTAGTATGTTTGAGTATAGCCTTGGAAGTTTTCAGCGGCTAACTGATTGTTTTCACTGCCATCATAGTTAGGTACATTATCATGAACATATGCATTAGCATTTACTAACACATGACCTTCAACATCTGATACACCAATTTTAATAGTAACATTACCAGAAGCACTTAGGGATGTATTACTTTTAACCGTAAAACTATTCGTTGCAGTAGTAGCTATAACAAACTCACCATCTGCTGGCATCGTACCATTAGTTGTGAGAAAATCTAAATCTACTACGCTGCCTACTGAAAACCCATGGCTTGTTTTAGATATTGTAATAGTAGTACCACTCTGACTGTAAGTACCTCCAGTAGTTCTTTCAGGAATTACTGCTTGAGAGCCCGTGGAGTTATCAGGGTCTGTACTAGAAAATGAAAACTGTGTTTGACCTGCATATAAAGCTTCCTTATTAGCATCAGTCCAGGTCTCTCCATCATTAACTGTACATGTAGCACTAGCACTAGCGTTAGCAGTACCGTTTGTGTTGACAAATGTAATAGTAGGTGCTGTAGTGAAACCAGAACCACGGTGAGTAACAGTTACAGTTTTAATCTTACCGTGTCCATCAGTTGTACAAGTTGCTTGAGCACTAGTATTGTTGTTATCACCTAATATTGTAACTGTAGGCGCGGAACCATAACCAGAACCTGGATTAACTAAAGTTATAGCGTTGATACCTAAACCTTGCTCTTTAACAGTTAACGCTGTGACTCTGTAATAAGTATTAGGTGATGGAGCAGTGCCAGAATACAGCACATATTCAGTATTATAAGCTACAGTATCAAGTCTAGCAAATGAATATCCATTAGGATAGCTAGTCATAAAGCTGTTAGTTATAACATCTTTAGTATAAACTGTCTTATTTGGATTACCAATTAATGTATAATCCTGAATACTTTGCATAGTATACGGGGAAGTTGCTCCCGATAAGTATGCATAAATTGCATCCCCAGCACTATTTGTTAAAGATTTCTCAGTACCATCTGCTAAATCCCATACACGAATAGGTTGTGATCCTGTATTACCAGGAGTTATTTGAACTAAATATTTACCACTACTGTCTCGGAGTATTTCATACCAGTACCCAGTACTATTAGCATTAGACAACGATTTAACAAACTCACCTGGAGGACGCTTCATAGCACCGAAGGTAACATCAGGTACGATGTTATCCATAACCCTGACTTGTCCTGGGAATTTAATTGTGTCTGGCTGCTGGGATACACCTCCTAAAAAATTTGGAATCCGTTGATTAATTGCTGGCATTATCTTCTATTGAGAACTTTGTATGGTCGATAAACACTAGCAGGATTAGTACGATATTGCTGATCATTAAAGATATTATAGTCAGCTTGGTTAGCATCATACTCTACAGCTAATGCTCTTGCAAGAGACTCATCTTGAGAAATCAGTTCAGCTGACTGCGGGTTGTTTATCATGCGGTTAGAAGCGATCCTCGAAGCTCTGATAGTAACATAATCACGGAATACCTGTGGCATTGCCTCAAACTCTACCATCCAGAGTACATCAACATATAATTTCCCTTCACTTGTATTCTCAAAATTAAACCTATGCTCTATCAAATCATATAATTTCCAGATACCACTGTCTTTCTTCCGAACAACATTGAAATCATTTAGATGTTTAAAATGATTTACATCTATCTGTAGTACATTATTTGGTACTAAACAATGATTATTTGTATCAAGAGTAATAGGATATTCTGTTTCTGTATTAAACATCCAGCCCTCTGACTGTACTTCACGGCAGACTTGCTGCAGAGTTGATCTTGCAATAACCACCTCAGGGCTTTGCACTGTAGTACTATTAACAGAGGACTCTCCAACACTCATTAATATTGAGTTAATTGCATCCAGTTCGGTGGACGCACTATAAGCTATCTGCATTGTTAAAAAAAAGGGGTGCCGAAGCACCCCATAAAGAGTATAGTTAGAAAGCTGAGTTTCCTGTTGCAGCGCCAGCGAAGAGTTCTACGCAAGCAGCTGGGTTTAGATAATCAGCACCCATTGCAAGACGTCCAAGAATAACATCACCCTGATAAATCACGGAGACATCACCTGAAGTTACTTGTACTTGAGGTCCGATCGCTTCAACAACACCAGCACCTTCCTTCTGGAATATAACTCCACAAGATTTGGTGTAGTCAGACTGTTGTCCGTATTCGTTGTTGATACCTGTAACAGAGTTACGGCCATCTTCAACGGATTGTTGTACGAATGAACCAAGGTTAGCTACGGCAGGTAGTCCTGGGTCAGTAGCACTAGCAGTTCCACCAAGCTTAGTACCGTACTCTCCGAAGAAAGGTACGTTCATAGACTTGTAGATCTTGATACCAGCGATCTCATAGATGCCTTTGCCTGATTGCAATGCATCACCTTGAGAGTCACGGTTAACTAGATAAGCACCGATACCAGATCCGTCTAGACCCTTGATAAGAGCATAGTACTGACGTGGGTTTAGTACAGCTACACGGCCGTCAGTTGAAACTCCCTTTTCATCGAGAGCTGCTGCGGCATCATAGAATGCTGTAACAATTTTATCGGGATCAATAGCATCTGCTGCTGCAGTACCTGAAGAACCGATACGTACCTGTGTTCCACCTGGTTCTACGAATCCAGACTTACTTACAGGGCTAGCCTTACGAGCACCACGAATGAGTGAACGGAAGATTAGACGGTCATACTTTTGTGCAAGTGCATAACCGATTTTCTTTGAGATTTCTCCACGCAACTCATAGTGTGCAAGTGTCTCATCTAATTCATAGACGAAGGCACTGGAGATGAGAAGGTCATCAACTGTGATGGTCTTCTCTGCGACTGGTGGAGCACCGTCGCTGTTACCTAGAATACTGTTTCCTGGAGTATGGAATTCGGCTTTAGTGTGACCCGTATAGATGAACTGTAATGATTTACCATTCTTAAGGGTACGCTTTGTTACCAGATCACGTGCGATTGTATTGTGCTGGAAGCCTTTAAACATTTCTCCAGAGAACAGCTTCAAGTATAGAGCCCTAGGATCAGATCCACCATTCGAGGCGCCTGGCCTGGTAAGTGAAGCCTGATGAGCTGTAGACTGTTGAGCCATTTATCTGTAGTTTAAAATGTAATTGTGTATTATAACCTATCCCAACTAGTTAGAATTTAAAAATTTGTGGTCTATCCCACCGTCTAGACGGCAAGAGGTATCCCGCGTACGGGGCTCATGCCAAAGAAAAGGTGCTCCGACTCTGAGGTGGCACCATTCCGGTTGTTATCCTAGAAGAGCTTCTTCTAATGATTGAGGTTCGTCATCATCTTCTGGTAGAACGACCTCTTCTGTTTCGTTGTTCATGTAATCATCAACTGCCTTGGCAATTTTCTGACCTTGGGTAGGTTCAGATATCTCAGGCGTTAGATAAGTTACACTAGCTCTTGCTTGATCGCTTTGTTGTGACATTTTTTACTTCCTTTGCAGGTTCAATTTGTTTTAATTGTGATTCAAGACTGGCCAGAGTATCCCTGAGAGACTGTTTTCTGCGATTATATGCAGCCTCAAGTTCTTCTTCTTGGATTTTGACCGTTTGGATTTCTTCATTTACCTGCTTTTGTCGGAGTTCATTCAATTGGTTTTCCGATACGACAACAACTGTACGTACAGGTGGGGATAACATATAGTCAAATAGTGAGTACATTAATAATCTTTTGTAAGTGGGCAAGGGCAGTCAGCACGGCAGTTATAGTGTGCATTAATATGCAATAACTCTACCATGGTGATGAACCCCAGGGCTAACACAAGGATAGCCCAAGGGGATTCAAAGTACTTCATCAGAAGCTATACTTAGTTCCGATTTTAGTACCCCAACTGTTGTCAACATCGCCATCTGCGGTAATGACAGAGATCTCACCGTAGAAGCCAAGCTTCTCAGTAGCTGCAATAGATGCACCTACTTTACCTGACAACTGATTGTCAGATTCGTCAGCTCCATCAGTAGAAATAACTGCTGGGCCGCCTTGTACGTACCAGTCTACAGCACCTGCTGTGTCTTCGTAACCAACATGGAAGTCAGTAGTACGAGACTCATAGTCTGCGCCAGTGTACGAAGCATTGCTCTCTACGTTCACGTATACTCCGGCGAAAGCCGGACCTGCAGCGAGTGTGGAAGCTAATGCTAGGGCTAGTGTTTTCATAGTTGTAAAAATAGTTTAACGTGTTCTTGTGTAAGGCACGCCGCGATACTTCAGGGTTACAGAATGCTTTTTTTGCATTGTCTTTCTCCATAGTACCACTTACCCCGTTCCATGCAAGTGGTTTCATGCGTCCTCTAAGAGGATGAACGGACGCGACGTATGTGGTGACCTAGAATATTCCAGGTATGATTTGTCCAGTGAAAAGGTAAGCGCCTACAGCTGCGTTGAATCCAATCATAGCAAGCCAGCCGTTTACTCTTTCAGCATTCTCAAGATACTCCTGTGGAGTAGGTGGTGTGATGACCTCAACTTGAGGTTCTGTAGCAAATCTGTTATCGGGCATTAGTAAATAAGATTGATGTACTAATGGCGAGGACGAAATTTCGGGTCGCCACGATACACATTATTTTTTAGTACCCTTCTTAGGGGGTCTTCCTTTTTTGGTACCGTAAGTACCTGGTCCTTTAGGCATTTTTATTTGTACTGATCAAGGATCTTTTGTTTTTTCTTAGCAGTATCTGTTATGGTTTTCCAGTTCTTACCGAACTCAGCTACCATTGTTGCGAAGTTGTTTGTTGCAGATTTTTTACTAGACATTATACTTTAGGTAATTGTGGGCCAGTTTTCTTAAGCCAGTCTTTTTCAGACCCGCTACCTTGAGATGCTTTGTTATAAATCTTTTGAGTTTTACCTGCAGATTTATGGCTCCAAGGGTTTATCGTATAGGTGTGACTCATACTTTTAAATTAGAGGCTTCAAGTTTACGTCGAACATCATCACGATAAGCTTCATCGTTATCGTACAAGGGGTTGTTCATGTCCCTAACTACCTCAGCCATACTGCGGTAGGTCTCAGTTGTAGATTTCTTACCTGTGATTAAGGTAGCATCTCTACCCTGAGCATCTTCATATTGTCCCATAAGTGCTTTGACTGCGAATGTTACGGCTGCATTGTTTCCAGTTTCAATTACTTCATCAAAGTTTTTAGCATCAGCATCTGATAAGTTATCACCAGCCCAATTCATTAAGGCATCGTAACCATCAGGCCCACCTGCTATAGCTTTAACTGAAGCTATCTCCTGATCATTTAGCATAGGACCAGTTTGTTCTTCACTCTCTTGTCCATACCCCATCTGTGCAGCTCTTCCTGCTAAGTAAGACTCAACAGCAGCTTTAGATAAACCAGCATCTGTTAAAGTTTTTAAACTCTCATCAGATACTTGTCCTTGATTAGAATGAAATTCTTTGCTTATTTCCCAGGGATCTACATTAGAACCTTGGAATAATTCACTTAGCTTATCACCGTATACATTGCTAACCTCTTCATAGTTAACAGTTCCATCCTCATTATGTGTATTGAGTTTGTCACCTGTCTCAGGGTTAACTAAATAATCTTCTGCAGGTTCAGCTTCTTCAGAATCAGAGTCTCTTTCAAGACCCTTTTCTTTTTCACCTAGCTTCTGTTCAAGTTCTTTGTATGCAGTTTCTAAATCCTCTGTGGTTTTATATTTGCCAGCAAGTAAGTTCTCTTGCTCGGCTATCATCTTCTCACCGATCTCTAGATTCTCAGCATCACGAGCATCGTTCTGCTCTTCAATGATTGAATCATTAGTAGGATCATACGTGATTGTTTGTGTTGGCATGGTGCTTAATTACTGTGGTTGTGCTGCGCCTGTCAAAGCTGGAGCTGCTTCTGCCATAGCATCCATTAGTTCAGGGTTCTTAGAAGGGTCCATCAATGGAGTACCTGCTAGTTGTCCCATCTGATTCGTAAGAGATTGCTGCATTTCAGCCTGCTTAGCCTGCGCCATTTCTTCATTTCTGTCCTCGACACTCTTGACAAGATTAAGAACGTCAATACCTTGAGCAGCAGCCAGACGCTTAATAGCTTCATCGGGATTCAATAGACTTTGTAATGCCTCTGGTCCCATGGTCTGTGCAATGGTAGTAATGAATTGTACAAGTGCATCTCTATCTTGTCCACGTCCTAAAGCGTTGATTCCTGCTACAATAGTAGGTCTAACTAAATCTTTAGGTAGAGTAGGAATTTGTTTAGCTCTTTGGAGAGTATGCATTTTACGATTCAAGTATGGTATGAGGAACTCAGTAGTTAACAAGCTGAATAAACCACCCAACTGTTGTTCTAGTTCCATCTGTGTCATACGTACTTCTTCAGCTGTAGTCCTCTCACTATCTCTCACATTCATAATCAAGAAGGCTTCTGCGAGACGCTTCTCTAATACATTAATGAGTTGATAAGCTGTTTGGAAGTCAGCTGTTTTACCTACCTGTATGACACCAACGTCATCAGGTCTTCCTTGTATGATAGCACCATTACCAGCTTGTGCTAATGCTGCTGGTTTAGTAACTGAAGAAGGAGAAACTGTGAAGACAACCTTAGACGCAGCTGCTGACCCTTCAACAAGGGCTTGCATCAATGCCTCTAATGATTTTAAATCTCCAAGAAACTCTTCAACTCTAGACCTACCATAGTCCTCACCGTCAACTGTTACAAACCTTAACGGTAGCCATGGGCTTTTATCTTTAGGTGCTTTACCTTCACTCCCAGGGATAATCATATCATGAACCTCTTGCCACCACTGCCATCCTTTAGCACCTAGTTTTATACAGGTGTAGACATCACAGTCTTTCTGGTTTTCTTCTGTGTCTCCGACGACACTTTCAGAAAGCATAGGCTTAGGTAGATCAGGTATTAAATCCCTGTTTACTTTTTCTTTAGTAACTATCTCGACAACTTTACCGTTACCATCTCTTTCCACCACGTATCTGTTCAATGGGTACATCTTCATACCCTCTTTGCCCATGTATACTAGTGAGTTACCAGTAACTACGAGGTGTTTAATCGCTGAAAAGATTTGAACACGATCAGTAGAAGCAGCAATGCTCTCCATAATCATTCGTTCAATCTTAGCAAAGGTTAAATCTAATTCGCTTTTTGAATCTGCGGGTATCTTAACTCCTAATTTAGAGTCATCTAATTGAAGTTTAAAGAAACTTGTAGACGGAGGTAGTAACCCTAGCATTAATTTTGATGCTAAAGTTACTACACCCTTTGCTCCTACTGATTGCCACGGTGTTTTAAACTGTGCGTAAGCAGGCGGAGACTCACTACGCATAAGCAAAGTAGGTATTGTCAGCTCTGCACATTCGTAAGCGACGTTAAGAAATTGTTCACGGTCAGTTGATAGTTTGTTATATCTCTGACGTGCTTGTTTCATTTTTATACTCTTTTACCTGAAGTTTTTTTACCACCGCTAGCTCTAGTAGTTCCTGAAGTTTGACCTGTTCCAGTAGAACCAGCTTTAACATTACCACCAGTGTTAACACCTTGAGGTGTATTAATTCCTTGAAGGCCACCTTCTTCAGGCTTCTTAGTTTGTAGTTGAGTAGTACCTGTAGCTTTTTTTGTGTCCGCAGCAGTTTTAGCTGTGATCTCTGCTGCTTTCTTTGTACCTTCTACTTCTTGGGCAGCTGGTGTAGGTGTTGTAGGTGTTGTAGTAGGAGCCTCCTGTACTGGAGTAGCTACTGGTGGTGGAGTATTAGCAACGGGAACGGGAGCTTGTCTCGCTTGGGGCTGCCTTTGACCACCAAATAATCCTGCGCACATAATTAATTATCCGATAAGTTAGTTTTTAATAGTCTTATTATTGATATCTGACCTGCCCTATAGGCGATCTCCTTATCGGAGAGTGTATGGTCAGGGAATTTGTCTGGAAACTGCGAGTCAAGGTCGTCGATTATTTTATCGATCCTTCCCCACTCAAGCGTATTTTGGGAGGTTTGTATTTGCATGTTCAAAAAATGCTGGCATTCTAGCGTTCTTAGTCTCAGAAAGTTCTGGTGCCTTGCCTTCATACATTAAGCGATCACTAGAATCAGTCCAAAATTTTCTATCTAAATATTTGTCCTGAGTATTTCTACCTAATGGTTCCATGATCCATTGAATTGTAGCCTTCCTAAGTTTATCTAAGGATTGACTCCAAGTAAGCCCAAGCTCACTACATACCAATGAATTCGTTGCGACGTGAATCTGCTCATCCCTTGAGATATCTGCTGAAACGGTCCTTAAACCAGCGTCACCATTGAAACGATTGAATGGTAGAAGTACAAAGAATATAGCACGCTCAGCTACCAAAGCCTTAACGACCGTGTGGTCAGGATGGGATACCCATGCGTCCCGTAGTCTAGCTGCTTCTTTTTCGGCCTTTTCGTCAGTGCCAAGAGCATTGGCAATGTAACCGAGAGCAAGGTCATGGTTGTCTTCATCTTTTACATTGGAGATTAGTAGTTTTCTAGCAGATTCGGGAACAGTCTTTTCAAGACCTTCCGTGATGAAGGAACCAACTGGTAACTCCAAACAGCGTACTGCGAGAGCACGGTAGATGGCCTCTTCGGAACCTTCACGTAGCTTTCCTGCTGTGGTTTGAACGGGTGACCACTTTCTTTTACGTTCAAAAAGTTTATCATAAGGTGTTTTCATTCTTGACAATCACATGTAAGGGGTTCGTTTAAAATCCCCTCCAAGTAATCATTGACTTCTGCTTCATCTAAGGCAGCATACTGGCTGCTCTTATCTTGCACGTCACCCATCACTTGAAGGCTGTAGTACAAGGAGGTTTGCGGTGAACGCAACCACTCTTCCACGAACGCATTGTCGTAGGTTACCACGTCACTCCAAGAGTTGAACGAATAGCCGTGAAGAAGTCCTGTATTATTTAATAAGTTCACAAAGCCATCTGCTACACGCTTGTAAGCGTCCCATCCGACTTCGCTGGCGATCTCTACATCACCATAATCATAACTCTGTACACCAAAGGTACCAGAGTCTCTATCTACCGTCCGACTAATCGGAGGTGCTATTTCAGGTGTACATGTGTAACCATCTAAGTCAGTCACACTATATGAACACGATGCAGTAGGAGCTATAGCATATGCTCTTACCATTTTGTTTGCTCTAGCACACTGTGATGCTAGTTCTATTCCTTTCTTTAACTCAAGTACTACCTGACCAGCTTTGCCAGATACAGGGTAACCTAAGTGAAAATTCTCTAGTGCATTACCGAACTCAGCATAAGTTACCCCAGCTCGCCTTAAGAAATTCGCGAGTCCAAGGAATCCAAGTCCGACCTGCCGGTCATCTTCGGGTTTAAGGTATTCTCCAGATTCTCCAACGCCTGTCCGACCATGGAGATCGCACAGCGAGGACATACCTGTAAAGATAGCCTCTTGTAACTGGCCGACTTCACACGCACCGAGATTGATGTGCTGTAAGAGGCAAGTTCCTCGTGAGGGCAGATATACCTCAAGGCAAACGTTTCCATAGATTCGTTTCCCGTTTGTGTCATGTCTGATTTTGTTGAGCCAGACGTCTCCTGATTTGATTCCATATAAAATTGAGTCCTTTACCTCAGTAGATGCGTTTGACCATTTTCTCGGATCAAGGTTGACGCACCTCTTGACCCACGGTAGTTCGTGTCTTGGTGCTTGCACGAACTCAAGAATATCAGGGTGGTCGATATCCAAATGCAAAACACAAGCGCCGTTCTTATAATGCCCACCCCTTCGTAACGTTTCATTAAGTACTGAGTAGATTCTACCAAACGATACAGGTCCACTAGCTGTAAGACCTTTACCGTTTTCTGATCCTTTTGGTCTAAGCTTAGATAAATGTACTGCTACACCAGCCCCAAACCTGAGACCATGTGAGACGTACCTCCAACTAGCTTCGATACCTTCCGGTCCCTCCATACTATCATCTACAACAAATACAGTGCAGCTGACAGGGAGACGACCTTCTGGGTTTTCAATCCAGTTTTTTACTCGGCCTGTCCGAGCGATCAATTCTGTTGTCATTAAACTAAATCTTCTAATTGTGGAGGTGCATAATTTGGTCCCTTAAGAACCTTACCATCTTCTCGGTAGATTGGTTTACCGTCTTCATCTAATTTAGACATATTACTTTCGTGTACCCTGTGTAAAGCTTCATCTAAATCCCATCCCATGTTTACAGCATATTGATAGCAGACATATACTAAGTCTGATAACTCTTTTAAACACTGTGCTTGATGATTAGCTCCATGCATAAACAGGAAGCCATCAGCTTCAAGGAACTCCTTAAACTCTTCGATGATTAAATCTTTTTGTTTAGTCCGCTGTGCCTTCGCTTTTGAATTCCCAACTTGATACGTCGAACGGAACTCTTTCGCTTGGCTCGTCAGAAAGGTCACGTGTTGGTCTGGTGTGATTGTTAGTGACATGCTCTAGTTCATTGGTGAGATAGTGGATGGCTTTTTTAAGATCCTCTACAGGATCATCTTTGTAACCAGCCCTGCAGATATACTTAATAGCATTCCCAAGGTGGTAGTTTAATGTTTGGTCACGGATAAAATCCCAGACTTCTATGGAACCCCGTTTATAATACTGGGGTCCATAAGATTGGTTCGGCGCGGTCATAATCGTAGTCAGTGTGTTGTAAGATTTTAGCGAGACGTGCATTGAGTAAAGCGTCGTCGTCTGATAACCCTTTTTCTTTATAAGCATTACAAACAGCTTCCCATTTGTTTTCATGCTTATTGAGCAACTCGGTAGCGCGTTTGACTCCTATTCCAGGGCAGCCAGGGTATCCATCTGTTGGATCTCCAGCTAGCGACTGAACTAGATGCCATCTGTCTCCATCCTCTTTAGTGATTTCTTCTACGTCATCAGTCATGTTCCATAGAATACCTGGTATCTGACGCATATCTTTATCTGGACTAACGATAATTGTTTCATCGTCTGGGTATTTGGTTGCGTCCATACCTAATGCATCATCAGCTTCTAGCCAATCACGGCATACCGTTCTGTAGTTTTTAACGCAATGGTTCACCAATCTTTTGTATCCCAGGGGCTTACGTCGATTTCGATGTCCCTTGTATCCGTCAAAAATTTCTTTCCTAAAATTACGATGGCTTGAAAAGTACAGAATGAACTCATCTTCCATCAAAGCGGTCGTGACTTTCTTTAACTCACGCTCAAAGATTTTAAGTACTTGGCTGAAGTTGGATTGCGCTATAATAACGTCTTCTCCAAAATCAATACCTTCCTCACAAAAGTCAGTGTCAATTAATAGCATTAGTGTACCTCTGCCCAATTATCACCGATGTTAGCATCAGCCTCAATAGGCAGTCGAAGTTTATAATGTTCACCAGCTTCCAATGCAGATTGCTTGCATAGTATAGACACCTCCTTTGCTGATGATGGTGGCGCACCTATTACTTGCTCATCATGTACGAAAGCGTAACGCTGATGTTCAAACTTTAGAGCCTTCAACCATTCATCCGTTATCAATAGCCATCGTTTTGCGATGACCGCCGCCGATCCTTGGAGTAGGAAGTTGAGGGACTTATGTTCCTTGTCAACGCTGAGATAACGACCGTCGATGGCACGGATCGTACCAGTTTCAGATACTCTTTTGGTAGCGTCCAAAACAAGATCCTCAAGACCTGGAATGGCGTCCATATAAGCTTTTCTAATCTCAGATCCTTTCTTTTTGGCATTTGGTTTTGATAACAGTGGGTCATAACTCAGACCTATCTTGATATCTCCGGCACCGTAAAGAAAGGCATAAGTTACCGTCTTTACTAGCTTTCTAGAGATACCAATCTTGTCTGCATTCTCTTGGTGAATGTCACCATTAAGTAATACTTTTGCATACCTACCTCCGTCGTAACGTGCAAGGTAGTGTGCAAACATTCTCAACTCAATGCCTGCAAGGTCACTATCTACTAGTTTCCATCCAGGTTTTGTAATGAATAGCTCACGGCAATCAGCATCAGAACTAACCTGTGCAAGATTAGGGTGTGAGTGAGCCATGCGGTGCGTCTGAGCACCGATAAAGCAGGAGTGGTGTAGCCTGCCATTCTTGACCAGCTTTAACCATGCATTAGTGCCTTGCGACAACATTCCGAGTTTCTTTTGGGTAACCAGAATCTCTAAGAATACTAATGCCTCTTTTGTTCCAATTTCTTTTAAGACAGTTTCATCGATTACTGCCTTACCTGTTGGTGTGAATTTGTTTGGCTTCCAATTCTGGAAAGTCTTAAACCACCAAGCTATATGTTCTCGGCTACTAGGATTGAAGTCCTTAAGGCGCTGCATTTCACAGTCCTTATAGTAACCTTGCTTACGATTGTCACGCTTAGGTATGAATAGGTTACCAGGTACAAAGCTACAAAGCTTCTCAGTGGTCTCTCTAAGCTCCTGTAAGCGGTTCAAAAGGGTGTTCTCTAATTCCTGTGCCTTTCGTACATCAAACGGCCATCCTATGCGTTTCTGATCTTGCATCAGTTCAGCGATACGATGCTCTAAGATGACGGGTTCAGGTATTTTTGGAAATGATTCCATAGTTTAACTAAAACAGCGACGTCTTGTTTGCAGTATTCCTGCATTTCTGGTGACCACTCAGCCCAATCTGTATTTTTACCGAACTCACCTTTATAACATTTAAGCCTATAGCCATAAGCTTCAAGACTATGTGATCCATATAAACGTGCAGGCATGTAAGGCCATTTACGTTTCAGATCAATATCCAAAAGGTTTGGATGGTAGAAACGACTAAGGATCAGTGTATCCCAGTGTTTGGCATTGAGTTCTCTAAAAAAAGGGTAGTGCTTCTGAGCTTGTGGTACATCATATGCAATACCGTTATGAGAAACGATATTATCTGCAACCATCAAAGCACTAAGTCCATTACAAATAGAGTTTGAACTCTTCATAGGCGCGTCTTCCTTAATATCAAGGGTTCCATCGCCATATGGTTCATCATTGTACTCTTCTACAATACCATCTTCTAGGTCTTGCGTAACTATACAATGAAGTCTTGTGGAAATTAGCCCATTGGTTTCAATATCAAAGGCTAGGTTGTACGGTTGTTTTTCCATTGATAGGTTTTGTCTACAAATTTAGCTTTTTCAATAGCCTCCTTAGTAGGTGGATTCGGTTTCTTTAGTTGTTCAGCGGAGTTGAATTTGTACCACGGATGTTCATAGTGTTCATAGATGTCCAACCTAGATTTCTCACTAGGATGAACAACCTCATGTTTAGAAGTCGGTGGTTGGGTCAAATTCACGCTCGGATTTGATCGTAGTTTCATTGAATGTACAGGTGTTCAGGTCATATTTGAGATTACAAGCAATACCTAATTCGCCCGCGTACCTATTTTTAAGTACTCGGACAACAGTATCAGTCTTGCCTCTATCTGCCTGCTGGTTTCGTTCAAGCGCGATAATTCCGTCCGACAGCTGTCCAATACTGTGGCTACCTCTAAGTTGCCCAATGTTGACCCTGGCTCCCTCTTCATGGGCTTGGTCGGAATGTGTTCGTCTAACATGCGATACAAGAAATAGTGCGATGTTTGTTCTCTCGACTAGAGAACGGAGTTTGGTCATAGTCTGGTCTATCATGCGACGTTCATCACCTTCAAGACCGGACATTAGTATACTGATGTGATCTAAGAAGATGACTTTGACATCAAGTCCAGTAGCCAAGTATTCGAGTCTATTATAGATGATATCTGGATCAAAACTTCCAAACCCATCAAACATAAAAAGATTCCAATTGGCAATACTATTCCTATAGGCGGTGTTAAGTTCTTCTTTGTCATGTTCTCCAATATGATATGCCTTGCCTAAAGCGCAAGACATTAGTCCTAATGCTGTTCGTCTGTTATTTGCTTCAAGTTCCACGACCCCAACTGATTCCCCTGACTGTAACAGGTGAGTTGCAAGTTGACGGCAGAATGACGTTTTTCCGGAACCAGTGCCCGCAGTAAGTGTGACAAGCTCGCCATACCTGATCCCGTGTAGTTTCTCGTTAAGTCCTTTGAATGGATACTCATGTGCGCATGGTAATTCTGGTGTGGTGATTAAATCAAGAAGTTCTTTGGCTGCAACAATACCATCAGGACGGAACGTTTTTGCGTCCCAGATAGCTTTTCGTATTGCTTCCATGTCTCCCTGTTGAAGGGCATCGGAGGCATCTTTATACTTATCCATCCTGGCAATTTTAGCCTTGCCTGGTGGGAGTAGTGCTGCACATTCTTCAGCGGCTTGAATGCCTGCTGAATCATTGTCAAAGAAGAAAACAACTGTCTCATAACCTTGTGCTAAGTCTAGTACTTTTTGAAAGTCTTTCTTGGCCGCAGCAGCGCCGTTAGGTACGGACATATGTGGCCAAGTGGGCATGGCTTGGTAGCCTGATGCCGCGTCTAATTCACCTTCGTACAAGGTCAGTCTTGAACCTGTATCGGGGAATAAATGTTGTGCAAATAATTGGTGATCGGTATTTTTACCGTCCCAGTGGAATTTTTTGTCTTTGGTTTTGACTTTAGCCGCTACTACTTGTCCACTCTTATTGAAGTAGTGGAAGCGTAGCACATCCCCATCCTTGTGGATACGGAGCTTACGGCATGTCTCCTCCGTTAGACCCCTGCCCTTTAATCGGACAGGAGTACCTTTCATCATAACTTTAGAAGCGGTGGTGCGTGATGATGGTGGCTCTGGTGTTCCTTCTCCATTTGTCCTAGTATTACAAGCGAAGCAATAGCTATGTCCGTCATCGTACAGGCTATTAGCGTCGGTCGAGCCACAATTAGGGCATGGATAGTGATATAAGAACTCAGATTCATTTGAGCCAGCTAATTGGGATTGCATAGTAGGCACACCAAGGGAAGCCGTGTTTATCGGCCCACTTGGCATAAGTGGTCTTCGATCGTTTTGAAATTCTATTATGAGGTGCCTGAAATACAAAGCGGATGTCTAGATCTGGGTTAGCTTTCTTAACAGCAATCATCTTACGACGATCACTAGGTTTCAACCAGCCCTTAGTTTCTAGGTAAATATCCCCAACCCTGAAGTCAGGGATGTATTTATGTTCGATGATGTATGGGAAAGAACAGTTCTCATACTCGAAGTCTACCTTTAACTCTTTCAATAGATCAGCCACCTGTTTTTCAAGGCCACTTCTCATTAGAAGTCCTCATCCTCCTCAGTACTTGCCTCTGCTCCAGGATTAGGGTCAGCTACCTTGAATCCTTTCGTGGTACCAAACAGTTCTGTTGCAGCTTCGGGTGTCATGTCGCCGTCATCAACGACGCCTGCACCTGTATTAAGGCTGATGAGTTGAATAGCTTTTAACTTCAAAGATGTACCTATATCACCTGTTGGTAATACATATGGTTTCTGGAAGAAAGCTACCTTAACTTGTGACCCACTATAGATGGGTGTTTCTTTATCTTCGATGGCTGTACCCTCAGTGTCTACAACAACTGGGAAATACTTATCTCCATCCTTCCAGCTGAAGCGTACCTGATAGGTGCCTGGACGGTTCTCCAGCTCCTCCCAAGGCTCAGGCTTAACGGATACCCTCTTAGGGTTCTTAGCCTTGCTTCTAGCCCATTCTAGAGCGCTCTCACGCTCGGTCTCTAATTGTTCAACTATGCTCTTATCCATAAGTACTGAGAGTTTATACCCCCAATCTCCTGGTTTAAGCACAGCTTGGAACCCTTCTAATACGACTGGTTCCTTGGTGACATGTGTGGTCATTTAGCAGAAAAAGTAAGTGGAATTTTTAACAACCGTAGGATCTAGTGTTCCGACGATTGGCGGTGGTTCTGTTGCTTGAATAACTTCACCAAATCTGGTGAGCCAGCAGTCCTCCGTGAAGATTCGTGTGTAGGTCTCTCGCACAAGTGTGTTGAGTGTTCCCATGTCGCTTGCTCTAGCAAGGACTGAATCGTGGATGACTGTGAACGGTTTGCCATTGAACTGTTGAAAAGAACAGTGCAGCAAAGACGCATCTAACGAATGTATGAAATTAGGAGCTGTGCTTGATTGATGACGTTGAGGACATGGATCTCCATGACCGTCGTCCATCTGAACACTAACATTACCTAATAACTGTAACCTAATCCTTTGGAGGTTTAGTTTATTCCGTTGTTGGTTAACCACAAAGCCAGATGGTGTTACCCATTCAACTTGTGTTGCACCATTTCTGATGTAATTACCAACGTGCTTCTTGATCCAACGCATAACTTGCATTGGTCCAGGCACTATAGCATCCATACTTTGATACACGGCGTTAACAACCTCGGTAAGTTCATCCTTTGTAGGATTTATACCTTGCTCAATAAGAGCTTCCTTAATGTACTTACGTGAACTATCTTTCGTAGCATTGTACGGGATAGTCATGACAGTACGTTTAGTTGTTTTCCGTGTCATCCAAGAGTGCATCCGCGTGGGCAGATACTTCTTGGCTTCATTGGCAACAGCCTTATAAGCATCACTTGGGGCAATACCAGGAGCTACGTTGACTAACTCAGCAGTACTCTGATCCTTAGCTAAACCAGCTAGAATCTGTAAGCCACTACATGTAGCGTCAACGGCTACCATAAGCCCAGTATGATGGTGGTCTTTCAATATACAGCAATGATAATACTCATGACATGCAGCCATGAATTGCCAAGGTTCCTCGGCATTTTCCCATTGTGTGATATTACCAGTGGGGTCTAAAGCAACCCTAGTGATTAACTCGGTATTATTATATACCCACTTTAGCCTATCAACAAATGTATCTTTGTCTTTTCCGTAGGTAGTAGCTACTTGGAATGCTAACCATTTGGTAGCTTCTTCTGTAACTGGTGACTCATCAGTAAATCTTATAAGTGATTTACCAAAGTCAGTGTCTTGCGGGGTGAGAAATGACTGGATAGGATATGCGCGACCTCTGTAGTCGAAAGACCAACAAAGATAAAAGACATCATCTTTAAACTTATCGGCAGCCTCAAGTTGTATGCGAGTACGCACTGACTTCTTAAAGTTTAACCGATCAGTATTGTGGGCATCTCTTGTCTCCCTTTTCCACCGCTTAGTTGCCTCAACATTTTCACCTATATCAGGTGGTTTAGGTGGCTTATAAGCAGGTACTATAGGGATAAATTTACCTACCTTTATCTCTTTATCTTTACAGTAGTGTGCCACGTCCAGTACGTGGTTACTAACACGGTACCTCACCTTCTGTAGCTTGTTGAGAAAGCTGATGGGAAGGTCCCCGTGTATTAAGTGACATTTAACTCGCCGTGTGAGAGGAAACCCATTCATGAGGCGATTAATGTAGTAGCCACCTAGCTTTTCGTTAGACCAGTCGTTTGGTTCAACTAGCATAGGCCAAGGGATACCGCTGAACAATTCAGCTTGCTCCATGATGGCGGACCTAGTCTTGTTGAATAGATCAGTAGGTATAAGTACCTTTAATTGTTTACGTGATGTGTTACGGCTTGATACTTCAAACCATCCTGTCACCTCGCTTACAACTTTAACACACCAAGCACCTAATTGTCTTATGTGCTCAGGTCTCCATCTATCCCAGTGTACATCACAATGTCCCATAACTGTTTGAGTTGATGTGACCTTCTGTCTTGTACCTGTTGATGAATGGAAATGTGTCTTCCTAATGTAACTCATTAGGCCAGGATACCACTCCTCATACCAACGAAACTTACATTCTTCTTCTAACGATTTACCTATTACATAAGTAACATTATGTAGAGTATCAGCACCACGTTTGGTGCTAAATACTTGGTCAAAGATACACTTAAGAGCAATACTTGCAATAGCAAGATCTTCTAAGTTATCTAAATGTTCAGCTACTGCAGTGTAACAGTACCCAGCTCTACCCTTCTGAATCTTCAGGCGGGATGTAGCTACCTCTTGTATAACGGATGGTAGGCACTCTCGTATTGAGGCTACTCCGTACACGCTTGCCGAGCTGTAGCTCTTCTCGGCTAGCTCTTTCAATGAGTTCTGTAGCTTTTGCTTCCCAAAACTGATTGCTTCCCTCTCCAGTTGGTTCTGGCGGGAGATCTCTGAAGGTGTCGCCATAAGCTAGAAACATAGAGTAATCTTCTGCATTGAATTGTTCAATGTCAGTTTGTTCAAACATCATAGCATTTGCATTGTTGTTCATGTGGAAATTCTTGGCAGTATTCAGAGAAAGAGTTAACACAATTCCAATGTGGTATATAAAATCCTAATTGAAACTGTGCATCTTGTTTAACTCTTAGTTTACCAAGACAAGCAAGCGTGAGTAGAAACTCCCTCTTACTTTCAGGATCAGTATACACTTCTCCTGTATCGTCATCGATGCCATAACCCTCTCGACTTAGCAAGTCAGCTAAATCATATGGGTTAATAGTCATCATCGTATTCCATTTCATGGGAGATAGTGTCGCGGATTTGGTCGTGCGTTAGTAATGTGAAATCACAGTCATTCTCTACTAATTTATCCATGTATTTACGTGCGGCTGATGGGCTACGATAAGCCCTCTCTTCTACTTTACCATTAAGCCAGTAAGATCTAACGATGCCTACATAACAATCAGGTAAATCCCAAGCAACAGCCGCACTAAATCCATCTTTAATAGTAAAAGGTGTGATCTCATCCGTAGCGTCCCATCTTTTGATTTCGTTGATACGATTTCCAAATGGATCACGCCTCTTTTTTCTTTTAGTCATGGTGAGTGTAATTATTCATTGTTACTGATTTATACATATATGCACTACCAGTTAACAATAACACGGTGCAAAGTAATAAAGAAAAGGGTGCATACCATTCAGGTTTTGACATAGTATTTCCTCCTTAGTTTCTTAACAAGTGCCTTGAGTCTAGCTCTGGCTGATCGTTGAGCACGTGGTTTACGTGTCCATTTTAGCATTTTACTTGAGTGATGTTGCCAATTAGGAATGATCATGTTAATACCTTGTAGGAATATCTTGGTATCCTCCGTGATGTTCGAGATTAGTTGGCCTTTCTACAATTTCGTGAAACTTTACCAAACTAACTGACTCAAGCTCATCTTCCAGGCTCGACCTAACTACGTTAAGGAGCCACTCTGAAGGCGGCGAATCTGCAGTGATATGGAATACGACTTCATAGGTTGGTACTTCATCGTTCATCGTGGTGTCCTCCAAGTGTCAAGTTGGTCTACCATCCAATCATACTTATTAACCATACTCGTGCAATTGGCACATGATAAGGCTGAGAATGAGAAGTGATAGATGCGGTGAACATGTCCACAGTGCGGACACATAACACGCTTACCATTATTACCTGCTCGTGTACGTTTTGTCACGGGCGCGTAATGTTCTGTAACAGTGTGAGTATTATCACGCACACTGATGTGCTTGTGATGCGTAATCATAGGCGCGATGATGGTGGTCAAGGGATGGTGAATCCCTCATGCTGCCCCGAAGGGCAGGAGG
>VTLG01000827.1_pt1 | contig 29470 bp, 46 predicted proteins | sample 4694571 | NCBI WGS metagenome assembly VTLG01 (sample SAMN12604809, study PRJNA352737) | marine metagenome | biome: ENVO:00000447; feature: ENVO:00000209|ENVO:00000569|ENVO:01000036; material: ENVO:00002151; isolation source: viral sequences binned using virsorter ...
CAACACCTGCCAATACTGATGCAATACCTGATGCTATTGCCAAAAGGTTTCCTGGAAATGGTACACCTGCCCCTGCCTTTACTGCTTGGGCAACCCCTTGTGCTGTGCTAATAAGGATTTGTAGCATAGCATTTTTACGTTCTTTTTTAAGGGCATCCTTTCTTAGCTTTTCACTTCTCTTGTCATATTGTTTTTGTGATATTGTTCCCGCTTCTAATTGAGCATCTAATGCGTTTTGCTGTTGATTAATAGTTTCTTGCTGTATAGCGCCCATTGACCCTAGTACATTTTGACCAACACTAACTGCTTGGTTCATTGTTTCAAAATTAGCATCACGCCTAGCTTGTTGCTCTGCGTCCAAAAGTGCTTGTTTCTTATCAGCTAAGTCTTGGTCTATAAGCAATAGGGCATCAGCCAATTGTTGTTCATCAGAGATTGTTCTTTCTGCCAATGTCCTTCTATTTGCTGCTTCTATTTCTAAATCAGACATCTGCTGTTCTAATTGTGTTTTTCCAAGAGAACTTAATTCTTGCAAATTAGCAACACGTTCATCTTGCAAAGCTGCTTCATTGGTCAATTGCTCTGCTGCAAAACCTTTTACTTTTGCGTCTATTGCTAACAGTTCAGTTTCTAATGCAAATCTTTGTTCTAGTCTTTCTTGTGTTTCCCCCTCTAAAGCATTTAATTGGTCTACTGAATCTATCTGTGCTTGTACTGCCGCTTTTTCTGCTGCTATTTGTTTTTCTAAAACCCTTCCCAATTCATCATTTGCTGCTATTCTTTCGTCAATACTTAATCTAATATCATCCCTAATTGCTCTTTGACTTTCTGCTTCTAGGTCATATTGTTCAATTAATCTTTGTTGTGCTAAAGCTAATATCTCATAATTCTTTTTTGTTTGAGTAATTGCCCTTCCTTGCTCAATAATACTAGCAACAGTAACACCTTCAAATGTTTCTTTAAATTCATCTACTACAACATTAGCAATGTTAGTTATTTCACCTACTGCTTCAGTAAAATCACCCACTATTTTTTTCCCACTTTCTAATGCTTCATTCGCAACACCTTTTATAGATGCTTTGGTTTCCTCTATTTGTAGTGTGAGTTCTTGTATTCTTTCAACATCTTTTCCTTTACCACCTAGCCAAGATTTTTCCCACGCAAGTTGGGCAGTTTCTACAGCTAATTTAATTCCTTGAAAAGCAATTTTTAAGGGCGAAATAGCTATGTTTAAAACATTTTTAGCAACCCTACCTAGAGCATCAAAATTTTCAGTAGATTTAGCAACAGCAGTATAGACATTAATTATGGTGTCAGTAAGCATTTTAAATACCACGCCAATAGAATTAAATACAGTATTAACTGTATCTGCAACTTGCTGATTCTTTTGCATTTGTTCCCAAAGACTACCAAAGAATTTTGTCAATAATCCAACCCCTGCCGTAATCTTGGCAATCCCCATAGCTTTAAAACTACCACCCATTTTTTTGGTGTTCTTTTCTGTTTTCTTGGCACTCTCTGATAACCCATCAACTTTTTCATTTAAATCATCAATCTTTTTTAGAGCTTCTTTGACATCTGCTCTTAATATAAAAGTCTTTTCTACCGACATATTATTCTTTTTATTTCTTTAAACATTCTTTTAAAACTTGTGTGATATTCTTCCATTCCATAAGCAAAGTCTAATTCCTCATCTTTGTAATCTACTAACTGCAAATGGTCAATAGATGGTATAATAAATTTTGCTGCTAACTCTATGTGTTCTCTTAATTCCATATTAAAGGTTCGTAATTTTCTAATTGTATTCCTGATAAATTTTGCCATAGTGCAAAGTTTGTGTCTAATGCTAGTTGCATATTATTTACTTCATTAACATCTAAATCAACCGATAATTGCCATAATCTTTTTGTGTCTGCTTGGGTATCATCAAGACCAAACTGTACTTCAAAAGTTGATGAATCTACTGCTATATTTAAGCTGCAAGTAGACGTTAATCCACCTTCTTTTAATGCAAATTCAGGTGTTCCCCCTGCTGTTCCTAGCTGTGTAATAGTATCGCCTACCCTTTTAAAAGCAGTATAATAAGAAAATCCCTCTGTATTACCAACAGGATAGGTTGTACTTGTTCCACCAATTACAGTAGCCGTTCCTTTGACCTTGATAAGCATATTAGACTCTTTAGGAATCATTAATGTATAAACAGGGCCAGGTTCTCGCTTACCTTCGGGATAAGCATATCCTCTTGTTGTTCCTTCTGTGTAGCCAATAAGTATTGATCTATGACTTTCGCCGTGTAGGATAGGCACAGCAGCCCCCACACCATCTTTATTGTTAGTATATTTAATAACAATGTCGTCACTCATATAACCCATTAATCCCCGTGAACGCTTAGCAGTATTAGAACCGCGAACAAAAGGAAGGTTTGAAGCGCTTAATTTTCCTGCTATAATACTTTCAACACCTATCTCCTGCATAATAGATAAGGGTGCATCAACACTTGCTCGGAAAACAGGTAAACTTCCTGACATAGCTTCACAATGTGACAATCCTGCAGAGTTTACAGCATTAGCAAACCAATTCCCACCATTACAGGTACAGCATACTTCAGAGGTTAAAAGATATGTAGATGTTAGTGTAGGCGAACAATCGGGGTCGGTTTCAGGACACCACAAATACAAACCATCAAAAGCATTTTGCCCTTCAGCAGTATAAGCCACAACTTGACCACAATCAGGACAAGTATTGTCATAATTATCTAACACTTTTAAGAGCGTTACCTTGCAGGATGATTTAACACCCACTTGATAATTCTGTATTTTAAGCACTCGCCAATAGCTATCTTTAATAAATACTTCATCACTAAAGCTAAAATTAATTATATCCACCTCGTTCAGGTTCATATGACATTCCATTAATCTTGCTTCAGGACTATATATACTATTTAGATAGTTTGCCCAATAAATATGATAGAGTGATTTTTGTGATATTGCATTTGGACTCCAAAGAGTCAATCCTTGACTCACGGGTGGTACGTCTCCCCACAGCAAAGACCTACTATTGGTGTCCACGTTACCCTCACTTGAAAGTTCATAGGCACTACATTTAGGGAATGTGGTAAACTCTTTAGCTTTCATATAGTCCGAAAAGCCACCTATAGCTTGAGGGTTGATGGAATTTATTTCGTCTATTAAAAAGTAGTGCAGATACCACTTGTTGATAGTACCCTGATAATTTTCAAATGCTGTTGGGACTCCTGAATAATAAAACAGTTTAGGCTTGGTAGGTTCTAGCACATTATCATATCCTGTTTCAGTAGCATTATTTACTTTATATGTAAGTGAATAATGAACAGGCATATTACAAGCAGTACCTGTTGAGGTGTCCATACCCTGAAAAACTGCTTGAGTAATAAAGGGGGAAAATATAGAATTATTTTTCATTACCCCTGTAGCAAAATCATTATCAAAAGTCAATTCCTTCTTTCCCCAAACATTATAAGTTGGCGCATTATCTGCTAGTGCTTTATTCATTAAATCTATATCGGGTTGGTCAGAAAGCAGTACACTTTTTTTCTGCATTAGTGTTGTATCTTTGACAATTATTTCTTTGTCTAAATCTAGCTTATCAGTCCAATGCAATATTTTACCCGCTGAAATGAATTTGTCGTAAGGTTCTATTAGTAGGTTTTCTTGGTCATTAGGATCAGGCAAGATAACTAGATTAAATCTTTCAATAATATCTTTTAGAAATGCTTTTTGGGTTATAGAGGCGTCTATATTTCCAGGTATGTCTACTACTTGATTATAAATATTTTCATCATAACCATTCCAACTTATAGCTGCAAGAGCATACATATTAGAAAATCCATTTGTCACTAAGTCTGCACTGGGGTCTATACACGTTCCTGTTTGTGTCTTACAATTAAACAGCTTAAATTCACACTCTTGCGAATCATCATCTATATAACTGTTTGATAAAGGAACATCTGCTACTATCCTATATTTAACGCCTAGAGTTAGGTCTCTTAAATCCACAAATCCTTGAGTATATCCCCCTGCCCCGTAGCTCAAAGAATTAACAGATGCTATCCCCACAAAGAAAGCACTACCCACAGGGTTAAGGGTATTGTAGTCAAGTGCTTGTGCCTTAAAAGACATGAAAAATTGCGTTCCATAACTAGTGAAATTTTTATACTTGGAACGAAACTGAATAGTCATTGTCATCATAGCAGGGTCTGTTCTAATGAAATAGTTGTCAGTAGTGTTCCAAACACCATTAGGGTCATTAGGGATGCTAAAAGTAGGGTCAGGGACTGACTTATTCATTGGAATATCTAAGTTGTAAAGGGTACTTACAGTCTGACCTGCAGACCATTCAAAGTTTTCTGTCGTTTGGTCATACCCCACCACCGAGTTTCCTGTTGCTACGCCTGGTGTTTGTATTACTACAGGCGCAGCTGTACTAGACTTATTTCCTAAAGTCATAAAGATTTTAGCAAAATACTCTGAATCTAGAAACAAAGAGGTATAGGAAAATCCTGCTCTAGCAATTATTAGTTGTAATAATGCTTTTATTTGAACAGCAGGTTTTAGTTGGCATAGTCGGGTTGCTGCAAATGTGGGTGGTACAGGATTATATAGACTGATTGCAGGCCAATTCTGAATGACTAATTGTGACAATCGCAACCTTCCCCCCGACCCTACATCATAGACATTTGCGCCTGGTGAAAACCAAAATTTTTCCTCACCCACGTTTATAGGGTACATAACTTTCTGTATATTGAAATCAGGGTCTTTAAGTGACGGCCCTTGCGTTGCAGAGCTTGTTCGTGAGTAGAAATCTGTTGCCGTACCATCCCAAGATTTCTCTACATTATCAGCCGTGAATAGATGATTTAATTCATAACTATATGTGCCGTCAGCAAGTAAGAAAGCATCACGCAATTTAGACCCCCCAATGTTATTAAAAAGGTTTGCTGAAGCTGATAATACTACTACCTCATAAAGTCCTGCCTTTTGATATACTGCCCTCAATTGCAAAATGCCTTCAAATTGTGGCACAGTACCTACATATATTGTTGCACCGAATCTTGTTCTAGTATCGAATACTAGGGTTTCTATATTTACATTAAACCAATTCTGAAAGAAATCATTATTGTTTTTTGTGAAGGGCAGTTTAAATGTTTGGCTATAATTAGCTTTTCTCTTTTCAGGTTCTTTAAGGTCAGCAAATTGAAAGTTTAAACTTATATTGGGTGCTTCCTGTAAGTCTAATTCATATGTGCTGTCCGTTAGAGATATTTCGGCTTTTTTTCTATATGCAACTAATCTAACTTTTGACATTATGAATTTGTGTTTAAAGGATTAGCATATTTTATTTTGATAGTGTACTGAATCATTTTATCGTTAGCAACTGTCTTTCTAACAAAACTATTGTCAGCAATCACAACACCTTGAGTATAGTCGGTGTCTGCATTTTCTACTACTTCAACATTTGTTGATACCATAAGTCCTTCTAGTAATTCTGCATCTTGTTCTGTAAGCCAATCTGTGTTTAATGTTTCTTCTAGTGTTGCTGATGTTTCTCTTGTTCTTTCTCCTCTTTCGCTGTCATTATAACTAAATCTTCTGCCATCAAAATCACCCAACATACTGGAGTATGTGTTTCTCTCTATATTTATACTTTGCTCTGATTTCATTTTAAAATTGAAATAATCCCAACAACCCAAACTATTACGCCACGCTAATCTTCTAACTTTAAATCCTTTGCAACTACCATCTTGCTTAATGAAATAGTATAATGCTGACATATCGTTACCACTAACCCCACCATTGCTACTAGCTTTAATTGTATAGTATGCCCACCCTGCGTTATTAGAAGGTTTGGCATCATTATCATAAGTCTGTGCTTCTAGATTGCCCGGACCACAGCCTACATATATTATTCTCTCTTTGTCAAGATCAACCTCATTGTCAGCCGTTAATGGTTTAGCACCCCCCGCACTATATTTATTAGATAGTTGTTTCTCTGTTGCTGCATTTATTTCTGTACCACTAGAATCATAATACTTGATAACAAAATATCTACCTTTGCTATCAAAGTCAGTTTCACCATTTAAGAATCCAAGCGTATGATAGTCGGTGTCTTGGACATAATTTCTATAAACTGAACCACCAACAACATCACCACCACTTTGTTGCACATCACTTAAAAACCTTGCAGCATCATCATTTAGCTGAAATACTTGAAAATGTGTTCCTTGCAAATAATCATCATCAGTATCTCTAGGTGTAAACAAAGGCAACGTAGCATTTGTCCAATACAAAGAATCAGTTACTGCGCCACTTATATCATCTACAGGGGATGTGTTTTCTGCTGAAGAATAATGCTGATAACCCTTTACAAAGATTTGTAAAAGTTGACTTTTAGGCGTACTATCATCACCATACGTTTTTGTTTGATCACCATTCCAACTAAATGGTTTTGTTGTAACAGCACTACCTAGTTTGTGGATAGTTTTCATAAATGGTGCTGTACTATTTTGGTCATACACAGTATCTACTAATTGGCTATTCACAATATCTTTTAAATCAAAATATGCTCTTGCTGCGTTCCCTGAAACATCAGCAGGATAACCATTTCTTCTCTGTTTAAGTTTTGCAATCTTCTTAGTTGCTACTGCACTAGCGCCAATATAAACCTCTAAAACTAGCTTAAAATAATAAAGACCACTTATTGTAGATTCTTTTAACATATATCCTACAACAGGATTCCAATTGGTTATTACAGGTACTTTATCTGCTGAATCTACAGGTTCTTGTTGAAATGATAATGCCATATTTTTCTATTTTCCTATTACTAATTCTAATTCTTTTTCTAAATCGTTTGCAAATGCGTCTAAAATTGCATCTGACTGCTTGTTTAATTCTTCTGTAAATGGTTTACTAAAGAACTGTGTTCTTGTTAAACCCCTCTGTGCTATTGCTCTACCTATAAGAAATGCCGCACTTTTTATATTGCTTTTGTTTTTTGTTATAAACTTACCATCAGCACCTCTTAATTTGAGTGGCTTATTTTCTATCCACTTTGCTACAACCCCCCTTGCTATATTGTTGCCCTTAAACTTAAATGGACTACCCTGTCCTCTTGCTTTGCCACTACCTTTATATCCACCTGATCCTCTAACACCTTCATCAACAAAATCCCAATATTCAGAAGCGCCACCAAAATCAAAAGTTAATTTAATACTCTCTTGTTCTGCTGTAACTAAATAACTAAAATCATTATATAGTGTATTTGCCTTTGTTGTTTTCTTCTTCTTTTTAAGTATAGACCTACCTTCCTTGACAACATTTCTGCCAAGTAATTGCATAGCTTGTATGGTATTATCTAGCTTCATTAATCATTGGGGTCTATTGGTGAAAGACAAAGATTGTTGGCGTTGTTTACTTGCATACTCAATGTTGCTGACCAACCTGTTAGTAGATTATCAAAACGTGCAGTAAATGGTTCGGCATTTATAGGTAGATTTAAAACAACCTCACTATCCACCCAACTTAAATCGGGGTGTAAGTTCTGATGAAATTCATTAATAACATCTTGCATTATTTGTAGGTTTTCACTAAACTTATCTAATCTGCCTAACCTTTCTTTATTTGGTTCAGAACCAAGTTCTTCATTGATCATATCCAATACATAGATAGTAAAGTTATAAGTTAGAACACCCCTGTCTATTACTGCTGTGCCAGGTTCGGCATACAGTATAACGTAATCCGTAGCGCCAAGTTTATTTATATCGACCTCATCCATAAAGCCACTATGAAAGCTGTTTATCATATAATGCTTATCAGCTATTGTTTCTAAATATCCTACTACATTTCTAAAAGTTATCATAGTTGCTTCTTTGTTTATTATTATAATCTTGAGAGAATGACAAGTAGGTCAATACTTCCAAGATTGGTAATTGTGTTATCTTACCTATGTTTAATATGTTGCCGTTTGAAAGAGAATACAGAGAATTGTACCAGCCCCATTTGGATTGCATTGTTACCCCTTTTGCAGTTTCATTTCCTGTTGTTGTAAATAACTGTGCGAAATCTTCGCCAATCTTTCTCCTAAAGTCAAAAAAAAACCTAACGAACTTAATGCTATATCCATTGGACAATCCTTAAACAATTCTTCCTTAAATTCATCAGGGTTGTAATCTTCTATGGCATACCTTTCACTTCTTTTAAATGTTATTTTCCTGTAAAGAATTGACATAATAATATGTAGATTCTCAATAGGGTCTTTACAATAATTCTCTAAATCAATATATTCACCTGTCGTAATGTTTGATAAATTAGGACAGAATCCATATTCTTCATCTTTAAATTTGAATACCTTTCTAAATTTTTCATCATCAGGTTCTGTGTCAATCATCTTTTTGATTATGTCCATAATCTCTAATAAGTCCTTGTAAGCTATTTTCTTTACCACAAATGGTGTAGTGCCACATAATAAAGCCAAGCTATTTACAATCTTATTTTTCTCACTTCCTTTGCCTTCCTGTATTTTCACATATTCTTGATAAGTGCCTATTGTTATGTCAGACCAATTATCAGGTATTGTTAATTTAACCTCTTTCATTACTTATAAATATAAAAGTTAGTAATTCGTTTTTTCTACAATATATAGTATTTGCCACTATGATTTACGCTAAGCTTATTTAAGCACAAATAACGTGTTGCATCAATTAAATGGTCATTGACTTTTACAGGCACATTTAATACATCACCATTCTTGTCTGTAGCCCATTTATAGCTTCTAAATTCTTTGATGGCATTTAGACTATCTTTAGTAATATGCAATTTATATCTACGCATTATGTCTATTCCTAAGTGTATTCCTGCACCTTTCTTAGCAGGTTTTATGTTGAAGCCAGAACGATACACTTCTTCAATACTCTTTGGTTCGGCAGAGTCGGCAACTATTTCTGATTGCCTATCTATTTTAAATTCTTTTAGCTTATTAGCTAGGTCTGTATTGGTCAATCTTTTTTCATATAGCATTTCTTTGATGTATAAATTATCATCAGAAACATATACTGCTACTAAAGCACTTGGAGAATTAGTGAAACCAAAATCTAATCCGTAACCAACTAATCTGCCTTGTACTTCATCTACCAAATTAAAGTTCCTGAATATCATTGTCTGAACAGAACCAATCTCACCGAGTCCGTATACCTGCCAATAGTCAGGGTCTAAATCTTTAAGTCTTTCTATTTCTGCTATTGTATCTTTGTCTAAAAATGGATTTGCTTTATATGTTGATTTAAAAAATGTGCAATCGTCTCTAGTTATTACTTTCTCATATATCCAACTATAAGGGTCTGATGGGTTGTAATCTAAATAAACCTTGTCTGTGGTTCGCAATATTAGCTGTTGGTAATCTTCATATGTAAACTCATTAGCTTCGTTTAGCCATAAATAATTACGTTTACGCCCTCTAATCTTTTGTGGTTGGTCAACACTTATAAACTCGATTAAGTTCCCATTTAAGCTGTAAGACAATTCTGATTTATTGTGATATTCTTCTGAATATAAACCAAGTTCTTTTAGCAATTCCAACACATCTCTATATGCTGTTCCTTTAAGGGCAGGTAATGTCTTTCTGCATATAGTAAATACTTTGCCTGTTTCCCTTAATGCTTTTACTATAAATAATTGACAAAGCGAATAAGTCTTTGAAGAACGTGTACCCCCTTGTAAACACGTGATTCGTGTGCTAGACTTAAACGCCTTGTGAAATACGTTTGTAGTATCAATCGTTACCTGTGTCAATTACTTTTATATTTATATCAGTTATGGATTTGCCATCAGTCGTTATATCCAATTCAGACTTTTCAGTATATCCTCTAGTCTTACCTTTAGTCTTTAAAAAGAATATCGTGGCTGCTGTTGAGTTATCTGAAATCTGTTGGTGTAATTGGCTTTCTGCAAAGTCTAATGCAACATTCTCAATCTCTTGAACTTGTTGTCTAAATTCTTCATCATCTTTAAGCCATTTGTAATATGTGCTTCTAGGAATATCAGAATTCTTACAAGCTATTGTTACCACCCCTAAACTCTTTTCTAATGCCTTTAATAATGTTTCTTTTTTTATGTGTCTACTTTTGTTCATTGTTTTTTTCTTTTAGGTTCATTAGTGAAAGGAACATCTTCAGGGTATGTGTCCCAAGCTATGTTACTTCTTTCACCCTTAATTATACAAGGAAATAAATGCTTATACTTTATTCTATGATGTAATCTATTTCCATTCTTTTTTTGTCTTTCAGCATGACACAAACTAGGATATTGTATAGGAACTACTAACGCCTTACTCAATAATTTAGATTCATTATATGTTGGTGTCAATCCCCCTTTTTGTGTAGCTGAACTTGTTGGGTTTAAAGCTAAACCTGTTGCCACACTACCTGTAAAATATCCCTCATTCATTAATCCTGCAAATTCACAAGTGTCATTGTCTAAAACACCCTTTCTTCCTTTATGTATGAATTTAGTATTATAAAAAGTTGTGTTCATTACTTTTTTTCTAAACATTTTTTTGTCAGGCACACTAAACATATCCCCTGTTTGACTTAATGCAAAAACACCAATCTTTTGTCTTTGCATAAATTCTTTTATTCCCTCAAACACCATTTCAAAATCTTCTAGTATAGCACCCCTCATATATATAGCAAAAGGTTTAATCTCATATTGTCTAGTATCATCATCTATGTGAATAAAGAAATCTATGTTATTTTTTTTAGCTATATCAAAAAACATATTACAACATTGACCTGTTGACCTTCTTAATTTACTTGCTCTATGCACATAGTCATATGTCCTAATAGATTCATCCATATTAAAGATATGCAAATTACAATCCAATCTTTCAACTTCTTTTTGATAATCTTCAATATCATCAGTAGCATCATCTATGACAACATGAATTTTTTTAGGATCATAACCTATTTTTTCAATAAAGTATTTAGCTGTCTTTATATTGTTTGGTCTATGGTAACTAGGTATAAATATGTCTATCATAAATTAATTCCTTCTTCGGTAAAACTTAATATCTTAATTAAATCATCCTCAACAAATCCATTGAGTCCATTATCAGTTAACACAAGTCTTAATCTTTCTATTGCTTTTTTTTCTTCTTCACCTGCATTAAAGAAATAATAATTGGCAACACTCTCAAAGTCTATTTTTATAAACCTATAAGCAAATAGTTTTAAAACCCTCTTTTGTTCTTTAGTTAAATTATACTCATTTAATGCTTCTAGTTTTTTATTAAACTTTTCTAAATCAACACAATCCTCTAATTCTATATTTGGGTTTTCTTTAGGCACATAATACAAAGGATCATATTTTAAACCCGATAACAATTCTGTGTTTTTTATAGATGGCACATTTACACCCCAATCTTCCAAATCTTCTATTTCCCACTCATTAGCCAACATGTCAAAATCCCAACCACCAAAACCAACATTGTCTTTTATAATAAACTGTTGCTTTTGTTTTTCACTCAATTCTTTTTCTTGTACACAAAAAACTTCTTTTATGTTTAAGTCTTTTAATGCCTGTAATCTCATATTTCCACCCAACACAATATAGTTTTCATCAACAACTATTGGTCTTAACTCTAACATCTTTGGAAACTCTTTTATAGATTTCTTTAACTTTTTAAAGTTAATTTTATTAATTGTTCTAGGGTTATTAGGATTGGTTTTTAATTTATCTATTTTTATTTTTTCTATTTTCATATCGTTTTTCATATTCTATTTTAGCATAAATCTGATGACATACATTTTCCAAGTGTTTTATCTTACAGTAGAAATTTGCCATCTTATCGTGTTCACATTTGTTATGGCAGTCTCGGCATAAGCCGACCAAGTTCTCAATGTAATCTTTTTCCTTGCTTCCGCCCATTCCTCTAGATTCAAGGTGATGGATGTCGACAGCCCTATCCTGTTGGCAGAACTCACACATAACAAAATCGGTTTCCCCATAATCGAAGAATGTCATATATACTTTAGTATGCTTTTTCAACTCTCTTAGGCATTTTATGTAAATCGTCTTTTAAACTTGATAATATAAAATCCCCGTTACAGAAATAGCATTTACCTTTTTGTATTAAACTAACTATTCCACAACTGCAACAGAATCTAAAAACTTGGCTTTCTTTTTTCATCTTCCTTGTCCTCTATATTTTTTACTAGGTTTATTATTCTTGCTATGAATCCCTTTACGCTTTTTACGTTTCTTTTCTCTATGTATAAATATTGCTCTCTTAACCATCTATCTCACAACTATTATCATACACCTTTTTGAGTTTTGCTAGTGTTGACTGAACACAACTACCACAACTAGAGGTCTGTTTGTTAGCATTAAAAACCTTATTATATAGCTTTACCATTATGCCTTGATCCTCTCTTGTTATTGTTCCTTTTGTTCTAGCCATCACTTCTTCATATATCTTCATTTCATCTACTGTGAATTGTCTGCTATACGGAAACATTTGATTGAGTTTCTTTTTACGTTCCTCACACCCACAATCATCACCCAATACTTTTTTCGCCACCTTATCTATTCCTGTAGCTTTTAAAACCTTCTCAACAGAATCGCCTAAACCTTTACTCCTTTTTGTCATTATTTAAACCTTTTAAAATTTTCTTTTTTAATTTAACATCATCAATTATGTTAAAAGTTCGATTTAATATAACATTAATAGAATTTGTGATTATGTTCATATAGTGTGGTTGCTCTGCTAAAAAATATTCTTTTCCTTTTTCATCTTTAAAAGATAAAACACTATCTGTTTTAAAATCATTAGTGTTACAGTTTTTTAATGCTCTGATTATTCTAGTCTTTTTCATATTAGTGCAAATACAAATAGGGTTAATACTGCCATTACCATAAAGCCAACTATTATATTGGCGAAAAAATCTTCTCTATCTTTCATTTATTAAATACTTTTTTACGTTATTAATTGCTTTGTATATTGTTGCTCTTGAAATCTTTGTGGCTTTTGCCATTGAGTTAAGTGAATGTTCTTCACGATAATATATGCGAAAGCACTCGGCATCAAACCAGTATAAATCTTTTAGCTTATCCTCTATCCACCCTAGTCTTTCTTCTACCAGTTCTTTGTCTTTAATATTATATTCTGTATTGTCTGCGGTAATGCTTTCAATTGTTGTGGTGGTGTGGTATTCGTAATACTTGTTGTATTTGTAATAATATCTGCTTGTCTTTGAATGATATTGATTTAGCATTACTCTAGCTATGTAGAAGGTTAATTGTTTTTTTTCTATTATTTCATTGATCCTTTCCTTGTCACACTTATATAGTTCTTCAATCACAAAACTTAATAAATCATCTTTTCCTTTTACCCCTGCGATATTATAAGCCATATCTTTTAGCTTATCATAATTATCGGTCAGGTATTTATTTAACATATTTTATGAATAGAGGGTATATTTATCTGCTTCATTAAGTTATATTCTACATTGCTGATTTTGGATATGTCTATTTCAATTATATTACCAAAACGTGTATGTAGTTTTTTATAAATATAATTTTCTATATTATCATTTTTTTTCAAATCTCGTAAAATAAAAGATAGTTCAGCACCACTCTCAAACAAAATTGTGAACAATAGGTTGTTAGTATCTGTGTAATTCCAGAACAATCTTTCATTTCTGCTATTGAAAAATGTTGGCTTAACTTTCATAATGATAAATAACCTTCTATTACTCTTAATGCTTCGTCTATTCCTACACAGACAGAAGCAACATAACCTTTTTCGGTTAGATTTTTAATCCAATTTAACTGTTCTATAGTTGCTTTATTATATCCTACCTTTAATTCTATAGCTAATCCATGATAATTTGCTCGTGGTTCATATATAAAAATATCGGGAAATCCTTTTTTATATCCACTCTTTTTTGCCTTGATACGCTGACTCATATGAACCTGATACTGACCACCCATAGACCCACAATATAAAACATTGTTTAAATCCAAGTATTTACATACTGCTTTTTGTAATTGATATTCTTTCATAACAATTTTAATTGTTTAGTGTTTAAGGGGTCTTCTTTATATTTAACACCTTCCTCACATAAAGGTATTATTCTTGAAAATATACTAAAAAAATCTTGCCCTTCTTTGAGAATATTGGCATCAATATATTGTTGTTTTCTTTTAAGCATAACCTTATAAGTATGGATTGTTTGTGAATATTCAACACCACCTAAGTATCTTTCAAATATATATTGTTGCTCTTTCATTTTAAAAAATTATTATCATTGAATCGTGCATACCACATTTACTATCAACATATTCACCTTTAGTATTATATCCGCTAAATTTTAATCTTCTTCTAATAAATCTAATTTCTTTTTTATTAGGTAATATGTGTTCGTGAAATATCTTTGTGCTAGTAGAAACAGGCAATAGTATAACACATAATTTGCCTTTTTTAGATTCTTCAATAGCTTTCATAATAAATGCTTCCTTTAATTTTCTACTATATGGTGGATTGACAAAATTTCTTTGTCCCCATTCTATTTCTAATCCATTCCAAGACATATCGTGTTGATAAGGACAAGGATCAAAATCAAAATTAAATTCTTTGTTTAATTTATTATAAAAATCTATTGGTGTTTTCCAATCATCTTTATGTTGTAAATTTCTGTTTTTCATTTCTTAATCCATTTAGCTTGTCCATTATAATTGTTTATGTCTTTAACATACCCCAAAGACTCTAGGTGTTTGTGATACTCTTTAGTCTTGTTGACATCTTGTTCTATTCTTTTTGCATAATGAATATCATAATAATCAGGAAAAGAAATATCATTATAATAATTACTTTTCTTTAATTTATTTTTGCTATACTCTACTTTACTAGCATTGCTTTGGCATTTTGCTTCTTTATGCGATGGCATTGCCTTTGCATTATTCCACCTTTTAGATGCGTTCTCTTTAGCTTTAAGTGACTTATTATTTATTTCTTCTATTTGATTATTTAATCTCTTGGAATAAAAACAACCATCTTCAATAACAAATAAATCAAAATCTTCTATTACTTGTTTTAAAATATTAGGATCACATTGTAATCCATAAGCCAATATATCATACTGGCTCATACAGATTTTATTTTCTTCTGTGAATAATAATTCTAACAACGCCCAGAAAACACCATAGCCCTCATATCCGAGCTTCGCCCTCATTGATATAATTCTATAGTCGTTTCTTGCTGTGCTGTCGTGATTAAAGTAGGTTTTTTTCATAGTGTTCTAGTTAAGATAATGCCTGTGCTAATATATAGAAAAAGTATAAAACATATAAAACAAACTAACTGCACAGGCACTATCGGATTAATTAAAATGGTGGATTAGAAAAATCTGTTTCTTCTTCAACAAAAATGTTTTTAATATTTAAAGTATTAAAAAACTTACCCTTCCATTCATTGGCTTTAATATAAAAATCTATTTTGACAAATCTATCATCTTTTACTTTATTTTTATGTAAAGTGATGGATTCTTCACCAAAGATTTCAAATTGATATTTGTGACTAAAACCACTTTCGGTTTCTTCTATGGTTATAAACATCTTTTCAAATGTATCACCCTTTTTACTTTCAATAGTTTCTATTCTACTATTTAAAATTTTACCTCTTATTTTATACATATCTTATTTATTTATTAATTATTATTTCGTTTAAATACATCAGATTCTTCTTCTCCAAATACATTATTTTCATAGAATCCTGCCAACTTTAAACAGGCACGACTCATTGCTCTTTTCTCTGCCATTGCAACAGGATAAGAATTTTGATTATTGTTAGGTGCTGCTTCGCCAAAGGTTTCAATAACCTTATCACCCATTTTAGCAGTTGCTTTTATTATAACACATTTAGTGTCTTGAGAATTAAAGATCAAGTCATAATTAATTTCTATGCTATTCGCTGCCTGAATTTTATCGATTCCACTACGAGTAATGATAGTGTAGAATTTATGTTTGAAATAATCTTCGTCACTTAAATTGTTTTCTATAAATAACCTATTTAAGATTTCCTGTTTTGTTTCTTTCATAATTAAAATGGTTTAATAAATTTAACAATATCCAAGTCAATTAGTTCGCAAAGTTTTTCAGCATCATCTACACTTAATTTGCTTGGGTTTTTTATCTTCTTTAATGTTGTAGGATAAGACCAATCTAACGCTTTAGATACGTCCATCTTATTCATTTCTTTTGCAGACATAGCTATTCTAATAACCTGCCTACGCATCATTCGTGAGTTCATATATATATATTTAAAATTATAACACAATAATAGTGTATTTATTTTACATACAATAAAAATATCTTAATAGTTATTAACATTTTGATTGTTAATAAATAAAAACAAATGTTTATTAAATGTAAAGATTATTTTACATATATTTGTTCTAACAAACAATTAAAACAAGTATTAAATTAAAAATATAGTAAAATGAAAAAAGAATTACACACACCAAATATGTATAAAAATGTTAATATAACACTAGACCAATATGGAGAAACAGTTGTTGCTCTTAAAAACGCAATAACTAAATATAAGGAATATGTTGTTTTCTTTACAGACAAATTAAATGCCTCAAGTTCTACAGCAGAAGTTAAATTCTCTGATAGTGCTATAAAAGATGCTAAAGTTGGTTTAAAACATTGCGAGGATTTTCTCGAAACTTTACAAACTGGTAAATTAATTACTAAACATACTTTATAATGAAAGAGTATATAATTACAGGAAGGGGTTGCTATAAGACAATGGTTAGTGATCCCTTTATCAAAGGAATGGAAATGTGTGATATTAAATCAGGATATGGATATATCAAATTTAAAGGAACACAAGAACAATTAGAATCCTTTGTAGATAAGTTAATACAAGACGAAACCTATTTCAAATACAGAGACTGGTTTACAAAAGAAGAATACGATAACCTTGAAAGAATACCTATATTATGAAATATAAAAACTTACACGACATAAATACCTTTGCTTGTTCAGATAATGAGGTTTATCTAACAGGTAAAGATGAACATGGAAAAGACTTTACAATAGTTTTAGATGCTTTTGAACTATTGGAATGGATAGATGTTAAATATATTAAAAAGCAAACAATTAAATACATTAAGCAATTATGAGATCAACACATTTAACTAGAACACTAGACTATTTACATGAATTTGGAAGCATAACAACATTAGATGCTTTTAGAGATTTAGGCAATAGTAGATTATCTTCAACTATATTTTTATTAAGAAAGAAAGGACATAATATTGTGTCTGATTATACTGATGTGCCTACTAGATGGCTACAACCAAATGGAGATAGGAAATTTACGCAAGTAGTTCGTTACCGACTAATCGCATAGTCAATAGAATAAGTATACCCCTTCTATTTTTTCTTCAATTTATTTACTAATTGTTTAAAATCTTCACGCATACTTTTTATATCATAGACTTTTTTATTGTCTTTAGTATAAGTATAGTATGCACCAAGTTCAAACTTTTCATTATATATATTCATAATACTATAATTTCATTAACAAATTTAATGCTAAATTTCCGCTATTCAAAACCAACCCTGCACCAACAGCAGGTTTTTTGCCATATTTAGCGTACGCCATAGCGTATGTTTCATGGTTAATTCCACAGCCAACTTGCATCCCAAATACTCTAAAATTTTGACCTACATAATGCTCACAATATGCCTGCGTGTGCAGATGTCCCTGAACAGTATTCATCATGTCTGCTCTACATTTAGTCCTTGCTGTACCACCTTCTCCGTGAATATACTGAACACCATCTTTAACATATCTTTCTACAAAATTCCAACCAGGCACTTCTAATACCTCTTTGTATGACTTGATCCACTTGCTTGGTATTGATGATGTTTGTGCCTTACGCATTACCATTCTGTCATGATTTCCAACGATTACAGTAGCTTTAGGAAATGCTTTATACCATCTAGCTATTCTTTCTATTGCATATTCTAGTTCATCAGCACCGCCCATACCATCAGCTGATGTCTCATGGTAGGAACTGTAATGGTTATCTATGACGTCGCCAATAAAAACGACTTCTGTACAATCAAAGTCATCATATTTAGATATACAAAATTCTAGGTATTTATCAAGTGAAAATGGTTCGTGTAGGTCTCCGATAATAAGGACATTATTAAGTCCATTGCCTTCAGATTGGCGTAATTCTTTTATGAGGTCGTGTTCCGACCTTGTTAGTCTTAACCGATATTCTTTTAATTGTTTTATTTGTTTCTAACTTTTTCAATACTCCGCCCACCAAAGTAAGCACCAATCACCGTTATCAATACTAACTGTAGTAGGTCTATCCAATTTTCTTTAACTTCAAAATCAATTAATCCACCTTCAATAAAGATTAGTAGAACCGTTGACACTACTAGAAATGCTAGTGTTAAAGGTCTTATGTTTGCAGGTAACCAACCTGCTTTAGCATCTGCTTCCCATCTTCTAGTAATTTGTTCTTCAGCATTTGCTTTAGCTTCTAAAAATATCTGTTCAAATTTAATCTTTAATTGCTCTCGTTCTTCATCAGTCGTTACTATGTTATCAACCAAGTTGTTAACATCTAAAGACATATTTCCAAATAGTTTTGATAAGAATTTCATAGTGAACTGTATTTAATTAATGGTCTATATTTTGTTTTGTTGTTTATATCCTTATAAGCTACAAGGACTTGTTTTCTATTATCAACAACCTTCCAACTAATATGCACCCAAGCAGGGTGTTGAGGGTCATTGTATTCTGTGCTGTCACCAAACTCAAGAATCATTTGGTCAAAATCTAACTCTAAGTCCATAACCGCTTTATATATTTTAAGGTTGTCCATTTTGCCACGTTTAACAAATTGACAATCCACAGCTTCATAGCGACAATGTTGAGAGTTTGCTGATGAACCAATAGCTTGAGATAAGGCAGGACTTCTATAGCCGCTAGTAATTCTAATAGAACCCAACTCATTCCTGATTGGTTGTAATAGATTAGCGGCTAGAAGCCTTAACTTTATGATGCCCTCTTTCGTGGGCGTATTATCCATATTTAATCGTAATGCCGTGTCAGATTTTATTAACTCTTGTAATGTAAAGTTCTTTGATAATCTCATTCGAATTTAGCTAAATATACCTTGTCTATCTTTTCTTGTATTTCATCAAATGTTGCTTCTAATTGCATCATTATATTGGCTTCAAATCGTACTATCTCTACATTGTTATCAAATACAATGACAGTAGGCACAGATTTGATCTTGTGTTTTTCTTGCATATCAGGATTGGTGCAAATAATTACATTTGACTTTTCGCAATCCTTTAGAACATCTATATTAAAACTATTATCAGCGTTCCATTCACTATTAAAATGAATTACAGAAACCTGACCAAGACAACTACCAACACAAAAAAAGAATAATCCAAGCATTATGTATGGAAAATAATTCATATCTATTTGTTTAAGTTATAAAGCCGTTCATCAATAGTATTTAGCTTATCCTCAATTGCATCTAGCTTTTTACTATTACCCATTATGGTCGTACGTACCAATTCGTCCTTCAGTTCATACTCGGTAGCACTAACCCAATTACCCTTTTCTAATGCCTTTTTATTTTCATCAATTTGTCCTTTCAATGTAAAATATGTACTAGACACAGAAATAACCATACCGACAATAATTCCAATTGTCTTTAGGTCAAGTGTGAGTTCCGACTTCTCGCTTAATTTCATTTGCTATAGCATTTACGGTCAGCAATTCCTTGAGCAATAATAAGTGCAGTACCAACCCAAATAAGGTTAGCCATTTCACCTTCTGAAATTCCAAACGAACTAGAGCAAGTTATAAAAAGGAACATTGCAAAAGCGTACCAAAATTTCTTTGATTGAAAAACATTTTCAAATGTATCTACTATTTTTTTTAAAATATCCATATTATTATTATTTAAATTTATATTTAATTTTACCATTTTGAATATATACCCCATCAGGTTTTATAATTTCATAACCCAAAAGGCTATACATTTTGTTGTTTGTTTTAGACTTATCTAAAACTTCTTGCATACCACTATTACAAGGCAACCCTGTATCGCAGTCTACATATTCTGTTATTATCACATCTACATATTCAATCTCTACAATAGTGTCTGTGATTGTTTCTATTTGAATTATTGTATCTATTTCTATGACAGGTATTTCTACATATACTGTATCACAGCTACCATAAGTACCACATTCTTCAATAGTTGTCGGAACTGCATCAGCTTCGTCTGAACCATCAACACAATCAAGCCACCCATCATTAAGGTAAAATAGATTGTTAAGACCATTAGGCACACAGCCATTAGGAGAATATTGCGTCCAATTAGACTCATCATCACCACAATAGAAACCATCTTGTTCCACACATAATTCACAATTCGTTTGACTAAAAGCATATCCACATATTAAAAATAAAAACAATAATTTTTTCATACCTAAAAGATTAAATAATTAAACCCAAATTTACAATCCAACACTTCATTTCCCCAATAGTTTAAATGAGTGCCTTCTACAAACAATCCCAAATGCTTAGTTACTCTAACCCCTAAAATAGCACCTGCGTCCCATTCTAGCTGTTCTAAGGCATTATCTCCGTATTCATAAGAGAAATCATCTAAACCATGGTGATAGGGCATTAGATTCGCCCAAATGTGAATCCAATAATTAGGGTTGTATTTATAGTATGCCAAACCAATCACTAAACTTAATTCTTTTTGCATACCTAATTTATCTAATTCTCTACTATTAAAATCAGCGATTGCTTGTCCAAAATAGTGCTTGTAAAATTCATCATTTGATGTAGCAAGTAATTCACCATCTTTAAACCAATGCCATTGACCATTTACAAATTGACTTGAATAGCCAAACTCTTGTGCTAATTGTGGGAATGATTGTTCTCCTGCTACCCAAAAATCTTCAATAGGGGTATAGCCATAGGGATCATGTATTCTAAATACCCCACCTAATGTAAAGTCAAAATCTCCTTTAGTTAATCTATATCTTAAATCGGCAGAATTGTATCTTAAATCCACTCTTTGCAGGTCAGTATATTGTGCCTTTACTACAAATCGTTTTCCCAAGTATCGTAACCAATAATTTTGCTCATTAAGTGTGTCACCACGACTACGTATAAATGAATAATTAGCAAGATACTCAAAACCAACAGCGTTGGAAATAGCAACATTTTCTGCCACATTGTCCTCTGTTCCATAATACCAAGTTTTTACTTTGTGTTCGTAGTCAAAACGGGCAATTTTTCTCCACCCGATTGTTAGATTAAAGTCATAGGGGTTTATCTGTGTAACATCTTCATAACCTTTATCAATAGAAATATAGTCTTGATTTTCGACCATACTTGTATTGATATTCATTGATGTATATATCGTTGAATACTTGAAGAAATCTATTTGCCCAAGTGACAAAAAGGGTATTAATAATAATAAATATTTTATCATAATAGTTTTGTATAGCAATAAGTTAAATAAACATCACAAGACCAACCACCATTAAAGCCCAAACTACTTACCCACATTTTAAAGGATTTATTAAGCAAAGAACCTGCATCAACACCACCACCAGGTTGATTACCCCCAAACACATAACTTGCATCAGCACTTTTTGCGCCCATAAACCTTGAAGCATAATCCCAATATAAAGTGTCTTGTGTGTTATCCCAACCAAACATTAAATTATTATTAGAACTTTCGTTGGGAGACCCGTGAGTGCATAGTACAGTAGCACTTATTGGTGTCACCATATAACCACTCAAAGCGCCCACTAATACTTTTGGTGTGTTCTCTAAGTCCAACACCTCAGCATTACTCAATGAAAACTTATCTGTTTGAATAACAAATTTTGAATCTAATTTTTTAGACGTTCCTGCACTACTACCTGTAGTATCAGATACGTCCACAATCATATAAAGGTCACCACTACCCGTCTGTTCTTCGAGTGCTGTCTTTTGTGTCAGTCGTTGTCCTGCCATAATTTAATTTTTTAATATAATTTTTTAACTTTTTAAAGTTCTCCAAACTGCTTGGATATTTTCTTCTCTTAACAGCCATAAATAGTAATCCCTGTCCCTTGTAAATAATTCTTTAATCTACTTTGTCTTGGCACATTAACATCAAGGTTCATTCCGGCATAGTAATTTCTCGTGGTCGGTGATAATTCCCCTGCATCACTATTACTTGCGTATTCAGGAAAAGCCGAACTACCCTTGTCTGTTAAGTAATCTATCATACGCTGACGATAAAATTCTGCTGCATCTTTTGCTCTATCCATAAGTGGACGTAATTCATCATAACTAGCACTTGATGATTGGTCTGTTGCACCCATAACAACTGCTGCATTGTTAACCATTCTCAAACGTAGGAACGGCAATAATTCTGCAAAGGCAAATTGTACCAATGCCTTTTGTAGATAATCTTCAACTAATGTTTTATAATTACCTGCTAGTGACCCACCTTGTATATCTGATTTTAATTTGTTATCCAAATCAGTTCCTAGAATAGGTAGTATATACATATCCTGTGCTAATAAGATATAGGGCATTATTAGGTTATCGTCCACCGACCCCCCCAAAGCCGTGTCTTTCTTAATTCTTGTACTACTAATGTAGAGTGTATGTTGTATCGCCATAGTTTTTTATTTTATACAGGTGTTGACCTGCTACGTTCTTGTTCTTTTCTTGGTCTTAAGAAGCCATGATTAGGCATTTTCCAAGTTGTTTTTCTCATTTCTGCATCATCAGGCATAGGCATCTTACCATTAGCAAATTGCTGTGAAACTAATCGGAAATTGTTTAATGTTCCATTTGGTAGATATTCCCCCCCTGTATATTCTTTTCCATCAACATCTACAAATGTTTGTCCTTTAGGCACTTGCCTTCTAAAATAGAATACCCTAACCCATTTATGTTTGCAATTAGCACCGCCCTTGTACAAGGCAATATTATAGGTGTTTGAACCATTCGGTCCAAATCCTTTGTTAACTGCTTTTTGTGATGCTTTCTTTAAATCTTCCATTCTATACAATGTGCCTTGTTTTGATTTGGCAACCATTTTTTCACAAAACTTTCTACTTGTTACTTTTCCTGTTGTTTTACTTATAGATAGTGTTTGAGAATATCTATATAAAACTCTGAACATTCCAACATCACTAGAACTATCTGCAACATTTGGTGTTCCTGCAGGTGCATAAGCAAATTCGTGATACCTACTATCAATTTCAAATTCATCTAATTCTTCTTGGTGTGCCTCAAACCATTCATCTTCATCTAGTGTAATTCCTATATCATCAAAATAATCTAAACACACATCATCATCATCAACATCTATTGCCTTCATTTCCACCAATTCTTCTGTATTTATATCCTCTTTTGATACACCTTCTTTTTCTTGATCTTCTTCACTCTGTGTCTTGGTAACTTCTAAATCAATGAAATCAGCAGGTTTAAGCGATTTAAAGTATAAATCAAGGTTTATATCATTAACTCTAAATATCTTCTCTAAACCCTTTAAAAGCGTGTTCTGGAAGGGAATGACAACAGTATTGTTAAATAAGCTGTAGGCGTCACGTAGTTCGTCTGCGTTGTTGCCTAAGCCACCACCCTCTGCTCGTATTCCAAATAATATCGGTGATGTTACTCTATGTCCCGCAAGTATTTGTGAAACGGACTGCTTCGACATTTCCACCCAAGCTGATTGAGCATCATTCATTTGGATAGGTTCTATGATAGGTGCTGTCTCTTTGCCGTCGTTGAATGTCAGTAATATTTTGCCGGCGTTACCGCTACCAGAAAATTTTTGATTAAGCTGTCTTTCAATAGTACGTCTTTCTTCTTCTGTAGGTACGCCGTTGCTGAAACCCACGTGCATACTTGGTGTCATACCGCTAGTGATATTAGATAAGTGAAACTGTGCAATCTCTAATTCCATTTGAATCCAGTCCGTTGCGGCAACGTAGTCAGGCGCAAATCCGTAGAATAAAGCAGGGTTCTTATCTCGAATCATTAGAATTTGACTTGCTTGTGTTCTATCTTCTATGCTAAATGCTCTATATGGTCTTGGTTTATATTCACTCTTTTTAGCTTTAGACCAATCAGCAGAATAATAATAAGTGTCTATTTCACCATCTACCATTTTTCCTGAGCGGATATATTGAGCAGGAATATGTTTCATTTTAGCAATCTTGCTTCTATCTCTTGACCATATTACATTAACATAACAACCGCCAAATAGCTTTAAATCCATAGCTAAATCCTTCAAAACATCATCATCAGAATTATGCAATAGTTCTGTTAATCTTAAATATGATTCCTTTTTTTCATCTGATTCATCAGCATCAGTAGCTGTTAATCCTTCACCATAGATCATAGCACCAATAGACTTAACTAAAGCACCATTGATAGCACTACCCAAAAATAGTTCTAGTAAATAATTAGGATATAGGTTGTCCTCACCAAAAGAAATCCAATCATTTTTATTGTCCTCAATTAAATGGGGAATATTATAGTGTGATAATTTTATTAAATCTAAATTCATAATTTGTCAAATGTTATATAAACGCTTTCTGTTTCAGAATCGTTAGTTGTATATTCGGTGTAATCTATTGCTTCATTTCCTGCTTTTGGTGTTAAGTTCATTAACCCTGTATATATTTTTTTAATAGCATTGTCAGGGTCTAGGTTAGTGGCTGTAGAGGGGTCATTTTGATATATGTTTACATCATACATTCCATAAGGGAAATCAGTAGTGCCTAGAACTATCCGTCCTATTGATGGTGAGTCAGTAGTGTTGACATCTAAAACCATTAAAACATATCTTTCTTTATATGTATAAACAGTTGCAAAAGATAAAAGGTTTTTTATCTTTCCCGTTAATTGACTTGTAAATGATATAAGTGGATTCATAGTCGTTTCTGAACCATTTACAATCATTTCATCATATAGGTTTAAATAGAATCCTTGAGCATCTGAATTATATGTTGTCAACTGTATCATTGTGTTGCGTTGGTTATGTAAATGCTTTCTGTTTCACTATCATTAGCTGTATATTCTGTATATGTTACAGATGTCATTGGTGTTTCAGTTCCCGCAATATTTTGGCGTAATGCTACTAAATTCATTAATCCCTTATAAATAACATTTAAACCTGCAGGGTCTGTATTGCTGTTGGATGTGTTTTGATATATAGTTATGTCATAAAACCCTAGAGGAAAATCTATTGTTCCAAGTTTAATTTTATTACCACCCACATTTGCAGTGTCCCATACTGTAACTGTATTCATAGACACATATCTTTCCCTGTTATTCCAACCTGTACTAGCTATCCAATACTTTGTTTTTCCTGTAAGTTGACTTGTTGCACCCCACAATGGCGCGTAGGGGTTTAATCGTGGTAATTCGTATGTTCCTTTTAATTTATCATACAGATTTAAGTAAACAATATTATTACGAACCGTAAAATCACTTGAATCTGTACGGATAGGTTGTTCAAATTGTATCATAACTTTGTACAGTATTTATTCCTCAACACCATAATTCTTCTTTTTCTTCTTAGGTTTTTCTTCTATAAAATAAGAATTTCTAATGCTTTCTCCTAGTTTCTTTATTTGCCATTGTGTTAGGTCATTTAAGGGTGCATTGCAATTCGGTACTGTTTTCCCTTCGTATTCTTTTTTAACTTTCCAAGCCATAGTGTTTTATTATAAATATAAAAGTTACATTATTGTTTTTTAGTGTACAAAAAAAGGGGTAATAAAACCCCTTCTTTCTTTGTATATAGAGTAACGATTATGTTCCCGAAACTATTGTCAATTCAGAATCAGCATCACCTAATTGGTCAAATGGATAATCTGTTCCACTACCATTAGTTTTCTTAATTGAATATATAGGTTCTTTTTCTTCTGCTGAAAATTCTAGTGTATAACCTGACATATCGCCCTTTGCCGCGCCACTAACAATAGTGCCACCCGTAACATCACAGCCATTATCAAGACCTAATAAGAACACATTGTCATTATTATCTTGAACAAAAACTTGAACCCTGTTATAGCAAAGCAACTTAATTTGATTTGATGTTTCAGGGTTTATCTTTTGTAAAGTTACTGATAAAGTTTGTGTGAAAAATGTAGTACCTGTAGCGGCATCAGAATTTACGTTTACTGTCATACTAGACAAATTAGGTCTTAAATCATACTTATATAGAGTCATAGTAGAACCTGTTGGTGTGCCATAAGCTGACCAACCTGTGAATCCTGCTGTGTCTATTTGTAATGCGTCAGTTCCGTTAACTGTCATATGTTGACCTATGTTAGAAGAATAATCTGCACAGAAAAATAGGGTTTTTAAACCGCCTAATTGGTCTTTGCAATCGACCAATCTACCTTTCGTTAATGTACAAGCCATAGTATTTTAATTTTTTAAAGGTTAATAAAAGGGGAGTATATTACAACTCCCCATTTAAAGTATTTATGAATCCCAAACAGTTGAACCATATACACCATCTGTTGCAACAGCCGTCTGTACGCCAATTGCAAAGTTCATCACAACTCTTACGTTGTCAGAACCATCATATTCATACGTCGGGATCAATCTCGCTTCAGTCCAGTCTGTAGCCAGGTTAGTTCCGAATACTAAGTTTTCAGGATAAGTGAAAAGGATAGTATCGTTAAACATTCCTGGACATCTGTAAATTGGATAGCCGAAATATGTAGCAGTATCAGCTTTTGCATCAAATCCTAATCCTGAAATTTGTCCTTGATTAGAACCTGCAGAAGCTAATGCTTGAATGTAGAACCCATAAGTTTTGTTGTTCATATAGAATCCAACACCTGGCTTTGTAAGTATTCCTGAAATGTCAGATGCAGCAGCATTATATACTGAAGCCATATCAGTAAGAATATCAGAAGCTGCTAAAGCATCAGCAAAATCTACTTCTGTAAAGTCTTTACAAGCAGAAGCGTCAGCGCCTGTTTCATCTTGAGTACCATCATCAGATAAGAAACCTGTTCCGAAAGGTGCAGCGCCTTGCCATATTCCTATCTCTAATTGAGCAGCAGCTTTTCCTGCAACTACTTGCAATAAGAAATCAGAAAAAGACTGTGGCAAGTTGCCATTTCTGTCCATTCCTTGACCCATCCAGGTAGGGAAAATTGTCCCCCTGCAGATTTCCTCGTTCACTTTTAGGTCAGTAAGACTAAGCACTTGTTCGCTAGTTGATGTATCGTTTCCACTTGAGAAACTACAAGCAGCAGCAACAATAGGATTAGCACAAGCTATGTTGTTGATTACTGCACTTTTTGTTAAGCCGTCTAAGACTCTAACATAACCTTTTGCAACTGTGTCAGGACTTCTCAAGGCAGCAGTCACATAAGGCATTGCGTGAACACCTGCGTATGTATCACCATTCACAGTAATGTCAAATTCACGTCTTTTCGATAATTGAATTTTATTCGCCATTTTATTAAATTTATTTGTTATTAATGTAATATGCTGTCCTCTCCATAGTTGACAGTTTTGTTAAATCAACAGTTGAAGCAAAGTGTTCCCCTTCAGGATTGTATGAAATGCCTTCCGTAGCAGGTTGTCCACTTAACTCAACTATTTTGCTTTTTAATTCTTCGATTTGTGTCATAAGTTCTCCTATGACTTCATTAGACATTTCTGTCTTATCTTCTTTATTTTCTTCGGAAACTTCTTCAGACAATTCAGCAGATGCTTCTACTTTGTCTGCTTTTAAATCAGCAACCGCATCTTCTAAATTTTTAATTCGCTTTTCCATTCCTGCCCAATCAGCGACATCAGCTTCTTCAGCTAATTCTTCTTCTTTAGAATCTTCAACTACTTCTTCAGAAAGTTCTTCTTCAGACGCTTCAACATCTTCAGCTTCTTTTTCTTCACCCAAATCCAAGATTTCAGATGAATCACCGATTGTCATTTTATTGCCATTTTCCATTGTGTAGCTTCCCGCTGCTAATGGTTCTGCTTCGCCATCATCACCAACGGCAAATACTTTAGACCCAATCATAAACTGCTCATCTTCTGTAGCAAGAATACGACCATCATCTAATTTCATTTCAGCGTAGAACTTTACGCTATAAGATTTAGGTTCATTTTTCATTTTTAAGAGATTTAAAATTTTTTCAATAGTTCCCATAACATTAATAAATATAAAAGGGTTAAAAGTGTTTACTTCTTTATCGTTTAACTGTTCTATTTTTTATAGCTGCACAGACTTTAGCAGCTGTTTCTTTGTTACCATATTCCTTCATTTGGTCACGCATACAATCATCCCAAGAATATTTTAACATGGCTTTTCTTTTAGCATAAGCTACATATTCTAGCATCTTGTATTTTTTCTTGTATTTTCTTTTGCCTTCTTTTCCGTATTCTTCTCTAGCTGTAGCACTAGCGTGGTCATTACAAGGCATAAATAATTTAACACCATCAACAGTATGAGGGTGTGAACCTGAACAACCTTTAAACATTTCTGCATAGATTTGTGCTTCTTCTTTAGTTCTGAATAATGGTTCACCATCTAAAGCACCAACAGGATTTAGTTCATTGTCTAATATTAGATTTTTGATCTTGCCCATCATTACCTCATCAGGACATTCTTCACAAACTTCATCTAATATATCTACCTCTTTTGATGCTTCAATTAGCTTATCGGTGAAATACCCCTCGATACTGAACCCGCGAACTTCTTTATTCTTTATAGCTTCCCATATTTCAGGATTGTTTTCTGCTGATACTTGTACAAACCACGTGCCAATTGGTAGGTTCTTGAATCCGTACATATTTGATTTGTCATATTTCTTGTCTTCCTTAATCCACGATTCTACGACAGTTAATCCCTGTATTGGTTCTTTGTGTTCAAAGGTGTGGTTATTGTTGTTTAGACTATTCATAAACAGCTTCTGTGCCTGTCTGATAGTTTCTTTAGTAAAAAAGACTTCGTATTCTTCATTCGTTTCTTTGTCTAATCTCGGTATACGTTTTTCGGGAACAAGAATTGCGCCAATTAATTGCTTCTTTTCTTCATCTACTTTTGCTAGTGATAAGAAATCATTATTAAAAAAAACGAAATTTTCTTCTATCGCAGGAAACTTGACAATGCTGATTGCATCAACGCCAAACATATCTGCTGTTTCGTCTATGATTAATTCTATAAGTTTTTTCTTTTTTGCCATAACATCTATAAATATAAAGTTCGTAATTTTGTTTACAATGTTGCTTGTGTTTCTAATTCTTGTTGTAGTGCTTGTTTGTTAGTAATGTCCTGTTCTACTACATAAGATTTTACGCCACCCTGTTCTCCTTCACCACCTTG
>VTLG01004243.1_pt1 | contig 29467 bp, 59 predicted proteins | sample 4694571 | NCBI WGS metagenome assembly VTLG01 (sample SAMN12604809, study PRJNA352737) | marine metagenome | biome: ENVO:00000447; feature: ENVO:00000209|ENVO:00000569|ENVO:01000036; material: ENVO:00002151; isolation source: viral sequences binned using virsorter ...
CTTTTGCAAATTCATATTGTTTCTCTATTTCTGTTATAACATCTACATTAGTTTCAAGACTTTGCTCTAGTTCTAAAATTCTTTCTTGAACTTCTTCATTTTGTGATAATCTATAACCTTGATTGTATGCAGATTCTTTAGCATACCCTGCAGCTTTTGCAGCTTCTGTTGCATTTCTATGTAGGATATAGTTCTGGGCAAACTTTTCTTGTTTTTCATTGAGTGCCATCTAAAATAATCCTACTATCCAATGAAATCCTCCACATATTAATCCTGTTATAATTGCATAAGCAAGCACTTCATAATACATAGAATCTACATTCTTTAATTTATAGTATATATATTCAAATATATTCATTGATATAACCTTATGTTAGGGTTTGTAATATCTACATTTACTGGTTTACATATACCAGTATATTTTTTTTTAGTACCTGGAACTGCAGGTTGTTTACTTATTATATTGGCAAAATATTTACATCTATTAATGTCACGAAAATGCATATCACTTTGCTGTACATTATTTCCTAAATAAATTACCAATAGAAATACTGTTGTCACTTGAGATTATCTCTAGCTACATTCTTTGATTTTTCAAAGCTTCTCATTGCTCCAAGTCCTAATAAAGACATTACTAACGTGATTAATCCTTCTACTTCTAATTGTGGTGGTATTACTTCTGGAAACCATATACCTGTAGCCCACGTTAAAATTGGTCCTACGAAAAACTGCCATAGTAGTCCTAGGCAACAGACCCACATTATTGCAGGACGTGCTCCAGAAACAAATAAGCTAGGGTGTTTTGCTTGTTCTTTGTTTACTTCTATTTGTGATTTAGATAATTCTTGTGCATGTTTCTCTGCCATAGTAGACAGGTCATGTGCAAGTTGCATTTGTTTGTCTTTGTCTTTTATGAACTTACCAAGTAACTTTGTAGCAGGTCCTATTAGTGCAGTTAATGCCATTATTCTTTCTCCTTTTTTATTAAATCAGCATGAGTATATTCTTTTCCCACACATATTATATATATTTTTAAATGTTTAAAATTATTCCAAATATTTTTTATTTTATCTGACCACCAATCATGATTAAAAACAGATATATGTACATTCTGTCCTTTAAACTTACCTTCTTTAAAATGTTTTAAAGCAAGTTGGCAAGATATATTTAAGAATACTGTGTTTTTACTATGAGATAATATCTCTGTTAATACCCAATCTAAATCTTGTTCTGCTATATGTTCTAATACATCTGTACATATTACAATATCATATTTTTTATTAGGTAGTTTATTATATTTAGGATAAGCAGGGTCATACAAATCAAATGAATCTAAATTAAGTAATTCTTGTATAGGTTTTCTTATACCTAATTCTTTACATCTTTTTTTCATATAAGGAACTGCTTTACCACAACCATAATCTAATAAAGTTTTACATTTATTTTCTTCTACAATTTTCATTAATGTAGTTACAAGAGGTATTAAACTTATACCTTTAAACTTACCTTTTTCTTTATGTAATTTTTTATAAGAATTTATTAATTCATAATAATCTTCTGAAGGTTGTGTTAACATTACAAATCCCCTTTAAAAGATTGTTGTTTTTGTTTATATCTATTAGATGTTTTCCATAGAGCAGAAACTAAAGTTCCTTTACCATGAAAATTAATATCCATTTCCATAGGTGATTCATTAAAATATTTTTCACAGTCTTGTGCTAATGCAAGTAATTCTCCTGTTGTCCAGAACTCTTGTTTACCTACAGATACTTTAAAGTATTTAGGTCTAGGTTGTTCGCCTTCTGCACCAGTTGTTTCTTTCTTTTGCTCTTCAGTAGGTTCTTCCATATTGGAATCAAAACCAAACAAATCAAAGAAACGAAAACCTAATGTATGCATAATACCTATAGCTCTCATAGCTGCACAAGTACCCCCTGTTATTAATGTAGTACCTTCTGGTAAACCTAAATCTTTATTTAAAGTTACTATATTATTTTGTATACCTTTCTTTTGTTCTTCAGGGTCACGTAATGATTCTGTAAATGCATGCCATCCCCATATGTTTGCTTTCCTTTCTATTAAATAATCAGTAACAGAAGGGTCAGTCATAGATGCAACAAAAAACTTTGTACTAGGGTCTATTGTTTTAAACAAATCTTTTCTAACTACACCATGTGTACTTGTACCTGTAATAGGTCTAGGGTCTAATACAACACATGCCCAAGGTTTAATACCATGCTCAAGTAATTTAGGATAAGAATGTTTAACAGCTACTACCTTTGTATTAGGATTGTTTTTAATTGTAGAATGTAGTTCTTTATAATCTGTGTAAGGTCCACCTGATACTAATATACATTTGTAATCATGTAAAGGAAATTTTTCTAACCATTTATCAATCTTTTTAAAATTTGTTTTTATATTATTTCTAATATAATCTTTAGGCACACAATCTCTAGGATTAACTTTAATAGGCACACTAAATAAATGTTTAGAAGGAGCAGGTAATTTATCATCATGTAATATAAATAATAAATGTGTATGCCCACCTTCTCTTACTTTATCTTCACTAGGTAATATATTATTTTTTATTTTTTTATCTAATTTTTCTTTAACTTTATTTGTACCTTTATATTTATCTTCTACTTCATTACCATCTGTATCTTTAGAAAAGAAATTATCCATAACAACTACAGGTATGTGTTTTAAACAATCATAATCACTTTGTTTTGTTTGAATACTATCACCACCACCTATAAAAGCATAGTCTATATCTAGTAAAAATTCAAATAAATTTTTAGCTTTTAATGTTTCTCTTGTATTACCTTTCGTTAAAACAAAATGAAATGTTTTATTTTTTTCTTTCATTTTAGCTTTAAATTCTTGAAGTCTTTTTTCTACAGCTTCTAAAGTATTATGAGCCTTAACATTAAATTCTTCTTTATCTGTTTCTATTGTAGCATCTTCAAACAAATCAAAACCATAGTATACAACTCTATCTGTATTTTCAAAAGCAGCTAATGCCATTTCTATTGCACGACCACCATTCCATGTACCTGTTTCTAATATAGTTTTAGGTTTAAAATGTCTAATAAGTTCAGCATTTTTTTGATACCTTGATGGTAATATATCTTGTGATACTTTATCTTTTGATAATTCAAATACACGATTACCTTTTGAATCTCTTAAAGGTACAATATTAGAATTAGAAACCCCTTGTAAATGAACAATATAATTTGATATTTGGTCTTCAATATTATGAATTTTTAAACCATGTGCTTTATATAAGTTTAATAATCTTTGAATAACAAAACCATCATGCCATTCTCTATAGGTAGTAAGTTCGTCATTCATATATATTCTACGTAAATCCCACAACAAATCTAATGGTGGTTTTTTATTTAGATTAAAAGCCATAAAAGACATACCTTCACCATGTACTATATCAGCACTATCAGGTAACATATCTAACATTTCTTTATATGTTAATCTTTTATTAGCATAACAATCTATATCAATCCATACTAACCAACCTGCATCTTTATTAGTTTCTGTTAATGTAAATGCATAGTCTGTTAATGCAAACATTTTATGACACCATCTAATAGCATCAAGCTTTGCATTATAAGGTATCTGTCCATCTTCAGTACCATTATGTTTCGTATTATCTTCTTTAAATTTTTTATATTTTTTATTATCTTCAAGATTAGAATACTCAATAGCTTTATCTAATGAATATTTATCAGCAGGAAAGTTATGATAGTAAGCTTTTACTTTTAAAGTAGGTTCCCAATTTTCCTGTATAGATTTAAAAAATATATTACCAAATCTATTATATAAGTCTTCATTATAAGATGTAACAAAGTTTATTTTCATATCATATAATCCTTATTAGCATCTAGTATACCTTGCATTTGTAACCATCTTGCATCATTAGACCATTCAATAGCATACTTTGCATCTTTATCTCTTTTAGACCCCCAATCTTTAAACCAAGGACCACCTGTTGTAAAGTGAACATTCTTTGCATCTATATCTACAGAGGAATGATTATCTAACCAATTCCATTCTTCTGGTATTCTACCTATATCTGCTTCTTTATCTGGTAACCATTGAAATGTATGTAACCATCTACCTGATTTAGTATTTACTTCTTGAGGTGTAAGTTTTAAATTTACATCATGCCCACAATTAAACATAATTAAACTAGACCAATTCTTTCTAGGATAAACATGCTGTTCCTTACCATCCATTTTAGTTTTATTTGTAGGTTCATACTTATGTTTAACTACATGTATAGGATAATAATTATCTCTACACATTTCAAATAATTCAGATACATCTGCCCTTACATACATATCACAATCCATATATAATGCTTGTCCTTCATACATATTTAATGCAGGAATTAAAAATCTAGTAAAACTAAATTGTGTAGAAAAAGGTTTACCATCTATTTCATCATAGTCTTGTCCACCTATTGTATTATGTTTCCTAGTATAGATACCTATCTTGGTAAGTATATCTCTTCTTAAAGGTATTACACGCACAGCTTTAGTAGCTATTCTTTCTAATGAAAACTTTAATACTTCATATGCAGTATATTCTTTAGGGTCATAGCCTACATAAACTGTATTGACCATTTGTTTTTTTAATAACATTACTTTCCTTGTCCTCTATATTTTTTCCAATTTCTTTTTTTATGTTTATTTTTTGGTTTGCTTCTAACAGAATCTCCTATAGAAGTTATCTTCTTAAAAAAAAATTTAAATTTTTTAACACCTATTCTTTTCAAAATTTATATTCATGGTCTATAAACCATGTTCCTGATTCTACTCCACGACCTGTTCTGTGTCTTTCATAAGCAAATTTTAATTTACTTTGATAAAACTTTTTAGTAGCATAAGCTCTAAACTTTGAACCATCATGTTCATTATCTAAATCATGATAGTATCTATAACCTAACGAATCAAAAGCATATACGTTAGTATAAAATATATTTTGTAACCATAATAATGTTAACACAATAAATAATTTATTCATATTTTCTCCAAAAAAAATGGGGAGTATATTTCAACTCCCCTATAGATTTTATTTAATTTATATTAATCTTTCTAGGTTTTTGTTCTTCAGGTATCATTTGTTTAAGAGTTAATCTTAATATACCCTCGCTGAATGTAACGTCTTCAACGTGTAACGTATCGTGTAGAACAAAGTCCCTTGTGAAAGACCTTTTAGCTATACCCTTATGTAAGTATTCAACATCATCTCCTCTTACATAATCACCTTTTATTGTTAAATGATTTTCTTTAACTACAATATCTAAATCATCTTTCTTAAATCCTGATAAAGCAAACTCTATAATAAAAGTTTCTTCATCTTCTTTTATAATATCATAAGGTGGATAGTTTGTATCTGTCCCTCTTATGTTATTCATTACATCAAACAATCTATCAAAGCCAATAGCTTGTCTTGAGAATGTATCTATTTCAAAATTAACCATATTTATCTCCTTATTAAGCAAGTTAAAATGAGTCCTTTATTGGCACTCATGATGTAATTATACTATATATAAATATAAAAGTCAAGAACTTTTTTATATATTTAATAAACCAAATGTGTTTAATATAGCCATAACTATTACATATAGAATCCATAATCCTATACAAATAGCCATACCATTAACTATTAATTTACATATTATATCTAGTAGTGTCATTTATATTAATCCTAATTCTAGTTTACCACTTTCTGAAATCATATCTTGTGTCCAAGGTGGGTCCCAAGTAATACCAACTTTAACTTTCTTAACTTCTTCTAATGTTGCTACTGCATCTTCTATTTGTTTTGGTAATTCTTGTGCTACTGGACAATGTGGTGTTGTTAGTGTCATAAGAATATCTACATCTTTATTTTCTTTTATATCTATATTATATATTAAACCTAAATCATATATAGAAATAGGTATTTCAGGGTCATATACTTTTTGTAGTACATCTATAATATTTTCTTTTAAATTTTTATTAGTCATTATATATCTACCAATTCACACGACCCACTTTTGCATGCTAACTCCTGTGAACCTCTTGTATTATCTTCTGTTTCATACTCTTGTAATTTATTCCAGTTAATATCTTTAGGCATCTTTGATTGTAATTCATTGTATTGTACTTCATCTATATCTTGATAAGGTGCTTGCTGATATGTATGGTCAGAGAAGGGTAAGAAAGATATACCAGATAGTGTATCAAAGTTATCCCAACACCAGTTACCTACATTAATCCATTCATCTTCCTTAACAGATATAGTTACTGATGGTTTATGTTCACACCAATGTTGTGCATAACACTTCCATATCTCTAATTGTTCAATAGCAGTCATAGTATATCGAAAGATAGCATTAGAATCTGCTTTCATAGGAAAAGAAAATACAGAGTTATTAGGTTGCATAACATCATCTTCACAAGGTATGCCTTGGTCTGCCATAAACTGTGTTAATGGGTCTTTCTTATCTCCTCTAACTGTTCTAATATAATATGGATTATGTCTAGCATGAATACCACTAGCAGAGTCAACTAATTGACTAACTGTACCAGAAGGTTTGACACATGTAATAGCTGTTGATTGTGGTATACCTAGTTTCTTTGACCATTCTTCATTTGTCAGTACAGCTTTGTATCTCATCTTACCTAATACATCTGGTAGAGTCGTTCTCATTCTAGACAATATACTATTATCCATAATACCTGTAAGAGATACACCAAGTAATCTTTCTTCTTCTGTATTTGTTTGCCATCTTTTACGCAGGTAACCAAAGTCAGTTAATGTAGCTTGTATTGTACCTAATATCGTAGCTACTTCTATTTTATTATGTAATGATTCCTCCGTATCCAATGGTCTTACTACTACTTCTGTAAGATTACAAAACTGATTAGGTCTTAATATAATTTCACTACAAGGATTAGTACCAAAGTCCCAATCACCATTACGTCTACCATTCTCTCTAGCTTTTTCTTGTGCAGATTTTCTATTAAAGATACCACGTTCACCAGATTTACTTTCATATAATGCTAACCATTCTTTCATAAAGATACCTGCATCTGGTTTCTCTGTATAAGCTACAGAGTTATTAGCTAATGCTCTCTCTGGATTAGTCTCCCACCATGCACCAGACTTGGCAACTCTTAATCTCTGGTCTGATAAGTTAGACAGAGATATAAGAGCTGACCTACGCACACCACCTACCACTACAACCTCACCTGTCTTACAAACTATATCGTGAGCTTCCATAGAAGATAACTTTCTACCTTTAGCACCTTTAAACTTTTCAACTGTAAAATCAAATAGATTAACTAAAGGTTGAGGACCACTTGCTCGACCACCAAATGTTTTTAATCTAGCACCTGCAGGTCTAACTTTAGTTACATCTATTTTTGGTATTCTATTTGTATAAAGATAAGATATTAAATCTTTAAATGCTCTTGCCCAACCTTCTTTAGAATCATTAACAGAAACAACATCATCTGTTTTTTCAAACTCTCTATCTGGTATGGTAGGTAACTTATCTATGTACTGTCTTTCAACAGAAAAACCTACACCTGTACCATTCATAAGTATATATAATACTTCATCAAATGCTTTTGGATTATCAATAGGTATATAAGAACAATTATATCCTGATATATTTTCTCTTTCTAATGCAGCACCTGCTGTCATTAAAGCTCTCATAGAAGGCATAACATTTAATCCTATAATATTATCTTCTATTTTTCTCCATACTTCACTATCTAATTTAACACCTAAATTTTTATCTAAATGTATTTGAAAAAAGTTAGTTAATCTTGTAACTGTTTCTATCCATGTCTCTCTTCTGTTTTCATCTGGTAACCAACGAGCATATCTTGATGCATGAATAAAGGTTTGATACTCTGTTGGTAAATAATTATTCCCCATATTCCATCTCCAATATCATTTCAGCATAGTGTATTACTTTTTCTATATCTTTTTTTCCATCACCTTTTCTTCTATGTCTTGTAATATATTTAATTATATTACCTTCAAGATAAGTTAAGTTATTTTCTACAATATAATCTACTGGTTGTATACTTAAATTTTTATAATGATTACCACCTATCTGTTTATTTCTTGTAGCTAATTTTTTTATATCTGTCTTTTTAAAACCATTCTTTTTATCTTTAATTGTATCTTTAATTGCTTCATCCATTAATCCCATTTTATTCCCCTATTTATTATTTAATACTGCATTAATTTTTTGTCTAACAAATTTAATTTTTTTAGAATGTATTACTTTATAAGCAAACTGTCTAGTGTAACTAGCATTTAATCCTGCTTGCTCACAAACAAATTCAAAATTATCACAAGTAACTCCTGTACTACAGAAAAACCATGCTATTGCTCTATCTCTATTCATTACAGAAATAGAAGATTCTTTTTTTTCTTCTGGTTTCGTTGCGTCTAATAAAGCTTGAAAGACAACAGCAAGAAATAATTTTTTTTCTGCTGATTCTTCTTTATTTATATCAGATATAACTGAAACTTCTAACTCAATGTTCCTTTTCGTCATTTACTATAGTCGTCAACATATCCATAGCATCTTTTGCTTCAGATGCTTTATGTACTAATTCAATAACATCTTCTACAATCTTGGGATGTTCACCTACACCCACAGGATTATTAATATGTATCTTAATATTTGCTAAAGCTTTATCTCTCTCTGCTGTATAGTGAGACATAACTGCTTCTAGTATATGTGTTTTCATTTTATCTCCTTTACCAATTTGTTACTTCTTCTACATCAGGTGTTCTATTTACTTGTGTAAGAAATCTTTTACCTTTCGCATAATTAAATACACGAAGTCCTTGACCCATGTTAGTATCAGCCCAACACAATCTTTTATGATTGCAATACACACAGCCAACAGCAAGCTTACGATTGCCAGACATGCCATCAGAAACGTCAGTATAGCATTTATCAGGGGGTCTATCTTTATCCAAAGCTTGTTTAAGATGTTTAACTCTATCTTTCGCATTTATCATCTCCACAGAATGTACTTTTGTTAAACATATATCTCCATTTTGTTTATCTATTGCTAAAAAAGCTGCTTCATTTACACCATTACCTTCTGCATAAGCAGATATTTGAGGTATATAACCAAAAGGGTCATCAACAGATAGAGTATTATTTTTAAATTTAAGAAAGCTTTTACCAGACGCACTCTTACAATCAACAAGAACTCCATCTATAAAACAATCTTGATGTCCTTTTACTCCTTCTATTTCTACTTCTTTTTGTTGAGCAGTAACTGTATGTCCTGCTAACTTTGTAAATAAAATTAAAACTTCTTCTAATAAATGACCATAGAAAAACTTTATTCTTAATGAAGGACTTAATTTTTTATCTTCATGTTCTATATGTTTATCATACCATAACTGTCTATCAGGTTTACCTATAGTTGATAGTCTTAAATTTCTTTTAGGTGTATGTTCTTCATTCATTAAATGTTTAATTGTTTCAGTAACACCATCTGTAAATTCTTTTAAGTGTTTATCTAAATCTTTTAAATTATTTTTTTTATCAACATCAAATAGAGAATATATATCTTCTACTAAAGTATCTATATTTTTTTTCATATAATAAATATGGGGAGACCAAGCTGATTACTGTGCGTTGGTTTTAGCCAGAACTCCCCATAGTCCTTTCTTTAATTAAGAAGCGAAAGATACTTCAGCATCTTCCTTTGTTACAAATCCATCAGGAACAACATCAAACGCATCTTCCATGTCGTTCTGATAAGGAATTAAATTTGTAACTTGTACTGCACGTAAGTCTGCATTAGTACCAGACCTACCTTTGTATTCCCAAGCATAAGTAGAATACAACACACTTACTTCAGAGCCATTACCAATTAAGGTATCTTTCATGGCTCTCTTTTGAGAATCCATTAGAGTTGGAGCTTTATTATAATCTCCATTCTTCCTTCTAACATTTCTCTTAATGCTAACAAAGTCTCCTCTGTCATCTTTCTTATTCTTGATTGTAAGACCATCAGCTTCAGCAATCTTTTTATTCTTTGCGTCTAAACTAACGTCTATACTCCAAGTACCATCACTATCAAATGTAGTGTTTGGATTTATTAATGAAGCCCAATAGGCTTTTCCCTGTATTACGGACATATTATTGTCTCCTTTCATAGTTAAAAATATAATTATAGCAAAACATATATGATATGTCAAGCACTTTCTTTAAAAGCTTTTATAACATCAGAAGAAAAAAGCTTTTGTATATTTAACAAATACATACGAGATGCATTGTTATCTCCCCCTGATACTGATTTTTTATAGTCCAAGTTTTTAATTATCTTTCTTAAACCATCTGTTTTAAAAACCAAAGTAGCAAAAGTTTCTTCACCAATACAAAGATTGTGAAACCAATAGTCAGATGTGGTGGCATCAATACCACTAGGTTTACCATAGCATTGATACTCTATCGCTATGTTACCTGTTCGTTGCCACATATCTCTTTCAGATTTAACTTCAATCTTTTTTTCTTGTAACATAGATGCTACATTCTTCTCTCTTATTTTTCCATATTGTAAATCTATATCAAACTTCTTACGATTTTCAACACTTGGTTCTAATGAGTTTCTGCCCATGTTTTTCCCACCTTATATTCGTTATCTAATGGACAACGCATTTGTAATTGTTTTTCAGTATCTTTCATAGCATACTTTGTAATCTTACAAAACGATTGTACATCTTTGTTTACAACTTCAAACTGATATTCATCATGCACACTAGCAACTAACTTTACATCCAAGTTAGAAGACGTAGTTCTTTTCATAATGTTTACCAACCACAACTTACACACGACTGCTCCTGCACCTTGTATTAAGGTATTAAGAGCAGAGTGTGGACTACGTGTACGTAACAACCTACCATCTATGCCTTTTATAACACCATGTTTTTGAGCAGTATTAGTTACAATGTCACGCACACGTTTAAGGGATGGCATACTTTTTAAGAATCTATCTATCAACACCTTTCCCTCTTTTAAACCTCCTCCTACTATCTCTCCTATCTTTGCAGCACCTGCACCATACATAAAAGCATATATAAAAGTCTTTGCTTGGTCTCTATCTGTAAGACCTGCCATCTTCATATTATGTGTATGTATATCTCCAGTTAGTAGGGTATCAGTAAACTGTTTATCATTCATTAAGTGAGCCAAACAACGAAGTTCTAATCCACTAGCATCTGTGCCCACTATTGAATGAGTATATATGTTACCTACTGTCCAACACTCTCTACATTCTTTACCATAGGGAGACCGAACAGCAGGTATTTGAGCCATATTAGGACTATTGTGTGCCATTCTACCTGTTATAGTTTTCAATGTCATTACTCTACCATGCACTCTACCAGTTTTATCGTTAAATGATTCAATCCATGACTTGATTTGTGCAACACGTTTTTGTAATAAAAAGAATCTTGAAAACTTTCTAGCTTCTGGCATATCAATAGTGTCTAATACTTCTTCGTTAATAATTACATTACCTTTATCTGTAAACTTCTTTGGCTTCCAACCTATAGCCATAAGTCTATTAGCTATCTGTTGTCTAGAACCAATGTTAAAAGGTATATGTTTTGTCTTCGTCTTTAGTTCTACTTTCGTAGGCTCAAACCTTTTATTTGCCCACTCTTCTAACTGTGTAGCTTCATCTGACAGTTGTCCAAGTAACAACATTGCTTTCTTTATATCTAAAGCAAATCCATTTTTTTCTTGTTGGTCAAGTATAACTCTTACTTGATGTTCTAAATCAACACATGATTTTGAAAATCCTTTACCTTCTTTCTTTAGGTATTCATATAGTTTATGAGTAATCTCTACATCTTGCATACAATATTTTCTTAATTCTTCTGTATACTTTGCAAAGTTATCTATCTCTCCTTTAGGAAATTTAAATCTATCACCCCATGCTCTTAATCCATTACCACCTTCTCGCATTGGATTAAATAATTGAGATAGTATTAATGTATCTAAAACTTGTGAGGGTTTAATATTTGTACCTAGTAATTTATTTAACACAGGAGCATCAAAAGATAAACCATTATGCATAATATATTGTTCAATGTCTTTAGACCAATTCTTAAATACATGCATATTATCAGGGTCAAATACTGTTAGTACATTTGTATCTATATTTTTAGCTACAATACAATTAACTACACTAGCATTTAACTGGTCTGTTTCTATATCAAGAACTACTTTCATTTTCTTCTTCTCCACACCAATTACAAGCTTCTCCTTTTCCTATCATCATATCACTACAATCTACTTCACAAAAATGTTTCCACATCTCTGGCTCATCTGGCTCTTCATCATCTACAAGACCTTGTCTTTTATTTAACCACTCTTCATAACCATCTGCCCAACTTTCATTATCTTTAAAACCTATTTTATGTTCTTCCTTATTACCCCAATACACTAGGTGAAAGGCATCACATTTAGGACAAGAAAGATTAGTAACAATAGCATGGTCTTCATCTTCTTCACAGTCATGGTCACCACCCCATATTAATTCTGTTTGACAATTATAACATTTCATTTATACCTCATTTCCCCAGACATCCCAACCTTTGGTTTTTTGTCTAGCAAATAATTCTATTCTTGATAAATCTCCACACAGTTCTACAATTTTATCTCTAACACAGTTAGGTTTTTTAGAATGACTTTCTATTGGTTCATATATTATTTGATGTACACTACTAGAAACTCTTTTTGGTTTTCCTTTAGTAGCAAGTAAACATATTTCATTGTTTGCTCTTGTCCAATAACCTAATCCCCAAAATAAACTATCACTTTTTTTATTCTTTTTCATCCAACTAAAACCACAAGTCTTATATGTAAAACCCCAATCCGTTATTGTTTTTAATCCTTGAATTAAACAAGGATATGTTACCCATAAAAATAATATACAATTATCTTTTGATATAGTTGATACAGGTAAATTACTTATATCTTCTTCACTCATACATGAGTAATGTTTTTCAGGGCTTCTATCTTTTCCTTTATCAGAATAAGTTTTAAAAGACCAAGGTGGGTCTGCATATATAATATTATATTTTTTATTTGGAAACATTAGAAAGGTACCTCTTCATTATTTTCTTTATTATACTCTGCTTCGTAAGGATTGTCAACCTCTGTTAATCTACCTGTATCTCTATTATAATATAAATGTGTAGCTATACCTGTTTCTCCTGTATACCTATTCTTTAATATACGAATCGTTGTAGTGTTAGCTTCCTCTCCTTCTGCTTGTTGATTTCTCTCTAATCCTATTACACTATCTGATAGGTGAGCAATAGATGCAGAACCTCGGAGATGTGAAAGAGTTATCTCTTTACCATTCTCATGTCCAGAATCTCCTGCAGGTCTACGCAAGTGTGAGACAAGTAATAATCCTACACCTGTTTGTTCTACAAGAGAACGAAGCTTTGTCATAAGAACATCAATAGATTTTCTTTCATCTCCTTCTTCCTGTCCAGATACGAGAATAGATAAGTGGTCTATAAATATCCACTTACAATCCAATGCTTGTGCCATGTATCTAACCCTAGCAAGTATCTCGTCATTACTAATAGAACCAAAATGGTCAAAGGCAAAGAACCTACCTGTACCTATAGTATCTTCTTGCCATTTATCTAGTTGGTCTTGAGTATAATTTTTTCTTATTTCTTTTATATACAATCTAGTATTAGCTTCAACAGACATAATATTAAATGCTGTATTCTTAACACTCTCTTCTAATGCTAGTATACCTACATTATCTTTTGTATGTTTAAATAAATGATACATAAGTTCTCTCATAACAGAGGACTTACCCATACCTGCACCACTTGTAAATGTTATTAGTTCTCCTGTTCTCATTCCATAAGTTTTATCATTCATCTTACTCCAAGGAAACAAACATGTTTCACAATACTCCTCTGTAAATAAAGAAGAACCTAGTTGTTGTAAGTTCATAATGCCTGCAGGAGTATAAGGTTGTGCTGACCACCAAGCTTGGTTGAAGGCTTGGCTCTTTCCTATCTTCAGATATTCGTTAGCATCCTTATACTCCATAGACATTATTTTGCACTTGTTCGGAGAAAACAATTGAGCAACTTTGTTGGCAGATTTTCTGCCTTGTTCATCCATATCAAAACATACAATGATATTCTCAAAGCTATCAAGATATTCAAATGATGCTTTACAATCTCGTAATGCACCACCTGCTCCTGTTTTGATTGAGACAGATGCCCACTTACTACCCATCAACTGATAAGCAGACATAGCATCTATCTCTCCTTCTGTTATGGTAACATATTTACCACCAGAATTAAATAAATTTTGACCAAACAATATAGCTTCTTGTATAGAACCTTCAGTCCACATTTGTTTTGTAGCTGTGTTTCTAATCTTGTTAGCTACATGACTACCATTAACATCATAGTATTCATAGATGTGTTTGGTCGTAACTGTATCATCTCTTGTAATTTTTGTATTATATTTTTCTGCTGTGTCTCTTGTAATTTTTCTTTCTACTATCTCTGCAAATACACCTTCATTTGTTAAAGGTCTAGCTTCTACAACAGGCATAGGTGTTACATTATTCATATCTTCTTCCTCTCCAAATCTAGTTTCACAAGAAAAGCAATAACTATATCCTTCAGCATGTTTAACTTTAGCATCACTAGACCCACACTTTGGGCAAGCACCTCGGTCTAACCATTTACTTGAATACATATTGTTCCCCTAATTATAATCATTTAATTTATTTTTATATAATAATTCAGCAAAGTCAATTCGTTCTCCTAGCACAGTATTAACATCTTGTTTAGCTAGTCGCTTTGATTCTTTATCATCATATCCCTCACTCTTATATTCTCTATAATACTTTTTAAATAAAGTTTTACTTTCTTTATCCCATAAATTCTTAACCAATGTTCTCTCCTATAAATTTATAATATACAAAATAAATCCTACTATTAATATAACAGGAAATATATTGTTTGTCCATAAGTTTTTTTTCTGTGGCTTTTGAAACCATCTGCCTGTAACTCTGAATCTTCTTTCTCTTTGTTTATCCACCTGTTTTAAAATCCTTACTTTTTATATGTAAAGCATCTGGATTTTCTACCCAACCTGTAAACTTTTTATTTGTTTTTATTTCATACAACTCGTTAGTTAATTCTTTAATACGAATCATTAATTGTTTATTTTGTTTTTGTAATTCATATATATTTCTTTTATATAATTTTTCTAAATCTGTATTCATTATAACCTCGCTAGTAAGTAAGCAATTAATACTATAAACATTCCTAGTATTATACCTATTATAAACATATTTAATATACTTAATTCAATCATTGTACACTCATTAAAATCATATGGTCATCTAATAAAGGTGTTATATAAATATTATTTCTTATATATAAACTATGTAAAAAGTATTCAGCTTCTTTGTCTGATTTAAAATATCTAACCTTACCATCTTCTTCATACACATCTGGTAAATTATCCACTTTTGGATTATATAAAGCTATTACATACATATGTGCTACTCTTAATATTCATATACTATACCATTAATTATAATATTTCTTTTTCTTTTATACTTCTCAAAAAATATTATATTATATGCCCAATTATTATTTTTATTTTCTTTATCTAATTTTTTATATATTTCATAATTAGTTAAATTATAATTATTAAATATATATTTATAATTAATAATACTACATTTATATTCTTCTGTCAACATATAATTATACCATAATTAATGGTAATGTAAAACATAGTAAGTACCATAACACACATGCTATAAATACTTTTATTAAATCTCTATTTATATTTATCATAATTAAGTCCTCCATTTAAATTGTTTGTTTAAGTTATTATTAAATTCTTTTTCTAAGTTATTGTTATACTTATATAATTTATAATTAACTTTATTATCTCGCAACATATCAAACAAGCTGTTTAATACAGTTTTTTTACTAGGTCTTTTATTAAAATCTATTTCTATTTCTACTTTGTATTTCATTTATCTTCCTCTATATTTCCAGAGATAGCACCTATCTTAAAAGGTAATACCTTTGCAGTAGGTTTTGTTTCCTCTACTAACTTTGGGTCTGGATTAAAGTCTATATCTCCAAACAAAAAATCTTCTAGTTCATCACACCCACCTATGTGTAAAAAGATTTGTGGTACAGTTGTGTGTCCTGCATCTTTAAATCTTTTTAGCTTTGCAGGTGTATCTATTAATCGTTCTTCAAAATGTACTCCTTCTTCTCGTAATAAATCTTTTGCTTTGTTACAAAAGTTACAAGAGTGTTGTGTGTATATAATATATTTAATCATATCTATCTCCTATCATAAGTGTTCCTTCTTCGTTGTTGTGTAGACCATATCCCATTATAATTTTAAATATATTAGGTGGTCTTTCACTTATATTATTAGGTATAAAATATACATTAACAGTACCTTTTTTATATCCTTCATACCAATAGTTATCTTCTAAAATATATTTTTTAAAGTCAATCATCTGATAAGTTCTCCTCTCCTTCTTCCATTTGATACTGTGCATCATCTCCATACTCAGTACCTTCAAAGGTAGCTTTGCCTTCATTACATTTAAAGGTTTCTCCTTCTGTCTGCTCTACTGACCAAGCTAAATCTTGCATCTCACTCTTGGTAAGTTTCGTATTAGATTCTACCTTGTAGTATCTAGTGTCTACTGTCTGCTCACTAAATCTATATGTATATTTATATTCACTCATCTTCATTCTCCACTTTGCTTGGGTCAAATGCTTTTGGGTCTGTATGACATACATAATCACTATGCCAAAACTGTTGGTACTTACCTTGGTCTGCTCCATAGTCGTGTATACCACCTTCTTTCTTTAGGTCATAGTGATTAATAGCAGTATGAAAAGCATCTTGTAATCTTAATATATCTCCTATATTTATATACTCCCAAGCACCCTCATTAATTGAATCATCTATCTTCTTTAATTTATTAATTAAATCTAATGTTACTGCATCTATCTTTGGTTTACTTTTTGTTGTCATAATATCTCTCCTCTATATTTTTTAAATTATAAACATATGAAAGTATATCTTCGTGAGTATATCTTTCAGTAGCATCTATACCTACTAATGCTTCACATAGTTCTTTATACTTATGTATTTCTAGTTCTTCCCCCATATACTGCTTGTTAATCATAGATTGTATATGTCTAATAATAATTTTTAGTTCATCTTTATCTAATTGAGATAAGTTTTCTTTTATTTCTTTTTCTAATTCTTTTATTTTACTCATATATAACTCTCCATTGTGTTTTAAATTCTTGGTTCTCTCCATAAAAATCTGATACCCAAGTACCTGTTCGTAGATACTGTCGCAGCTCTCGTAGGTAACTCTCACAATAATAGTAATCTTGTGTAGCACCTTTCATATTTTTATTCATAGCATACTTTAGTGCAGGTAGTTTTTCTTTATTAGTTTTTATCCAAGATAAAACTTTATCCTCTGATAAGTAATAGTCTTTACCTTTATCTAAAATAGTTTTATGTGTGTTGCTCATCTCTATCTTCCTCATTATATATACCTACATCAGCTAGGCATTGTTCTACTGCACATAATATCTCCATAAATATACCTTGCCCTTCTTCAGTATAACTTGTTTCTTTACCCTCGTCATCATAAACAATATAGTTATCATAGGCTTTACCTAACTTCATCTGCATAATAGTATCTGCTTGTTCACAAGTATACTCTATGTATTCTTCTGCACTTAAATAAACATTATCCATCTTGCATCTCCTTTGATTCATACTTAACAAACTTTAGTTTTATTCTATCATCTGGATTAGGAAAAGGAAATCCAAAATGCTCCCATATCTCTAGCATCTCATCTCCATAGATGTATACCCAAGTAGGTTTCTTTTTACTCATAATCTTTTATCCTGTATAATTCCTAATGCTGAATAAGTGTACTGTATATTTTCTTTCTTGTCAACATATATAACATTATTTCTATCTCTATACTTGAGTTCCATATCACAACCTAGCATATGCCATAGGCTTTGATGCAGTTCCCAATGTTCTTTAGTTGTTAATCTCTTACTCATTCTCAATCTCCTCTCTTATTTTATCAATCATAAATGAAACAGCTTGTAAGTCTTTTCCTAAATCAAATGACATATACTCTTGCTGTTCCATTTGTTCTAGCTTTTCTTCTAATGCATCTAACAACTGTTCTATTTTATTTATCTGTTGTTGTCTTAACTTCATATTAATTTCCTTTATTGTATAAACTTAAACTAATTTCTTCTACTTCAAAATCATCTTCATCTTCTTCAAAACTTTCTTCTCTGTTAGAGTTATGTTCTTCTAACCATTTTTTAAAATTGTCTGTAACTCCTTCAAACACTCTAGGGTTTTGGTCATCACCTTTATAATGTATACTATATAGTTTCATTTTTATTCTCCTCTATTGTTACTATGTCTGGATTATAGTCTTCGGTGTTGTAAATAAAATTTTCAAATATTTCTATAGCTTCCTCTTTTGTGTCTGCATCTATATCATCTATAAAAATATATTTTATTTTATAGTTAGCCATTTTTATTCTCCTTGTTATGTGGTAGTTTTTTCTTTTAGAGTCTAAAAACTACCAAAAACATTACTCGCAATTTAGTTCCTTTTTTTAGTGGAAGAACTAGGGGCAACCCCTCAACAAACCACATATATGTTATATCTCTGTTCAGTAACCACAAATTTCACAGAGAACCCTCAATGGTGGTTGGATTAAATATAACATACATTCCTTATAAGTGGCTAGAGTATTGGTCTGCTTGGACTGTTCCCCTCTAATTAAGTGTCCTATAACTAGTATCACCATTTCCACACCACATCTTTATGTTTTTCTTTTCTTGTATACTTCTTCTTATTCTTTGTTACTCTTTTTCTAAACAAAGAAGTTCTCAATAACTTTGCAATAGGATTTATTTTTCTTAATCTATTCATACTTCACATCAGCAAAATCAGGAATTACTATTACCTCTGCATCTGTTTCTATCCATACTTTAGCACCACAAGACAAAGGTTTGTCTGGACTATACACAACCTTACACTCTCCAAGAATATGTACCTGATGTCCATAGTTATTACTATTGTATGTCTTCACAGTAATCACAGGCTCTCGTTTGTTATTCTTGTGATTAGATTTTATCTTGTGTTGGTTTATGTGTATATATTTTTTCATTATTTAAATCCATCATTCCAAGATTTCTGTCCATAGTCTGTCTTCTCACACCATTTATCTATGTAGCCATCAACAGTACAGTCTGATATCTCACAGTCTGGGTCGCCATTGTGAAGTATAATGTTACACCAATCAGATTCCTCTCCTGCTTTGTGTATATGTATTTCAAGTACACCATCTACTGCGTGTATGTTTTCCATAATATCATTAAAGTCTGTACTGTTCTCACAAAGATGTTCTCCCTCTGTTAATACTTCAAAGTTCCAACCATCTTTTAATGCAGACTTTACCATCTCTTCAGTAGCAGAGTTTATTATGATACTTGTGCTTGTCCATTTACTCATATGTTTTACTCCACTCTGGTGTTGCTTGTATTAGTTCTGGTTTATGTTCCATAATATCATTGACATAAGTATCACCCATATCCCAACCACCATAAGTCATAGGTGTTCTAACTGCAACAAACCACCTAGAGTATTGGTTGGTATCTTCCTTATCTTTTCTTTGATAAGTTTTTAATACTCTCCATTCCCAACTGCCTAGCTTATAGGTAGCATAGGGATTTTCTTTTGGTCTTGATTTTCCAAATAAATTTTTAGTCATCTGCTTTCTCCTTTCAATGTTAATATCTATGTTTTACAAAATCTATATAGTCGTATGCTTCATCAGGACTCCAACCTAATTTCTTAATAACAGAGTACACTTCATTAGCTATCTGTTCTGGTGTTCTTATTGTACCAACAGAAACACTATACTCGTATTCATCATCAAGGTCAACTAACTTTTGTTGTAGTTCTTGGTCTGTCATATACAAGGCTCCTCTCTATCCATATCTGATAAGTCTTCTAGTTCATACCCATCATAACTCAATGGTTCTTCATCGTGCCAGAAGTCTGGATTATCTTCGGCAAACTTTTGTGCAAGTTCTTCTGCTTGTTCTTCTGTATAACCTTCATCTATATACTGTTGCTTCACTTCTTCAAAAGCATCTTCTTTTAATTGTTCGTTACCACTATGTGACATCTAATATCTCCTCTTCTAAAAATTCTATCTCATCTTCTTGATAGGTACATCTATCAAGTTCACTATTGTTAACAGATACATCTTCCATCTCTGAACCATCTGGTTTACTATGACTTTCTGATTTGTTTCTTGCTATATCTTCAGCTTCATCTTTAGTATATGCTTCAACAACAAACTCTTCAGTAACTGTCTTATCTATATAAACTCTCCAAGTTCTAGGGTTATCTCGTAAGTATTGTTTCTCCTGCTCATCTAGGTCTGGATAAGTTACTGTTGTTTCTATTTCTTCTTTATACGACATATTTATTCTCCTATTGATTTAGTATTATCTTCTATCATATCTTCATTAGCTATCTTCTCTAATTCAATCTGTATTCTATCTTGTAAATCAAAAGAATATTTATGTTCATCTAATGGTATCTTACACACACCATTCTTTTCAAACTCATTTAAGATAGCATCAGTTATCAACATAGCCATATCTAAATTATCTTTAGCCATTTTCATTCTCCTTCTTCTCATATTTTTCATACACTTTATTGAGTGCTTCCTTTACTGTGTCTGGTAAAGAATCCCACCAATCATTAATAGTATATTCTAATTCTTCATAAAATTTAATAGGCATAATATTTCCTTTCTAATATATATAATATATAACATACTGCATTATCATTGTCAAGTCTAGTGTTGTGATAAATGTACATTAGATTGTTTACCTATTGCAACTTGTGAGAAACAACCACCCTTACAAGTATCACATATCTTAATCTTCTTATGTGTCTTTGGACATAAGTATCTTCTATCTCCTACACTTGATGTAGTCTTGGTATCGTCACCAAAGTACATAGTATTCCACCCACTATCTTTGAGCATCTGTTCTTCTTCTTTGATATTCGTTGGGTCAAGAGAACCATTGAGTGCTATGTTCTTTAAAGGAAACAATACATCTTCAATCAATTCCTTTAGTCCCTTGTTTCTCCAAGCCCTAGTTGGCACCCACCATACTGTATCTGGTGTAGCTTCACACAACATCTTTATTCTAAATACATCTGACATATCTTTGATAGCTTCACCTCTACTCATAAGCCTTGCTCGTTTTGTTTGTCGTCTTGACCTAAACAATTTTTGTTGTAGTGCTTTCAAACTATCTTGATTATCATTCTTATTTGTTGGTAAAGATTGCCAGAACTTTTCATTTGCAATATCTTTTTGTGCCATACCCTTAAACATTTTGTATAGCTTGATATTGTAACACTTGTCATTACAAAAGGGAGTTCTGTGGACACACGAACCATTGACATCACCAACATCATTGATGGGTCTGTCAATAGTCCATTGCCTTATATCTTTACACCATCTCATAGTAGGTATCATAGTTACTCCTTACTTGTTATTAAATATATTTTGATGTCTTGCTTGTGTAAACTTAAATATATTCTCTGCTTCTTTAGTAGCTTTCTTTGTACTATACTTCTTAAGTAGTTGTTTCATATTCTTCTCAACCATAATAGTAAACAGATTAATAAGTTCTTGGTCAGTACCTTGTATCTTAAACATCTCCGTACCTTTACCGTGATTCACATCTAGTTTAGCAAAGGAATGTTTTATCCTTCTCTCTAAACCATAGGTGTCACCCGTAAACTTAATCGTAGCTAGATACTTGAATCCATTATAACTAAATGTATTCATATCTTTTAATCTGCTTATAAGATTCTTTGTGTGTCCTATCTTAAACACATTAGTCTTCTTTTCTCTGGCAATATACATAAACTTTGTATACACTTCGCCATTTGATACTAAAGAATCAAACTCTTTATAGAGACTTTGTTTCTTTGCACTCTTTAATATATCATTAATTGTACTCATAGTTTTCTCCATTTATAAAGAGGATTAATATAGCTACTCTGACTTATCCTCAACTCATCAGAGTATTCGATAGTTACCACACTATCAAATTCTATTTCGGGTAGTCCCCGATACTATTCTCTATTTAATCTAAAATTTTCTATACTTGTATCAAGAAAATAAAAGTCTTCAAGGTTATCTTCTTTTGAGTAATCATCTATACTTAAATGGTTATGATGCTCTAAATTATTTCTCAATTCTCTACAAGCATCTCTAATTATACCATTACCATCATTATGATTATCTTCAAACTCATCAATAAGTTTTAAATATTCTTGTCCAATATCATACACCTCTCTTTTTATTTTCTCTGCTCGTTCTTGTAATACTTTAAACTTATTGTCCAATTCATCACTAGACATTTTAGCTACCCAAGATGGATATATTTTTGTTATATTGTTTACCATTATTATTTCTCCTTATATCTTAACAGCATATCTTCAATCAGTTGCCAAGTAGGTAATGTAACATCATCTAAAAACTGACCGTCTTTAATTATGCTATTAAATTCTTCTTCACTTATATATTCAGGTTCATTCTTATCCTTCATATAATCTGGTAACATATCATATGTTAATTCAATAGTAAGTGTTTGCATTTTATATCTCCTTGATTTTTGATTTACATTCTGCAATGTCACCATTCCACAATGGATTGCCAATTGCTTCATTAAATTTTCTTATATTAAATTTCTTATTGTCTTCATAAAACATTAGCATTATATCTTTAATTAAACAACTCGCTAAATCTTTATGTGTATACTTATCACCTACTTTAAAATCAAGAATAACTTTTGCTATTGCTTGATAATGTTTTCTACTAAATTTGCTTTGCATTGTTTTCTCCTTGTTATATTATAGGGTAGTCCCCGATACTTTTTTAATGTCTTGTAAAAAAGCTTTACCAACTTCATCGTAATCATATTTAATCTCACACATTTCATTTAAATATGTATGACTAATTTTATAATTTATCATACTATCATCTTCAGTCCTGACAACTTCATTACCAAAATATAATTGATAGTTTGGATTCCCGTTATCAGAATTATCTAGTCTTTTAATACCCGTAAGTTTTTTTACTTCTGTATGTATTTCACTCATCTTAATTCTCCATTATATATTTACCATTAACTATACTTGCATACACCAGACTCTCACCTTCAAAGTCCATATCTATTACTCCAACTTTACCAGATGATTCTGGTTTATGTGGTGGATAGAAGTTTACAATTTTATATTGTCCTCTAAACCCATCAACTATATCACCCTTATTAATTTCTTTGTTTGTTTCTGTATTAATTAGTTTCCAAGTCATCACTATTCTCCTTTATGTTTACACCTTCTACTCTTGCTATATCTTTTATATTATCTTCTTCATCTAGTTCTGGTAGTCCTTGAGATTCTATTAAGTTTATATCCCAATTACCCTTATCTAATTTTCTTAAAAGTTTTTCTGCGAAGTCTTTGTATTGTTCTTGTGTATATTTAGGCATTGTTTTCTCCTTATTAATTATAAGTTTATCTTAATATATTTTAATGAAACTGTCAAGTCTTCGGGGACTACCCGATGTATGCTCGGCTCTATAAACTCCTGCAGTCCTACTATACTTGATAGGTTTCTTAACTTCATAAGAGTACACCACACCATTAATAGTTATCTCGTGTGTTGTTACTGTATAAGTTTTATCCCAACCCCAATTCGGTCTACCTCTACGGGTAATCCCCGTGTCTGCTTTATCTTCTATTATCTTGCCTTGTTGAGGATAACTTTTTAATCTGTTTATAATGTCTTTATCCTTCATTGTTTTCTCCTTTGTATCGGGTAGTCCCCGATGGTTTGTTGTTGGTGGCAGACCTTCTGCCGATTATGTCTTAAGCATACCACATTAAAACTGTTGTGTCAACTGCTCATCATTGTCAAATAAAAAGTTCATCAAAATATATAACGGGGAGTCATCATAGTAGCAGAGGAATGGTTAGTCTGGGCTGTCTTAAGTGTCTGTTTTCTGGGCATATGGTTACATATTAGGCAGAAGATGGGTGAATTATAGTGAGATATTCATCGGGTACTCCCCGATATATAGGGTTATACTCACCGAATTCGTCGAACTAAATTAATAATGGGTCGAATTCGTCGAATGTTTTTTATATATACCGAGCTCATCGAAAGAGAAGCCGAACTCATCGAATGTTTTTTAGTTTTTGTTTTAAAAATAAAAAAAAATAGGGGGCTTTTACACCCCCATAATTTAATATCTGTATTTTAAATAAAACATTAGTCTATCTTTACATAGTAACAGCCCGAAAGCTATTAAAACAATACCAACTAATGATAAAAAACAAAATACAACAGCACTCCAGAATACATTCAACCCTAATTTATTAGTTAAATGAAACCAATCAGGCTGTACAGACCATATAAACAAGCTTCCTAATATAAAACAACTAGCAACTATACCAATTAATATAATCCATTCTAAAATAATATGATACCATTTCATATTTTTATCTCCTAATAATAGTATCGGGGACTCCCCGATAGTCTGGGGAGTCTTTCGATTGTGATTAACTAGCTTTCTTTACTTGCTCGGTGTTATCCTCGATAAACTCCTTGCAAATATCCAAAGCGACTCCAATCGGCAAGTTAATTAATCCATTTTTAACTTGTGAAGCAGTCAAGACTTTTTCAGGGTCAATCTTATCAGACTTTGGTCTATTGCCTGATGGATTGTCAGTCCCGTTAATCTTCCTCTTATACTCTTGATGGAGTTTAACAGCACCCTTCAACCCTTTAATTCCCTGCTTGTCTAAAAAGTTACGAATCTGCTCTTTAGAAGCACTTTTCTTAACTTTATCTTTAACAAATTCAGAAAATATAAAGGCTGAAAGTTTTTCCCATAAATCGCACTTGCCTTTTTCATTGAAAGTAAAAAGACTCGGAAGTTTTTTAGCTTTCTGCTTCAATGCCTTTTTAACTTGCAATATTGCTTTTTCATCCAATCCTTGAATCTCTTTATTGGTATAAAAAATTGAAGTGCTAATGGTGTCCAGATTCTTATCGGCTAAATTCTGGACGGCATTATTAAGAGAACTAATTGAGTCTTTAACCTCATCACATAAAATGCGATTGACTCTACTAGTTAATTCAATATCTTTATAGTCTTTATTGCTAGACTCTTTTTTGTTATTACTCATTGTAATAATCTCCTATTAAGTTAAAAAAATTCGTGCTAGGCTTGAATCCTAGTCCTTGCTAACGGTAAGCATTTTAGATAATAAGCGATTGCGTTTTTAAATTATCTTTGCAGTATTTACTGACTCTTACTCTAGTTCGCTACTAAAAACAGATTCGCATATGTAAAAAAAAATGTAAAGTAAATTAAAAATAATCCTCTAGAGTATGCAGAAAACAAAGGTTTTAAAATTTAATTTAATTAATGTAAAAAATTAAAAATAACGAATCAGTTAAAATGATTCGTCGGGTACTACCCTATGCTTTAAATTTAAGATATCTTTTTTTTCTGGTATTTATTCAATACTCTTATTAAATAATACCCACAGCACAAAAAACTGCGTATACTTGTGTGTGTATATATAGGGGGGTGTCACATATTTACCAAAAAACTAGGGGCAAAAAATTACTTGCATTTTAACGGGGAGTAATATATAATATATATATATAATATAATACTATATAGTTTAAGAGGTATTTAAAATTAAATATTATAGTTTTATATTATTATTATTATTACAATATAACAATATAACAATGTAAAGGTTTTAAATACTTTGGAAACTATAGAGACTATATCTACATCACCATATATTAATTTAAATCATTATATTAATTTAAAAATAACTCAAGACTCTAAATTAGATTTTATAACATTTGTTAGGAAGATTGCTCCTATACTTGTTTCTGATTGGAAGATGGGTCGTCATATAGAAGTAATATCAGAAAAATTAAAACAATTAGAAAGTGGTGAAATAAAAAGGCTAATGGTGTTTTTACCACCACGTTCCTCTAAATCTGTTATTTGTTCCAAACTGTTTCCTGCATGGTATATTGGTCGTAATCCAGAACATGAGATATTAACTGTTTCCCATAGTGACCAGTTGTCTTCAGACTTTGGTCGGTCTGTCAGAGATGTTGTAGACTCTGAAGAGTTTCAAGATATATTTAAAGGTGTGAAGTTAAGAACAGATGTTAGAGCTGCAGGTAAATGGAAAACAAATCAAGGTGGTAGTTATTATGCAGCAGGTGTTAAATCTCAAATAGCAGGTCGAGGAGCTCATATAGCTATACTAGATGATGTAATGTCTGAAGAAGATTCTTATTCTGAAGCAGGTCGTAGATATGTTAAAGAATGGTATCCTGCAGGTTTACGAACTCGTATTATGCCTAATGGTTCTATACTTATAATAAACACAAGGTATCACTATGATGACTTATGTGGTTGGTTATTAAAACAACAAGATGAATATGCTATTGCACCTTGGGAGGTAATTAAAATTCCTGCTTGGTTAGATGAAGCGAGTGCTGAATTGTTACAGTTGCCTGTAGGTTCTAGCTATTTTCCTGAATGGAAACCAAGTGAAGTATTAGAAGTAGATGAACAAGAAATACGAGCATCTAATGGAGCACGTTACTGGAACGCATTATATATGCAAGACCCTACCCCTGATGAGGGAGGTTTAATAAAAAAAGATTGGATACAATGGTGGGAATATGACGAACCTCCAACATGTGAATTTATTATACAAACATATGATACTGCTTTTTCTACAAAAACAACAGCAGACTTTAGTGTGATACAAACATGGGGTATATTTTCACAGTATGAAGAAGATGCATCTGGATATGAAACCTTTCAATCTCATTTAATACTTCTTGGAAATATTAAAGGTAGATTTGAATATCCAGAATTAAGACGTATAACACAACAACTATATCATGAATATAGACCTGATGTATGTATGGTAGAAAAGAAGGCATCAGGACAATCATTAATTCAAGATATGCGTAGAGCAGGTTTACCTGTTTTAGAATATTTACCTGATAGAGATAAAGTAGCCAGAGTACATGCTGCATCTCCTATGATAGAATCAGGTAGAGTATGGATACCAAAAAATAAAAAATGGTCAGATGATTTATTACAAGAAATGTTACGTTTTCCAAATGCAGCTCATGATGACCAAGTAGATGCTATGACTATGGCAATACACTATATGAAAGAGTCTTGGCATTTATCACATCCTGAAGACCCAGAATGGGATGACCCACCTATGAAGAAAAAGGTTGCGTACTGGCGAACTTAATGTTATAATTTGATTTTAGGGGAAAAATATGGCAATAGAAAAAAATCCGTTTGATAAGATACCTGAAGAAATTCAGAATGTAATTCCAATTCCAAAAAAAGTATCAGATACAAATGCAACATTTGAGGTAGAACCTGATGGTGGTGTAACTGTAGACTTTACAGAACAATCTATAGAAATGCAACCAGAACCTGATGTAGAAGAATGGTATGGTAATTTAGCTAATGATTTAGATGAAGATTCTTTAACAGAAATAGCAGAAGATGTAATTAATAATTATACAGCAGATAAAGATTCCAGAGCTGAATGGGAATCAATGTTTGAAAGAGGATTTGATTTACTAGGATTAAAGATAGAAGATACATCAGAACCTTTTGAAGGTGCTTGTACTGCAGTCCATCCTATGTTAATTGAATCAGCAGTTAAGTTTCAATCAAAAGCAATACAGGAAATGTTTCCTGCAAGTGGACCTGTTAAAACTCAAATACTAGGTAAACAAACACCAGAAAGACAACAGCAATCAAATAGAGTTAAGAACTTTATGAATTATCAGGTAACTGAACAGATGCCTGAATACTTTGATGAAACAGAAAGAATGTTGTTTCACTTACCTTTAATAGGTTCAGCATTTAAAAAAGTTTATTATGATGCTAATTTAAAAAGACCAGTATCAGAATTTATTCCAATCGACCAGTTTTATGTTTCTTATTATTCTTCTAATTTAAATAAAGCAGATAGATACACACATGTTATTTATAGAAGTCCTGTAGATTTAGCTAAAGATATTCGTTCAGGTATTTATGATGATGTTGAATTACCTGAAGCTACAAATCCTAATCCCACATCTTTTTCAGAAAAGATGGATACAATATTAGGATTATCTCCTACAGAAAATAGTGACCCACAATATACATTATTAGAACAGCATTGTTATTTAGAAATTGAAAAAGATTATGCTTGTCCTTATATTGTTACTGTAGAAGAACAATCAAGAACAGTTTTAAGTATAAGAAGAAATTTTAAAAAAGACGATACGAAACAAGAAAAAGTTTCCCATTTTGTTCATTACAGGTTTGTTCCTGGTTTTGGATTTTATGGGTTTGGCTTGATGCACTTTTTAGGCAATCTTACTATGACTGCAACAGCAGCTATGAGAAGTCTAATAGACGCAGGTCAATTTGCAAACCTACCAGGAGGTTTCAAAGCAAAAGGTGTGAGACTTGTTGGAGACAATGAACCAATAAGTCCAGGAGAATTTAAAGAAATAGAAGCAACTGGAGTAGATTTAAGCAAGGCAATTATTCCTCTCCCCTATAAAGAGCCTTCCAATACTCTTTTTCAGATGCTTGGATTTGTAACTGCTGCAGGTCAAAAGTTTGCAGATAGCACAGAACAAATTGTTTCTGATGCTGCATCTTATGGTCCTGTAGGAACTACAATGGCTTTATTAGAAGCATCCAGTAAATTCTTTTCATCTATACATAAGAGATTACACAAATCTCAAAAAGAAGAATTTAAAATTCTTTCTCGTATAGATTATGAATACTTACCCTCAGAGTATCCATACGAAGTACCTTATGCTGAACAAAGTGTGTTTAAAAAGGATTTTGATGGAAGGGTTGATGTAATCCCTGTATCAGACCCTAACATTCCTTCTAATGCACATAGAATGATGTTGGCTCAAATGGCTCTCCAAATGGCTCAACAATCCCCTCCTGGTATGTTTAATATAGAAGAATTAAATAGAACAATATTAAATGCTGCTAATATGCCTAATATTGAACAGATACTTCCACCTAAAAAAGAACCACAATCTATGGACCCAGTATCAGATATTATGGCAGCAACCAAAGGTATACCAATAGCTGCATTTCCAGGTCAAAATCATGAT
>VTLG01008826.1_pt1 | contig 29463 bp, 41 predicted proteins | sample 4694571 | NCBI WGS metagenome assembly VTLG01 (sample SAMN12604809, study PRJNA352737) | marine metagenome | biome: ENVO:00000447; feature: ENVO:00000209|ENVO:00000569|ENVO:01000036; material: ENVO:00002151; isolation source: viral sequences binned using virsorter ...
GTCCGGGCATCTTGGTCGTATACGTCAGGCCGCCGGTTATTTCTTTTGCTTCTTTCTTTAACATAATATCATCCTATATTGTCCCTGTTCCATTGTCAACGGTGCTTGGAGCTTGGAGCTTTTTTCTACTTTAGAATCATTCTAAAGTGGTCAAATACTTGACCAATGATCTATGCCATTTCTTTCCAAGTACTTGACCCCAGATCCATTGCGCAACGCGCGTTCACTGTTGCTTAGAACTACAATAGATCTGGGCTCAAGTTTGGTCAAGTAGATGCGATTCGAGCCTATGTCTAGAACAGGTTTTGGCATCCTTACTTGACCCCAGATCCAACATAGCGTTCTAGATCATAATACTCTTGATCCTTACCACCGGTGCACTTCGGTTGTTGGATCTGGGCTCAAGTTTAATCAAACCAAACGTGTTTGATAATCATAAACAATAAAAAGCCAAAGCCTAATATTGGATATAACCATAAACTATCTACAATCATAGTATCTCCCAATTAGTTGCATATCTATATCCTTTTTTATCTAAATCATAGTAATGTAAATAGGGTCTATTGTCTTTAGCTCTATTCCCAAAGCCTCGACAATTATCAGTTAGTATGCCAAATCTTCTAACTTCTTCTCCGTCATTTTTAGTGTATTTAATTTTAAACTTTTTATTACTTTCTATCATATATTCCTTTCTGTTATATGTGGGATTATCCCACACATAACATAAAAAGTCAAGCCTAATTACTTGCTATTTGTTTGATGTTTGAAGTATCAACAACCCAAGTAATTCCAATCTTCTTGGTACATTGTTCAAGGGCTTTGATTAAAGTTTCACTTGATCCGCTTTCCATTACAGTATCAAGGGCTTTAGTTTTTACATCTTCTAGTTGTTTCAGCATTTTGCCCTCAGGTCTACGTCTGATCTCACGATCAACCAGTTCTTTAGCCCACTCTCTTAATTGATCTTCACAATCAGATAGAGTTATTTTCTCTTCCCTATCTGTAAAGTTATAATTAAGTTTTTCTTTCTTATCTTCTGTCTTTGCTTTTTTAATAAAGAAAGTTCTTGCGTCTTCTCTTACTCTCTTCATCTGTTCTTCAGCGTCTCTAAAAGCTGTAAGTATTTTATCTGCGCCCATTTTCTTGGCTAACTTACCTACAATCTTTTTAGTTGCCTCCGTTCTATACTGCTTGACTAACAGTTCCTGTTCCGAGATCAACGGATCAAAATGTCTTTTTACTTTAGACCTAAAATGATCCAGTTGATACTTTGTCATTGTCTTTGCCATATTTATTCCTTTCTATTATTAAAATACTACTTGACTTCTTTAATGTCAAGGGATAATGTGGGATAATTATGACAACAAAGAAAGATAAAACAATCAAAGCATTGCCAGAATATCTACAACCAAGAATACTGTCAGCTGTAGCCCATGTTCATGAGGTTGCACCTAACATAGAGAAAGCAGTTGAAAGAATAAACCAAGTGAGAAAACATTTAAGCCTACAAGAAATGACGTGGGTTGTGAGTTTATTATCTTTCGAACAACTCTTGGATATTGTGAGTGATAGTACAGAGTTTAATAAGTATAAAGACACAATCAAAAAAAGAACAATACAATAATTTAGTGCATCCATAACCAAGGTCGCGGCCCTTCGGGCCGCGGCTCTAGGTCCACGGCACGTGGCTCTTTTATCCCCGCCCCGGGGTGGGAAAGAATAACCATTCAATAGAGGTACCAGACCCAAAGTCAAAAAACTTTGATCACGAAACGTCGACCCCTGATTTTTAAAAGGGGTCCCACTGCTTTCTCCTGTATTGCTTGATTTAGAGGGTTATAGCTGGTAAAAACATGTTGAACATCATATTGTGATGCAAAAAATTTTATAAAAATTTTTATATGAATTTAAATAAGATAGACATAAGTAAGCTTCCCGTTGACGTGAGAAAGACCTTTAAACAACTTCAGGTCCTTCATGCTGAGAAAAAAATACAAAATAAAGCTAAAAGTGATTTTTTATCTTTTGTTAAATGTGTATGGCCTGAATTTATAGAAGGGTCCCATCACAGACACATTGCAGAAAAATTTAATAAGCTGGCTACAGGAGAATTAAAACGCCTAATTATTAATATGCCTCCTCGACACACAAAGTCAGAGTTTGCATCTTATCTTCTTCCATCATGGATGGTAGGAAGAAATCCAAAATTAAAAATTATTCAAGCAACCCACACTGGAGAGCTTGCTATTAAGTTTGGTCGTAAGGCTAAACACTTAATTGATAGTGAAGAATATTCTAAAATTTTTCAAACTAGATTACAGGAAGATAGTAAGGCCGCTGGGAGGTGGGAAACAGCACAAGGCGGCGAGTATTTCGCTGCCGGAGTCGGTGGTGCTATCACCGGACGGGGTGCTGATCTATTAATTATTGATGATCCGCATTCGGAACAAGATGCAATGTCAGAAAGTGCATTAGAAGGTGCTTATGAATGGTATACTTCAGGTCCTAGACAACGTCTTCAACCTGGTGCTTCTATTGTTTTGGTTATGACACGTTGGTCCACGAAGGATTTAACTGCTCAATTAATCAAAGCTCAAAAAGAAGTCAAAGGTGATCAGTGGGACGTGGTCGAATTTCCAGCAATCTTGGACCATGGAAAAAAATCTGAGCCCGTTTGGCCTCAATATTGGAAATTAGACGAATTAGAAAAAGTAAAAGCGACCTTACCGGTTGCTAAATGGAATGCCCAATGGATGCAGGCGCCAACATCTGAAGAAGGAGCCTTAATTAAACGAGAATGGTGGAAAGTTTGGAAACATGATTGGATTCCACAACTTCATTATGTTATTCAAAGCTATGATACTGCTTTTTTGAAGAAAGAAACGGCGGATTTTAGTGCAATTACGACTTGGGGTTTGTTTTATCCTAATCCTGACTCTCCTTTAAATTTAATTTTACTCGATGCGGTTAAAGATCGTTTTGAATTTCCAGAATTGAGACGAAAAGCTTTGGAACAATATAGATATTGGGATCCTGAGATGGTTATTGTAGAAGCCAAGGCCTCAGGACTACCTCTCACGTACGAACTTAGGCAAATGGATATCCCAGTCGTGAATTTTACCCCTAGTAAAGGCAACGATAAACATGTAAGAGTTAATAGTTGCGCACCGGTCTTTGAAAGTGGTATGGTGTGGGCACCCGAGACAAAATTCGCAGAGGAAGTAATTGAAGAATGTGCAGCATTTCCTCATGGCGATAATGACGATTTGGTTGACTCAATGACTCAAGCGGTAATGCGATTTAGACAGGGCGGTTTAATTCAGCACCCCGAAGATTATAAGGATGAGAAACAAGAGCCCAGAAAAATGGTATATTATTAATGGCAGTAACACTATTTCAAAAAGCGTATCAACATTTTTTAAAAAGATTTTTTCTTTCGAGAGGTCGTGAACCTTTAAGCGTTGGAGAATTTAAATCAATTGAAAATGAAGCTGTTAATTGGCTTAATAAAACTAAAGGAGCTCAAGGTTTACCTGGAGACGCTCCTAAAACTCCACCTTTTCAAGGTTTTAAACCAAAAGTCATACAAGGTGGTAAAGGAATTGAAAGTTTGCTTAAATCAGGAGATGTGAAAAAAGGTGTAGCTCCTAAAACAAAACTATCTACATTAGAAGGTAAAAAAACTAAACAAGATGAATTTATTAACAAAGAACAGTGGATTGCTAAAAAGAAAGCTGAAAACAAAGCAGCCATAGAACGATTTAAAGAAAAAACTCAAAAGAAAACTGTAGAAGATTTTAGTAATGATGGTGACTTTGATCCAAGTGGAATGGCTTCAGGCGGCCTTGCATATATGTTAGGTGAGCCAAACACGCGAACGGAGGCGCTTCAAGAATTTGGAGTGGTCACTGATCCGTGGGGCATGTACACTGATCCATCCCTCTATGCTAAAGGTGAAAGACCAAGCGGCGCCCCACAACGATCGCCCTATAGTCAAGGCGGCGTTGGCCAAGGACCGTGGACCATGGGCCAAGCAGCACGGAGCCCGGACCAAGAACAAAATTTAGACACGCCCCAACCTCAAGTCATGGGCACACCGAATCCGATGCATATGCCAAAAGGTATTCCAAGCGTCGCACCTCGAACGATGCAACCGCAGTATCAACAACAAATGATGCAACAGGCGATGATGCAACAGATGAATCCCCAACAAAGAATGCCGATGGGTAAAGGAGGACTGACGCGTAGAGCTTTTATGAAATTGATATCAGGACTCGCTGCTCTTCCTTTTGTCGGAAAATTGGCAACTAAGAAAGCCGCAGCTCCGATGGTTAAAGAAGTAACCGAAACGATCACTAGAAATGCAGAGGGTATTCCAAGTTATGTGTTCGATTTAATCGAAGTCGTGAAAGCTAAAGGCGCCAAAGAGATTATGGAAGGGATTTATAAAAGAAATCCTCCATCCACTAAATATACCTATAAGGATGTTGAAGTGATTGAGGATGGCTTAGGAAATACGAGTGTTAAAAAACCACAAACGAAAACAGGCACATGGACTGATGAAGGAACCGATGACATGATCGTGGATGATTATGTCGATAGAGAAGTTGGATTTGAAATTCGAAAAGGTGATGACATGATTAAAGATGGTAAACCCATTAAAGCTGGAGATGAATATAACGAATCCACAGCCTATCTAAGAGGAGATCCTGATGGGGGTGTGGATGTTGATGAGATTTTAGAAGTCATTGATGACGCAGATCACTTAGATCTTAAAAAGATTGCTGATGAAGCTAAAGATATTCGTCCGAAAAAAGCTTCAGGCGGCCTAGCTTATATGTTAGGAGAATAATGTCTAAAGTTTTAGCAGTTCTCGATGAAATCTTATATAAATACGAAGGTATAAAACCACAAAATATGGCCAAGGGCGGAGTTCCACAACTCGTGCAACCTGGACCACGACAGAAATATGAGGTCGCAGGTTTTGTGAAACCTGCAACAAAAGAGGTTCGAAAATTAGCTATTGAAAAATTTGGTATTCCTTTTGAAGAACTGGATACTCAAAGACGTTCTAGATTACGAACGGGAAGATATTCAGAGCGTCCTTCAGGACAACCCAGAGCTCTTACTTTACCTGAACATGAAAAAATAGCTCAAAAAGTTTATAATAAACCTTTTGATAAATTAACCAGAGATCAAAGACATAGAATTAGAGCGGGAAGAACCACAATAGAAAGTGGTAAAAGACCTCTATATCTCATGTCCAGCGAAGAAAGAGTAAAATTTTCAAGGGAAAGACTTAAAAAATTTGTAGATGCTTTTAAAAAAGAAAATAAAAGATTACCTTTTCAGAAGGAAATACAACGATATGGTAATTTTGATATTGCAACCATTAAAAAAGCTGAAGCAGAAGGCATTATTAAAGTTGGAAAAGCGGAGGGTTTGTGGAAATACGCTAAAACTAAAAAAGTTGATCAGGATGTTTTAAAATTAAGCAAGAATGAAAAAATATTAAACGCAGTTAAAAAAGGTGAGTTTCCTGATTTATCTGATGTTTCCAGAACATTAAAAGTAGATAAAAATATTGCTGCTAATCGAGTTTATCAATTAGCCTCAGCTTTAGCTGGAGACAGAGAAATAGAAGGATTTAATATTAGATCTAAAAAAGGCCCTCTAAAGCTCTTAGACAATCCACAAGGATATGCTTATCAATTACGTAGATTAGCAGAGTTAAAAATTGGAAAAGCGACTGGAGAAAATATAACTGCTGCAAGAAAACGTGCTATTTCTAATTATCCAGATAAAAAGCTGGGTTTAAAATATAGTATAGATGAACCAGCAGGAATTATCTCATCGGCTAAAAGAGGAACTGCTCCTTATGCTATTTTTAGTCAAGTAATAGATCAAGAAGTAAATAAGAAGCTTAAATATTCTTTTGATTCTAGAAAATCAATTGCAGAAAAAAAATTACAGAATGTAATTGCCACAGGTAATAAACAAGAGATAATTAAAGAAGTTAACAAATTTAATCAAATGGTTTCTGATTATGAAAAAAAATTAAATAAAGGTCTGAAACCTAATCAGAAAAAAATAAAACTATTTAAAGTGTCTTTAGCTAGCCCTGAAGAAACAATTGCTAATTTTGATAAATTATCTGATCGAGCTAAAAAAGCTTTTAAAGATAATTATAAAACTAGAGGATATTCTTTTAAAGTTCCTTCAGATATCAAACCTCTTTCCACAGTAGCACAAGATTTAAAGAAACCTAAGATAGCGTCTGATATTTCCAGAAGAGCTGCTTTAGGAGAAACGCGTCTTTATTCTTTCCCCGCTAATCTTGAAAATCCAAAGTTCTTAGCAAAAGAAGCTTTAGAAGGATCTAAAATGGTGGGAAGAGGAATAAGTAAAGCTCTTCCTTACGCTTTCGGTCCAACAGGAATTATAGGTTTAAATGCAGCCTTAGGAGTTGATCCAAAAAGTTCATTAGATAGAGCAGGCATAGCAGCCGAAGCTGCTTTTGCACCTGCACTGGTTAAAGGAACAATAAGTGCGACGGATAAAATAAAAAATCCTTTATTACGAAAAGTAGCAGAAAGAGGTTCATTAGCATTAATGTCTCCTGCGATGGCATTAAGAGCAGCGAGAATTGCCTCTCCTATTGGTTTAGCTTCATTAGCTGCAGAAGGACTTTATCACGCTGGAAAAAAAGAAATGGCAAGAAGAGAAAAAATGAGTCCACAAGAACTTGAAGATTTTCATTTGGAAAGACAATCTAGAGGTTGGAGTAGAATGGGTCAAGCAGATGGTGGAATAGTGAGTTTATCAAAAAAATGAAAAATCCAACATTAGTTAAAAATATGCAACATGTGAAGTGGAAGGAGATTCCTCCTTTAAAGGGACCTTCTTCACAAGGGTTGCGAAAAGATTTAAAACAAGATACAAAGAAAACGGAGAAGTTAAATGGCAGACAATCGAATAGATAAATCTCTCCCGAATGTTACACCTGAGGTTATTCCTCCTAAGACAGAGGATATGGAAGTTGATGTTACGGAAGTAGAAGAAAAGACGGGTCCCGTTGAAGTGACACCAGAAAAAGACGGTGGTGCGACAATTGATTTTGATCCAAGCAAAGTAAATATTCCGCTTGAAGGTGGAGATCATTTCGGAAATTTAGCAGATATTTTACCTACAGAGATTTTAGACCCTATTGGTTTAAAGTTATCTGGAGATTATTTAGATTATAAAATGTCCAGAAAAGATTGGGAACAATCTTATATTACTGGTATAGACCTTTTAGGATTTAAATATGTTCAAAGAACAGAACCATTTCAAGGTGCTAGTGGTGCCACTCATCCGGTACTTGCAGAAGCGGTTACGCAGTTTCAAGCGCAAGCTTATAAAGAGTTATTGCCAGCTGATGGACCGGTAAGAACTCAAATTATTGGAGCAAGCAATCCTCAAAGACAATTACAAGCTGAAAGAGTTAAAGATTTTATGAATTATCAACTCTTGGATCAGATGAAGGAATATGAACCTGAATTTGATTCAATGTTGTTTCATTTACCTTTAGCTGGATCAACTTTTAAAAAAGTTTATTATGATGAACTTCTAGGACGAGCCGTATCCAAGTTTGTTCCAGCTGATGATTTAGTAGTTCCTTATACTGCTAATTCTTTAGATGATGCTGAAGCGATTGTGCACATTGTTAAAATGTCAGAAAATGAATTACGTAAACAACAAGTAATTGGTTTTTATGCAGATATTGAACTCGCTCCTCCATCTTATCCACCAGATGACAGATTAAAAGATGCCGAACGTAAATTAGAAGGCACACAAAAAACAACAAGAGAGCAAAACATATATACTCTGTTAGAGTGTCATGTTAATTTAGATTTAGAAGGATTTGAAGATTTACATCCTGAAACGGGTGAACCGACAGGAGTAAAATTACCGTATATCGTAACCATCGAGCACGGTAGTCAAAAAGTTCTTTCCATAAGAAGGAACTTTGCGCCCAATGATCCATTGAAGAAGAAAATCCAATATTTTGTCCACTTCAAATTTCTGCCAGGACTTGGATTTTACGGATTTGGACTCATTCATATGATTGGCGGTTTGAGCAGAACTGCAACGGCTGCTCTCCGCCAATTATTAGATGCAGGAACATTATCTAATTTACCTGCTGGATTTAAACAAAGAGGTGTACGTGTTAGAGATGATGCACACCCAATTCAACCAGGGGAATGGAGAGATGTGGATTCACCGGGTGGAAATTTAAAAGATTCATTTTTTAATTTACCTTACAAAGAACCATCACAAACACTTTTACAACTAATGGGTATTGTTGTAGCTGCAGGTCAAAGATTTGCTGCTATTGCAGATATGCAAGTTGGAGAAGGAAATCAACAAGCTGCTGTAGGAACAACTATTGCTCTTCTTGAAAGAGGTTCACGTGTAATGTCCGCTATTCATAAAAGACTCTATGTGTCTATGAAACAAGAATTTAAATTACTCGCTAAAGTATTTTCAACTTTTTTACCTCCAGAATATCCATATGATGTGGTTGGAGCTGCTAAAAATGTTAAACAATCAGATTTTGATGACAGAGTAGATGTTTTACCTGTTGCAGATCCAAATATTTTTTCTATGTCCCAAAGAATTACTTTAGCACAAACAGAATTACAACTTGCGATGTCGAATCCTCAAATGCATAACTTATATGCAGCGTATCGTAAAATGTATGAAGCAATCGGGGTCAAAAATATTGACCAGATATTACCTCCACCGCCGCCTCCTCTTCCCAAGGATCCGGCTTTGGAAAATATTGATGCATTGGCACAAAAACCGTTCCAAGCATTTCCTGGTCAAGACCACCGAGCGCATATTACTTCACACTTAAATTTTATGGCAACTAACATGGTAAGAAATAATCCACCTGTTATGGCTGCTTTACAAAAAAATTGCCTTGAACATATTTCACTTATGGCTCAAGAACAGATCCAATTGGAGTTTAGACAAGAAATGCAAATACTTCCTCAGCTTCAACAAGCTGCTACAATGAATCCTCAAGCTCAACAACAGCTTCAAGAACTCTCTCAAAAGATAGAAGCTAGAAAAGCTATTTTAATAGCTGAGATGACCGAGGAATTCATGAAGGAAGAGAAAAGAATTACTTCTCAATTTGATCATGACCCTCTATTGAAGTTAAAATCAAGAGAAGTAGATCTAAAAGCTATGGAAAATGTTCGTAAAGAAGAAGAAACTAAAGCAAGAATCAATCTTGATCAGGCTAAATTAGTACAAAATAGAGAAATTACGGATGATAAGCTTGAACAAAACGAAGATTTAGCTCATTTAAGAGCTGATACGGCGATTGCTAAGTCAATTATGTCCGCTGAAACTAAACTAACGTCTGATCGTATGAAAGCGAAAGACGTAAAGACCTTGAAAGGTCCGAAAAGGTAGTATACAACAATTAAGGAGTAAATTATGACTAAACTAGAAAAAGCAAGTAAAGACACAGTTGGTAGAAAAGGAAGTGTTTCCTTAAACAAAACTGACAGTGTTGCTGTGCCTTCTCAAAACTTACATATAGATCCAAAAGGTCTTTCAAGTTTTAGAGGAAAAGGCGTTTATATTGCCCAAGGCGATAAAAACGAAGTTAAAGGTACAAGCAGAATGCTTAAATCTAAAAGCAAAACTGTAACCTGGTACTAATATGGCTTGGTTCGGTCTAGCTAAAATGGCTCTTCAAGCAGGAGCTAAAATATACGCTAATAAACAGCGTACAAAAATGGCTATGTCTGATGCACAATTGATGCATGCAGAAAAAATGGCCCGAGGTGAGGAATCTTACCAGGGCAAACTTTTAGAAGCCCGGCAAAACGATTACAAGGACGAGATCGTTCTTGCGATACTTACGCTCCCCATAATTGTGCTCGCTTGGTCGGTGTGGACAGAGGATCCGGAGGCGATGAGGAAGATAGAGATCTTTTTTGAGTATTTTTCTAACCTTCCAAAATGGTTCACAAATTTATGGATTCTCGTCGTGGCGAGCGTTTTTGGTATAAAGGGTACTCAGATCTTCCGTAATGGTGGTAAGAAATAGTATTGCTTTTTATAGTTAATTATAATAACAATCAATTTAGGAGAAACATATGAGAAACGACTTCGGAACAAGACCTTATAAATCCAGATTCCCTTATAAAGCTGGGAAGAAAAAAGGTGGCTCTGTTAAAAAACAAGGCTACAAAGATAGAGAAGATGAATCTCTAGGAATGCGTACTGGAAAAGAATCCACTAAGAAACAATCTATGAAAGATCGTAGAGATGAGTCTTATGGAAAATGGGGTAAACGTCCTAATCAAAAAATTAATAGGTAATTTATGGGTGTGGTAGGAGCAGCATTAAGAGGTTTTGGTAGAGCTCTTAAAAAAGCTAAAACAGGAAAAACCATTTCTTCTGTTAAACCTTTAACTAAAATAAAAGGTTCTAAGTCGGTAGACGAACATAAAATTTCAGCTTCTGCAGCTCGTATTAAACAAGGAAGTTTTGAGTTTAAAGAAGGTGTTAAAAAAGCAATGAATAAAATGAAAAAAATTGACTAATGAGCAAAATAGGAATTCAAATTAGAGGAACCAGTCCCATTTTAAGACAAGGTTTAGCCCAAGGTGGAAGAGCACAACCTTCTCAACCAAAACCAAGAAGCCGAAGAAGAGATTCTGAGCACGATAGAAAAAAAGATCTTGCAAAATTAGCTACTACACATGAAGAAGAAAAAAAAGATTACAAACCAAAATCCTATCTTGATAAAGATACTGAAAAACAAGTCGCAACTACTCAAACAGGTCCCGTAAAAAAATATAAATCATTCCCTAAACATATGAATTGGCACACAGGTTTGGTCGAATCCGATGAACATAAAAAATTAGTGAAAGGAATTGCTGATATTCAGGCAGCACATGGAGGAGAAGGTTTTAAAAAAGGTGGAAGAGCTGACAAGAAATGGATTCAAAAAGCAACGGCTTCAATTAAACGAAGAGGCACTAAAGGTAAATGTACACCGATAACTAAAAAAGGTTGCACTGGACGTGCTAAAGCTTTAGCTAAGACTTTTAAAAAAATGGCTAAGAAAAGGAAGGCAGCATAATGGCAAACACTAGAAGAGAAAACAGACTAGAAGAACTGGGTCGAGTAGATGCTGAAAAAGCATATACTAAAAAAGGCAAAAGAAATCTAAGTGAAGAAAAACATAGAATTCGTAAAGAACTTAAAAAAGGTGGCCATGTTAAATCTATGGGTAAAGCCACTAGAGGCGGAGGAGCAGCAGTAAAATAATGGCAAAGAAAAAAACAAAGAAAAAAAATAAAAAGAAGAAAAAAGCTAAAACTAAGAAACGTAAAAAGTAATGGCTAAAACTAAGATTAAAACCGCTAAAAACGGTTGGAATGCTAAGTTGACAAAACCTGCTGGAGTATCTGAAGGATATAGCGGAAGTTATATTTCAGGAAGTTTGGGTGGAGTTAAAGTAGGAAATAATAGTTTGAAGAAATACTACGGCAAAGAGTTTATGCCGCCAAAAATTAAGGGTTAATGGATTTAGAAAATATAATATATAAGCTTCGTCGTGCTTTAGATCGACGCATACAACAGTTAGCAATCTCCGTTTCGTCTGGTGGGGTTGACAACATGAACACATATAAGTATATAACTGGACAGATAAACGCACTGGAATCAGTGAAACAGGAAATCTCTAACCTGCTTGATGAAAAGGAGCCATATGAAAAAAGAAGAAACATCGTTGAAATCCCAAAAGGAAACTCAACAGACAAACCAAAAAGCTGAACCTAAATACGCTTTAGAAGAAAAATACAAAGAACAATCAGAAAAATTACCTAAGCCTACGGGCTGGAGAATTATTGTTTTACCATTCAAAATGAATGATAAAACAAAAGGGGGAGTGCTAATGACTGAAAGTACATTAGAGCGCCAACAAATTGGCTCTCAATGTGGATTAGTTTTAGCAATGGGACCATTATGTTATAACGATAAAGAACGTTATCCAGAAGGCCCATGGTGCAAAGTCAACGATTGGGTTGTCTTTGCTCGATACGCGGGATCGCGTATTCAAATCGAAGGTGGGGAAATTCGTCTTCTTAATGATGACGAAATTTTGGCAACCGTGCAGAATCCAGAGGATATACTGCATGCATTTTAACATAGGAGGAAACTATGCCAACTGAAAATACTGATGACCACAAATTTAAAGAGTCATTAGATAATAAAGCAAAGACTGTTGATATTGATACGTCTGGTCCGGGCGCCGAGGTCAAAATGCCTGAGGAAAAAGACGAGTCCATCGTAGACACGAAGGAAAAAGAATCAACGGTTACGTTAACAGAAGAAACAGAAACACAACCCACGGAACAAGAACCAGAACCAGAAACCGTTAAAGAGATAAAAAAGGAACAGAAACAAGAAGACTCTAAACTTGAAGATTATAGTAAGGGTGTGCAATCTAGAATTGCTAAACTTACTCGTAAAATGCGTGAAGCAGAAAGACAAAGGGATTCTGCAACCGAATACGCACGAGCTTTAGAAAACCAAAGACAACAGGATCAAAGAAAATTTACTAAACTTGATACTGACTATTGGAAACGATTTGAGACAAATGTCAAAACTGGCATGGAAGCGGCGCAACGAGAATTGGCCGGGGCCATTGAAGCTGGTGATTCAAAAGCTCAAGTTGAAGCTAACAAAAGAATTGCAACATTAGCGTTCGAGAATGCGAGAATGGAGCAACAAAAAGAAGGTAGAGAAGAAGACGTCAAGTTATCTGACGGTGGTAAATTACCAACACAAACTCCGACATCATTACCTGCTCAACCAAGTGATCCTAAAGCGGAATCATGGGCAGCTGAAAATTCATGGTTTGGTCAAGACCGAGCTATGACATTCACAGCCTTTGAAATTCACAAGGATTTAGTGGAAAAAGAGGGTTATGATCCTAAGTCGGATGAGTATTATGCAGAGGTCGATAAACGAATAAGAGTTGACTTTCCTAATAAGTTTGGTAAAAGTGAAACTATACAAACGGCCAAACCCGTTCAGTCGGTGGCTTCAGCAAATAGAAGTGTAAAACCTGGCCGCAAAACTGTGAAACTCACGCCTTCACAAGTCGCTATTGCGAAAAAATTAGGTGTGCCACTCGAAGACTACGCAAAACAATTACGACAACTCACGAAGGAGGTATAAGCGTATGAAAAAAGATGAACAAAAAACTTCTCGTGCGAATCTAACACGGTCAAAGACTGAAAGACCAAAAGTGTGGATTCCTCCATCTTCTCTAGATGCACCCCCTGCACCTGATGGATTCAGGTACAGATGGATCAGAGCAGAATCTATGGGCTTCGAAGATTCTAAAAATATTCAAGGCAGATTAAGATCTGGTTATGAATTAGTTAGAGCCGAAGAAATAGAAAATGCAGCTGATTTCCCAGTGTTAGACACTGGAAAATACAAGGGGGTAATTGGGGTTGGTGGCCTTTTGCTTGCAAAGGTACCCGACGAGATCGCAGCAGCCAGAACAGCGTATGTTAAAAAACGTGCGGATGGAATGGATGAAGCAATTGAAAACGATCTAATGAGGGAGCAACATAAGAGTATGCCTATCAACGTTGACAGGCAGTCTCGTGTAACCTTCGGTGGTACAAAGAAAAGCTAATTTTCTCGGGATAACAACCAATTCCCTATCATCGATTTTTTAAGCTAACCGTTTACAGTTTAAAACCTGTAAACAAAGGAGAACAATTATGGCTAATGCTTCGACTACTGGTTTTGGCTTTGTTCCTGTGATGGCGCTTGGTAATACACCAGCAACATCTGGGCAATCAAAGTACAAAATCAAAAGCGGCTTAGGTATTGCGATTGTACAAAACGACCCGGTATCACTTCAGGATTCTGGAGGGGACCAAGGTTATGTACAAGACGCATCTCCTGCTACAACTGACGACGGCGGAACTGGAGGAGCATCTTACAATGTTGACTCACCAGTATCGGCGGCTCCCCTTATTGGAGTTTTTAATGGCGCATTTTATGTTGCGTCCACTACAAACAAACCAACTTGGGCAAACAATGTAGCAGCGAGTACATCTTTTGCTGCTAATCCTAACACGGATGCAAACAGTACCGACGGATTTGCTTTTGTAAACGACAACCCTTTCCAAGAATATATTTGTAAAGCGGATGCCGCAGTAACAATCGCAAGTTCAGGCTTTAGAATGAACTGTAATAACAACACACTTGCCAGCGCAGTAAGCGGGCAATCTGTGGCAACTCTGAACGTAGCTGCCGACAATGACGGCTACATGTTTAGATTGTTAAGATCTGCAGAAGACCCTGAAAACAATGATGTTTCAGCGGCTGGATGTAATTTTGTTGTTGTTGCTAGCGCTCGTGCAAATTTGTTCCTTTCAAGTGCAGTATAATAGGAGTATTTAAACTATGGCAATATCTCGATCACAGCTAGTGAAAGAACTAGAACCAGGTCTAAATGCATTATTTGGACTTGAGTACAAACGTTATGAAAATCAGCATGCTGAAATTTATAACATCGAATCATCTGACAGAGCTTTTGAAGAAGAAGTAATGTTAAGTGGTTTTGGAAATGCACAAGTGAAACCTGAAGGTCAAGGAATTTCTTTCGACCAAGCTCAGGAAACATTCACTGCTCGTTACACTCATGAAACAATGGCTCTAGCTTTCGCTATCACAGAAGAAGCTATCGAAGATAACCTCTACGATAGACTAGCTTCTAGATACACAAAAGCTCTTGCTCGTTCCATGGCGAACGCTAAACAGGTGAAAGCTGTCAACCCTCTAATCAACGGTCTACCAACGACTGATGGTTATGATTCAGGTGACGGTGTTTCATTATTTAGTACATCGCATCCTACTTTGAATGGTGTCACATCGAATACTCTCGACACACAAGCTGACTTAAATGAAACTTCATTAGAACAATCTCTAATAGATATTGGAGAAATGACTGATGAGCGTGGACTTTTAATCGCAGCTAAAGGTGTGAAGATGATTATTCCACCTGAAAACCAATTCAATGCAGAGAGATTAACTAAATCTCAAGGTAGAACTGGTACAGCTGATAATGATATCAATGCAGTTAACTCAATGGGTATGATTCCTCAAGGATATAGAGTGAACAATTACCTAACTGACGCTGACTCTTGGTACATCATCACTGATGTTCCTAACGGCATGAAAATGTTTGTTAGATCACCACTATCCACTGCTATGGAAGGTGATTTCGACACTGGAAATGTTAGATATAAAGCTAGAGAAAGATACTCATTTGGAGTATCCGATCCTAGAGGTATATTTGGCGTAGAAGGTACGTAATCTACAAAATAAGATTTGAGGCGGAACACAATTCCGCCTCATTTCGTCTATAAAGTAAGAAATTAGACTTATGAAAAACTTCCGAGTAAAAATCCGATATAATGGCTATTCTGCTGACTTCAGAGTTAAAGCCGAAGATACAGCTGAATCTATTGAACAATCAATCCTTGACAAACTAGGAAAAAATGAGGTATTGTTCGAGTCTAATGGATTTACCAGTAAGACTGGTAAATGGATTACCTATGAGGAGGTAATAAATGATCCAAGACCTGTACAAACAGAAGAAGTCCTTGGAGTTAAGTTGGGAGCAAGAGTATAACGAATCGGGAAAATATACTCTTAATATGGTCGACATTGATGAGAAAATTAAAAGTATTATCACTCAGATCAAATTAGAAGAAGCTCGCTTAGAAGAACTTAGAAATAAAGTTGCTTCTACAAGGCCTGAAGTGTCAGTAGCCACTTAGATAAAACGCTACATTCTGGAATTCGTTTCTTACCACAGTATCTCTTGCACTCTGCATAAATCTACGCTATATCTAAATTACTATACAATTATTAAATTAGATCTAGACGCGTATAGTCGACGGCCTAGAGACTAGATCTTATAAACTAGGAGGATATAATATGGCAAAAACTACGTTTTCAGGACCAGTCTATTCGAAGAATGGATTTATTAATACAGGTCCTGGCAATACAATAAGTTTAACTGCGGATACTGACTTAACAGTTGCTACGCATGCAGGTAGACTTTTACTTACAAACGACGCGGATGGTAAATTTACATTACCTACAATTAATGCTAGTGCCAATAGTGGAGTAGCCGGTGATACTGACTACAACAATCCAAATAATATTGGTGCAAGTTTCCATTTCTATGTGGCAACAGCTGCAACAGATATGGACATCTTAACTGACGGAACTGATAAGTTCGTTGGAGCAATTATGTTGGCTGTAGATGATGGTGCGAAAAAAGCTTTCATACCAGCAGCAGCTAACGATGTAATCACTATGACGGGTAGTACCGCAGGTGGTCTTGTAGGAAGTGTTCTTACAATTACAGCAATTGCTGACGATCAGTATTTGGTGCATGATTCTTTAGTACTGGCAACAGGAACTATAGTAACACCATTTGCTAATTCGTAATAAATAAATAATGTGAGCTCCTTCGGGAGCTCACGACTAAGGAGAAAATATGAGTACATATCCAGTTGATATAAAAACAAAAAATATTACGTCGGCTAGTACGACAACTGTATTTGATGGTCCAGCAAGAGTTTTAGGAGTATCTTGGTCCCAGCCTACGAATGTGGCAGCAGGAACAATTACAGTAAATGATGATACAACAGCTGTATGGGTTATTGATGTTCCACCTTCTAATACTACGGATCATAAAGCTCCTGTCCATGGAAGCATAATGTTACCAGGAACAGGAATTAAGGTTGATACAAGTTTAAAAGTGACGAACGCAATAACAACGCATGTAACCGTTTATTACGGTTAGGAGGCTAGATGGCAAATACCACTTCTGGCACAGTTACGTTTGATAAAACGTACGCAATTGATGATATTATAACTGATGCTTATGAACGAATTGGCTTAGTAGGTAGTTCAGGAAATCAAATAAAATCTGCACGTAGATCATTAAATATTTTATTTCAAGAATGGGGTAATAGAGGTATTCACTACTGGGAAGTAGGAGATACTAATGTTGATCTTGTTCAAGGCCAAGCGGAATATATTTTTTATAGAGCAACGGGTGATGGAACTTCTGCAACGACAGTTGGCGGAACCACAGATACTACCACATATGGATTATCTGATATTACTCAGTGTGCTTATAGAACAAATAAAGGTACAACTTCAGAAGCAGATACAGCAATGTCTAAGATTGATAGATCGGATTATGCAGGAACTGCTAACAAGTTAACTCAATCTACACCCTCTCAATTTTGGGTACAAAGATTTATTGATAAAGTTACTTTAACGATTTACCCAACACCAAATTCAACAGCAGCAAGTAATTTCTTGCATATTTATTTTACAAAAAGAATTCAAGATGCAGGCGTCTTTACGAATGCAACTGATGTTCCATATCGATTTGTGCCTTGTATGACAGCTGGGCTAGCATTTTATTTAGCACAAAAATTTGCTCCTCAAAGAACACAAGAATTAAAGCTGTTATACGAAGATGAATTGGCAAGAGCTTTAAAAGAGGATGGATCAGCGTCTAGTACATACATTACACCTAAGACATACTATCCAGCATATACATAATGGGAGTTTTTTCTAAAGGTAAATATTCCTTAATGATTTCTGATCGTTCTGGATTAGCCTTCCCTTATAGGGAAATGGTTAGAGAATGGACAGGCATGTGGGTACACATGTCAGAATACGAACCAAAGCAACCACAATTATTTCCTAAACCTAGAGGAGCTGATCCTCAAGCATTAGAACATCCACGAGCTGCAAGAACAGAATTTGCAACACAAGATTTTTTACCTAATAATCCTTTTTCAACAGCGGGTACTACTACTTTAACTTTTAAATTTCCATTTGGTGGCTTAGAGGTTAATGACTATGTTAGATTTACAGAGGTTAAAGAACCGGTTGGTGGAGTTTCAATTGAAAGATTACAATTACAAACAACTACCACTCCAAGTATTAATGCAACTCAAGATACAATTGAATTAGCAGATGTCACAGGTTTTCCAACTTCAGGATACATTATGATTTCTTCTCCAGATACTGATTCAACTTCTTCGACTTATGGGGTTATCCAAAATGAAGTTATTCAATATACGGGTATATCTACAAAAACTTTAACGGGTTGTACTCGAGGAACGAATGTTCCTTACCGAGGAGTTACACCTCCTAATACGACAGCAGTTAGTCATGGTGCTTTAGCTACATGTTATGGATCTTTTAAAATTGCTTCTAGAATATCAACTACACCTACTTATGCTGGGACAGGTAGTGTTACTGAGTATAATAGCTTTACGTTGACTTTACCATCAGCAGCCAGTACAACAGATAGTGGAGGCGGATTTAATTGTGTGATAAGCCCGCTAAACAATTTTACTAGAATATGATAAGAAAAATAAAAATTTTAATAAGTAAACTTCTAAAGAAAAGACACTGTTGGATTCATGAGTGTTATACTCTCAGTTGCCAAGATTGTAAGGAGATAAGGAGATAGGATAATGTCAGGAATAAGCGCAACAACATTAAAAACAATGATTAAGGATTACACCGAAGTAGGTGATACGGTTCTTACAAGTGATATTTTAGAAAACATTATTTTAAATGCTCAACAAAGAATTATGTACGATGTGCCGATTGACGCAGATCGTAAACAACAAAGTGCATCTTTAATTGTAGGACAACAAACTTATAATTGTCCTGCTGGATGTTTATTTATTAGAGGAATTCAAGTTTATACCGCAACCGATGGAACTATTACTGGGGATAATACATGGCTCTTGAAAAGAGATCAGACATTTTTAAATGAATATAAACCCGATAACACTTCTAAAGGCACTCCTAAATACTATGCCATGTTCGGAGGAGCAACAGGCCTCTCAGATACGACATCTGGCCGTTTTATGGTGGCTCCTACGCCTTCAGCTACTTTTTCATTTCAAATTCACTATAATATAGTACAATCGATATTAGAGGGATCAGGTACTAATTTTATTAGTTTAAACTTCCCGCAAGGGCTATTATATTGTTGTTTAGCTGAAACATATGGCTTTTTAAAAGGGCCAATGGATATGTTGACACTTTATGAAAACAAGTATAAACAGGAGATAGAGAAATTTGCAGCAATGCAAATAGGACGTAGACGAAGAGACGATTACACGGATGGAACAGTTCGTATACCAATCGAATCTCCGCCTCAATAAATTAGGAGTAAATTATGGCAAATACATCAGCAGTGTGTACAAGTTTTAAAGTAGAACTTTTAAAAGGTGAACATAATTTCACCGCTTCTACTGGTGATACATTCAAAATTGCAATGTATACAAGTTCAGCAACTCTCGGAGCATCAACAACAGATTATGCAACGGGTAATGAAATTACAAATACATCAGGAACAGCTTATACAGCTGGAGGAAAAACGCTTACAAGCGTTACTCCAACTTCAAGCGGAACTACAGCGTATTGTGATTTTTCTGATGTATCATGGACGAGTGCTTCATTTACCGCTAATGCATGTTTAATTTACAACACTACAACTGGCACAGGGAGTGGAACAACTGATGCAGTTTGTGCAGTTGCATTTGGTGGAGATAAAACAGTTTCTAGCGGAACTTTCACAATTCAATTTCCAACAGCCGACGCTTCGGATGCTATCCTAAGAATAGCGTAAGGAGGACTTCCTTATGTCTACTACTTCAGGATGGGGTCGTTTAGACTGGAACCAAGGCTACTGGGGTAATGCTACCCGAGTCTGGTCTGGCTGGGGTGCCAAATCATGGAATGATGGTGCTTGGGGCACGATGGCGGATGAAACCGTCGAACTTACTGCTCCAGATTCTATGTCCGCGCTTAGTGGTCCAAATGCATGGGGATATAATGCATGGGGTCATGGAGCATGGGAATCTTATACTATTAATTACGCAATTGGAGAAGTTCCCACCGGAGTTTCAGCAACAGCTTCTGTTGGAAGCCCTAATATTAATTATTCATCTACACAAATCCCAACTGGGGTAAGCGCTACTGCTTCACTAGGATCTTTATCAATTAATAATGGTGCTGATCATGTTCAAGGATTAAGCGGACAGTCTGCAACTGCTTCTGTTGGTTCACTTGGTTTTGCATGGATTGAGTTTCCCACAGGAGTTTCAGCAACTACATCTGTAGGATCTATTACAATTGCTTCTGTTGAATTAATTGATGTTACGGGAGTTTCTGCGACAGCAAGTGTTGGATCAATTTCTCCAACAGAAATGGCTGTTGGATTATCTGGCGTTTCTTCAACTGCAAGTGTGGGATCAATTTCTCCAACTGAGATGGTTATGGGACTTACTGGAGTCTCTGCGACAGCTTCTGTAGCTGATTTAACCACTGCTAGTGGAGGTGGAATAATAGCCTTTTCGGATATTGACACGGGATCTAATTTATCGTATTCAAGTGTTGCAACCGGTTCAAATGTCACGTATAGTGATGTTGATACACCATAAGGAAAAAAATAAATGGCTTCGACATATAATAATTTAGGTATCGAATTACAGGCAACAGGTGAAAATGCCGGTACATGGGGTACAAAAACTAATACCAATTTAGATTTAATTGCTGAAACATGGGGCTATATATCTATTGATGTGGCATCAGCTGATGTTACACTTGCTATGTCAAGTGGATCAAGCTCCAACGCAAGAAATTATATTTTAGAATTTACAGGAACTTTAGCAGGTAATAGAGTTGTTAACGTTCCAGCACAAGCAGGTTCACCAGCAGCTAATATCGAAAAAGGTTATTTAGTTGTTGATAAAACAAATAGAAGTGGATCTAGTTATTCATTAACTTTTAAAGTTACTTCTCAAACAGGAGTAGTTTTAAGAGCTCTTCCTCAAAATAAATCAAGCGCACCAGTAACAACTTTCTGTTATCACAACGGAACAGATATTATTGATGCATCAAAAGATGTTGCTATGAGTTTTACGGATGGTCAATATATTGCTGATAGTAATGCGAATGAATTAATAACTTTTGGTGTCGCGAGTTCCGCGGTCAATGAAGTTAAAATAACGAATGCCGCAACTGGAACAGCAGGTCCAATTATTGCAGCAAATGGAGAAACTAATGTTAATCTTCAATTAAAACCTGCTGGCAGTGGAGTTATTACGGTAGGTACATCTTCCGCCAATGCTACAGTTACTTCTAAAGGGGCTCACGATTTAATTTTATCTACAAACGAAGGTTCAAGTTCAGGAACTATTACAATAACAGATGCAGCTAATGGAGATATTTCAATTGCTCCAAATGGAACAGGGGTAGCTAAAGCTACAGACGCTGGTGATAATAGTAGCGCAATTAAAATTGCTGGTAAAGAAACAATGTGGGTTCCAGCTTCTGCTATGTATGGAGCAACAACTAATGGAGCTGATGCACAACAAGTAGAAACAACAGCAACAAGACCTGATATGAAAGTTTTAGATTTTGATGCAAGTACAGCTGAATATGCACAATTTTCAGTTGGTTTTCCTAAATCTTGGAATGCAGGCACAGTAACATATCAAGTTTATTGGACACCTGGTAGTACGAACACAGGAAACTGTATTTTTGGAGTACAAGGAGTATCTTGTGGGGATAGTGATACTATCGACGTTGCTTTTGGAACTGCTGTTGAAGTTACAGACGCTGGAATAGGAACAGTAGAAGATCAACAAATTACTTCTGAAAGTAGTGCAGTAACAATTTCAAATGCTGGTGACGGCGAACAAACATATTTTCAACTATATAGAGATGCAGCCGATGGTAGTGATACTTTTACAGCTGACGCAAGAGTATTGGGATTAAGATTATTCTTCACTACAGACCTGGCTAACGACGCTTAGGAGTAGACATGGAAGATTTTGAAAACCCTTTTGGAATAACTTCACCAAGACGAAATCGAAAAAATAAAAAACCAAAAACAAAAAGTTTTGGTTATCAAGTTTTAGGATTTGGAGCTGGTGGTGTCCCTGCTGAATTCATAGTGGCTACAGGTGGAAATGCTGTAACTACTTGCGGAAATTATAAAATTCATAAATTTACAAGCCCAGGTACTTTTACTGTTTGCTCAGTAGGTAATGCTGCTGGTTCAGAATCAGTAGATTATTTAGTAGTTGCTGGCGGAGGCGGCGGTGCATTATGGAGTGATGGCGGCGGCGGAGGCGGCGGCGGATATAGAGCAACAGGTTACGGCCCAAGTCCTTTACAAGGAAGTGCTTTACCAGTTGCAGCAACAGGTTATCCAATTACAGTAGGTGGTGGCGGTGCTGGCGGACCGGGACAAAAACAAGCTGGTAACGATGGATCAAATTCAATATTTTCAACTATAACTTCTACCGGTGGTGGAGGTGGAGGCGGACAAAACGTCGTCGGAAAACCTGGCGGTTCTGGTGGTGGAGGACCAGGTTGTTCTGTAAGGTTTCCATCTCAAGTTGGTGGAACAGGTAATACTCCTCCCGTAAGTCCACCTCAAGGAACTAATGGCGGATTAGGTAAAGGAGCATCTGGTGTATTTAATTCTGGAGCTGGTGGCGGAGGCGCTACCGAAGCAGGTGTAGACGGTGAAGGACCCCCCGCAGTATCAGGTAGAGGAGGTGCTGGAGCACCTAATACTATTACAGCAAGTGACGTAGGTTATGCTGGTGGTGCGGCTGGAGGAAGTGCAGCTGGAAGTCCTTGTGGATCAGGTGGTGGATATTACCCAAGTCCAGCAGGTGGGCCTCAACTTTGTGGAACAACAAATACTGGTGGTGGCGGTAGTGATGGTTATCCAAGCGGAGGAACAGGTGGTTCAGGAATAGTGGTTATAAGGTATCTCTATCAATAAAATTATGGCACACTTTGCAAAAATTTCAGATGCTAATTTAGTCTTACAAGTGTTAACACTTGATGATAAAGATACGCTTAATGAAGCTGGTGCTGAAACTGAATCTGTTGGGCAAGCTTATTTAGAACAACATAATAATTGGCCTGCACATCTTTGGATTCAAACTTCATACAACACAAGATCTAACACCCATAGAAAAGGTGGTACTCCCTTTAGAGGCAATTATGCTGCTATAGGTATGACATGGGACTCAAGTAATAATATTTTCTGGGCTCCACAACCTTTTCCTTCTTGGAGTAAAAATACTACAACAGCTCAATGGGAATCACCCGCTGGTCCTGAACCTTCCTTAACTGCGGAACAACAAAATCAAAATGAAGCTAAGACTCATCTTTGGGAATATACGTGGAATGAATCAACTCAAGCTTGGGATTTTGCAGACACATACGCATAATTGATATAGATCAAATTTTTTACTTATATTGACATTATATTCCTAGTCATTTATAAGAAGGGAGAAATGGAAAAGAAAGTATTAACAGAGATAGCATTATTTTATGGAGACGTTTCGATGCCTAAAGGTTTTGAAATTGATCGTTCTATTTTATGTGTAGATACTTTAAAACATTCCTTTAGAAATTTAAGTAATCCTAATTTAGGTTTTCCATTTTCAAGATCATGGGATATGCTTAACACTTATATTAGAGACCACATGAGAGTTAAACATAATTTAACTTTAGTTAATAAAGATACATGGGGAAATCTTTATAAACCTGGTGAAGTTACACCACCTTTATTACAGATAGATAAAGTAGATTTAAAAAATTCACCTGATTACGTTTTATTGTATGGAGTCAGTAGTCAAGAATGTAGTGTTCGAATACACTACGATGACAATAGACGTAAAGGAAAAACTTGGGATATAGAATTAAAAGATAACCAATTTATTATGTTTCCTTCAACTTGTATGTATTATTTAACTAATAAACAACATGATATATTAAATTTTGTTCAAACTATAACCTATGATTTTGTCTAATTACTATTGGTATTTTAAGTCTGCATTAACTCCAAGATTTTGTGATGAAGTTATTAAATATGCTTTATCTCAAAAAGAAGAAATGGCTAGGACATCTGGTTTTGGACATAAAGAATTAAATAAAAAAGAAGTATTAGATTTAAAAAGAAAAAGAAATTCAGATTTAGTTTGGTTAAATGATACTTGGATTTATAAGGAATTACACCCATACGTATTTGCAGCTAATAAAAATGCAGATTGGAATTTTGAATGGCATAGAACAGAATCTTGTCAATTTACAAAATATAAACTTAATCAATATTACGATTGGCATTGTGATAGTTCAGATAAACCTTATGTTAGAAAAAATACTAATGACCCTGATCATGGTAAAATTAGAAAACTATCCATGACCTGTCAATTAACAGATGGTTCAGAATATGAAGGTGGAGAATTAGAGTTTGATTATAGAGATTATGAACCACATACAAGAGAAGAAGATAAACATTTAAAAAAATGTAAAGAGATATTACCTAAAGGTTCAATTATTGTTTTTCCTTCGTTTGTTTGGCATAGAGTTAAACCAGTAACAAAAGGAATAAGATATTCACTTGTTGCATGGCATTTAGGACATCCGTTTAAATGATTCGTAAAAGTAATTATTTTTGGACTTCGGTTTGGTCAGAACATAGACCTGAATATTTAAAGTCTTTGAATAAAGCGAGTAATAAATATATCAAAGAAGCTACAAAAAGTAATAAAGATTACATAAAAAAATATGGTGATTTTGGAACCAGTCATCAGTCTACCACTTTATTAGGGGATAATAACTTTTTAGATTTTAGAAAGTACGTAGGTCAAAAGTCTTGGGAGTATTTAGATCAAATGGGTTATGACATGAATTTATACACAACAATTTTTTCTGAAATGTGGGTACAAGAATTTTCAAAAAAAGGTGGTGGTCATCATTCAGCACATATTCATCACAATCAGCATGTATCAGGATTTTATTTTTTAAAGTGTAGTGATAAGACTTCGTTCCCAATTTTTCACGATCCAAAAACAGGAGCAAGAACAACTAGACTTGCAATGAAACCAAGGGTTAATGATATTTTAGCTGGAACAGATCAAGTTCATATTAAACCTACACCGGGTACTTTACTTATTTTTCCTGGATATTTAGAACATGAATATGCAGTAGATCATGGTAAAGAACCTTTTAGATTTATACATTGGAATATTCAAGCCGTTCCAAAAGTGATGGCTAAAGATGTTTAAACAAGGTAAAAATTTTTTAAGTAAAAAAAGTAAAAAATTTATCAATGAAATTGTGTTAGCTCCAGGAATTTTTCCTTACTATCAAGGCCATGTACACCCTTATCGTAATAAAGGAGATGGGAGAAAGTTGATGAGTCATATTATATTAGCTCGACCCGATGACGACAATTATAATAAACCTCCAGTTTGGAACTCTAAATATTACAAAGAATTTATTGATATAATTAATGAGTTTTGTGAACAACAAAAAATTAGGATAAAAAAGTTTTATAGAATGAATGTCAATTTTTCTTACAACACTGGCGGCGAAACTTCAAATATACATACAGACCATAAATTTCCTCACCATCAAATAATTATTTATTTAGATGATGCTGAGGATAAAAACGCTGAAACTGTTATTTTAAATAAGAGACATAAAATAATAAAAAGAATTAAGCCAATACAATACCAAGGAATTTTTTTTGATAGTAAGCCGCATTATATGAAATTTCCAAAATTTGGACAAAGAGTCGTTTTAATTGCAACGTTTAAAAAAGGAATATGAAAAATTTAATTAAGATAGATGATAATTTTTTAAGTAAAAAAAGTAAAAAATTTATTAATGAAGTTGTACTGGCACCAGGAATTTTTCCTTATTATTCAGCTCGTGCACACCCTTATAAAACAAAAGAAAACACATATAAAAAATTTATGGGTCATATTATATTGTCCCGGCCAGATACTGAACTTTTAGAGCTGGGAGAGATAGATAAAATAGATCCTACTAAAGCAAAGACTCCCGCTTGGAACTCTCCATACCACATACAATTTATTGATATGGTTAATGAGTTTTGTGAAAAACAAAAAATTAAGATAAAAAAGTTTTATAGAATGAGTGTAAATTGTACTTACAACAATGGCCACGAAGCTACGGATATACATACCGATCATGACTTTCCACACCATCAACTAATTATTTATTTAGATGATGCTGCAGATAAAAATTCTGAAACTGTTATTCTGAATAATAAAAATAAAGTAATAAAAAGAATAAAGCCAATTCAATATCGAGGTATATGTTTTAAGAGTCTACCCCATTATCTAATATTCCCAAAATTTGGGCACCGTGTCATCTTAATTGCAACTTTTAAAAAAGGTAAATGAAGTACTCTATCTTTCCAAATAGCTTCTTTTTTAAATATAAAGCTCCTAATGCAGAGGAGATTATTGAAAAAGCTAATTCTTATAGTGAAGAGCTAGTTGATAACTCTGCTTTTCATTGGAAGGCTTATCATGCTTCCGATTGTATCGAACTTGATTGGAAAGATTGGATCGATATCTTTAAACCTACTTTAAATCTTCTCTCCATAGATTTAAAATCAGATTTTAAGTACACAATGTATGATCCTTGGTTAAACCTTTATAAAAGAGGTGCTCATCAAGAAGTACATGACCATTTCCCTTGTCACTTATCGATGGTGTTTTTGGTTAATGATGGACCTGATTTCTCTAAGTTTTACTTCTTAGATAGAAATTCTATTAATGTTTCACATCCATTAGCTAAACTTTCAGGGCTGACTAACGTATTTGAACCTACATTAACCGCAGGAGATGCTATTTTCTTCCCATCTAATCTTATGCATGGTGTTACACCTCATAATTCTGATGTCATTAGAAGATCCATTTCAATAAATTTGGACATAAATTAATGAAAAATTTAATTAAAATATACGATAATTTTTTTCCCAATGATCAGTCGGCCCATATAAATAATTTTGTTTTAAAGTCTTTATATAAACTAGGGTGGGAAGATACTGAGGAACCACAGCATAGAGCATATCCAAATTTACATAGTTCCTACAGTCCCGAAGATGTAGCCAAAATAAAAATATTAGAACCCATTTTAAAAAAAGTAAAATTAACTAAAAAACATTATTCAAAATGTATGGTTAATTTAACAAAGCCATTGGATGTTAATTTTATTCATATGCATCCTGGCTGTATCGTTGCTTTATATTATGCAAACATGCATTGGGATCCAGAGTGGGGTGGTGAGACCTTGTTCTATAAAAAAGATAGAAAAACAATTGGTCTAGCAAGTCCTTACATTCCTAACCGATTAGTAATTTTTGATGGTAAGGTTCCCCACACTATCAAATCTCAAAATTTATTGGGGCCTTCGTATCGATTTACCATCGGTATGTTTTTTAATAAGAATATATAACTATGAAAAAGAGAGAATGCGGAGATTGTAACTTGTGTTGTAAATTACCTGGAATGAAGTTTATGAAACCTCCCAAACCTTCTTACCAATGGTGTAATCATTGTGACATTGGAGTGGGTTGTAAAATCTATAAAACCAGACCTCAAAACTGTAGAGATTTTATTTGTTTGTATTTAGGAGGCTTAACAAATTTAAAACCTAACCGTTGTGGTTTTTTTATTTATCAAGAAAGAAAAGATTCAACGGAGAAAAAAATTTTAACTATTATGTGTGAAGAACATATCTTGGGTAAGGTAGTTGATGCGATTTTAAACGACCCTGATGGAAAGAAGATAGTTGATGAAGGGTGGACTTTTCATATTAGATATAATGATAATGATAACGATGTGGCTATTTTTGATTTTAAAGTATTAGGTAAAGAATTAAAAAAAATAAAATGGGATATAGCAACTAAACAGGCAGTAACAGCATAATGAAAAAAAAGATTATAATTTTAGGAAGAGGAAATGCAGGTTGTTTTACTGCTCTACATTTTAGTTATTATTTACCCGATTATACCGTTGAACTTATTTATGATCCAGATGTTCCACCAGAAAAAGTTGGCCAAGCCAGTTTATTAGAAGCCCCTGAGTTATTGTGGAAAGCTTTAGGCATAAATTGGTATGATAACCCAATCAATGCTACTAACAAATTAGGAATACTTTATGAAAATTGGGGAAAGAAAAACAAATATATTTTTCATGGCTTTAATTTTAAATCTACCGGTATGCACTATGAGCCCAAAAAACTTCAAGATGTTATTTTAAAGTCTGGCTTATTTAAAGTAAAACGCAAACATATTAGTGATCCTCATAAATTAGATGCTGATTTTATTTTTGATTGTAGAGGAAAGAAGATTAATGATTATTCTAAATATCATGTTTTGGACAATCCTTTAAACGCTGTTATTCTAGGTCAAAGTAATGAATCCGATCCAAGACAGTTGTGGACTCGAGCCGTAGCAACCCCTGATGGCTGGACCTTTGTTATTCCCAATACTCAAAATACCACGTCCTATGGATATTTGTATAATGATACTATTACTTCTTTAAAAGAAGCTACTGCTAATTTTAAGAAAATATTTAAACTAGCCAAACATAATTATTATTTAGGGGATAAGGTTAATAATTTTAAATTTAAAAACTATCTTGCAAAAGAACCTATCCAAGACAATGTTATTCTTAGTGGTAATCGTTTATTTTTTTTAGAACCTTTAGAATCAACAGCCGTTCAAGGTTATTTACAATGGGCACGATTTTGTTATGATTATATTGTAGGTGCAGCAACGAAAGAAAATACGGTTTCTCTGTTTAAAGATAATATTAAAAAAATTCAAAACTTTATTTATTGGCATTATATCAATGGCTCTGCTTACAATACCCCGTTTTGGAAAAAGGCCTCTAAATATAAAATTAAAGATAAAGAGTTTCATAGTATTTTAAGTTCTGTAAAGAAGCACTCTACATGGAAAAGTATTGAACAAACGAATAGACTTTATGGTCAATGGCTTCCCGTTAGTTTTAAAATATGGCAAGATGGAATACATGTTCAAAAAAGATAAATATATAATTGTACGTCAGGCTATTTCAAAAGATTTAGCAATCTTTCTCTATAATTATTTTTTAATGCAGAAACAAGTTTATGATACCTGCCTGAAAAGCAGATACTTTTCTCCTTTTGAAAATATTATAGGTTACTATGAACAGTCAAAAGAACAAATACCTTATACTTATGCACAGTACAGCAATGTAGCGATGGAAACTTTAATGCTTAAGGTGCAGCCTATTATGGAAAAAACTACTGGCTTAAAATTATATCCAGCTTATACTTATACTCGAGCTTATAAAAAAGGTGATGTCCTTCACAGACATAAAGATCGATTCAGTTGCGAAATATCTACAACAATAAACTTAGGTGGTGATAAGTGGCCAATTTGTTTAAGCCCGAAGAAGAATGTAGGCA
>VTLG01011256.1_pt1 | contig 29461 bp, 36 predicted proteins | sample 4694571 | NCBI WGS metagenome assembly VTLG01 (sample SAMN12604809, study PRJNA352737) | marine metagenome | biome: ENVO:00000447; feature: ENVO:00000209|ENVO:00000569|ENVO:01000036; material: ENVO:00002151; isolation source: viral sequences binned using virsorter ...
ACCAGAAGAATCAATTCGCATAGCTTCTGTAAAAGAACCATCTCTTGTACAGCTAAATGTTAAAGTACCATCTTCGCTGCCATCACTTATGTCAGTAGCTAAACATCTAATTCCAGCATAAGTAGTATGATTACCACCATCATCTTTACCTTGAAAAGCTAATGCTCCTACTCTATCTCCATCGGCAGGCGAACTAGAGTTATGATATAAAAGTAATTGTGCACCTGTTGTTCCTGCATCAGTATTTTCAAATGTCACAATATCTGTAAGTGAACTTGTGACATGAAGTGCTCCTAAAGTTGCAACTGCTCCTATTCCAACATTACCAGAAGAATCAATTCTCATTCTTTCTGTATTGTTAGTGCTTATAGCTAAATCTGAATTCAACTCTTGATTTATAAAAGCTAAATCTGCACCACCTGTAAACCCATTAGAATGTTTACCTATCATTAGCCCAGTAGTCTCGTTTTCTGTGACATATCTAACTGCACTAACAGAACCATTAGCAGAACTTGTGTTGTTAATTTCTAGAGTTGCACCAAAATCTGTTGAACTTCTTACCAATTCTAATAAATGTGCAGGACTTGTAGTTCCAATTCCAACATTTTCACTACTATCAATAGTAATAGCAGTTGCATTACTGCCATCAACAATGCCAGGGGTACTTGAAAGTTCTACTGGGATTACCGTATTAGCCATTCTCTAGTGCCTCCACTTTAGCTTGTAGGGTTTCTATAAGTTCTTGTTGTTCTTGGATTGCTTTTGTTAATATAGGTACTAATTTTGATTGATCTATACCTTGCATAAGTTCTCCATCTTTTTCACCGATAATAGCTTCAGGTACAATATCAGAAACTTCATGTGCTATAAAACCATCTACAGTTGTTTCTGCATCAGCTATAAAATTAAATCTTGCAGGTTTAAGTTGTTTAACTCTAGATAAAGCATCAAAATTATAATTGACATTCTCTTTCAATCTATAATCAGATGAAGTTGCGAATTGAGTTGTGTTATTTGATGCATTTACATAAATATATCCAGCAAGTGTGCCACCACTATAAAAGGCTTGAGCAAAATAACTATTACTTGAATTTGTGCTGTTTATTCTTAAAACAGTTGCGTTTAGAGAATAGGCACTTTCAAAGTTTGCTGAGCCAGTTAAATGTAAACCATATTGAGGATTTGAAGTATTAATACCAACATGACCAGAAGAATTAATTCGCATTCTTTCTGTACCGTTTTCTTCAAATATGAAACCACCATTACCAGCAGCACTTAATCTCATAAAGTCATCATCACCACGAATATGAACTGTATTATCTGAATCAGAAACACCAGCAACACCACTATCACTTAATTTTATTCTTCTGTCATTACTACCTGTCAAATATAAATTTGAACTTTTAATATCAACATTTCCAGAAGAATCAATTCGCATTCTTTCTGAATTACCAGTAAGCATTGTAATAATGCCATTGTCATTTAAAACAATTTCAGTATCTGAAGTATCATCATCACTATCAGCTAAAACCAAATGACCATTACCTGAACCATCGTTATAAATATTAAATTCTCTAGTATCACCACTTTCTACTAATTTTATGTGTGGTGCTGCATTTGTACCTGTCGCTGCTATCTCTAATTTACCTGTTGGACTAGAAGTTCCAATTCCAACTCCAGTAGAATCTATAATAACTCGTTCAGTACCACCAGTATCAAACCTTATTTTATCTTCGTCAGAACTTTCTTCTACTTGTACTTTAGTATCACCATCAGCATCGGTAAGCAGTGTGGCCGTGTTTATATCAGTTTGCGTTAGAGTCATGGCTTCAACTTTAGAGCCATTTGGCGGTGCTTCTGAGAACGTTAAGGTTGTACCTGAAACACTAAAGGTATCTTTATTTTGATACACACCATCTATATACACCTGCACGTTGTTTTCTGATATTGGATCTATGGATAAGGTGAGCGTAGTATCTGAACCATCCCCAGTCATTGTAGAAATTGTAAGGTTCTGTCCTGCAACCGCACCTTTCACATGATAAACAACTATCTTTCTGCTATTAGCAGGGGCAACATCAAACGTTAATGTAGTACCGTTTAAAATAAAATCATTGGGGTTTTGATATACACCTTCTATAAAAGCAATGATGTTGTCCTCACTGTCAGGGGCTTGGGATAGGGTAAACGCAGTGGTACTACCATCACCTGTGTATGTGTTAACTTCAAAAGTGTTGGTACTTGTCCCCCCACCAATCTCACCCCATTCTGAGGTATAACCTTCAAACTTACCTAAAGTTGTGTTGTATCTAAACTGACCAGCCGCACCTGATGGTCTTTGTCCTGTCGTACCTTTAGGTAATAAGATTGCATCAGTTTTTGAACCTGCATCTATAGCCACTGTGGGTGTTGCTTGTCCAATGCCAATTCTAGAATTCGTAGCATCAACTTTGAAACTATTGGTGTTTACCGTAAGATTGCCACCTACAGCTAATGTACCTAAAGTTCCTACTGTGGTGACATTGGATAAGGTATCTAATGCTGATTCAAAATAAGTTTCAAAATCTGTTAGAGCAACTTGTTTCATGGTCCCGTTGTCATTGACTACCACACGGTCTGCATCAGCTAAAGTGACACTTGATGCTGAAGTTGAGCCATCAACAATATTCAACTCTGCAGTCGTGGAAGTTACTCCATCTAATAAATTGAGTTCCGTTGCTGTAGCTGTTACCCCATCTAATATGTTGAGTTCTGCCGCTGTTGATGTAACTGCTGTACTTCCTATTGTAATTCCTGAAGTGGTAAGTGCCCCTATAACAAGATTACCTGCTGCATATCCTGTAGCACCTGTATTAACAGTAGTAGATGGTACGGTTTGCGTATCTACAAATAACCTAAAAGTATTATCAGTAGAAGCATCATAAAAGATACCTGCATATTTTGTGGTAGTAGATTCTACATATTTGCCATAAAATCCAAAGTCCGTACTGTTTCCAGAATTAGCATTCACTAAACCTGTAAAATTATTATCAGTAACTACAGAACCAGTTTGTGTTGTTGTACCTGCTACAGATAGATTACCTGAAACAGTTAAATTATTTGAAACAGTTACATCATCAGGCAAACCTATAGTAACCGTGTCGGTAGCACTTACCGTAACATCAACTTCATTACTTGTACCTGCAACGGTTAAAGTATCACCCCCTGCAACTGTTTGGGTATTACTTCCATCAGACAAGGTAAAACTTGTGGTAACACTAGCAGTAGAGGCATTTGTAATCCTGCCCTTTGCATCTATGGTTAATACAGGAATAGCTGTTGCAGACCCATAACTTGCCGCAGAAACACCTGAAGCACCTAATGATACTGCCCCACTAGAAACAGAAAAGTCTCCTGTAAACGAAGCTATTCCTTTGTTACTTGCTGTGGCATCTTCACCTGCAAACGTTACTGTTCCTGAAGATTCTGTGACATCAATACCTTCCCCTGCTGTGAAGGTGATTGTGCCACCAAGTGCTGTTGCTGTGGAATTGCTACCATCAGTTACAGTTATTGTGGAATTTGCAAGTTTATTGTTAGCTATAGAACCTGCTAGTTTGTCATTGGCTATAGAACCATCAAGCATAGCATTTGTAATGACCCCTGTACCAATAACCAAGTCAATAGTACCATCACCATCTTCATAACTAGCACTTATGCCTGTTTCAGTATTACTTGAGAACATTGCACCCACTGTATCTTGTACAACTTCTGATAAATCTATATTTGCTGTGCCATCAAAAGAAACTCCGTGGATTGTTCTGGCATTTTGTAAAGCTGTTGCTGTTGCTGAGTTCCCTGTGATATTGCTAGAGGTCAAAGCTAAAGTACCAGCAGTTGCAGGTAAAGTTACCGATACATTACCTGAATATGCTGAATGTGGGGAAGCTTGAAGTCTGGTGTAATGAGCATTACTGCTTTCACAATAAAAATCAATTTTGGATTGTGACCCACTATTTTTTAAGACAATTGAACCCGTAGCTATATCAACATTACTTACACTTAGATCAGTAGTTATATCTACACTGCTTGGCAATCCAACTGTTATTGTTCCAGAACTTTCCCCTACCTCTACTTCATTAGATGTTCCAGAAAAAGTAATTGTGCCACCCAAAGCCGTAGCAGTAGAACTTGAGCCATCCGTTACGGTGATAGATGAGTTGGCTAATTTCCCATTTGCAATAGAACCTGCCAACATACTGTTAGTGATAGCACTTGAACCAATTACTAAATCAATCGTGCCATCAGAATCCTCATAGGTTGCAGTAATTCCTGTTTCGGTATTAGAACTAAACATTCCCCCTACCGTGTCTTGAACTACTTCAGTTAAGTCAATATTTGCAGAACCATCAAAGGACACACCATGAATTGTTCTAGCATTAGCAAGGGTAGTTGCAGTAGTGCTGTTTCCTGCAACATCACCTACAAAAGAAGTGGCCGCAAAGATTTTATTACTTACTAATCTTCCATCACTATTGTTCCAAAGAATAGTAGGTTTACTTGTACTTGCACCAAACTCTATTCCTGCACCATTGGTATTAGCCAAAGATGTTGCATTCTTACCAACTCTTATCGTCAGGTCTTCAACATCAAGTGTGGCAGTATTAAGAGTTACTGTTGAACCGTTTACGGTTAGATCACCTGTAACGGTTAAGTTATTGCCAATGGTTACATCATCAGGTAAACCAATAGTTACACTGGCAGTTTCACTTCCAGAGCCAGATACTTCTACCTCATTTGAAGTGCCTGATATAGTAGCAACGTAATTTCCTGTAGATTGAGTACCTAAGACAACTGCATCATCACCTATCTGATCTGTACCAATCGCATCATCGGCAATTTGATTTGAACCAATTGCATCATTTGCTATATCAAGTGTTACTGCACTACTTTCAGAACCACTGTTAGCTACTGTTATTCTTGAATTACCTGCATCAGATATGGTTGCAACATAGTTACCAGTCGTGTCTGTGCCTAAAGCAACACTATTGGCTGCTACTGTCAAAGCGATTGATGTATTACCTAAATCTGTAATCGTTCCTGAACCCGTTACATCTCCTGTAAAAGTTAAAGTGGGATCATTAACGTTAAAATCTAACGTTCCATCACTATCTTCATAAGTAACACTTATACCACTTTCGGTATTTGAACTTACCATAGCACCTACAATGTCCTGAACTCTTTCTACATTGACAGTCACATCTCCCGAACTTACCGTGAAATCTGTGCTGTCAAAACTGGCAATACCTTTGTTAGAACTGGTTGCGTCTTCAGCACTAACTGTAATGGTAGAATTTTCTGAACCTCCACCTGATACATCTATACCCTCACCTGCAGTCAGATCAGCAACAAAGTTTCCTGTAGTGTCTGTACCAAGGGCTACCGAATTGGCTTGTATCGTAGTAGAAATGGTAATGTCGCCTAAGTTGGTCATGGTAGCACTACCAACCACATCACCACTCAAGGCAACCGTAGGGTCTGCTACATCTAAATCTATAGTGCCATCAGTATCTTGGTACGTTGCTGTTATGCCACTTTCGGTATTGCTTGAGAACATTGCCCCAACTAAATCTTGGACATGCTCAGTATTTAGACCAACTGTTATACCTGCTGTTTCAGAGCCACTATTGGCAACATCAATACCTGTGTTACTTGCTGTAACGGTTGCTACATAATTACCTGTAGTATCAGTACCTAATTCTACTGAATTTGCGTTGATTGTAGCAGTAAGAGATGCACTAGCTAAATTTGTAATGGTTACATTACCAGAGAGATCACCTGCCAAAGAGATAGTAAAATCATCTGCATTGAAATCAAGTGTGCCATCACTGTCTTCATAGGTAACTGAAATACCAGATTCAGTATTACTGGTTACCATGCCACCAACAATATCTTGCACACGTTCAACATTTACTGTGACATCACCTGATGCAACTGTGAAGTCCGTACCAAAAGAAGCAATACCTTTATTAGTTTCAGTTGCGTCTTCTGCGGAAATCGTTACCCCTGCTGTTTCTGAACCAGAGCCACTTACATCTATGCCTTCTCCTGCACTTATAGTAGCTACATAATTACCCGTGGTATCTGTTCCTAAAGTGACACTGTTATTAATTACAGTTGCAGTTAAGGTGGCATCGCCTAAAAGGGAGAGAGTTGCGCTACCACTTAAATCTCCTGCTAGTGTGATAGTCGGGGATTTGTTAATAACAGTGTCGGTAGATATGTCTCCTGCATTGATATCTACATTGTTTAATACAGGAGCAGTAAGAGTTTTATTAGTTAAAGTTTGTGTACCCGTAAGGGTTGTAACAGTATTATCTATGGCTACGGTTAAAGTATTTCCTGAGCCCGTGGTGTTGATACCAGTGCCACCTGCTATATCTAAAGTTTCTGAATCTAAATCAATAGATAAAGCACCGCCACTGTCACCTTGAAAATCTAAATCTTGTGACGTAAGTTCTGCATCTACATAAGCTTTTATTGATTGTTGGGTTGCTAGTGCTGTTGCACTGTTACTACCCATGTTATCTTCATCTAATATTGACGTAACAGTTTGTCCAGATAAAAAGGTGAGGTTTGGTATCTTAAAATTTAAACTAGAAGCATCTGAATCTACAGTAGATAACCACCTAACATTTGCATGGTCATAAATAATTCCCGCACCATTATCACTAGAACCTGCAGTATAACCTTCTCTGATTGAACGACCAAGAACTGCATTCGGCCCGCCTGGTCCCTGTATGCCTACAGTAACAACAGAAATAGTATTATTGTCATTTACTGTTATTGAATTTGTAGTGCTTACATCAGAAACAGATATTGTACTTACAGCCATTACCTACTTACATTTCCACGCACGGAAAATGTACCCTCCAAAATTCTAGATACTGTGCCATCACCTGCAGTCAATTTAAGATCATATACACCATCTCCAACACTTAGATTGCCAGTATCTGTAGCTGATATGGTAAGAATCACTGTCCCTGCCGCACCCCCAAGAGCAATCCTTGAGTTTGCAACGGTTAAAGTTAGAATTTCAGCAGAATCGTCTTTGTTGAAACGCAAATCCATTTCTGCGGCAGAATATCCTGTTAGATTTACTAATGCATCACTGGAATCTTTGAGGGTGAGAGTTCTACCAAAGGTTGCCCCCTGTTCAATAATAAAATGATGAAACCCTGCTGCCATATAATTCCCTTATTGAGCATGGTATCTACCATTTAACCGTTTGGTTTACCCTTTTATTTTTTTGTTGTTTTTGTTGCTTTCTTTGTTGTTTTTTTCTTAGTAGTTTTCTTAGAAGTTTTTGTTGGAGCAACACCTCCCTCATAAGCTTCATTTATATCGGGGGTACTAGGGTCATCTGCAATAAAGTGACCTTTGTCATTTCTTGCTCTGATAGGTTCAGTTGTCTCTATGTCTGAAACATCTTCTATCTTTGTTTCCATAGCCCAACCGTTCTCTACAAAAGCTTTCATTATCCCGTCTTTCCAATCTCCTTCTTCTGCTGTAACTATTTCATCTGCCTCATACAATTTTGTATCCGTACCAAGTTCGTTGGCAGCCGCAGGTTTTGGAACAATTATCTTAAAACTTTTTTTAGTCATCTTTTAATCCTCAAATTGAGGGGGGTAGAAACCTACCCCACCTCAGTTTATTTACACAGTAGAGCTTGTATCAGCATCAACGTTGTGTCTTGGAGTACTTTTAATGACAGTAACCCCGTAAGGCGAACCATTTGAATGTGTACCAGTATGATCTGCTACCACTCTAATGTATCTTGCCCCACCTACGTAACCTATAGAAGTTACTTGTGGAGTTTCTGCATTATCATCCAATGTTAAAAAGATTCCATTAGAATCTACCGTACCATCAGTTACAGCTGTTGCCGAAGTAACAGCGGAGAATGATGAGTTGTCTGAAGATTCCTCTAATTTGAAATCTATTTTTACAGAACCAGAAAGAGTATCTCCTTCTGCTCCTGAATCTACTACAACAGTTGCACCTTCAAACCCTTGCAAGTCCACACCTGTGCCGTTGGCATCAGCTGTTCTCACTGCAGGAGCAAGTGATTGCACTACCGAAATACTATTTGCTAAGTCTTTCATTTATGCCCTCCTTATGCGCTTATGTTTTGTTTAACGATGGCTTCAGCTTGTACGACCTGTCCACCAACTCTACGTCTAGCAATGTATCTAACATTACCTGTAGTTGCTTGTGTCATTTCGTCACGTAAAACCGACATCTGAACTCTGTCAATAATTAAGTAAGCACGTGCAAAGTCACCAAATACAATTGGTTTTGCACTGCTACCTACATCAGGCATATCAGTTGCTTCTACATATGGGTAACCAAGTATTGTATTAGTTACTCCACCTGTGAGCATCATTCCTGCTTGAAATACATATTGACCTGCAGTGTCTTTCAATTTTCTTATTGCTGAAAGTGTTGATCTGTTGAACACAAATGTTCCACTTCTAGCATATTCAGATTTGATTGAATGGACTAATGTTATTAACCCATCTGCAGTAAGAGCAGTACCGTTACCAGAATTTACAGAACTGACACTTGAGTTAGTTAGAATACCTTCAGGTTTTCCAACTGAATCTCCTGAAACAAAAGCAGTACCTTCAGCTTTTGCAAACTGTGTTGCAAATTCTGATTGCATCTCTGCTTCTAAATCAAAGACAGTGTCTTCTAAGTCCTGTTCAGAAATATCTACTAATGCATAGTATTCGTGAGCAGGAATTTCTTCTAGCCCAACTGTGTATCCAGTAGTTTCTGATCTAGTACCAGATTCAGCAACCCATTGTGCAGCAAACTGACCAGTTCTTTTAGGAACTTGGACACTTCTTTGCCCTGTGTTACGAACCCTAGCAATTGACCTGATAGGTGAAATTTCTGTGACCGTTTTTAACAGTTCTCTCACATATTCAGGTGGTGCTAAGTACCCACCAGTTGTATCATTACTGACTGTAAGAGCTTTTCTCTCCATGTCAGTAATCCCATGTTGACCCTTTCTACAGAAAGAATCAAAAGCAGAACGTGTTTCATCTAAGCTTTTACTGTCAATACCTGCATTTGGTCTTTTAGCCATTGTTTCAAGTATTTCCATTTTTTCTTGGATTGCCTCGTTTGCCTCTTTATTTTGGTTTAGAGTTTGGCTTATGTCTTCTAGACGGTCCATATCTTTTTCAATAGCTTCCATCTTTTGTAACAACGTAACTGGCACATCTAAACCCTTTTCAAGTTTCTCAATTTTCTCGTCATTGCTTTTTTTGAATTCTTCAAAAGCTTGACCATACTCATTCAGAACCTCTTTCACTTCATCTACCATAGTTTCCTCCTATATAGATTGTAAGGTTTTTATAAGGTTTTTTATGGTATTTACCAATTCTGCATTATCAGTTTCAGAAACCAACATCTCGTTAGCTTTTTTCTCTTCAAATGCATGGTGTACGGCTTTTGCCGCTACCTTTGAGTCAGAACGTGAAAGATTGAAAGCATCTCGCAATCCATTTTCCCATTCTCTAATTGTAATATCTTCAGACTTCACCATATCAACCTGTGCTTTCGGGTTCATAGGGAAAGTAACCAAAGATACTTCCATTAGTTCTACATCTTCTATGATTCGTTTCTTTGTACGTTTATCATAGTGATATCCTTTTTCATTGGTTCTAAAACCAATTGATAATCCTGAAAGAGCACCCATCTTTAATAATTCGTATGCTTCTTTTCCTGCTTGTGTTTGTAATGCTAATTGTCCTTTGACGTAAAGACCCTTCTCATCTTCTGAGATTTTTTCAAATACACCAATCGGCATATCGGACTTATGCTGATACAGTAACTTTATGCCCTTAGGACCCTTACGTCGGAGAGACTTTGTGAATGCTCCTTTTCTTATGACATCATTGCCTAAATCTGCGTTATCAAATACGGAGCCATAACCTTCAAATATACCTTCTTCTTTCTCATCTTCTTCATGACCCATCTTCAATTCCAAAGGTACTTCTACAGCACCTTCAAAATCCTTGGTTTCTAAACATTCACAATCGGTTTTCTTTTTTGGTTTTTTCTTATCGTCTTCGTCTTCGTGATAACCTGCTACATCTCTACCTTCAGCAGATACATAAGCATCATGTGATGCACATGGCATAAATACAGTCCTACCATCTTCCTCATGGGAATGAAATCCTGAACATCCTATTTCTTTTGATCTTGCTTCAGCTTCCTCTTGGGTCGTGAAAACATCACGCCTGACTCGTGCCTTTTCGTCATCATTCCCTTTGGAATCTTCGTATTCTTTTGAACAGATAGCTATTCTTTGATTTGCGTTATACTCGTCAATCATAGTGCTATCTCCTAAACATCTACTTAAAAACTTGCTTCTACTTTCTCCTTGTTTTGGTTTTGGTATTGGCATTTGCAATTATATAATCAAACCATCTTACGTGACAATATCATTTTCATCAACATACAAGATTACGCAACGACAATTTATGACATTTTTTGCTCCACCTTTGGGATCACCTGCAAATTGCATAGGTGCTCCATTCACGATAAAGTCACCATCCATGTTTACTGTCTGTCCGTTAGCATCTGCATGAAATGACCTAGTACGTGTATCATTCACAGCACACCATCTTTTTTTCATATTTATACCTAGATTTTCAGAAACTTTGGAATGGTATTTGTGGTTTGCAAAGGAGGCAACATTATGTGTTTCTGTTCTAGCTATCAATCTTGCTCTATTACGGAATATGTTAGAAAACTTTTCTTGTAAGCCCCTTGCAATAATTGGTATTGCTAAATCTTCTGATCTTAGCTTCTGTATTTCTTTTTGAATGGCATTGGCTTGTCTTTGAGCAATACCTGTCAATATAAGTGTTTTGGTTCTGAAATATTCATTAACCATAATTTCAATATCCATATTTCTTCCAAAAACCACAGCATCATCTTTTCTAAACCTTTCATAAAACCCTTCATTAGATTGAAACATTGCAAGAAAAACTCTTCTGTAAAATGAAAGTAACACGGGTTCTAACTCTTCAAGCAGTCTATTACTTGCCACTTCTGATTGATAGACACCTGTCTCGGTGTAAAGAAATAATGTTGTATTAAGAAATCTTCTAAACACTGTATTCAATCTTTTAAAAATAAAAGACTCGTATCTTTTACGAAAATTAGTTTGTCGCCTTATCTCTTGTGCAACAGAAACCCTACCTCTACGAAAGGTATAGAGTTCTTTATTTTGAAGAGAGAGGGTGTCCTTTGGGGAATAAATCTTGGTCATGTTTACCACCTTGGAATCTTCCTGTTCTAAGTGCCGCTAAAAAAGAATTGACCCTTGCATATGCCCACTGATCTGGACCTGATACTCTTGGTCTTACACTGCCGGGGTTTGTGTTATAAGCACCAACACCTCTACGGAAAACTGCTTCCAACATTCTTACCGTTGCTCTTTTTTTAGGATTATCACCATATTTTTCATTATGTTTATCTACTTTATTTTTCAAACCTTCTTTTACTTTTGCAGAAACTTGTTTGAAATCTTCTACTATTTCTATGTGTTCATCTGTATCTAACGGTTCTATCTCCTCTAATACTAATTCTTTTGGTTCTTTACGACCTTCTAATTTTTTTGTTAGTTCAAGAATCACATCTTTCATGCCTTGTTGTCCTAACTTGGGATTTATAACTCCCCACTTAATTAAGGCTACGACTCCTGCAACATTAGACATATTTGGTTCTTTGCCACCAACAAATTGGTTGCCATCTACCACACTATGTCTTGCCGCCCATGCTTCACGTTCCTTAATCCATTTAATTACTGCAGGGGATTCTGAACCTTCTCTGGCTCTGCCCCACAACATGAATGCTTCGTTGCCTCTGATATTGCCACCTGCTGTCCATATCTTTTTACCCACCCCTACTTCTTTCAAGTTTTTTGCAAAACGATAATCAAACTGTGGGTATTCAGAATTACGTAAAGAAACTTTTTTATTATCACCTTTGTTCGGAAAGTTTGTAATTTCGTCTTTTGAATCTTCTAAAAAAACTTCTTCATCAAGCCAATCTTCTTGTGAATAATCCTCATATTCTTTTTCGTCTTCTTCTTCTATAGGATTTTCGGGTTCTTCTACAATGGGTGACCCTATAGGCATCAATGCCGCATTAATATATATTTCATCTCCTCCATCTACAGGACTGAGACCTATTATTTCTCTTGCTTCATTTCTAGTCATAATCCCTGTGTTTACAGCAGAGGTTACGTTTTCATAAGTTTGTCGCTTTTTTTCAGCAAGTGCAGGAATGCCATCAAAGTCATAACAGAATTCTAAATCTTCAGAAAACATTGGCACTAACCATTCATTCAAATCTGATTGAATTAATTTAAGGTGCGGTATAATTGTTTCCTCATAAAGAGCAAGTCTTGCTTCTGCAACATTAGAATAAGTTTGATTGTCAGGAACACCAACCAATTGACTTGGTACACCGAAACACAAAGCAATATCAGTAGCACTCATGTGTTTTAAATTTATGAAATCCATATCTTTGGGACTTAAACCCATTTCTTTCCAATCAAAATCACCCTCTAACAACATAGGTCTCCCTGCATTTTCTGATCCTACAAATCTATTATTTAAATCAGTAAGCAATTGTTGTCTTTGTGATTCAGTAAGATTGACAGTAAAACCTTGGTCATCTTTTGGTTTAAAAACAACTGCACCAGAAGGTCTTGCTCCATTGTTCAGTAGATTTATATTGTGTTGAGAACTAAGATTGTGTTGATCCACTTCTTCTGCAGCCGCTTGTAAAGGTGAGCAACCATAATAATCATCTAAAGGATTCCAAAGTCTTATGTGTTTCAAATCTGAATTACCTGTATCTGGGTCTATATCAAAGACATTTTGTATTTTTCCATTAATTGTATATTCATATCTATCAGGGATAGGTTTACCGCCACCCTTGATTTGGATACGGTCAGGTCTCAGTAAGTGCAATTCTCTTGGTGACCCTATATCACTTCCTACTTTTAAAATATAAGCATTACCACTAAGTAACAAAAAGCCAAACAAACTGTTGAAGAATTCTGTATTTGACTGCAAAGGGTTGGGTCTATCTAATAAATCAATCAAGGGGTGATTTTCAACAACATTCTCACCACTTTTCAGCATATAACCTACTGAACCTGCACCCTTGCTTATTTCATTGACACAACGGTACACAATTGCATTTTTGAGATAACCTTCTTTAGCAAGGTCTTGATATTTATAATTTTTTGCATTACCTGAACCCACTCCAAAATAGCCCACCATATTCTGTGTTTGTTTGGTTTCTTTACGTTCAGTTCTTAAAAAAACATTTCTTATATCATCAATCAATGCCATTTAACTTATCCTCCAATCTACAGTGCCTTTAGACTTGTTCAATTCGGTCATACCCCAAACTAATGCATCTAGTCTATCAGGACTTGGTCTTAGTTGTCCTGTATATGTACACATTTGTGATTCTAGTTCTGGAAACACTCCCATATGATGTACTCGTCTTTGTTCGTACAAGGAAGCAATTGGCTCTGCTCTAACAAGTTTCCCTCTGGTAGCTTGTACACTTCTATAAGCTATATTAACATCAAAGTTGCGTAAAAGTCTCTCTACTAAATCGCCACCATTATTTGTTTCTGCAACTATCTTATCTGCATCCCAATCATAAAATAAATTGATAGACTTCCTTGCCCATTCATCAGGTGTCATTTTGCCTGATGCATCTTCTAAAACATAAAACTGATTGTTGTTATCTTTTCCTACAACTACTATTCCAGTTTCATCAGAGTTTGCATTGTTGGTAACAGCAGGGTCAATTGCCACGACTATATTGGTTAATTCTTTTTCGTCATTCTGTGTTAGTCGTGCTTCATCTATCAATTTTAAATTCCATAATGCACCTTCTACATCATCAACAATTTCTGCATGAAGTTCTTGCCTACCAAGTGTTGTGCCTTCATATCTTTCTCGCATCATCTCTAGAGCAGATTCTGCCAAGTTTTTTTCGTTTTCAAATGTTGAACCCTTAGTTATGAAAACATCATCTCTTCCTACTAATTGTTTGATAAGCGGTATTGGTTTTGGTGTTGTAGTAATAACAGCTTGAGGGTTGTCTCCCAAACGCAAACCAAACATCAATTGGTCAAATGCTTCTGGGTACTGCCATGATGCAACTTCATCACACCAAGCCCTATGAAATTGTGGACCACGTAATCTTTCAGGATTTACTGCCGCATATCCAACAATTTTTGAACCGTTGAATAATCTTATTTCAGATAAACTTGATGCATACCCATTAGTTCCATAATTTAATTTGTAACAGTCTTTTGGAATTATATTTAATAAGCCACTGGGTCCACCAAAACAAACTCTACGCAAATCCCCGAAAGTAGGAGCAACGACAGCACAAATGGAGTTTGGATTCCTTAGGGCATAAAGAGCAATATCTTGTGCCCCTGTTCTGGTCTTGCCCCACCCACGACCTGCAAGTATTAACCAGATAAAATGTTCTACTGTTGGTGCTAGTTGTTTAGGTCTAGCTTGTTTTAACCATTCAGTGTACAGCTGAATCGTCTGCTTCTCTGCGTTGGTTTGCAACCTCGTCAAGCAGTTCCATAGCTTCTCTGAATGCGTCGGTGTCTGAGATTTCGGCATTTAGTTTCATATTTTCTGTGCTTTCACCCAGTGCAAGTTTGCCTAGTTTTTGAGCAGTCAGAGCTGAGTTTGATAATTGAGAAATTTGTATTGGTGTAAGGGTGTCTTTGAGATTGCCGTTCTGTCTATTTTGTTGATTCATTTGAAGTGTCATGCCTACTTCATTCAATAATATTTTTGCTAGCCCTAATGCATTACTATCAAACTTTTTAGATTCTTGTATCAATTCTTTGGTACGGATATTGTCAAGCTTTTGTAAATACTCTTCATGGAATCTTTCTTGTTGAGACTTCCAGTTTTCTTTTTTAGACCATCGGTACAAAGTTGCACGGGCTATATTGTTTTCTGTAGCAAGGGAATCAAGGGTTTGATACCTACGTTCTGAAGTACCTTCATCAATACCTTGTACATACTGTATTCGTATTTTTTCTGCTAGTTCTTTGGTAAGTTTCTTTTGTTTAGCCACTTTTTTTAATCACTTAATCTCAGTTAATCTCAACATCATACTTTGTTGTTCTGTAAAAATAAATACAAAATGTACCTATATAGGGGTTGCAATAATAACCCAGTTGTGTATAATCATAGTGTTGATAAAAAAAACGAGGTTGATACATGAAATTTGAATTTGAAAGAACATTTGGGGTGGAGATAGAACTCCTTAGTAGGCTATCCATAGAAACACTTACCAGTGTTTTCAACGATAAACTTAATGAACACGGTATTGAATTCCGACAAGCTTCTTGGAATGACCGTTCAAACCAGTGGAGAATAAAAACAGATTCTAGTTTGAATTCTACTAGAGCATATGACGGTTGTGAAATCGTTACTCCCATATTGAAAGGACAAGAAGGATTTAATCAACTACACAAGCTTCTCTTAACTATTCAAGAGATCAACCGTAATGCGGATAGATTAGGAGAAGCACCAGTATTCTTTATGAATCAAAGTTGTGGTTTACACGTTCACTGGGGTGTTTCTGATTGGAGAATCAAACACTTTAGAAACTTGTTCAAAAGATATTGCAAGTTTGAAAGTTCTATAGATTCTATTATGCCACCTAGCAGAAGACGTAGTAACAATACTTACTGTGAATCTTTGCTAGATAAAATTTTTCCTACTGCAAGATATGAAGATGGTGAAAATGCAGAACAGATTTTTAGAAGCATAGATAGATGCAGAAATGCTAGACAAATTAGCAATATGGTTGGCACAAGATATGTAAAACTCAACATTGAGAGTTTTTGGAATCACGGAACTATTGAATTTAGACACCACAGTGGAACTTTTGACATTACTAAAATTGTTGCTTGGTTATTTCTTACTGGTGCAATGGTAAAAGCGGCAGATGTTCAAAGGTCCATTAGATGTGGTACAGATTGTTTATTCAGTAGTAAAAATAAATTTGGAATGATGTTCAAAGGTTTGACTAAAGTTCACGAAGATTTACAAATCTTTGAGGGATTCTTTAAAGACAGAAGAACACATTTCAAAAGAATGGAGGCAAGAAGATGAAGAGACAGATGAAATATGAATTACAAGGTGGAGTTACATTGGTTGCACAATCAAGATCGCAGATTGCCCATTCAATGTATGAGGTTTCACTAAGTGATGAAGAAGAGTTTGAGACTTGGTTGAAAGAAACTGCAAGACGTATCAAAGTTCAGTACGGATTCAATGTACGTTTTGACAGTGCAACTTCTTTTATTCTTGACTTAGAACATTACAAACTTATCAGAAAACTAGGAGGTAAAAAGAAATGATTAGATTGTACTTTGCCTATGGAGCAAATCTTAACGTGGAGAATATGGAATACAGATGTCCAAAAGCCAAACCGATTTGCACTATGAACTTACCAGAGTGGCGCTTGGTATTCCGTAATGTTGCAGACATTGAACCTGCAAAGGGTCAAAGTGTTTCGGGTTTGCTTTGGACTATTACTGATGATTGTGAAAAAGCTTTGGATATATTTGAGGGTTACCCACATTTGTATCGCAAAGAATATTTTATGATCAAGTTGCAAGGCAAAATGAAAGAGGACTTTGGTGATACTGCAGAGGTTATGTTTTATGCAATGAACCGTAAGGGTTATCAAGAACCTGCATTGCCTTACTTTGATTGCATTAAAGAAGGTTATGAACAGAATGGTATGCACTTGAAACCATTGAAAGAAGCATTAGAACATTCATGGGAGAATGCTACTAAGATGTTTCAGTGGACTTCTAAGCAATGGGGCTAACCATCATATACGTAATGTTTAAGAGAATATTTAACTGTGAGTTCCTTGCCTTTAGATATTCTCTTGTCTGTAATTAAGTATCTTTTAGTTTTTAAAAAATTATATTCAATCCGACAGTTTGGTTTTTCACTATGATTCAACCACCCACCTAATGGTGTTCTTATCCATTCTGGTTCAGTGAAAATAACTAGGTGGGTCATTCCTAAATGAGTTTCCTTAGGTATGGTTTCTTTTGCATGGAGACCAAGACCGTGAATTTTACTTTTTGCTAAATAAATTGAATCTGGTAAAGGTTTATATTTATTATTAAAATCATTCATCAAATTCTCTAGGTTTGTTATCAGGCACCCAACCTTTTGAAAACTCCTCTTGACTACCTTTTTCAGTCATAGGTCGGTAATCATACAAACGGTCTATTTCTTCTTGTTCCATACCTAATAATTTTTGTATCTTTTCATCTTCATAATTGTGTTTTTCTCTAAGCTTTCTAACTATCTCTGTCATTGGAACAATTCCATGGTTACCTCTAGCCCTGTTATGAATGATAGTTGCACAAATTTGTTCTGCTTTATTCATCTTCTCAGCAACAACTACTACGGGAACTTTGCCATCAGTTAGTTCAAGAATTTCTGGGTCAGCTGATACTGTCCATCTATGAAAACCATCTACTATAGTTTTGTTTTTTCTTATGACTATAGGTTGTGTCCATCCTGATAATTTGATTGATGTTTTCAACAATTCTAATTCAACTGGTGCAACGTGATTTGGGTTGTAATCATTTGCTTTTAGTTCACTTCTTTCAACCCATTGCACAGTGTTGACTGGTTGTGCATCCAAACCTTTTTTAACCATATCTCTCCTTGTTATATCTCACTTTTTGATCTGCTGTAACTTTTGGGTCAGCTGAAAACAATGGTGTTTTCCTGCCTTTAAAATCGCCACGCATAGCAACTCTCAATAAAAAGTTATAACCAATCCCCGTTTTATAATGATGGGTAGCCATCAGTGGTTCTTTAGTTTTGCCGTAATGTTGCTTGATAAAATCATTGATTGATTTTTTTATCATAGGTCGGTACTCACTTTTGTGTTTGGATATATGGTAATCAATGAACTCTAGCCAAGTCATATCATCAGGTTTTGTGGGTAGCCCATTAAAGGCATATAACTCTGTATTGGCATATCTAGAAGCAGTTGCCGCACCCGTTACTCTATTCTGCATACGGTCCCAAATGTCTGGAAAAGCAATTGAGTATTGCCACAAACCTCGCATTGGTTCTTCACCATATGGTGGTGCGCACCTTGCCTGTAAATGTGTCAAACCTAATTTTTCTAGCAAGTCATATGTGGTGTTGTAATCCCAATTATATTTATGTGGAGCAGTCCAAACATCAACGGTTTTCATGTCATAAATGGGACAAATTTTAATTACGTTTCCTAGAGCAGTTTTTGATTTCAGATTTATCATATAATCTTCATATCTAACACCGTTACCTGTCTGTAAAATAGTTCTATATCTGGTAAGACTTTCTTCTGATCTAATGCCCATAATAACCCCAACTTCACCCCATTCTTCTGGGGTGAATAAGAGTCCGTTGCATTCTGGAACAGTTGGTCTTTTAGAGGCCTCTTTTGGAAAAAAACTAAAATCATCTTGAGTTTTGACCCAAGGATATGAAGGCATAGGTCTTACCCATTTTTCTTTATCTTCTGGGGCCCATGGATACCAAAATGGTTCTTTCAGACTACAACCGTTTCTATGTTTAACTGGTAAACACAACCAGTGCATCTTAACTTCTTCTAAATCAGAAACACGTTTAACATAATCAATAGTTTCATATGGAATTGCTTCTTCATCAAAAAAGAAAACATCTAATGGTAATTTATTTCTTTCCTTTGCTACTTGTAAAGCAAGATTTAAACAGACAGTTGAATCCTTGCCCCCACTGAACATGACCACGACATTATCAAAAATATCATAAGTTCTATTTATTCTTTGGATAGCTAGATCATAAACATTTTCATCTATGTCTTTTTTTTTGTGAATGACCATTAACTTTTGCCGTGATCTATATATGTCCTATTCAACATTGGGTGGTTGAAGTCTGTTGGCCCATAATCAGAATCAGGATGGTAAGCAATAATATCCATGTAATTACCTTCAGTTGAAAAAGAGTGTATCTCTCCCTCTTCTAAACAAAACATACAACCTTTGCTCAACGGAAGTTTCCAACCTTTAGACTTGACTGATTCCTCTTGAAAAGCTTCTCCTTTGCCATTGATAACAATACCCATTCTAATACTTGGGTGTAAGTGTTGAGTTTGATAAATGCCAATTGGGAAATGTAAATAATTTAAACAAGGGTCACCAAGTCTGGGTGGGGAAACTAAAAGTGTATCAGTGCAACCATCTATGTAACTTAAACGACCATTCTTTTCAGACATTCCTACTTGGTCTATACCATTGAAACCATATCTGATAATTATAAACATCTGTCCTTTACCTTTAAACTTGATTGGACCTTTCAAACAAAAATATTGATTTTCTTGTATTTCATAAACTGTGTCTAATGTTGTTGTTGCGGTGAATTGTCCTTCTGTTAAAAATCCATAAGCAGTCATGTTAGCTTCATCAATTTCTATATCTTTTTGTATAGAAATCATTTTTGTAGGGTACATAGTTTGGGTTTGATCTATTACCTCATTATGCTCTGGTGCTTCTATTAAAATCATATTTGTCTTAATGCAAATAAAAGTGCATTGTTTTTTGTGAGCAATCCTTTTTGCTCTCGCAAATGTTCAAGTTTGTCCATAGCTTCTTTTCTTTCTTCTGTTGTAAGATAGAACATAAGTGGAACAGTGTTAGTTAAATCTCTAGCATTGTAACCGACTTCATCAAGTTCTACATCCAAGCCATCAACCTCTAAAAAATTTTCCACTCCTTCCGTGTCAAAAAAACCTGCAACTTCTACCCCTTTTTGTATGAGTTTATCTAATTCAGTATCTAAAGTTTCTTCTTCCCACGTAGAAAATTCACCAGTTTTATTATCGGCAATTCTATAAGCATTTACTTGTTCTTTACTGCCTTCATAAATTACACATGGCAATTCTTGTAAACCTAATTTCTTTGCTGCTAATAATCTTGTATGACCAACTACCACAACGTTTTTTTTGTCAATAACCACTGGTTGCATTACACCATGATTTTTGAGTGATTTTGAGACTTCTAAAACAGCTTCTTCTGGGATGATTCTTGGGTTGGCATAGTATGGCAAAATTTCTTCTATTTTTTTATACACAATGTCCATTATGTACCAATTATTTCATCATATTTTCAATCTGTCCAATGTGGTACTTCCCAATTTTCTTCTTCTACATATTCAACGAATGTCTTTTTCTTTTTATGATACAAAAATTCAGCAGTGCCTATCTGTCCATACAAATCCTGTTCTCTTATTTTTCTAGTGAACACTGTAGTTATGTCTGTTTCAAAGTCTCTATGTACGGTAAGAATTACATCTGATTGGTTAGACCAATGACTGGCACCACTTATGTCATAACTCGTAGGGGGTGAATATGAACCCTCATTGTTTTTTGGTAATTTGGTAGGGTGTGCAACCACCCACATCACAACGTCATGAAGTCTTGCAAACCTTTTACATTTAGAAATGAAATCTCTAATGTGTTCATCTTCTCTGGCATTGCCTTTTCTAGTAGCTGATACTTCATTGTAAGGGTCAATAATGATTCCATGACACCCGTATTTTCTAACACTTTTTTTGGAAGCATCTAATATGTAATCAATATCTGGGACTGATTCTTTGCTTTCTATAAAATAAAAATGTTCATCTATCCACTGCATAGCATTTCTTAATTCTTCTGGTGTCATTCTGTTACTTTCCCCATCATCAAAAGGTTTTTCTAAAAACATCTGTGATAATCTTCTGATATGCATACTGGTACTGTGTTCTGGAGAAAAGATAGTAAACTTCCAATTATATTTTTTTGCTAATTCAATTAGTATTAAATCCATAAAATAAGATTTTCCGTGGTTTGGTATGCCTGTTACACAGTGAAAAGTTCCTTTCATAATTTTATAAATTCTATCTAAGTTGGGAAACCCTATATTCATAGGTTTTACGTAATTGCCATTGTATAAATCTAGAACACTGCCTTGATAATCATATGCACGGTAAATACCTTCAATTGGGTAAGGAACTTTATCATCAATAATTTTTTTTAATCTGTCTGGACCATGTTTCAACAAAACCTCATTAGCATCCTTGCAGTCTTTTGGTTTTTCAATATACCAACATATATCTTTGCCAAATCTATGTAACAGTTCATCATGTAAATTCTGTCCTGCTGAATCACCGTCAGTAAAAAGAATTATTTGATTTGCTTCTATTGGACATTCTTCTAACACTTTAAACCGTTTATCATCTTCACTAAAATTTGTTTGACTAGGAGCACCATCTGGTAATGTAGTAACGTTTTCAAAACCTACTTCTTTAAGTGCCAAGCAATCTAATTCGCCTTCTACAAAAATAACGCATTCTTGATTTTTAACATTTTCATAATTGTATAAAAGTTTTTTACCACCTTTGGTTTGTGAAAATCTTTTTTCTTTATTTGACCTGTACTTAATATTTTTAATTTCATTGTTTGTATCAAAATATGGAAAGGCAATTTGTCCATTTTGTGTCTGATAAATTTTAAAAAAATCAACGGTTTCTTTTGAAATACCTCTTTTAGCAAAAAATTTATACATTTCACTGGTAAAGTTTTGTTTGTCACCAAAAATAGGTTGTACATCTTTTTTGATACTTTTAATTTCTATTTTTTCAGTGAAAGGAAAACCCCCTTTATAACCACAGTGATGACAATTCCATAAGAACATATCATCTTTAAAAGATATTGATACGGGATTATCTCTTGGATCATGTGGTGGTTGGCATTCTGGACACTTGGTTTTTTGATCTTCAAAACCCCTCTCTAAATTGAAACCTAAGTCTCGTATCATTTCTTCTGCTTTTTTCATCCTGCAATATTATTTTTTGTTTGTTTTTTCTTTGTTAGTGAATCTTCCCATCTTTCTTGATTGAGCCATGTTGAAGGGTGTGGGATATATTTTTCTTCTGTATCTTTCACACTCTCACTAAATATAGGTACAGCTTTTAAAACTTTTAACTTTTTATCCTTATTTAAGTTCAAAAAAATTCTAAGAGATTCTTTCTTTGAAACTTTACGTGGATATCTTTTCCAAAAAAAATCAAACATTTTCCAGTCTGCAGATTCGTAAATCATATTATCTTTATCTTTAAAAATTATTTTATCTTCAAAAATTATTTTTTGAGTATATATATCTTTTGTATCATCTTTAGTATTACTGGTCGTCTGTGTCCTAAGGGGGTGGTCTTGGGTGTCCATACTATCTATATTTAAATAATATCTATTTGATTTACCCTCTACATTCTCTATTTCAATGTAGTTATTTTCTTTAAGCCATAATAAACACCTTCTTACTTGTCTATCGGAAATCCCACATAACTTTCCTAAATGCTTTTCGCTAGGAAAACAAGAATTTTTTTCATCTGCATAATTAGATAATATGAATAGGACTAATTTTGTGGTTGGAGTATTGCAGTTCTTTTGTATTGCCCAAGATAAACCTTTTATACTCATGTTTCACATTATGTACCAAGTATAAAAATATTACAAATTTTCGTATTCGTAGAAATCATTTGGTGTAACTTCACCTCTAGTAAGGTGTTTTATCATCTTCATTTCATCTTTTCTTGGTATGCGGTTGCCACTTGACCACTTTGCTATGGCACTACGGGAAACCTTATATCCTGACATTTCAGCTGTATTTTGAAATCTATTTTGTGATAAACCTTCTTTCTGTAACCAGACGTTAAATTTCATATAAGCATCATATCACGGTTGTGAAATGACACAAAATGTGAAATAATTATGCTTTGTTGAAAATTGAAATATGAAAAATAATCCTTTTGAAAAATATGGTGTAGATTACCTCTCACCATCTAGTATTAACAAATTCAGAAAAGACCCTGCCAAATGGCTAGTCAATATATCTGGATACAAAGATGCTATCTATTCCCCTGCAATTAGTTTTGGCATTGCCGTAGAAACAGGCATTGCTCATGGTTGTATGACTTCTGCACCTATTTATGAATGCACTAATTCAGCATTGAGAGAATACGATAGGATTTATGAAAAGATGATTGCTGATAATTACCAAGACTATGATTATGACAAATGCAGATTAAAACAAATGCAGTTAGGTCCAGTTCTTGAAAAGATAATACCGCTTTACAGAAAACACGGTAAACCAGTTTCAGTTCAAGAGAGGGTTGAACTACACGTAGATTTACCTATTCCTATAATTGGTTACATTGATATGCTTTATGATCATTCAGTAAGAGATTTGAAAACTACAGGTATTATTCCAAAAGTAAGACAAGATTATAATTTTCAACTAGCTTTATATTCTACTGCAAAATCTGTACCACCTTTTATAGATGCAGTATATGTAACTAAAACAAAAACAGAATTACATACTTTCCCAATCGCTAATGTAGATTATTGGTTTGGAGAGTTAGTAAACATCGGACATAAAATGATGCGATTGCTTTCGTTTTCGTCTGATGTGAAAGAAGTTGCACATATGTCATGTCTGTGTCCAGACTTGTCAAATGAAGACTTTTTTCGCCAATGGGGTCCCAATGAAATACTTGGGGCTAAAGAAATATTTGACATTAAGGAGATTGAAAAATGACAAGTGAACTTATAAATGCTTTGCTAAAAGCACAGACGGAAATAACTCCTCCCGTGAATGATGCAAAGAACCCCTTTTTCAAGTCTAAATATGCGACTTTGAAAAATGTTATTGATACTGTTCGTGAACCTTTGAACCAAAACGGTATTTACTTTCAACAAAAAGCCCATTTAATTGATGGTTTGGTCGGTGTGGAAACTGTGTTTTATGGACACGGTGGAGAGTTAGCTACTGGAATAGTTCCAGTTAGTCCTGCAAAGTCTGACCCTCAAGCTTATGGTTCAGCTTTATCATATGCAAAAAGATATTCATTGTGTATGGCTTGTGGCATAGCATCAGTTGATGAAGATGATGATGGTGAAAAAGCTATGGAATCATCTAGAGAAGTATCACCACCTGCAAAAAAAAATGCCAAAACAAAACTCAAACCTGCTTTAAATAGACCTAATGATGGAATGTATTTATTCAAAGATGTACATGAAAACGTTATTGCTTCAAGTGATGACCCTGCAACCTATGTTGAGTTGTGTCATAAATTCTTGGGTGGTAACAGTAACAAAGACAAGGATGAAATTAGAGCAGAATTTTTAAAAGTTTACACGGTGAATAAACAACAGATTGATGATCTGATTCCACGTTCATCTGGTGAAGCTAAAACAAGATTGATTAAAATAACGGAGTTTTTCAATGAAGAAGTTTAAAAAACCTTATACCTTGAATGATTGTGTTTACCTTTGTATGCGTAATGGCAAATGGTGGACCTTTTGGAATTTGCAACAAACCATATCTGCCAAGACAGGCAAGTTTTACGGAGAACCTACTATATCTGCGGCAATCAGAAATTTACGTAAGCAACAATGTATTGAAGACTATGATTTGCATAATACTGAAATAGAAAAACGTAGGATTGCAAATTCACGTGGTTACCAGTACCGAATTGTATTTCCAGAGCACTCTCGTTCACTTTTTGACGTACAAAACCGTGAAATATTGCCTAAAATACAACAAGAATCCAAAGGAGGATTATTTTATGAATAAGAAATATGAAAAAAAAGAAGGTGAAGGAACCTTATGGCAAGAGAATGAAGCAGAAGTTTTATTCAAAGGTTCAGTTTTATTTGATGGTAAAGACAGATACATAACTTTATTGAGAAGCAGAAATGCAGACGGTAAAGCTAAACTTGAAGTTTTACAATCACTAGGTTTAGTTTATCAAAACGATAATGACAAATTATCAGACCGTAGTCCAGATATATCAGGACCCGTCAAAATTGATAAAAAGGATTTTCGCTTTAGTGGTTGGAAAAAAGAAACGGAATCTGGACCACCTTTGCTTTCAGTTGCTATCACAGAAAAAAAGGAGTCACCGTTTTGAAAAATTACATAGAAGTACAAACCAAAGTTATTAGAGAACTAAATGCCAGATACCATATAGATATTTTAGATATGAGTGATCAAGCATTGAAAGTGGTTATGACACAGTTTGATTATGTAAGATTAAATGATGCTATAAGATATGGTATTGATCACAATGAAATAGAAACTTGTCCAGACTGTGGTGAAAAAATCAGCAATTGTACGGGTTATAAATGTTGGATAAAATAGCATCGGGGGGTGGGGTCCGTTTCGTTCCATTCCCCACCATTTATGAAAGGTAGAAAACCAACACGTTTAGAACAAGAACATATGGATAAGGTTCGTAGTATTGGTTGTATCATATGCAAAAAGTACGGCAAGAGCCGATATGCAGAAATACATCATGTGATAGGCAAAACCAAACCTAATGCTCACTATAAGGTTTTACCTTTATGTCCAGATCATCATAGAAACTTTTTGTATAAAGATGGTGGTCCAATCAGTGTGCATCCATATAAAGCTAGGTTTGAAGCAAAGTATGGAAAACAGGAAACTTTATTAGAGGAAGTACAAAAAATAATAGATAATATGAATGATGATAATATATTTTAAATTATGACTGGAATAGAATTAAAAAAATTAAGAGAAAACTCTGGTGTAAGTCAAAAAGAATTAGCAAAACATTTGGGTTATTACGTTGGTGATTTACCAAACAGAAGCATGATATCAAGATTTGAACTTGGCTATGCAAAAATAAATCCACGTATAGAAAAGTTATGCAAAGATTTTTTTAGAGCAAAAGATAAAAATAATGATGCATGGAAGACGATAGTCTAAAAAAAATAATTAATGGGGGTTGTAATAACAACCATAAAATGTTATAATCATAAGAACGTTTGATAATTGATAATTGAAACGAGGTAAATATGAATAAGTTAATTTTAGAAAAATTACTACACACTTATAAACTAATTGACATAAGTGATGCCAGAAAAGTAAAAGAAAATGGTGAAGAATATTATGTCTTAGAAAATTTCTTTGATAACTTTTACAAAGAATGGGAAATAGCTTCACATATAAATTTAGATGGCATAGCAAAATTAAGTGACCGTGCATTACAAGACGGTACTAAAGAAGTTCAAACATTGGACTATATGTTGTTTTACAAGCATTTCAAAAGTCTTGCACACACAATTCAACAATCACAAAAGTTTTTTCTTGATGTGACCCATGCAGAAGGTGGTTTAAGTCCAGAAGAAATGGAAAGAATAAGACCTGATATAAATTATCATATGCCTTTCAATCATTGTTTTTTACAAGTGCAGATGACAGGTCAGCATAGTTATGATGATACTGGTGATCCAGAAAAAAAGACGGACATAATAATCAATCTTTTAGTTAGAGAAGATGAAGAAACAGATATCGTACATCCAGACGGCTCTATAGAACATAGAATGTTTCATGTGACTTGTATTCCATATATTGGGTATTTAAATAAATTTGTTTTTGACCCAAACATTTACAGCTTAAAGTATCACGAAGATGGTTCATTTACCTTTTGGTTACAAGAAGACCCTGACGTAAATCCATGGGCAAAGACTTGTGATTTATCTGCTGATGAAACAGGCATGTACACTAACCATGGTTTGAATACTTGGGTTCAACAAATTTCTAACCAACTTTGTACTTTTTTTGCAATGATGTCCTTTCCACAAATTAACCGCCAGAAGAAAGTTAAAGGGTTGTCACCTAGAAAATTAGAAAGTCAATCAAGCTACAAGTTTTCTGATCTTATCAGCAAACCTACATGGGAACATAAAACCTTAGTGTTGGATATGTATGATGATGTAGCAACTGGTAATGGTAAAACCGTTCATAGAGAAGGTGGGGTTCGTTTTCATGCTAGGAGAAAACACTTGAGGAGATTGCCTTCTGGAAAATATACATTTGTAAAAGCTACCTTTGTTGGTACTAAAGACAAGGGGGTGGTTAGCAAAGATTACGTAGTAAAATAATTATATTAAGGGGTTGCAATAACAACCTTTCTATGGTCTAATATATATATTGATATTTGAAACATGACATACGAGGTAAAAATGACAAATATATTTCACAACTTGGATGTAAGAATCCTTAACTTTATAGAAAATGAGATACCCTTTTTGTTTACATTTGCAACAATGGGTAGTTTTGTTTTTCTATTTCACAAACTTTTACAATTACTTGAGGTGGTAATATGAAAATAACTTATGAAATAACAGAAAACACAAAGAGTTTTGATTTAACTATTCAAAGCATTGAAATACTGAATGACAATGACGCAAGACTTTATGACGCACCTGTTGGAGCAAAGCTACTTGAACTAGAGTACAAACAAACCTTTGAAACTTTAGAAGGTGCTTATGCCAAAGTTAGTGCTTTTGCTTCTAAGTATCACTTAGGGGATAAAGTAATAACAATTCAAAATAACTAACTAGACCGAAAGGTAGGAAAAAAAATGACTATAAAATATATTGACCACAGTTTAATTAATTCAGAAAAGGATTATTGGGAAGCTGAAAATGATCTACAAAAAAAAATGTTAGACCTTATGATTCAGTGTGTAGATAAAGAAACTGAAATAGAATTCATAAAAGACTGTTCAGATAGATTGGAAAAACACAAGACAACTTATCAGATCAGTCATTTAGTGAATGAAGAAATAAGTCAATTACAACATGAAGTGTATTTGATAAAAGATAAATTAATTGATCTGGAAGAGATTTATATTCATAGATTTGATTTTGGGTTTTTACAAAGTCATGCTATGAAAAAACACAGAGAAAAAAGAATAAGTGACAATATAAACAAAGTAGAATATTTAAGAGGTGTAAATAATGAAGATGGTAACCACATTTATCGCCAACTCAAAAAATTTGAATCAAACATTTATTAAATAACGGAGAGAAATATGTCAGGTATAAAATTCACGGGAGTACAACTGAACAAGTATGTTGAATTGACAAAAGAAATCAACCAACTTTCAGAAGAAGAAGCAGAATTGTTTATAATGGACACCTACAACACAACGTTAGATAATGATATAAAAGTTATTTGCAGGGCTTGGTGGAGAACCAGACAAGCAGTTGAAGAAATCAATGAAAATGCAAAACAAGTGATGGAGAGAAGAAATGAAAATTTACATGACTGATAGACACGCATATCAAAGATACTCTGATTTAGTAAAAAATTATGGGTTTGATAGAGCAGATATAATTATTGAAACCGAATGTGCAAACTGGAATCAACTAAAAGAAGAAGTATGGCAAAAGTATGACTTTGAAGTTCTTTCCAAAGAAAATTAAAACCACATACCTCGTGCTAGGTTTATTGATTATTCCAATAAAATTTAGCTAAATATCAACGTGGTTTTAGGAGGGGGGTGTTTAACTCCCCTCTTTTTTTTCTGATTGATAACGAATATTAAGACCCGCTAGAGTGCAAAGCCGATTCTTCTCTGACAAACCTGCCTCAGTTATCAGAAAATTATCATGCACCTTTTCTACTAATCCTTGGTCAATAACTTCTTCTATATCTTCTTCAGTCAATTCTTCTGAAAACATAACTGATAATAAAATTCCTAATCTTTTATTTTGTGTTTTAGATAATGCCATCAAATATGTGACCACTCCTTGCCTTCAAAAAGCAAAGCTTCTGCTTCTCTTCTACGTACCAAACCTTCTAAAACTTCACCATTGCTTTTATTCCAACGTTTGATTTGAAAGGGTGCTTCTTCTTTCTTGCCTTGATTCAATACTTTTAACAAAGTTGAACTACCTAAGTTTGTGGGCCCTAAGTTAAAAGTCCAACAGACCAAGGCATCAAATTCATTTTGACTTAATGGTACAGAAACCATGCCTTCAACATATGCTTCAAATTCTTGGATATCATTGTCCAGATAAATATTAGCAACCTCTTGTGTAATAGTTTGATTTTCAGTAACCCCTTTGATATGACCATATCCAATAGTCCAATACCCCGCAGGACAGAGATAACTCTCTAACCGACAACCCTCAAATTTTTTTATAAGTGATTTTCCTTCTTCTGAAATTTTCATTCTACCCCCCATGTGCCATCTGCTCTTACTTTGGCAAGTTTAGTGCCACCATAATATTCCACTGCATGACCTTCTGAAATCAACAGATCACAAATATTTGCTCCAGTGAAAGTATGTGGTATGCCCAGAACTCTGCCGTATTTATCAGTGCCTTGTGATAATAGTTGTAATTTTTCACCACATAGTTCTTTCAATCTATCCTTTGCTTTTAGCCCTAAAGCTTTTTCTTCTAAGTT
>VTLG01014041.1_pt1 | contig 29457 bp, 23 predicted proteins | sample 4694571 | NCBI WGS metagenome assembly VTLG01 (sample SAMN12604809, study PRJNA352737) | marine metagenome | biome: ENVO:00000447; feature: ENVO:00000209|ENVO:00000569|ENVO:01000036; material: ENVO:00002151; isolation source: viral sequences binned using virsorter ...
CATAGAGGGCGACGTTCACACTGCCAACCAAAAGGCCGCAAACCTTCCCACTAGAGATGACGCAAAAACATTTTTCTATGCCCTAATTTATGGGGCAGGTTCAGAAAAACTAGGTAAAATTACTCAGCAAGATGGTAAGAAACTAAAGAAAAGGTATTACAAAAATATGCCAGCTTTAGCAGAACTTACTAAGAGAGTAACATCTAAGGCTGAGAAGGATGGATTTGTTAAAGCTATTGATGGTAGATCTATTATTATAAGATCACCTCACTCTGCCTTAAACTTCTTACTCCAAAGCTGTGGTGCAATTATAAGTAAGCTTTGGTATAACATTTGCTACGAGGAATTAATTAAGGCAGGATATAAATATGGAAGTGATTGGAGTTTCTTAGCGCACGTACATGATGAGATCCAGTTTGCTGCTCAAGCTCCTATTGCTGAAGATGTGGCGAGAATTGCAACCTCTTCGTCAGAAATTGCAGGCGATAGCCTTAGAGAGCGATGTAAGATCTGTGGCAAACAAAAAGATATATCTGAGTTCCATAAGAATGGAAGTTGGACTAGACCTGAGTGTGCTGCTTGTAATAGGGAGAGACAAAAGAACTATCACGCATTAAGGAAGGAGCATAAAACTCCAGAGCTAGGTACTCCTTGTGAATGTTGTGGTAAGAAAGATGAAAAACTTCAATGGGATCATTGTCATGACACTACCAACCATAGAGGTTGGCTTTGTAGTAACTGCAATACAGGTATAGGAAAACTGGGTGACAATCTTCAAGGTGTCACCAACGCTATGAACTACTTACTACGACCCCGTAAAATAGCGTCAGCTACAAAAGGGGATGATGACTTGGCTGCTGATTGACGCAGATATGCTGCTGTTTAAAGCAGTAACAGCTTGCGAAGTTGAAGTAGAATGGCAACCAGATATAATCACAACACACCTTCCTGTTCGGGAAGTGATGATGCTGTTTGATGACCTGTTAAGCATCAAAAAACAGCAGACCAAAGCTAGACAAACCACTCTTTGCTGGACTAGCCCTGACAACTTTAGGAACAAAATTGATCCTAGTTATAAGGGGAATAGACGAGCTACTAGACACCGGATTAAACCTGTAGGGTTCAAGGAGTCTCGTAGACGCATTGAAGAACGTTATTCTTCTGAGTGTTGGTGGAAACTAGAAGCCGATGATGTACTCGGAATTTTGGCGACCCGTCACGTTGACAAAACTCCCATTATCTGGTCAGGTGATAAGGATCTAAATCAGATTCCTGGCTTTCATTTAAACAGTGAAGGTGACATTGAATTAATTACGGAGGATCAAGCCGATGCCTATTTCTTTCGCCAGTGTCTCATTGGGGACAGTGTCGACAATTATCCTGGGTGCCCTTCTATTGGGCCGAAAACCGCAGCGAAGCTTATACCGTTGGAACGATTCACACCTACCTCCGCATGGAGAACTGTAGTTAAACAGTATGAGAAGAAAGGACTCAGTGAAGACCATGCCTTGAAACAGGCACGGTTAGCCCGTATATTACGGGACACTGAGTACACCTTTGATGATGTTGATCTATGGGAACCCCCGATCCTACCAACCCTCGTTACTACGGCCACGACGAAGCCGTAATCGAGTGTATTGAGTATATTGAAAGCCACGCTTTCGATTTCCTCGAAGGGAACGTAATCAAGTACGTTACCCGTTATCAGAACAAGAATGGTTCTGAAGATTTAATGAAAGCTAGGTGGTATCTTGACCGCCTAATTAAACGTGAAGAGGGTAAGGCAAAGCCTTATGATTCTTCCTTATACCAATCCATTCTTAAAGCCAAACATGAGGACATCGAACTCCCAACTAGTGAAAGCGTGGATGCAGAACGCTGGTCAACTTGTGACACGTGAGCAAAATTCAGAAGCTTACGTTGAGTTACAGGACAACCAGATGTCCTACATTGAAGAAGAGTTTTATGAACTTCTTCACGCTTATAACAACCTTGATCGTAGTGACGTAATTAAGGAAGCCACAGATGTATTGTGGGTTACTTATGGCTTGCTACACACAATGGGAGTAGATGTAGAACAAGCTTTTGTCAGGCTCACTGATTCAAACGTATCCAAATTACCTTTCACCTATAAGGATGGGAAAGTCCAGAAAGGTCCAAACTACAAGAAGCCTCACCTCCACGACCTATGAAACTTAGAGAACCAGAAACAAATCCAGCTCTAGCTATGACTGGGAGGGTTGAGAGTTGGCTTGAAGACCCGACTAGACGCTATCCCGTCAGTTGTACGGTCATGGTTGTTGACGACACGATGGATGAGTCTGAAGACTCTATTGAACAGTCCTTTATCTTTGCTTCTAAAGCACTTCGTTATGGCGCAGGAGTCTCCCTCCACCTCTCAAACCTCAGACCAAAGGGTACAGAGAACGAGCACGGAATGGTTGCTAGCGGTCCTTGTGGATTTATGGAGATCTACTCCAAGTTCAACGAAATCCTCAGACGTGGGGGACAGTATCGCAATGGAGCGATTGTTGCCCATTGTGACTGGGATCATAGCGACATTATTGAGTTCATCAATTATGATCGTGCTCGCATACCGTGGCTTAAGCGCTGCGTTAACGTTGATCCAGAAGTAATCAATAAACCTTCTGTATTAAACGCAATCATGGAGGGAGCCCGTAAGGGTGATATCTGGCTTGTTAAGAAACAGTACGATTCAGAAGGAGAAAGGATCTATCATAATGTGTGCCAAGAAATCTTAATTAAATCAAGAGACACCTGCCTTTTAAGTCACGTGAACTTGGGAATTGTTAATAGTGTTAGTGATATTCCTGGTGCTTTTGTTGAATCTATGGAGTTCCTTTGTGAACTTTACAAAAGAACAGGGGTAAATAGATCTGGCATTTATCGTAAGAAAGATAATCAGGTAGGACTAGGTGTACTTGGTCTATCTAATCTTCTAGCTATTGAGAACGTAACTTATAAAGAATTTGTAGCAGCTATGAGGCGTACAAATTTAGGAGTAAGACCAGCAGAAATCACTATGGCTGACTCTATAGCTCTAGCTATTCATCACGGTATGCAGGGAGCGGCAAGAGTAGCTGAAGAACATAATATGACTAGAGCTCTTACTGTTGCACCTACTGCTACTTGTTCTTATCGCTATGTAGATAGGGAGGGCTATACCACTACGCCTGAGATTGCTCCACCTGTAAGTAGAGAAGTTGACAGAGACAGCTCAACTCTTGGTGTTCATTCTTATAAGTACCACCCAAAATGTGAGATTGCTCAAGATGTTGGTTGGGACACTTTCTTTGAGTTGAATTGTGAATGGCAAGTCATGATGGATAAAACCCAGAAGGCACACGCTATCTCCATGAATTGGTGGAGTGACCTCGTAAAATTTGACAGACAATTTATGTCTAGATGGTTAAATTCTCCGCTAAAGAGCTTATATTATTCTTTACAGGTCATGCCCTCCACCCAAGATAAGTCGAACGTTTACGCGGCGATTAGCGAAACAGACGTTGATGATTATCTAAGTGAAATCCTGACAGAAGATAACAAAATCACTTGCGATTGTGCAGAATGAGAAAGCATCCATACCAACAGCTTCTAGAAAAGAAGCGCGTCTGGACTCCAGTAAAAACTAGTAAAGGTAAGCTTAAAGATGGAGCAGAAGAGACCATCTACCGTGCTCTTTCAGTACGTATTATGGAGCTTCCAGTGGGGGATTTTATCCGAGAAGCAGTATCTGAACTTCCAGAAGCATCTAGAGAACTTCTACAGTCAAACGTAAAGGACGAAGAAAGACATGACCTTGCTCTTCATTATGTCACTGAGGCTCATGGTGTTGATGAAAAAGCTGAGGCCGAAGCAAAGCTCTTACGTGATGCGTGGGTGGAGCACCCCGATCACACTGTCCTTAAAGCATTGGTAGCTGAACGTGCAATATTTTTCGTTATTCTTCCCTTCTTTCGTTATTGTGGGGATTCTGGTCTTAGGACTGTCAGCGCCGACATCAGTCGTGACGAGACCATTCACGTATCCGCTAATAGCCTTGTATGTCGTGAGTTGGGCCTACGCCCTAGTCAATCTTTGGATAAACTTAGGAAGGCCACCATTAACTGGATTTTTCAGCCCTTACGGAACGACGCTACAGATCGTTATCTAAATAAGAAGTTCTGGTTGGATCAGTCTGATAACCTGATGTATGCTGGAAAGACAGAGGGTTTAGTCGATACTAAGCGAGCTAGAGTCCCTGCCTTCTTTGAGACTAGTAATTCTGACCTACCAAGCTATGCCTAATTTTAAAAACTGGAGAAACTGGAGAACTAACTTATTAATAAGGCTTGGTTTTCACGATTTAGCTCAAAACTATGCCTATGACTTTGTAGGTAACGATATTAAAGAGGAGAAGAAGGAGGAAGAAGTAGACCTACTCCCCACAGTTATGGCTTGGGGGTTCTTTAAAAAGATTTTTAGAGCTGCTACTAATGTTCTAACCTTTGGTGCTTCTGAAAGAGCTAGGAAAAAAGCTAAACAAGCTCATGAAGATGCTACAAAGCAAGCTAAAGAAGCAGGTCAAAAATATGAAAGTGAAAGAGCTAGATTAGATAAAGAGATTGCAGGTAGAAAATCTGCTTATGAAGCACAGAGAGGAGTTGAACAGAAAACTTTAGCTGCATCTAGGAAGAAAACAGAAGAAGCAAAAGCAGCACAAGCTCAGACTGAATTAGAAAGTAAAAGAGCTGTTGGTTATTCTAAACAACTAGCAAAGAGAGACCAAAGAGCTGCACAACAAGCAACTTTAGCTGAACAAGAGAAAGCAGCTAGAGCTAAGAGAGAGGGTAAAGCTATTGGTGGTCCTGGTGTAGCTTCTACAAAAGTTACTGGACCTACTGGTACAGGTAGTAGTGGTAAGGCTGGTTCTGTTAGTGGTAGTGCTAGAAAATTAAGGAAAAGATTAAAGGATCAAGAAACTAGTTTAAATATATGATGCCTAATATTGATGAGTCTCTTCTACAATACTTAGAAGAACTCTATCCAGATAAGGCTCCTGATCTTAGTATGGAAGAGAAACAGATTTGGTTCAGTGCTGGTCAGGTGGCGGTAATACGTCATTTGAAAGATCAGTTTAAACTACAAGAAGAAACCAAATACAACTGAGGTTAATTACTAATGGGTTTTTGGTTACCGTTCACTATTGGATTAAGCGCAGCCGCAACTGCTTATTCAGGCTACGCATCAGCTCAAGCTGCTAAGAAAGCAGCAGCCGAATCTCGTAGGCGTACAGCTCAAGCAAGAGAAGCAGCTCAAGCTGAGATTAAACAGATGCAAGCTGATGCATCTCAACGTCAGCAACAATTCAATACACAAATAGCTGCTAGTAGAGAAGCTACAGCCGCCTCAGCCGCTGCTTCTGACAGAGCCGCTGCTCAAGCTGAATCTCAGATGGCACAAACCCGTGCTTCATCTGCTTTGTCTATTCATAACCAACAACTACAAGCTTCTGTAGCTCGAATGCAAAGTGCAGGGGCTCCTATTAAGAAGCGTAAAAGAGCTAGATCTGGTACACCTGAAAGTGAAAGAACTAAGTTGAGTATTGATTCAGGACTTGGTATCGGTGGAGGTGGTGACACTGCTTCAACATCAGGAGGTTTGAATTTTGGCTAAAGAAGGTACCACTGCTGAGGGTAGGTATCTATTCCTTGAGCCAGAGAAAACTGTATATCTAGATCGAGGGGTTGAGTGTGCTAAATACACCTTACCTACCCTTATTACTGAGAACGATAAGAGTACAGGAAAGAATCTCTACACAAAAATTAACACTACTTATCAAGGGCTGGGCGCTAGGGGTGTTAATAATTTAGCGAGTAAACTTTTGATCGCTTTGTTACCTCCTAACCAGGCGTTTTTTAGGCTTTCTGTAGATGATATGAAGCTCCAAAGGGAGCTAGAGGATTATAAAGAACTGCAATCAGAATTTGAACAGCAGCTTTCTCTAATGGAGAGAGCAGTGATGAGAGATATAGAGGAGTCTGGAGATAGGACTGCTCTGTTTGAAGCTCTTAAGCATCTCATCATTAGTGGTAACGCTCTCCTTTATGTAACAGATCAAGGTACTAGAGTATATCCACTTAAATCTTTTGTTCTTAGTAGAGATCCAGAAGGAAACATACTTGAAGTAGTAGTAAGAGAAGAGGTAAGTCCTGAAGTATTACCACCTGGAGTAGTACCTAAGAATAACGACGGTAAAAACACAGATAAAACTGTCTTTCTATATACCCGTGTTACTTGGGACTACGACAAAGACAGATGTAATTGGCATCAAGAGGTATATGGAAAACCTCTAGGTCCAAAGGGTTCAGTACCTATAGATAAAGCTCCTTGGATTCCTCTTAGGATGTTCCGAGTTGCCCATGAAGCCTACGGAAGGAGTTATGTAGAAGAGTTACTTGGTGATCTTAAGTCTCTTGAGTACTTATCTAAAGCAATTGTTGAGGGTAGTGCAGCAGCAGCTAAGATAATTTTCCTTTGTAACCCGAACGGTACTACACGTCCAGATGCTTTAGCACGCGCAGCTAACGGCTCAATTGTTGCGGGCAATCCTAACGATGTAGCACCACTTCAAATGCAGAAACAGGCAGACCTGTCTGTAGCTCTGCAAACCATAGCTCGTATAGAACAAAGACTTAGTTTTTCCTTCTTACTTAACAGTGCTATTCAAGCTGGTGCTTCTGGACGGGACCGCGTCACCGCGGAAGAAATCAGAATGGTTGCCCAGGAATTGGAGGCCGGATTAGGAGGGGTCTATTCCATACTTTCTGTAGAACTACAGCTTCCACTAGTCCATAGAAAGATGGCACTAATGGAGAAGAGAGGTAGCCTTCCCCGACTACCAAAGAATATTGTTACGCCTCGTATTACTACTGGTCTTGATGCTTTAGGAAGAGGTAACGATAAAGCTAAGTTGATTGAGTTTATACAAACTCTTGCTCAGACTATGGGTCCAGAGTCTATGGCTAAGTACGTTAATAGTAGAGAACTGATTACTAGACTTGCTGCTTCTGATGGTTTAGAGACATACAAACTTATCAAATCAGATGAGCAATTGATGGAAGAAGAGCAACAACAAGCTATGATGGCACAAGAACAAGCAGCGGCACAGGATCCTTCACAAGATCCAGCTAAACAAGCTGCCTTACTTAAAGCTGAAAATGACGCAGTCCGCACAGACCAAGAAGTCGCCAAGCAAGCCGAAGGTGGTGGTAACTGAACCTGAACTTAAGGAGCCTCCTGTAAGAGAGGAACCTAAGACTGAGGTTGATGAGATTATTGAGAGACTTAGAACTGAGAAGCCTCAAACTTATGACCAATACATAAAAGCTATTGAAGCGAAAAAACTCGTATCGGTGTATCCTGATCTAACATTACGCATCGGTTAGAAAATGCCTGAAGTCAATACCGCAGGTGGAGCATTTCCAGAAGAGACCCCTGCTTTTAACGAGCAGGATCAAGCTATACTTGATGGTCAAGACCCCCAAGAGCTTGAACAAGAGGGAGAACTTATTGGAGGTAAGTTCAGGTCTGCGGATGATCTTTTACAGGCTTATCAAGAGCTTGAGAAAAAACTTGGTGAACAACCACAAGCTGAAGTAGAGGAGTACTACGAAGAAGATCCTGATATAGAGGGTGTCCAAGTACCTGATGATGCACAAGAGCAATCTCTCCCAGCAGCAGAAGAATCAACCATCTTAGAAACTATTGGTGGTGCTGAGAACCTAACAACTATTAGAGAGTGGGCTCAAGCTGAACTTGATCAAGATGAGATTGATTCTTATAACGAGGAAGTTAATAGCGGAGACTACACAAGAGCTAGGAACGCTGTTCAATCTATGTTCTTTGCTTATAACCAAGCTGTAGGACAAGAGCCTTCTTTATTAGGTGGAAGAATTTCTAACAACTCCACTGATGTATATCGTTCAGTTCAAGAAGTAGAAGCTGCTATGAACGATCCTAGATACCTACACGACACTGCTTATACACAAGATGTAGAAGAGAAAGTTTCTAGATCAGACGTATTAACACCTAGATAGGCTAATATTAGGAAAGCTTATGTAAATATTGTTGCCTCTGAGGAGATAACAGCAGTGGTGACGTGAGCCTTAATGTTTATTTAATCTTTCAAAAACGATGCCAGATTTTTCGAGCATCTCTAGGTTAGGTGGTATTAATGGTGTTCAATATAACGCCAATTCTGCTGCTGGTAACTACGAAAAAGAGAATGCGAATTTTCTGAAAATCTTTTCTGGAGAAGTCCTAACAGTCTTCAATAGAGAAACAATTTTCAAAGACTTAACCCAAAAGCGTACCATTAGTTCGGGCAAGAGCGCCAGCTTCCCAATTACGGGTCGTTTTTCAAGTCGATATCACCGCCCGGGTGATTGGATTACCGGCCAGGGTAACAAAGGCATGATCGGTGAGAAGATTATCACTATTGATGATCTACTTATTGCTGATGCTTCAATTTATGATTTAGATGAAGCCAAACTCCATTGGGATGTAAGGTCAATCTATTCCAAGGAATTAGGTAGGGCTCTCAGCCGTGCCTATGACCAGCGTCTAGTCCGTACACTTCTAACAGCTTCCGAGTCTGATGGACGTGTTGATGACTGGGATAACAAGACTTTCGCTGTAACTTCAGCTCCTGCTGACGTAACAGTTGCGAGTATCTCAGGCAACAACATCACCATGTCAGGCCAGATGGCTAACTTTGCCACCTTTGCGGCTGGTACAACAATGTATGGTGAGGACAGCGGTGCTTACGGTGTTATTACAACTACCGCAACTAACGCTTCTCCTTCTGTTATTGTTGTTAACCCAATTGGTGCAGTAGGTACAGGTACTGACGCAGCCTTCAAGGTTGGTGAAAGAGTATTCGTTCTAAGCAAGCTTCCTGGTGGAACCTCATACGCAGGTATCGACCTCAACGGTGCTGCTAACCGCAACGCTAGAGGCGACCTAATTGTTGAGAACCTCTACAAGGCTTGCCAAGCACTTGACGAAAAGGATGCTCCAAAGGATGGGCGCATAGTTGTCCTATCTCCAGGCGCTTACTACGATGTCATCAACTCTGACCGTGCAATAAACACTGACTGGAACTCAGGTGGTGGTGAGAACGGATCATTCAAGAGCAATAGAGTTCTTAGTGTTGCTGGCTTTACAGTCAAGACATCTAACAACCTTGGTTCTGCAGCTTACGGAAATACTTACTCAGGTACAGCAGCTCAATCAGCTACTACCAGAGGTGAGCGTCCTAACTACATCAACGGTAAGGATGGTTCTGACGGATCTGCCGCAGCAGGTACTAACGACTATTGGCAAGATGAGCAGGGTAACACCTCAACTCTTACCAACTTGTTCGGACTTTGCTTCACAAAAGAAGCAGTCGGTACAGTTGCTCTTAAGGATCTGAATATGCAGATGACTGGTTCTGAGTACAAAGCAATGACTCAGAGCACCATGATGGTCGCAAGCTACGCAGTTGGACACGGTATCCTCCGTCCCGATTGTGCAGTATCGCTACTTCATGACGGCAACCCTTGGTAAATACTTAGGAAAACCGAATACAATAAGGGGAGGCGTAATGTTTCCCCTTTTGTTTATATATGGCAACAACCAAACTACAAGCAGTAAATACTCTTCTTTCAATTATTGGTGAGGCTCCTTTAAACCAGCTCACCCCTCCTCTTACTGGGGATGCGGCTTTAGCAGAGAGAGTATTAGATGAGATAAGCACAGAAGTCCAAGGAGCGGGTTGGTCTTGGAACACTATGGTGTATAAGGAAATACCTTTAGATGGAAATGGGCATTCTACTCTTGGTTCTAATACTCTTGCTATTCGTTTCAATCCCTTATCTTACCCTTCACAGCGGTTTGTTTTACGCGGTATTAAACTCTTTGATCGTGTAGCAAATAGTTATGATTTAAGAGGAAGTTTAGGTGTAGCCCTTACTGGTGGTACGAGTGATCTTATTGCAGAAATAGTAGAAGAGTTAGCTTGGGATGATATACCTGAAACAGGTAAAAGATATATAACGATTAGAGCTGGTAGAGTATTTGCTAATAGGGCTGTTACTTCTCAGAGTATAGAAAGCTACACAGCAGATGATGAAGAGAACGCTCTTCAAATTTTAAAGCGTACTGAAGACATGGCTCAGAATAATAACTTCATCAGTGGTCCTGATGATCTATATGGAGGGCGTGTGCAGACAACATTTGGTCCTGATATTCTTGATCGCTAATGTCTAGAGAACTTTTTAACCAAGTCATTGGTCCACTGAATAAGGGGGTCAATCAACAAGCAACTAGTTTCGTTTTACCTGGGTTCTCTAAAACTCTTGAGAACGGTAACTGTGATTTGGTGGAGGGTCTCAAGAAAAGATTAGGTACTGTTCCTCTTAAACAGATTGATACTCTTATTAAATACGATGGTCACGGTACTCCTGGTAATAATTTAACTGGAACTATTAAGTGGGATGAGGCTTGGTACTACGTTTACAACAGAAGTGACACAGAAAGATTTGTTCTAGTAATAGGAGACGACAGTAAAACTGTAACTCCCACTGGTAACACAACTAATAACAGTGCTGTTATAGCTTCTGTTAGTAGCATGACGGATATATTTGTAGGAGCTACTGTAACAGGATCTGGTATTCCAACAGGAGCGACTATAAGTGAAATAGGTACTAACGCTATTACTCTAAATAAAGACTGCACAGCTTCAGCTTCTGGAGTTACTTTAACTATTGCAGCTAGTAAAACTTTTGTAACTGGAGTAGCAAACGTTGAACCTATTAGTGGGATACTCCCAACCGTTGTTCCAATACAACAAATCTTTGCTGGTATAACTACTACTAATCTTGAATACTTAAGAGGTTCTGGTAGAGCTAGAGATAGGTTTAGAGCTACATCCTTTCAAGACAACGTATTCATAACTAATATTCAAAAGAAGTGTGAGTTCGATAGCTCAGAAACTTTAACTAGGTACAACATAGGTTATATAAGTAGTAGCTACGTACCAATTAAAGCTCAGGTAAACGTCAAACTTATTGACTACTCAACCAAATATTCAATAGATATTGAGCTTGATGATGGTACAGCAATTAATGGGACAATAACTACTCCTACTCTTGCATCAGGAACAGCAATCAGTACTCAAACTATTGCAACAGACTTAAGAACAGATCTATTAGCTGACTCTAACGCTGCTCAAATAACTGTTACTGCTAAGGACTCTCAACTTCTTATAAATCTGACTAATGCTTCTAGATCAATCAAAAGTTTTGTAACTTCTGACGCTAGAGGTAATACTTTGATGTCTGGTTTCTCTAATCAGGTAACCAGTATTCTTGATCTACCTACTACATCTTGGGAGGGTTACTCAGTTATTGTTGCTCCTGATGGAGCTGCTGGTGAAAGTTCTTACTACTTAAAATTCAACGCAGAAAACGTAACTGCTTCTGGTACTTATGGTAGAGGTTCTTGGGAAGAGCAAGGAGCTTGGGGTACTAAAGGTTTGATTGATGCGGCTACAATGCCTCACGCTTTCCTTTACTACAAAAACCCTGATGGTTTGACTAGGTTTACTTTTCAACCAAAGAACGGTACTACCTATACAGATGGGACAGTCTCGACTGTTCTTAAAAAGTGGACTGAACGATTAGCGGGTGACGCAGATAAGATGGAACCCCCATCGTTTATGGATAGAAAGATTACAGATATTGTGTTCTTTAAAAACCGACTTGGTTTCATAGCTGGGGAACACGTCATCCTTAGTGAGGCTGGAGCTTATTACAATTTCTGGATTGAGTCAGCTTTACAAGTTTTAGATACAGACCCTATAGATTTAACAGCAGTTAGTAACGACGTAGCAGTACTGAACTATGCTTTGCAGCAACAGGATGAGTTAGTTCTGTTCTCTAATGAGAACCAGTTCAGACTTTACTCAGGTGACAACGTAACGTTCTCTCCAGAAACAGCTTCTGTAGGTCGTATAAGTTCCATTAGTATGGAATCAAAAGTTAAACCTCAACAAGTTGGACCTCAAGTTATATTCCCTGTTAAAGAAGGTGACTTCACAGGGCTACATACTTTTATTACTACTGACCGTACTGTTGGTATTAACCTCGGACAAACTGCTGTTATAACAGAAACAGTACCAAAATATATACCAAAAAATATTGATTCATTAGGGGTTAGTAGAACAGATCAGTATCTAATAGCTCTTAGCAGTGACGATCCAGACGCTTTATATGTCTACCAATTCTTCTGGGAAGCTTCTGCTGGGTCTTTAAGTAACAAGCAAAACGCTTGGAGTAAGTGGACGTTCCCTAACAAGAGTATTCATTGGTGTGATTTTGTTGAGGGGACGTTGTTGAATGTAGTTAAGTACACAGAGAACAGTACTGTTAAGTACTACCTAGAAGGTATCAACGCTTCTAGACCTCCTCAAGTTGAACAGGATCTATTCCTATTAGACAGGCAGTTATCTAGTTCTATTACTACTGATCTAGGTGCTGTCACTTTTAGTTATAACGGTCTTACCAACAAAACTACTGTTACTCTGCCTTACTACACAGTAAATCCAAGTCAGTTCATTGTTATCAAAAAGGATAAGACTGATGCTAACGAAGCTGAAAAACGTTGGGTCGTGGCTGCAACTGTTCCTGGGGGTGTTAATACTTTTGTTTGCGACAGCTTGGGCGATTTTAGTGGAAGCTCTTGGGTCTTTGGTGAGAAATATACGTTCAGGTTTGAACCGCCTCAGCTCATGCCCTATTCAAGAACTGCGACTGACAACACTTTTATTGGTACTCGTACTGGTCGCCTCCAGTTACGATATATGGATGTTTACTACAATGATGCAAGATACTTCACAGTAGAAGTGACTCCAGATTTTAGAGATAAGAAGACTTACGAATTTGACAGACGAGACCCTCTAAACGCTAATATTGTTTTAAGTCAGGCTTCATCTTTTGATGAGTCTAAATTTCGTGCGTATATCCAAAGTAAGAACGACCAAGTTAAAGTAGAAGTAGTAAACGACAGCATAGATCAAGCTAAGTTCGTCGCTTTAGAGTGGACTGGCTTGTACTTTGATGTAGCGAGGAAGTACGGTTAATGGCACGAATCAGTCCTAGTTCCCAAAATATGTATGGGAAAGTTGGTGGTTTATCTAACATAGTTAGTAGTACTACAGGGGGCTCCACAGGAGGAGGAACCTCTGGTGCTAGTACTAGTTTCTTCTCATCTCCGGGTGCTTTAAGTGCGATGAGTACAGTAGGTAACCTTGCTGCTACTTATTTTGGTCATCAAGTTAGTAAGTATGAAACACAACGTCAAAACTCTGAAGCTGAAAGACAGTACTGGGAACGGAAAGGAGACCTAGAAAGACAGAACTATAGAGAATATGAGGTACAGCAAAGGCAGTGGTTAAGGGATAGTCAGTATGTTCAGAAGCGTAAGCAGTATGAAAGTAAGCTAGCTACTCAAAGGTCTACATATAAAGGTGAAGTAGCTGTTGCTGCTACTGAGAACTTAGGAAGACAGTTAGCTGATTTAGATGCTCGGTTCTATGAAGACACAGCTAAAGACACCATAGAACTTGAGACACAGAAAATGAATAGAGATGCTATTGCTGCTAAGAAGTCTGGAGCTGCAGCGGGACAAGCAGGACGTTCTGTTAACGCTGCTAGAAATCAATATAATCAAATCTACTTAGCAACTCTCAGTAATAAGAACATCACTAAGAAGTGGAGAATAGCTGATAAGTTAGGAGCTGCTGAGGCTGAGACTATTAGAGCTGTTAACGCTGTTAAGGATATTCAGGATTACATACCAAATCCTGTTAACGATCCTCTGAAACCTTTAGCTCCTTTACCAGTTAGAGGAATTATGCCAGCTAAAAAAGCTGGTCCTTCTAGCCTCGCTATGGTTACTAAAGCTGCTGGCAACATTATAGACGGGGTCAAATACTACCAATCTATGCAGCCTAAAGTTGGTCAAAGTAATAACACTGGGGAGGAACAACAAGACTAATGGCTTTAGATTTTAACAGCGGTTCTGTAACCCCTCAACGCAGAGGAAAGGATTACACCAAGAAAGCTCAACAACCAGCAGCAGGAGGAGTACCTGACGCTGCTCCTAGAGAACCACGTCCTATTGGTGGACAGCTTCTCGATATGCACAAATATGAACCAGGTAACTGGGGAGAAGCTATTGAAGCTATAGAAGATTTTGTAGGTAAAGGTGGTGGATTAGGTACTCTTAGTAAGTGGGCCTTTGAGAACCACGTTAAAGCTGCTGAAAAGGATGCTGATGCTTTAAGAAAGCAGAGGACACAAGCGTTCTCAAGCTTTAAAGATATAAGCGATGAGACTAAAAAACTTCAAAAGAAGAAGCAATATGATCAAGCTAAACAGAACCGTATTAGTGATCCTTGGACTAAGTTCTTCTACTACGACTCCTTAGCTCAAGATGCAAAGGTTGAATCAGTTTTAAAGTATAACGATTGGGGTGGTAAGAACTTATCTCGATTATCTCAAGTAGAAGATGATTCAGAGATAGCTATTGAGTTAGCTAATAAAGCAGCGGAGATTACAGCAAAGTACGAGTATTTACCTCAAACCTTTAAAACAAACGTTGTTGACTCAGCAATGGGTCAAATCACGGCTGAGCTTAAAAAATCCATAGTTGAGAAAAGGCTTGAGAACAGTGATCTTATAGCTAATAAGACTGGTAAATCAAAGGTTCTTAATGGCCTTAGAACTATGGTTACAATCATTAAGACTAGTAAAGGTGGCTTAACTCCACAAGCTCAAGCTGCTTTTGAAACTTCTGTTCAAGATGCTAGAGGTTATCTTATTCAGTACTACGGTGGGGATGAGAAAAAAGCTAATGAAGTATTAGGAGAGGCTTTTGAAAAGCTATACATTGATGTAGATAAGCCTGGAGATATGCTTCAAGGTAAAAACGATATTGTTGAGTACGCTGCTGGACCTATAATCCAAAGAGCTTTAGGGGAAATAAGAACTAAAGGCGATGCGTCTGGTGGTCAGGGAATACTTATATTAGATCTAGTAGGTAAAGACGGTAAAACTTATAGAGAAATTCTTGAAGAAGGTTATAAGAGTGCTTACAGTCTTATAGATATGGCTGATAAAGCTAATCTTGCTCAGATTAAAAGAGTTTCTAAAGAGTGGACTAATACAGCAGAACTTTCAGCAGCACAAGCTTTAACTAAGTTTGAAGAAGATAACGGTAGAAAACCTAACGCCGCTGAAAGGCAGCAAATGGCTACAGAACATATAGAAGGTTTAGGAGTAGCAGGTTTTACTTATTCAGGTAAAACAGGAGCAGAAGGTCAGAAGTATATCTACGATCTCTATGCAGCTCCTGTAAAGGTTCCTACAGCTAGGCAGACTGCAAATTTTCAAAGAAGAGTAAACACGCTGAACCAAAGGGGTGAGTATTTAAGTCAAGAGGATATAGCAGAGCTAAGGTCTTTTGGTTTAGAGAGTTTAATTCTTAATAACCAAGAACAAGTAACTAAGTGGAGAAGTGATAAGTATCAATCTTTAAGATCTACCATTATTTCAGACCTACAAACTGCTAATAAAGCTCGGATCTTAGGTCATGAGTCTCTAGCTACAGCAAACGTAGAAAAAGGAGACGGTAAACAGAAATTAAGGTGGGCAGATCAAGCCGTTGAACAATCAAATATACGCTTAAGAGATGAAGTAGACGAGGTTATAGATGAGATAATTGATAACGCTCTTAAAGCTGATCCAAACGCTTTAACTAATTCTGAAGCTAGAAGAAAAATTTATGATGAGATTAATAGAAGACTAGAGGGACAAGCTCAATATAGTGATCCAAACTTCTACTACAACATCAACCTTCCAGATGGAAACGCTAGAGGTACTCAGTATAATAACGTCCCTGATTTCAGTAGAACTACTAAGAACAGTAATGGTTCTTGGAACATAGAAATACTAAGCCTAGATAACGGTAATACTTGGTCTAGTTCAGCTATTACAGGACTTAGAGGAGATAGGACTCAAACAGAACTATTCCTAAATAGACAGTTTATCTTTAGTGAGCCTCAGATGAATGAACTTATTAGAGCTTTAACTACTAACGATATGTATGGGATAAGTCAGGATACTAGAGATGTAATGAATAATTTTGAATATGCTACTGGTGGAGTTATGCCTATGAATGAGGTAGTACTACAACAAGTACAGAGATACACAGGTAATGAGCGTTTAGGTCCAATGTGGAAAGCTAACGCAAAACTACTTCAAGGAGCTTTCATTAGGTATGACGCTGCTCCTGCTGATTTCACACCTTATGATGTAGCTCTTAGTCATAACGAAGCGGCTGGTGATTATAAGTCTGGACTGTCTACAGATGGTAAACAACTTAACAGAGTTAGATTTAAGCTAACCCGTCCTACAGGACAAGTAGGAAACGACCCTATGCCAGCTCCTGTTGGTGGGAACATTGTAGATAGTGGTACTCACGATACTTACGGTAACTATATAATTATTAAAGCTGAGGCTCATGGTCCTGGTTATCGCAAAGGAGATCGAATCATGATTTCCGGCGGTTCAAAAATACTTGTTACTAGTGGTCGTGTATCAATAGGTCAGCAAGTAATGCTCACTGGTGGAGCTACTGGTACAACCGGAGGTCTTAACCCTGGACAACTTCAAATGACCATCTTTAATCCTGGTGAGGGTTTCCCAGCTCGATTAGACCAAAAGGTTCAATCACACCAAGTCGATTTCTTACAAGAAAACGTTTACCCACTCATACGGAGGATTAAATAAATGGGCGCTTATTTTACAGACCGTCAAGGCAACACCAGATATGTAGCTGATGACGCTGAATATAAAAGATTAGATGACGCTGAGTGGGGAGGATCTGGTGAGGGTGGGTCTAGTACAGCTACTCAGGAGAAACCAAAAAAAGAAGATGTAAAAATTCCAAAGCTAGGTATAGATGGAATACCAGCTTCAAAAGAACCTACAAGAGTTCCCGATAAGTGGAGTGATGTAGGTAGTCAAATAAGACAAACCTTTGCTAAAGGTGTTCAAAAGGTTGCACCTTCTGATAAAAGAGCTGAAGAAATATCTGAAAGAGAAAAACTAATCGAAGCTAATAAAGCAGATGATCCCCTATTAAAAGATGAGGCTCTTCCAGGTGCTTATAGAACAGTCCAGTCTGCTCTTGATGGTCTTGTCTCTTTACCTTTACAACTCTCAGAATCTGGTTATTTAGATTCCTCTTATGTAAATAGAAAGCTAGGTCTTGGTGGTTTTATTGATACTCTTACTGGTGGACAGCCTGATTGGGAGAAACAGTTACACGAAAAGTATGAACTAAATCAAAAGGAAATAGCACAGTATGGTCGTGTAGATGGACAGCCTCTTGGTTGGAGAGAGGGCTGGTTAGGAGGTCAGTACCTCAGTAAAGACAGTGATTTCTATAAGAAGCACAAACCAGAATCTGAGATTGTAGATTTAGGCGCACAAATAGTAGGAGTTATAGGTACAGCAGGGGGTATAAGAAAAGGTCTTAGTTTATTAGGAATGGTTGGGACTGGTTCAGCAGCAGGTGGAACCTTCAACGTTATGAAGGGTATCCCCACAACTGTTAACAAGCCTGGATTCTGGACTAGTGCTGGCTTCTTCTTAAGAGCCTCAGCTCCTGAAATGGCAGAGGAATTAGTTCTTTGGCCTCCTGAAATACCAGAATTATCTTCAGGCTATGAAGAGCAATTAGAAATATGGAACAGAGCTGCTACTCCTAAAGATAAGTTAGCTCTTAAACGTCTCTTCTTATCTGAAAACCCAACTGAGTTTAACTACCACAAAGAGCAGGTTAAGCAAGCTCTTATGGGTGGAGCTATTGTTGGTGGTGCTAAGTGGTCTTGGAACATACTTTCTAACGTTTTAGACGTAAGTTGGACAGCTCTTAGAAATATTAAACTTGGTGAAAAAGCTAGTAAAGCTTGGGATAATGCTTATAACAAATTCAAACCAGATATAGAGACGAATGTTAAAGGAGCTGTTGATGAAGGCATACAGCTAGAACTGAATCTAGGTATAGGGAAAACAACTACTGATTTTGATGCAACTGTAGGAAGGGATATACCAGAAATAACAACTGGTGCGCGTGAAAGTGCAGAAACTTTCCTAGTTAAAACAAAGAACGCTCTAGATGCTCAAGCTGATATATCTAAAAGCGTAGATTTAGAGGCTACTTCTATACCAGAACAAAGAGCTGCTCTTGTAGAGGGGCTTAAAGCCTCTAAGACAAAGCTTCAAGTTAGTAGTCAAGCTTCCATCATTGCTAAGACAAAACTTCTAGATAAAAGGGCTGCTGCTTATAGAGTTGCTCAGGAGAATGATCCAGATTGGTTATTAAAAGGCAAGCCAGCTAGAGGTGAAGCTCCCAATCAACGAAGACTTCGTCTATTGAATAACGCAATAGAAGAGATGAAGCGTCTTGAGGAGATAGAAATTAAGTTAGAAGAATTAGAAGCTAAAGAACTTGAGTTCCTAGCTCAGAACTCTGTTTACCGTAACGCTCAGAGTCAGCAGTTAGAAGCCTCTAACGACTTCCAGAAGTTTATTACTGAAACACAGCAGCAGCTATCTAAAGAGGCTGATCTATTAGATGCCAGAAATAAAGCTGTTGATATGGATAACGTTAATAGAACACGTTTAGGAGAGACAGTAGAACCAGACACTTATGGAACCTCTAATACTGTTCTCCTTCATGGTGAAGTTAAAGCCCTACTAGATGAAGCTCAAGCTGCTATAGATAACAACCAAGTATCACCTGAGTTCTTAAGTGATTGGATCAGAAGATTTGAAGAGGTTAACGTTACTGCTGTTGATGAGGGTGTATCAGCAGCTCCTATTAAAGCTGTAGGTTCACAACCAGCTCCTGATGAAGGACTCTTAGGACCAAAGACCTCTCCTACTGAGATACCTGTTCCTGTAGATAAGGATGGATTAGTAGACGATGCTTTGATTAATCAAGGTATAGATCTCTCTGATGAGATGCCTTTAAATATCACTAGAAAAGCTGATAACGTTCTAGAGCAGCTTCAAGAAGCTTTAGGAACTAATAAGCAAGCAAAAGGTATTGAAGCTCTTAATGAGATAGGAGATGACGTAGATCAACTTATTGAGAAACTAGACGCAGCTAAGAAGTTTGATGATGCTAATGGTACAAACACTTTTGCAGATGAACTAGAGATATTCAGAGCTGCTAACGCTAAGACTTATACACCAGATATGAGTGATCAAACTTTACTTAAAGTAGTAAATGATCGAGTAGTAAGAAATAAGAGTATAGATAGTGTTTTATCTAAGGCTCTACTTGAGATGGGTCAATTTATTGATGATCCTCAAGGTGCTGCTCAATTATCCTACTTAGTTAAAGAGGGGATGATTAATAGACAAAACGTTAGAAGACTCAGTGCTATACCAGTTCAGTTATCTCTTTTAGACGCTAACGTTAAGAACGCTATGTCTTCTTTGCGTATTTATCAGAACGTTAAAAGCGGTGCATCAAACGAGACTACTTTAGAAGCAGCAACAGCTCTAGCTTTAAACGATATTGATTTCTTAGTGAGATCTGTTAAAGCTGTTGATCCTCTTGCTCAATATTTAGGTACAGGTTTAGGACTATTCAGAAGAAAATTAAGACTTAAGTTTCCTACAAGAGCTGCAATTATTGAAAGAATAGGTGAATTAAACCCTGATGAAAAATGGGGTGATGCTTATAAGAGAGCTAGATGGGAACTTATAGCTACTGAGTGGAACACAACAATATCTGGTCTACCTAACCCTGAAGAGCTGCTAGATAAAATGTCTCACACAGCTAAAACAGCTAGTGAGCGTTTTGAAGCCACTATGGGTAACACTCTGAAGAAGCTGAAAAAAGGAGAAGCCCTCAATGGGGAAGAGATGGCTGATGCTATGTCTATTATGGACGCTGTCTACAAGTCAGGTGGTAACTGGAATAACTTAAATCAGATTGATAAGACTTGGTCTGGAGTAATGAATCAAATCATTACCAGTGGAACTATGAGTAACCCTCGTGGTCCCTTTGGTATTGTTGTTGCTGGTTTTTCTCAAGCCATACCTACCCATGTTTCTGGGTACGTTATGGGTAACATAACTAAGAAACTACTTAGATTTGCAGGTAGAGAGGAATTAGTAGAAGGAACAGCAAAGAGAGCTGACCTTCAATATAAATGGCTTAAAGGCTACTTATATGGTTTTATGAACTCTTGGGATGGTTTCTCGAAGAGGATGATATTCCCAGAAGCTCACCCAGACTACGTTAAGAACCCTATATCGCTACTAAACCAGCAAGCAAAGTTAGATGATTTAAATGTAACTAAGTTTGATATTAGAACTCCCTTTGGTAAGTGGGCTGTTAATAAGACTGACTTTGAAAAACCAGAGGTTTATAACTTGATTAACTATGGACGTGTGTGGATGAAATCTATGCACGATAACGCTATGAGTGGCTCTGACTGGGAAAAACTACCAGCAGCCATTAAAGGTTGGAGATTACCAGGAAGTAAAGAAGGCAGTAGAAGGGTTATTCCTGGTTTAGGTGCTCCTATTCAGTTAGGTAGAGAGCTTGGGTTTGGTAAAACTCCTTACTACGCAAAGGGTGAAGAACAGTCTATGACTGCTGTTTTGAAATCTCTTAGCTGGGGTGACTCCTTCTTTACTGAAGTATCAGGTAACGCTTTTGCTAGTGCAACAGTAAGACAGCAAGTAGCAGAAGAAATAGCTGACGGTTTACTTAAGCCTGAAAACGCTAAAGCAGAGATAATCAAACGTCTTAATAAAAAGACTTCAGAACTATTTGAACCTATACACGCTGGTGTAGATCAAAAGATTGTTGGTTATCAAATAAGAGATAATCAATTCCAATCCTTTAAAGACTTCATCAACCTCACAGAAGAGATTACTGATGGTCCTATAGGTGATATGAAGAGTGCTATAGATACTCTTAAAAAGAGCGATAACCCAGCTTTATCGGGCTTTGCTACAACACTAATGCCTGTTACAACTTCAGCGTTTAACTGGCTTAAGAACGTAGTTCGTATTACCTCTGGTTATGAAGCCTTTAGGGGTGCTAAAGATTTAGCCCGTTTAGGAGCCAAAGTTACTAAAGATCAGGTTGCTAAGCACTTACCAGAAGAAGTAGTAGAAACTCTTAGAAAGAGTCCTATAGGTGTTAAGTGGTTAGAAGACGCTAAACAGTTTGAAAGTGTCTATCTACATTCAGATCCAATTATTAGGGAGAGAGCTCAACAAGCTCTTGGTATGACTGTTGCTTTCCACTCAGCCGCTTTTGCGATTGTTTGGGGATTAGATGGTGCAGGTTGGGAATCTACAGGCCCAATGACTCATACCTATAGAGAAGCAAAAGGACTTAAGAAACCGTTCCATCTCAGGTTAGAGGTACCATTTATGGACTTCCCTGGTATGGATGCTATTGAAGTTCCATATATGTATTTAGGAGCTTTTGGAGGAACATTAGCTCTCCATACAACTGCTAGAGATCTTATGCAGTTTGGTAACGCAGATAGCGCTGGAGATATTGTGATGCTTGGTATAGCCGCTCAAGCTAGACAAGCTATGGAAATACCAACTCTTGCTGGTCCAGATAAAATTACTGATGCTCTTGCTAAAGCAGGTGACGGTAACCTTAAACCACTTCAAAGGGTAATAGCTGAAGCTGTTTCTAAAGCTGGTTCACCTACTTTGGGTTATGAAAGAGATCTTGTAAGACTACTATTTAAGAGCAAAAAAGCAGGACCACTAGAAAATAGATTTACACCTCAATACTATAAGAAAGGTAAGTGGCACGAAAACGTTGGTAACTTTGCTCACGGAGTAACAGGAACACTCATAGGTACTCTTGGTTATCGCTTTGAAGATACAGGAGTAGGTCCACTAGTTGACTCTATAAGTAGTGTCATAGCTAACGACCCAACAATCTGGAAAGCTAGCCGTCAAGCTATGCCTTTTGGTAAGCCTGGAGAAGTGATTGAGTGGAGTGATTTACCTCGATTTGCAATGCCTATAGAGTCCATTACTGGACGCATATTTCCAATCAATTCAAAGGTAGATGATGATAAAGTAAGGCAAGCTAGATTAGACAACTTAATCCCACCTATTGACCGTAATCTCTTCTCTAGTGAGAGTGATGGTCAGATTGGACTCAGTGATACTGCTGTTAACGAACTCAATCATTTCTTGAATGAAGACGCTTTATTCATCAGCCCTTGGACAGGTAAAACCCACGTTGGTATTCACGCATTTATTACAGAAATAGTGAACCGTCCAGAGTACAAACAACTAAGTGGTGCCGATGTAGTCAGCCCCTACAGAACTGGTAACTGGGATAGGAAAAACAGCACTAGAGCAGACTGGATTAAGTCTCTAATTAGAAATCAGATTAATATAGTTAAATGGCAGTGGGTTGACGGTGCGGAGTATCCACAACAGATACCTGATCCAAAGGCTCCTGGTGGTTTCCGACAGCAACGTTGGTTTGCAGACCCAGAGCTGCGAGAACTCATTAACAGCCGCAAGAAGGACTAACTATGGCGTATGCAACTAGAACCTATACTCCGGGTTCCCTCACAACAACTTTCGCTCTCACTACTTCTGGTGGTGACCCGATTGGATACATTAAAGAATCAGACGTTTCTGTAAAAGTAAACGGAACTACTTATACCAACGCAGCTAGTGGTACTAATACTTATCAAATATCAGGCTCTAGTACAGTTGAGCAGCCTAACGGCGGTAACGTAGTCCTAAACACTGCTGCTCAAGGAACAGTAGTACTAGAAAGAAATACAGCTATACAAGACGCAACTGTTGTTTATACCGCTGGTTCTACTCTTACATCTACTGACCTTAATAACGCAGACAACCAGATTAGATTTGGTCTGCAAGAGTTCTCTGATGACTACGCAGCACTATTTACTGGTACAGGTGACTTAACAGGTCTTGGAGCTTTCCTTGGTAGTGGAGACACTTGGGTTAGTAATAACGCTAAAGCTGCTACTACAGGAGCTATTGACGCAAGAGTAGACGTTAAAACAGCTTCAAAAGTAAAAGACGACATAATTGCTACAGCTCCAGTATCTATAGCAGATGACAGCCCTAGTGCTGGAAAGATTACTATTTCTGTTGATGCTGAGTTAACAGAGCTAGCTACCATGAGCACTGGTACTGCTCAGGCTTTAGCAGATTTAACAGGCACAGAAGTACAAATATTAGACGGAGCTACTGTTACTACTGATCAGTTAAATAGAGTTGATGCTACTTCTAGTATTCAAACTCAAATAGACGCTAAGCAAGCTTCTGATGCCGATTTAACAGCTATAGCGGCTTTAGCTAAAACAGATGGAAATATAATCGTTGGAGATGGTTCTACTTGGGTAGCTGAAAACGGAGCTACAGCAAGGACTTCTTTAGGTGCTCAAGCTGCTGCTTCTGACTTAACAACGTTATCAAGTATGCAGAGTGGAGCTGCTACTGAGTTAGCTTCTCTTACATCAACAGAACTTGATATATTAGACGATGCAACTGTTACTACAACAGAACTTAACTATGTAGATGGGGTTACCTCTGCTATCCAAACTCAGTTAGATGGTAAGCAGGCCTCTGGCTCATATCAACCTCTTGATGCAGACCTAACCACTCTTGCTGGAATGCAGGGTGCTACTGCTTCAATACTTGCAGGTGGTACAGCTCTTACATCAACCCTAACTGAGCTTAACCAGATTGATGGTAAGACTATTGGAGAGACTACTCTTACCACTAACAGTAATACAGCTCTACCAACTTCTAAAGCGGTAGCAGATCACGTATCTGGAGCTGTAACAGCAGTTGGAGGTTTAGTAGCTGTAGCCACTGAAGTAGCTTTCCCAGCTACTGCTTCAATGCCAGCTTCAGGCGTAGTAGTCAGTATTAGTGATGCTGGAGGCGTGGTCGTTAATGGTTCAGGTGTATCAACCACTGGTAGGACTACTGATGGTACACCTGCAACTGTAACTATTAACGATTTCCCTGCTTCTCTGTACAGTGAGACATTAGCTGCTGGAGTAGGTCTACAAGTACTCTCTACAGGATCAAGTAATACTTATACTTACCATAAAGTACTAGCTGCTGAAACTGATGTTAAACAGTTATCAGATGATATAAACGACTTCAACGCTAGATACCGTACAGATACTAGCGATCCCACAAGTAATAACGATGAGGGTGACCTCTTCTTTAACAAGACCTCTAACACCATGAAGGTGTATGACGGTTCAGCTTGGGGTGAGGTTACATCAACTGGGGACTTTAAGTTCCTATTTCTGTGTCCTACAGGTGGTTCAGGTGCTCCAACTATTGATGGTTCTATTGATACCTATGACTTAAGAGAAACAACTAACTCAGGTACAGGAGCTAGTGTTACCAACGCTGCTCAACTTGTTGTATCGGTAAACGGAGTAATCCAACAGCCAAATGCAGGTACATCCACTTCAGGCTTAGATGGCTTTGTAATGACCGATGCGAACACTATTAAGTTCGCTGCAAATCTACCTAACGGTGCTGATGTATTTGTCATACAAGTTGGTTCAGCCGTAACCCTTAATGCCCCAGCTAATAACACAGTTGCTACAGATACTCTTCAATCTCAAGCTGTTACTGAAGCAAAGATGCTTATCAGTAATGCACCTGGTGATGGTAAATTCCTACAATATAAAGACTCTTCAGATAAGCTAACTTGGGCAGATGTACCAGCTGGAGTAGGTGGGGCTACAGGTGTTGACTTCAACGATGATGTAAAAGCTAGATGGGGTACGGGAAATGATTTTGAAATTTATACGGATGGTACAGACGGTTATATAACGCTGAAGTCTACGGCAGGTGGTGACTTAAAAATAAGTGGTCATGATGATGTCATTATTGATTGTTCTGATGATGTTTACATACAAGTATCTGGTGGTGAAGATGCTATTCGAGCGAATGCTAACGGCTCAGTAGATTTGTACTATGACAATGCAAAGAAGGCAGAAACGGTAACTGGTGGCTTCACTATTACTGGTGTATGTACTGCAACATCATTCGCAGGTGACGGTTCAGCTTTAACAGGAATAGCTTCTACTAGCCTTGATGGCTGTGGCTACCAAAACGACCAGACAATTTCAGCGGGTACATATTCGATAGCCGCAAACAAGGGTATGCACTCTGTAGGTCCAATTACAAACAATGGAACCGTTACTGTTAGCGGAATCTGGGTTATCAGTTAGAATCTAATTATGGCTTTAGTACTCAACGGATCAACAAATACTATTGGAGGTTTAGCTGTTGGTGGCTTACCAGATGGAATAGTAGACACAGATATGCTCGCAGCAAATGCTGTAAACACTGCGAAGATTGCGGATAGTGCAGTCACAGCCGTTAAATCAAGCGGGATTGGCGGTCTAACTGATTTCGATGAATGGTATCAAAGTGATCAACCTACAGGTGATCAAGATCCAATTGATACTTGGGTAAGGTCTAATACAAACGATTCAAGACATGGTATTAAAGGCGGAGTAATGTCCCATAGTTCTGGAATATGGACTTTCCCGTCTACAGGTATGTGGTTTATATCGTTCACTGGATGGATATTTAACCAAGACAGAAAGAATAGATACGCTCAATTTAGAATACAAACAACATCAAATAACTCTTCTTATTCTGAACAAGCCGCTGGTGGTTGTAGAAACGAAGACGACAGTGGTGATGGGAACGGTGCTACATATGTATCAGCTCATTGTCAGACAATATTTGATGTTCAGGATACTTCTAATTATAAAGTGAAATTTACTGTTGATATGGAAGACGATAGCTCTGCAACTATGGGCGGTCGAAACTTCACTGGTTTTACAGTAATGAAACTAGCAACGACTTAACTATGGGAGCAATTAAATTCCCCCACGCATCAGGAAATAGCATGAGCATCGCAGCTCCTGCAACTAATCCTGCTTCTGATTTAGAACTGAAGTTACCAGCAACTGTTGGTACTGCTGGTCAAGTATTAGCTAATAGTTCCACTGCTGGAACGCTTGAGTTTATTGCGGCTGGTGGAGGAAAGATAGGTAAGATTGTTCAAGCCGATATGATAAGTGAAGGGCAATGGAGTACAACTTCAGATGACTGGGTTGATATAACAGGGTTAACAGTCACTATTAGTACTGCTCTTGGTAGTAGCAAAGTCCTTATTACTAGCAACATTACTACTAATCTAAATAATGGTGGTGGAGGTACTATAAGGAACGCAACTCAGCTTTTCAGAGGTACTAGTTCGCTTCAAGACATAGGTGACTATGCTACATATCAAGTTGGTAATGGAGAGGCAGATTATTTAGGAGTAGCTGGATTTCATCAATACTTAGATTCTCCTGGGGCTGGTACACATACTTATAAATGGCAAATAAAACAAACATATGGAGGAGGTACCACTTGGGTACAAGCTTCTTCTAGCATGGTGGCTTGGGAGATACTCCAATGAATACTCCAATGGATCCAACAACAACAGAAGCAATTCTTAAATTGCATCCAACAGCTAAATTTTCTACTTCAGGAGATAAGATTGTTTTTTGGGGTGAATCATATTCTCAACCTACTGAGTCAGAAATAGCGGCTGCAAAAGAAACTTTAAAGACAGAATATACAAATAATAAATATCAAAGAGATAGAGCAGCTTCTTATCCCAGTCTAAAAGAACAACTTGATCTTCAGTATTGGGATCAGGTCAATGGCACTACCAAATGGAAAGAAGCCATTGCTAAAGTTAAGAGTGACAATCCGAAACCATGAGCCAACTTAAAGTCAACAGCATATCTGATTCCGCAGGGGCTAATGGAAATGCCATTACGCTTGCTTCTGATGGAACGGCAATAGGCAATTTTAGTAATTACCCAAGAAGAAATTATATTGTGAATGGCGGGTTTGAAGTCCATCAGCGTGGAGATACAACACATTCCTATTCGTGGTGTGGAGATCGTTTTCAGCATAGAACAGGTTCAAGTGCGGTTATCGCTCAATCAACAACAGTGCCTGCAGGTTTTGCTAAATCAATGAGCTTAACTGCTAGCTCAGGTACATTATCCCTTGCTTGGAATACTGTATTAGAAGCGGGTAATAGCTTGACTGGAACTGATATATCAAACGTTTATTCAAATAACTCTAAGTGGACTGTAAGTATTTGGTCTACTCAAGCACCAAAGGTAAGAGTAGATTTCACCGATAGTTTTGGTCCAGGAAATCCAGTTGCTATTGTTGCTTATACAAATATGACTTCTACTGGAGAAACCAGTAATGGGTTCACAAGATATAAGCATACTTTTGATATTGCATCTAATAATCCAGTTGGTACTAGCAAAGGTCTTCATATTGGTTGGCAATTAGTGACTGCTGCTGCTGATGTTAAATTCACAGGAGCGCAACTTGAAAGAGGAGAGATATGTGGCCCTTATGAGCACTTACCTTATGCACAGTATTTAATAGATTCTCAAAGATATTATTATATGCACGTAACTCATACAGCAGCAGACGCTGATGATAAACACGCATTAGGGCAGGGTTCTTATTACACATCAACAGAAATTGTAAGTAATGTCTCATTCCCCACCCCAATGAGAGTAAGACCAACCTTAGAAAGTACAGACTCGTCTACAGGTGGAGGCGCTTTCGTTGCTTATAGAGATGGAACAAGTGATTTCTTCAACCTTTTCTATGGAAACAAGATGGAAATAACTCACGGTGAAATCCATAACTCACAATCAGCCCAAATCAGCGGCACAGCAGGTCATGGTTGTCTTTTAAGATTAAACCAAGATGCTGGTGATGGTACTAAACTAGCCTTTAGTGCAGAATTTGGTTAACTAACTATGGCAAAATACAAATTACACAAAGACACTTTTACTGGCAAGGAAAATGCCGTTATTTATTCGGAAGGTAATGTGACTTATACCGTCCCATTCGATCCTGATAATGCTCAGTATCAACAGTATCAAGAGTGGGCCAAAACCAATACAGCGGAGGCAGCAGACTAACAATGGCAAACGAACTCAACAAAGTTAACTCTGGTGGAATCGAAGATGGTTCTATCGTTAACGCTGACGTTAAATCTGATGCGGCTATAGCTTCTACAAAACTTGGTGATTTACCAGCATCTAAAATTACATCTGGGACTATTGCAGCAGCAAGACTTGGAAGTGGAACAGCAGATAATACAAAATTCCTAAGAGGAGACGGATCGTGGCAAGTTGTAGCAGTTCCATCATTAGACGCTCCAACAATTACTGGTGATCTAGTTATTGCAAATGGTGAGGGATTAACACATACAGTTAGCAACTATTCTGCTGATGTTACTTATGCATTTACACCCACTAACTGCACAATTGGATCAGTGAATACATCTGGACAGTTTACAGTAACAGCAGCAGCTAGCGGGACTCCTTCCTATATAGTTAAAGCAACAACTACATCTTTAGGTTTAGACGATTCAGGTAATACAACTAAAACTTTTACATTAAAATTAGCAGCACCTACAATAAACAGCCCAGCAGATAGTTATACAGGTATAAACGTAGCTTATACAATTACATCCGTTGGTACTGCTGACGACAGGTTAGTAATAGATTACGGCTCATCTAACTTTAGTTTTGTAAGTGTATCTCATGGTTCAGGAACTAAAACAGGTAATACTGTTGTAGTAACAGGATTTACTACTAATAATCCTATTGTTACTGTAACTTTCTCATCTGCTGCTACTTACTCAGTCAAAGCTAAAGCGCAGAAAATAGATGGAAGTATAGCTGATTCAGCTTACTCAGCTACTGACTCTATTACTATTGCAGCAGCAGCCTTTACTGGAGCGACAGGAGGAACAGTAACTACATCTGGCGGTAATACAATTCATACCTTTACTTCATCAGGAACATTCGCTCTTCAAGGTGGACTTGGTGCAAACATGGATTACCTCATTGTTGCCGGCGGTGGGGGCGGCGGAATGGGCGGTGGGGGAGGAGGCGGAGTACTTCATCTCACTAATACTGCTGTAGCTTTCGGTTCTTTTTCTGTAACAGTAGGAGCTGGTGGAACTGGTAGTAGTAACGGAAATGTCGCAGGTGGAGATGGTGGAGATTCTAGTTTCAACAGCAGCACCTCAATAGGTGGTGGAGCTGGAGGATCACCTTCAAATGGTGGAGATGGTGAAGACGGCGGATCAGGTGGAGGAGCCAAGCGAGATGGAGGCTCAGGAGGATCTGGTACTGCTGGACAAGGAAATGAT
>VTLG01016459.1_pt1 | contig 29457 bp, 33 predicted proteins | sample 4694571 | NCBI WGS metagenome assembly VTLG01 (sample SAMN12604809, study PRJNA352737) | marine metagenome | biome: ENVO:00000447; feature: ENVO:00000209|ENVO:00000569|ENVO:01000036; material: ENVO:00002151; isolation source: viral sequences binned using virsorter ...
TTAGCTGCACTATCTCCCCCTTCATAAATTAAACCTAACGAGTCCCAATCAGTTCCACTATTAGGACTTACCATTAAAAAAACTCCAGCACTGCCGTCATTTGACGAAAAATTAACCATTATATAAGTAGTAACTTGCCATAGGCCTGTGCTGGGAAATGTAAATAGACCACTAGATTCTGTCATTCCAGTTCCTATCTTAGAGAATGTGGAATCATTCACTCTTGACCAACCTGTAACAGTAGCATCAGTTGTAGAGAAGTCGGAAGTAATTCTCCACATATCTATTTCATAATCTGTTTGAATAATCTCTTTTGATGCAGTAATAATTCCTGTATTTGCAACTGTTAATCCAGTTGTTCCACCAGTATGTTTTATTGTATTTACTAATAGTTCACTCATTTATTATCCCTTTGGTGCAGTAGGCCATTTTACATCACTTAATGACTTATATGTTTTAGTTATATCACGAAGTTTCTGGCGATACGTTTTCCAATCTGCATCATTTGAAAGAGTAACATCTCTATTCTGTGTCCAATCTGTTTGACTCAATAAACTGTTTCGTTCTATTCTTAAATTTATTAAATCTAATGCTGGTTTATCATCTTTTTCATATCTGTTCCATTCAGTTGCAATCGCTTCTTTCTCAGATTGACTAAGTTTTTTATCTGGTCTATCACCAACATCTTTCCATGTGTATGCCATATTATTCGTCCTTCAATCCGTATAAACTTATTTTTGTATAACAATTACCAGAGGATGCTTTAAATTGCACACCATGAGTTGTTGCGGCCACTACTGTACTACACATTGAATTTGAAACACCCATAATATTAGCAAGACCAGCATCATATGGCCCTTGAACAACACCCAACTGACCTATAGCTAAAGTAGTATATTGATTATCATGTGGATAATAAACCCTCAAAGTACCAGACGTTAACTCATTTTTGGAATCACCACAATTTATCAATGACCTCATAAACCCTTGAGCAGGAGCACCACTACCCCCATTTGGGCCTCCACCATAATCTATGTTATAAGCTGAATTACTATTACTAGCACGATATACACCATGTAACATTCCTACAGTACCAGTTTTAGTGTAACTAGAACCATTTGTAGATGGAAGAACTTCCAGTTCTGAATTAGAAGCACCATACCAATAATGAATTACAAATTCATATACGTCATATGTACTATCAAAAATAACACCATTAGTTCCATGCATAAAATCCACAGATGAATGATTATCACCAACTTGAGTTTTTATGTGTACCATATCAGCTGATATACCAGTTAGTGCAGAACCATTCAATGCTGGTAATGTTCCAGAAGTTGCAAGTTTATCCATTGTTACAGCATTATTTGCAATTTTTGTATTTACGACTGCATTATCTATTATTTTAGCAGTAGATATTGTATTATCACTTGGTGTTCCAACATTAAGAACATCTCCAAGAGCAATAATAAAATCTATACTATCAGAATTTGATAAAGTACCACTTGAAGGAATAAATGTAATTTGACTTCCACCGACAGAAAATGCTCCACCTGGCTTTTGAATAACACCATTCAAAGAAACTAAAAGATGATTTGCACTTTCTGGAGTAAAAGCAGCACCACCTAATGCTAAATTATATGTATTAGTTGCAGAGGTAGTTATATTATCTAAAACATGATATCCCCCAACTAATGGTTCTTGTCCTAAAAATGGCATCTATTACCCCTATGTAATCTGCATCAAACCAAGTACTGCATCAAGTGATGAAGCAGTTCCAGATTGTATTTTCAAAATATCACTTGCCTCTAAAACATATTTTTGACCAGAAAGAACTTCTAGAGTTGTATTGCCTGGAATGGATACATCATTTAACATCATTCTAGTTGCATTACTATCAGAAGCATCAGTCATTTGAACTTTAACTGTTACTGCTTGTGCAGTTTTGTTTGTAATTGCAAGTCCAAGTACAATTGCAGTTGTTGACGCTGGACAAGTGTACAAAGTTGCAAGTCCAGAGTGATTTACATTTGCTAATGAAGCGTTTTTAAAAGTGTTTGCCATATTTTTATCCTAAAGCGATTGCGAGTGCTGTTGCATCATCAGCTGGGTCAAATGTTAAACTTGATTGTGTGACTGTACCATCTGCAACAGTATTTAGTGTGTTTGCCCTAGACAATTGTATTACTTGTATATTCTTTGTTCCTGTGGGCGGTGGAGAAGTAAAGTTTATTGTTGCACCAGTAACAGTATATGCTAATCCAGAACCATATCTTTGATAGACATTATCAACAAAAACCATAAAATTAGCTGCGTTAGCACCAGCTGGTGTTTGTGATAAAGTAAATGCTTGTGCAGAATTATCTCCATCAAATTCATCAAAATGAGTTCCAGCTTGTGCATAAACATTAGCATTTGTTTGTCTACCCAGATAAACAATAAAAATTCTAGAACCATTTGTGGGTGCTGATGCAAAAGTTATTTTTGGGTCACCAGAAGATACAGAAATAGAGTAGGCGTATTCTGGCTCTTGAAGAATACCATCTAAAGAAACTAACAATTGACCAGGCTGGGCAACTGCATAACTTAAATTAAAAGTTGCATTTGTTCCATCACCTGTTATTAGTTGTTTATCAAAACTACCATAACTTCCATCTGCGCCTATATAACTCATTTATCTTCTTTCCTTAAATTATTTATATCTCATACCTAAGTTGTAAAATATGTTCCAGTAATCATTAATTCTTTACCACTAATAGTCGAATACTGCATTTGTGTTCCATCATAATACCCATAACATATTTCAGCAGTATTTACCATAAAATGAAGCAAAGTATTCATAGCATAATTTATTTTACAAGTGGCAGGATATTCTCCATCACAAGTAAAGGGTAAACCACTAACGCCAAATAGTGAAGTATCACTAGTTGATGGCATTTGTATTTTAAAAACAAAAGTTACTTGTCTACCTATCTTTATATACTTAGCTCCAGAATAGGTTGCAGCATCACCCAAGTTATCAGCATTTGGAGTCCATGTGCCTTCTTCATAATCATCTAATAATGCTGATGTAGAACCACTATGAGAACCAGTAGCTGCACTAAAATCTATTCCCTTTCCAGCCGCAGGGACTACATTCCCATCTTTTATTGAAAGAGTATCAATAGTAACACCATTTGAACTTGTTTTTTCAATAATATTATCTACACTTAATGTACTCATTTAAACTCCCAATCCTTTATGTCGTATAGTAAGTTACACAGAAAGCCAATGTACGACCATTCATAGTTGTATAGGACATACTAAAATGACCATCACCATCTGTATCTAATCTACCCTCTCTACTTTGATTTACTAAATCATCAGTTGCATTGATTACAGTACTATTTGATAATGTAAACGGCCATCCCTCAATATGAACTTCTGAAGGGTCACCACCTGCTGTAACGGCAAGTCTACCCCATACAGTTACCTGTCTACCCACCTTAATATATTGCATTTGAGAAAAAGTAGAACTTGATCCAGCAGCATTTAAACCAACAGCTGTTGCACTCCAAGTGCCTTCTTCATAATCATCAAGTATTGCAGAAGTACTTCCACCAGCAGAATTAGCAGCTGCACTAAAATCTATTCCTTTACCTGCTGTTGACATAACAAGATTACCAGTTTTAATCTGTGTATCACCAGTATGTGTTATTCTCATTCTTTCAGTTGAACCAGAACTGCCTTGGTTATCTGGTGTTGTATAAAAAACAATTTCTCCAGCTGTATCATCAGCTCCAACTGCTGCACCCATTTGAAAATCTATTTTTCCAGCAATATTTGCATAATCATTACCATCATATCCACCAAATTGAATAGAACCCACAATATCAGATGCACTTACGACTGAATTACTACCTACAGTATCATTTGCAGATTTCATAAAGTTGATTCCACCATGAGTACTATCAGTTGTGGAATAACTAAAAATATCTAATACTGGAGAGGTGCCATGAAGTTGTAGTTGAGAACCAGTACCTAATACACCATCCCCATCATTAATACTTGCAACAGCAGAAGTAACTGCTCCTGTAGTATTAATCATTATTTTTTCATTAGCATCAATCACCATTGCAGTAGCGTTTGCAGAAGAAGATATACCACTAACTCCGACAGTACTAAATGAAATAGTTCCAGAACCATTTGTTGTTATTGCTTGACCAAGTGTACCATCTGAAAGATTTAATTGAGTAATTCCTACACTATTAGGCACAAGTTCATTAGTACCTACAGAATCATCACCCATTTGATCTATTGTTATTGCATTATTGGCAATCTTTGCAGTTGTTACAGCATCATCTTGTAACATAACAGTTTCAACTGAATTATCTGCAGCTCTTTGTGAACCTGTCAAGATACCCAAATGTATTACTTCAATTTCTGTACCAGTTGCAGGCTGATTACCAGAACCAAAACTTAATGTATTTCCACTTAAAGTATAGTTTGTTGTTAATTTTTGATAAATACCATCAACAAAAACTAAAATTGCACTTGCAGAAGGTGGAGTCTTTGACAAAGCAAATTCAAATAATGTGTTATTTCCAGAAAAGGTATCAATTGTAAAACTTTTTAATCCATCAGAAAGTTCAGTAGAACCAACTGAACCAGCTGTTGGAACTCTGGAAAGTGTTCCTATACCTCTGTGAATAATATAGATAGAATCTCCATTTGCTGGAGTACTGGTAAAAGTTAAAACTACTGGAGAATTTCCACTATATCCGATAGTATAAGCAGCTACTGGTTCTTGAATAACATTATTAACAACAACCATAATATTATCTGGATTACCGCCTGGTACAGGATTAGTCAATGTAAAGGTTGCAGCTGAACCAGTTCCAGTAAAATTTTCTTTTACAAAAGAAGGACTAAGATGATTACTTTTCTGTACTCCAATATATGACATTAAGATACCCCTTGTAATATCCCAGCAATTACATCACAAGTAGCTGCACTTGCATATGCATATACTTTATCTCCACCATTCAATACTATCTTTTGACCATGAACAATTTTAAGTGTAGAATTTGCTGGAACAGGAACATCTTTTACAATATGGTATGCTTTATAGATTACTTTAGTTCCACCAGCTGCACCATCACCAGCAGAAGAGTTTTGTTGATATGTAAAATTAGTTGCACTAGTTACAGTAATCTTATATATTCCATTAACATATGCTGTTGACGAACCAGTAACATGAACATACTGTCCAGTTTGTAGACCATGTGCAGATGCACAAACCACAGTTGCAACATCAGAAGCAGAAGAATCAATACTTGTAATTGTTCCCAATGTAGAACTAGTATCTTGTATAAATGCAGTAACCGATATACCAGCAACTCCAGTATTAGCTGCATCAAGTTCTACTAAAATAGAATTACAATCACTAGAACCATCATGTGCTCTATATAATACTTGCGGCCCAGTATGATTATCAGTCGTGGCCGCAACTGATTGATAATTTTCTCCAGCAGTTACTATACTTGCAAATGAGTTTTTAAAATTATTTGCCATATTTCTTTCCCTATGTTATCCACCTAATGCAGTTGCTAATGCAATCGAAAATCCTTCAGTAGAAATAACTCCAGATGTTGCTGGGATTGTAACCTCTACACCTTTATTTTTAAGAACTAAATTACCTGTCGTTGCATTAGTATCACTTCCTGTAGTTAAATGTTCAATATAACTATTTGTATTATTGTGATAGATATGCAAATCGTCATGAGTTCCTAATTTAATTCTATTAGTTGCAGTATGTCCACTTCCACTAGAATCTTCTAAATCTTGTCCACTAGAAAGTGAGGTATTTAATGCAACAACAGCTTCTATAACATCAGTCGCTGATGCAATTACACCAGATGCTCCTGTAATACTTGCAATGTCACCTACATCAGCTGCTGTCGAATTAAAGGTTGTTCTGAAAGTTTCAAATGTATCACTTGCATTTACTATTCTATCTGCCATCTTTTTCCACCAATTTTATTAATAAACTTTTAATCTCATGCATTTCTGATTTTAAAATATTTATTTCCCTTGTTGCATCTCTAAGTTCGTCTTTGCTCTTACGAACTTTATTAGCCCGTTCTACTGCAGCCAAATATGCACTTCTATTAGTATTTATTATTGCTTTAGAGTGCATATCTCTTAATAAATCTTTACTTTCTTCTACTACTTTAAATTCTGACATTATGTTGCCAATGCGATTGCTCGCAAATCCTTAATTCTTGGTGGTTCAGAAGTATTAGTTCCTTGCATAACAATCTTAATTGCAAATGCAATAAACTCATCTAGTGGTTCACCTGTGCCATCAGTTTTTCTTCCAGCAGTATATTGATACTCTCTATAATCATCAGAAGTCGAAGATGCATTAACTGTGGAATCTGGAGAACCATCTGTATTAAAAAAGTTATATCCAATTTCATCAAAATCAGATGCATCATCTGAACGAAGAACTTTATACATAAGTTTTACAGAAGCACTTGGAAATCTATTCATATCAAGAACAACTTTAATAGCAGTAGCAGGATTATCTAGAGCAACTTTTCTTGTAATATAAATTCCTTCATTAACATCACCAGATGGATTTGTGGATGCAACATAATCACCTTGTAAAGCACTTACACCCATATCGGTTGCACTATCAATTTTATTTAATCTATTATTAATAGCAACAATAGATTTTCTATCTAAATCAATAATCGGTGATACGTTTTGATTTGAACTACTTAAAGTAACATCTAAGAAGAAAGATTTAGAACCTGCCATTTCTTGAGTTTCATTAAGACCACTTGCAATAAGTTGAGGATTATTAAAATTTATTGTTTCATCCAATGTAATAGTTTTAGCTGCAGTTGCACTTTGTAAACTAAATGAAGTTTCAGAACCATTAGGTGATGTTCCAGTTGTCGTTCTAACTTTAGAAGATATTGACGTATCTGGAAATTCTATTGTAGGTAATAGTGTTTGCATAGAATCCATAACTGCATTTTCAGTTGCAGTTACCGAAGTACCACCACTACTTAAAGAACCAGTTGCATTTACGCCTGAAACTGTAATAGTATAACTATCAACATCTGTGTTTGCAACTGCATTATGAGTTGTATTAATTAATGTAAGAGGTATCTTGGCTATTTGATAGAGTTCTACAATTGCACCACCAGTATGTTCTACAGCTGTAGTTCCATCATCAGCTCTCGTCAAATTAGCTATATCGTTAGTATTTTGTAATGTACCATACATTATTTCATCACCAATTTTTACATATGTACGATTACTTAAATTACTTTGTACAAATCCATGTCCAGCATTTAATGTTAATGATGTAGCGTTAGCTGCAATGGTTGAACTTAATACTCCAGTTTTCCCACAAGAAGCACCAGAGATTGTAACATTATTTGAACTATCATGCATACCATGATCTGAATGAGTTACTTGTATTAAATTAGAACTATCAAAAGTTCTTATTGGGTCACGAGCTAAAGTTTTTGTTGGAAGCACATCATTAGTTAATGTAAGAACACCATTTGTACTTGTATCAAATTGAGCTCTAAATATTGTAAATTTCATATCTTCAAATTGATATGAAGTCCATGTATGATTATTTTGAGATTTAAACAGAACACCCAAATGTGGTTGTTTTGAAATCATACGAGTTCCACCAATATCTTGTTCACCCATTCTAGAAATCCAAGAAAAATAACTTTCACATTGAGTAAATAATACGACACAATATTCTACATCTGGTTTAATATATACTGGAGCATCAAATCTAAAAGTTGTAGGGTCAGTTGCAGTTGAAGATAAATTTATGTTACTAATTTTTTTACTAGAACCAGCAACTGTAGGAGCATCTGCAACTGTTAGTGAAGTGTCTGAAGTTATACCAGTAACAGTAGTAATAAGTGCTGTTGTATCATAACCTTCATAACCAATAACACCAGATGTTGAAGAACCAGCTCCATTAATAGTAATTGTATCACCAACTTTTAAATTGTGTGTTCCAGTTAAGAAATCTGTATCAGTGCCTGTTATTGTTGTACTACCTACAGTAGTTGTTACAGTACCATCTAGATAAGGATTTAACATTTTTCCAGCAAAAGGTAATTGTCTAATGGTAGGAAATCCATTATCAACTTCACGAATTTGACAAAGAACTGGTACACTTGCATCTTTTCTTTGAAAAAATACATTTATTTTTGTTATCATTTCACCACCAGTTTCGGTAGTTTTAAATGTTTGTGCGAGAGGGTCAAAAAATTGCACTGCAATTTCTTCTGTTGTTGTTACATCAACATTTTCATTAACTGTGGTAGATGTGGAGTCACTAACTTGAGTTACTTCAATTCTTCCATTTCTAGTTGCAATAATTTCTTCTTGTAAAGTTCTTAAAATTCCTGTAGAAGAAAACATAGCTTGTGCAAAAGTAATTGGTTCTGGATTGGTAGTATCAGTGGCTGACGAAGTAAGTCTGAATAATCGCTCACCTGTTCTAAATTTAGGATTACCTGTTACATTTGGGTCTGGTATAAGAAATGTACCTTTAATAGTACCATTTCCATTAGTAACCATAGTTCCACCTAAAGTCGTAGAAGTACCAACACCACCAAAAGTTGGAGTAACATAAGGAGTTACATTTACTTTATCAAAAAAAGGATAAACTTTAGTAAAAGGTTTCATACCTTCCACACTAAAAGTAACATTAACAGACCTCATAAAAGGTATTAGTGCAGTACCACGAACTTTATCACCTAAAGATTCATGATCTATTTGTTCAATAACTTGTGTGTTAACTCCAGTTCTATTCCTAGTAGTGGTTGTAGATGTAGTTGTTCTAGTAACTGTATCTCTCCAAGTTGTCTGTCTCCTTCCCACTCTAGTAATTCTTGTGCTACTACCAAGATTACTTTGAGTAACAGAAACCCCTGTCCAGGCTTGACCCCAAGCACCCCAAATAGTTCCCAAAGCATTTCCTACTTGAGCTACTAATTGGTCAAAGTTACCTTCTCTATTGATAATTAATGCTGGAAGTCTATCAACCTCAAACCATTCATCACCACTAGGATTGAGAGTACAAATTCCAGCCCAAGTAAATGTTAAAACTGGATTTAAATTTTCAACTCTTGATGCATATGGTTGTTCTATAGATACTACATCTGTGTAAGGTAATGTTACCATATCACCTGTTTTTTGATAACTATCAACAGTTCTTTGTGCTTCTGTAGTGTTTTCTTCTTTTAGAGTTACACCTTTCATATAATATTTTGGTCGTAATTCTTTATTGATATAATCAACTGAATTTTTATAATCTTCATTTTGAACATCACCTACAGAGTGACCAGAAAAATTGTCTACAACAAAACCAGATTTAAATCTATCTAATCCATTTTCATCTTGTACTTGAAATGATTTTGCATCTTTTTCTAAAAGATTAAGAGAAGTATAGTATTCTATAGTATTAATTCTATCTTCTAGTTTACCAATATCTCTCATAGTATATCTACGATTTTGAGTTTTTTGATATATAATATCATCAATATCTAATACATATGCTGGTAATTCTATTGTTGCTAACAACATAGCTTTTTCTACAGATGCTGGAAATTCTGGTTCTTCTGAATCTACACCTTTAATATGAATAAATTTACCTAATTCTGATATAAACAATAAATCTCTTCTACCTAAGAAGAAATCAAAATCATATTGAAATTGTGAATTATCTTTTGGTATAGAAATTTGAGAACTACCAGTACCAGTAAATTCTCTAAAAGTAAAATCAAAAGATTTAGATGTTACTTGTTTAGTTACAATACTTTGTATAGTAACATTACTTGTAGTTGCATCTTTAACTCTAGGTCTAAAGTCAACTGTATCACTTAATGAAAATTCTCCAGAAGGAGCTCTTGTTTCTGGGTCAACTCTAGTAGATGTATAAATTGGTATATCTTTATAATCAATTGTACTATAAGAATCTACAGTAAAAATATCTCCATTACCATGAGAAAAGTAATCACATACAATCAATAATTTTCCAGCTGGAGTAGGTCTTCCACCTTTTCTCACCACTCTAGAAATATCATAAAAATTATCTCTTTGACCAGTATCTAATGTAAAATCACTTGTAATATTTTTAGAACCAGCAGTAAATGCACCTATTTGAAATGTTGCTCCAGAAGTTCCACCAGTTACAGTTTCCCCACTTATAAATGCTCTATTATTAGTCACTACATAAACTGCACTTCCACTATTAGTCGCAATATAAACAGCAGTACAATTACTTTGTCCACCAGTAATAATTTCACCTCTTTGAAGTGTACCAGAAAGACTACTTAATGCACTAGATGGTAGTGTCGGATTTGTTGATGTACTTTCTGAATCTAATACTGCATATAACTTATAGGCATCTGCAATACCAAGAGATATTTCTTTATGTTGAGATGCAGTACCATATTCTGGAGCTCCAGAAATAGCATCAGCATCAACAAGTACTACATGAGCTGCATTTCTTGTTTTAGTTTTCTCTTGAGTAAGAGTTCTTGTCATTGTTGCAGTTAATTTTACTGTCGCACCATTACCAAAAGCAGCTGTAGACGTAAGAGTTAAAGAATTTCCAGAAGCATTAAAAGTCATACCAGTTGCTTCTATGTTAACAATATCTCCTGCTGCACCACCACCAGAACCTGCAGCTGTAACTATATGACAAACAAAATCTGTATTAGATTCAGCTGCAAAAGTTTCTGTGTTATCACCAGTAAAGGTAACTACTCCACTAGAGTTTGCTGTTGCAATAAATTGTTTTCTATATGTTACACTAGTTTGTGATCTACCACTATTATCATCTGTCTTTAATGTTTTGATAACATCTTTTCTTAACTTTCTTAAAGAAATATTTTTCTCTTGGTCTATTAGTTGAGCTCGTTTTCTAATAATTGGAACTGTAGTAGCAGTTGTTAAAGCGTTTGATGCTATTGTTATTGTTGTATCATCTGTTACGACTGTTACTCTTACTGATAAAGTTGCACCACTTTGACCAGCGCCAGGAATTTCTATAAAATCCCCTTCCTTTAAATCTTTTGTAAAGGTAGTACCAAAACCATTAACTGTAGTTTGATTAGAAGAACCATCAGTTGTAACAGTACCACCTAAAGTAAGAGTATTATCTAAAAGTGTATCAGCAGTAAATTTTGCACCAGTATTACAATCTGAAAAAACAGATTTAACTGAATCATTAAAGTTGTGTACTGTTATAGTACTAATAGTAGAATCTCCACCAGAATGTTGTACTAAACCAGAATTGGCTATTCCTGTAGATTTTAATTCTTCACCAGCAGTAAAAGTTCCAGAAGTTGTTATAAGATTTAACGTATCATTAGATGATGAAGTTTGAATAACACTATGAATAAATCCACTAGCACCAGAAGTGGCTCCAGTAACCTTTGCACCTACAGTTGCACCAGCTGATATTGTAGCATTTAACTTCAACACAGTAAACATACGAACATCAAAAAGATATAAATTGTATTGTGCAGTTTTAACACTAGAAGTAGAAACCAATGCAGTACCAGCTGATTCATTTCCACTATGATGTTCAAATGCACGAGCTCTTGCAACACCTATTTTATTAACTACAGTACCTATAGCAGAACCCCTAGATGCATTAACTAAATTAAAAAGGTCTATACTTCTATAAGATGTATTGATAGTAGAACCATTATCATTAATATCTGGAGAACCAAATACATTATTAACACGAACAATGTTACCAACTTCCATATTAGTTATAGCAGAGTCAAAATTATCAAAATTTCTTGGTTTTTCTAAATCTAAATAAGTAGGAACAACTGTTTGTACTTCATATCCACGAATATATGCCTTGCCTGGGTCTATTTGAATTGTAGCCAAACTTTCTGAAGGAGTATTTCCTTCATCAGTTGTTTGTACTGATGTATAAATTCCATTATTAGAACCATCATCTAAACTTTCCCTAACGTCAACACCAAAAGGTCTTACAGCATAATTTCCAGATTCTTCAAAAGTTCTTCTCGCAAGATTATCTGCAAATATATTATAATCAGTTCTGGTTATTATTTGCTGTACAACACCATTTTTAATTCTCATAAGTTCTATAAAATTTTCATCAGCTGCAGAACCAATTGCAAGTTTAGAAAGAGTTAAAGTTACTTTAAGTCTATGAGCACCTTTCGCATTAACATTACTAGTACCAGTTGCATTATCCAATAATGTTGAATCTGCTTCTGGAGTTATTAATGTTTCATTTACAGTAAGACCAACACGATATGATGGTGTATTAGTATATTTGTCTAATATTATTCTTTGTTCAGTCACACGAACAAATTGACCACGAACAAAATATACACCTTCTTGAATATTTGCTGAAGAACCAGTAGCGGTTGCACCAGATGTTAAGAGTATAGCAGTATTACTTCCTACCGATAATGAATTAATAACTGTATTTGATTGTAAATGTTCCCCATCAACAAATGTTGAAGTTACATTCATAACTGATTCACCATTAGATGCAGTTGCATCTTCAGATTTAGAAGCAGTAGACAAATAATTTACATATAAAGTAGGAGAGTCAGTAGTTGTTCCAGATTCAACTGCAATTACTCTTGCAGTTACCCCAGAAAGTGAACCAGTTAATATGGCACCAACAAATGTAGATAAGTAGTCATCTACATTACCACTTGGAAAACCATTTGTTTGAAGTTTTACAGCATAATACTTATCAGTATATGAAACATGGCCAGGTATAACTATAGTTCCCTCTTTGAACATATGTCTACCATGTTTTTCAATTTGATTTTGTAGTATAGATTGGAGAGTAGTTAATTCTCTTGCCTGAACTGCAAAACCTGGCCTAAATAAAACTCTATGAAAATCATCACTTGACTCAAAATCATCATAATATGGTGCTACATTTAAATCTGTTTTTTGCATTTTTTTAAAATTCCACTACGACTTTTATATCCTCTGTTTGGTCTGAGGCTCTTGAAATTGCTCGTCTATTTTCTGCATAAATTATATCACCACTATCTCTATTTAACTCTGGGCCTGAAAGACCATCAGTAAAAGAAACTCCATTAATAGTAGAGTCAGCATTAGTATCTACTGTGCCATTTACTGAAGAAGTTACACCTGTTATTTGTCCTGTAGTATTAAAAGCAACTATATTATTCTTAACACTATTGTCAGTAGAAAGACCATATGTAGAATATTTTTCTTGAATATAATATATTATTTTATTAGTAGAATCATATTCTACAACTCTGGCTCTTGCATGACTTCCAGCTTGAAATATCTCTTCATCTACTTGAAAAGCAACATTAGCAGTAATTCTTATAGCACCAGTTGTTCTAGCAGATGACAATACTGAAATCTGACTAGTTAATGGGTTAATAGGATTTTTAACAATACCTACTCTTCTAAAATCATTTACTTGTACAACATCTGAATCTGCTGGTTCAAACTTTGCTTGTAACATTACATAATGTCCACCCAATTCTTCTAGATCATTTTTACCATGACCCTCTGGTGGGTCAACTATCACTTTAATTTTTGGTGGATTTGCATTTAGAGCAGTAGTCCAATCAGTAGCATCCTGTCCAGATATTGGAGTTGTAGCAGCAGTATTAGTAAATATATTTGTTACACTTAAATCAACAGATGCAAAAGTATAACCAGTTCCGTTAGCTTGCATTGCAGATGCACCAGTTTCTGCAAAAGCTGTAATTGACCCATCACCAGAAACAACTAATTTTATAATTGCACCAGAACCATCACCCCTTACTTTTGTATAGTAAGTACCATCAGGTCTAGTTCCATTAGTGCCAGGATCAGTAACTATAAATACAAAAATTCCTCTATTGGCAGCTGTATTATCATTAGTAGATATCGGCATAAAATCTGTAGTCAAATAGTTTTGTACTTGAGATGCAGACATTGTATACATATATTTTAAGTAATAATTTGCATCATGCCAAAATGGTGTACTAGTTACACTTGTTGGTGCAGTACCAGAAATATTATTTGCACCAGTTTGTGCTTCATCTCCATTATATAAAACTTTATATACTTTATGTTCAGCTGTTTTAAAATAAAAAGTTGAATCATATAAACTAGTTGCACCACTAGATGTTGTTGTTTTAGTTGTATTATAATTTCCACTAGTTACTGCACCCACATCATGTCTATACATATCAAATGCAACTCCTGTAGAATAATCTCTACGAGGAATAACATATGATTTTGAAGATATAAGTTTTGCACCTAACATATCGTCCCAGTAACAGGGTTCTTCTGCAACATTATCCAATGGAGCTGGTGGATTATTATCGGTAGTTGCACCTTCTGAAGTCCAAGGCTGAGACTTACCAATAAACATATAGTATTTACCATTTGCAGCTCCTACATTATCATAAAATGCAGTTGCATTAGTTTGTCTAAATTTTTCTGTTATAATTGCTGCCATTTGTTTTTTTCCTAAATTATAATATTATTTATATCGTCTACTAGACTAATCTATTATCGAACCAGAAAGTTTTATTCTAACCATTTCGCCTGCAAAATCTGCTGGTGCTGTACCATTAGTCGCATTTGTGACAGTATCTATCGTTGTATTCGATAAAGTTAGAGCACTAGAAACAGTTGGTGAATGTGTTAAAGCTTGAGAATAAACATCATCAAAACCATCACCTAATGCTGTTTTTGATGTTTCCCAATTTACTGTCTTAGAAATATATTGTAAGGGTTCTCCATTGTCATTTGAATTTAATGAGCCAGAATGATAGTTATCTAAATCTCGATAATGCCAAGTAAAACTATTCGTAGAATGTTGAGGCCCATGTCTCCATATTGCACGATCTCCTTGATCGCTATCAAATATAGGCGGTGAACCAGAGGAAGAAGTAATGATTTCAGCATATCCAGATGCTCCAGTTGCTGTTACTTCATATATCTTTGCACCATAGGTATTGTTAGTGGTACTTTTATTATGATTCACATAATACACTTTATCATTCATTCTAAATGCAGCACTTTGGAAACCACTATAGCTTGGGCCATAATATTCCAAATTAGTAACTGTCTTTAATTCTCTAGTAGATTTATTCCATATATAAAAAAATCCACCAGTAGTAGAGGTTTTTTGATTAAGAAAGACAACATGAGTACTACATTCTACTGGTGGATTATCTAATAAAGAAATTATTTCATTCTGAGGCATTTCGTATGTTTTTGCTTGACCATTAACACTACCATCTGTTACATCTACATCATATATTCGTAAATGCGCTGACCCACTAGGATTGGTGTTAATATTCATAAGACCACACCAGACTGTTACACAATTTGCAGTAGCACTTTTGGATAATGCCATTATGTGCTGACGATTTGAACCTTGTCCATCATTTTCAAAATAATTTTTACTAAAAATTTTAGTTGCAGCACTTCCTTGAGTTACATTGGCTGGATTATAAGCTCGCATATGCCATTTGTTCCAACAAAGATAACAAGTATCACTATATTTCCAAATTAACTGTGATTCAGTATGACCAATGGGAAGTCCACTATCATTATCACTATCTATTCTAAAATAAGAATCGCTATAAGTACTATCAAATATTACATTTTGAATATATTTATTGACACCACCTTGTGATTTACCACCGAAAGTATAACTACACGCTTTATTATCTAAAGAAACTACCAATGGGAGATTATTATATTTTGTACCCAGTCCAGTAACATTGTGAGAAAGAATTACCTCATGAGGTAAACTTTTAGGTTTAATGTAATGAGCAAACATTTCGGCAGTGGTGTCTGTAATCCTCATGCCACCATAACTGACTGCTTCATTATAAGGAGCAATATATTCATAATTCTTAGTAGAACCATTATGAACATATGAAAAAGGGGGAGTTCTAAAAGTTTCATTATGTTTCGATAAATCAAGTTCAGAACTTCCAGCAACAACCCATGCAGTTCCATTGTAAACTATTAGATTTCCTAAGTCTGTATCAAAATACAATTTCCCAACTGCACCAGTTGGTCTACCAGCAGTATTTCCACTTGGAATATTTAAATTAGTGGCCGCAGTAACACCGACAGCAGTTAATGCTCTGTTATCATCTATTACAGTATTATCACCAATTTTAAACGCCATATCTTTTTCCTATTTCCATTCAGTACCATTATAGACTAAAAGTTTTCCTAAGTCTGTATCAAAATATATCTGACCAGCAGATGGACTACCTGGCCTTCCAGCAGTATTTCCATTTGGTGATACAAAATCAGTAGTCGCTGTAACACTTACCATTCCAGTAGTTACATTACGAGAGTTATCTATTACAGTTGTGTCACCAATTTTATATGCCATAACTCACCACTAAGTTATTGAACTATCATTAGAATTAACATCACCAGACATATCTATATTTCCACTTGAATCTAATTTAATTTTTTTTGTTCCGTTATGTGAAAAAAATAATGCACCACTTTCTTCAGTAACAGTCCAAGCACCAAAATCTATTTTTGCGATTGCCTCAGAAAGTCCTCTTCCTGTAGCAGCTGCACCAGATATTGTACCGATAGTATCTATAGCCATTGTTTAATTCCTTAATGTAAGTTAACCCAAGTGCCACCAGCGTATGCTTGAATTTTTGAATCTGTACTATTATATACTACCATTCCATTTGCAGCTGATAATGCATTACGTTGAGTTGTTGTTAATGTAGGTAATGTTACTGCACCAGTAGTTCCAGTAACAGTTACCGAAGTTCCACTAATTGCTGTACCAGTTACAGCAGCAGGAGTAGCGCCACCAATTACTGCACCATCAATTGTACCACCATCAATGTCTGGGGTATTAATGTCTGGTGAAGTTAAAGTTTTATTTGTTAGTGTCTGTGTTGCAATCTCTGAAACTAAAGTTGAGTTACCACCTTTAGGTAATAACATAGTATTCGTTACAGACTCACTATGTGGTTGTGCTATAATAGTTTGTCCATGACTATTAGCATGACAATTAAGTTTTATCTGACCTTCTGTATCACTTCCATTACCTTGTACTTCTAATATATTTGTAGCTGGTTTAACTATCAAATTGCCTGATGCAGTAGTAGATGTACCACCAAGAATTGGTGCAGTTAATGTTTTATTTGTAAGTGTATCAGTTGTAGCACGACCAACAATATTATCAGTACCAGTAGGAAAAGTCAAATTGTAAAGAGTTGTTCCATTACCTAACTTATTATACAATTCTCCAAAATTGTCATTGACCTTATCTGCTCCAACTCTAAGATTATCACCAGTTCCGTCATTTGCAGAACTACCAATACCTATTGCTTGATATGCCATATTAGTTGTCTCCTAAGTCTTTTTATTATTTATATTCCATTCTAAGTTGAAACTACAATCTCGCCTGGCGGAGGCACATTAATTCTTGTTCTAAATGCTTCTTCTGGAATTTTAAAAGTAGGTTCAGTATCAAAAGTTTCACTACTACTATCAAATGTAGTTCCTGTATTTGAATATTTAACTCCAGCTGTTCCTGTAGAAACTTGATTTATTCTAACATGGTCAAATTGTCCTATATTAAAATAAGCAAAATTGTTAGTGTTACTTGTAGCAGTTCTTACAATGCCTGGATAATTAGGTATTGCAACAGAAGTTGTTGTGGGTGGAACTGCAAAAGCATACTTAGGTAATAAATCCAGAGTTGGGCCGATAACCATTCGTCTATCTGATGGTCTTGCAGAACCGATTACTGTAACATGGCTTCGAGTAAGAGTTACATCTCTGGTAGTATTAGTAATTGCAGAATCATTTTCTTCCATATGAGGATTAACTCTTAATGAAGTTCCATCATCTGCTGTTCCTAATCTACGACCAAAAGAAACAACGTATAGACCAGAAAGTACAGATGCTAGTTCTGGTGAATAACCAAATTCTGCAGCTGATTGTGGAGTTATCTTTGCAGATACTTTTGACGTAACATCTAATTCACCAAATACTACCCAACCAGCAGGATGCACAGTAGCTTTTAAATCATCAATCCATGCACTAATAGATTCACCCACTTTAATAACATATGAAAAATCTTGATAATAGTTAGAGTCTTGTATTCTAATTATATCTTCAGAAATTTTACCATCAATTCCAATAAATTCCCCAGAAGATTTTGCTATCATTCCTACAGATGCAGAACCAACACCAATTCCAATATTTGCAATAATACCATTATTACTGCTAGATATTATTTTATCAGTAACAATAAGGTCTACGTCTGTATTAATAGATAATAATTGTCTTCCAACATCATAAGTGGTAACTATTCCTGTACCAGCTAAACTCCCATAAGAACCACCACTTAATCTCTGAAAAGTAACAGTTGCACCGACAGAAAAAGTTCCATTAATATCTTTTAGTATTGCATGACGAAAAGGTTTAAGTGTTTGTGTAGAAGAAATATCGAACCCATTATTTTTTATAACAAAAGATTTTATAGAACCTACTCCAGAATTAGATACAGGAATAAGTTTTGCACCAGAACCGCCTGCTGTCAGAATACCAGTTGAATAAATTGAACCAGAATCATCAAGAACACCAGAAGAATTATATTTGTTTGACTTATCTAATATAGGTAAAGTTGTATAACCATTACCACTATTAATAATTCTAATATCTGTAATTTGTCCAGCTTCATTTGCATTACTGCCAGGCGCATTACCATGTGTTCCAGTTTCTAGAACAATCTTTGTTCCCTCATATGAATCTTGATAAAATGATTGAGAACCATCTTCCATTAATATATGGTCATCATCATTCATATTAGGTGTTCCAGTTTCAGGCGCAAGACCACCACCGACAAGTTGAATCTCTGCACTCACATTCTTACCATCTGAACTAGTATTATCAAATAATATTTTATCACCAATTGCATAATTAATACCAGCATCATCTATTATAATATCATCTATACTACCAGTACCAATAGTTTCAACTTGTACAGATGCATCACTAGTACCATCTCCAACCTTAACTGTTTGACCAGAAGTATATAAACCACCAGCTGTAGTTACTGAAGAAGATGTTAATATTTGTTTAATTTGCAATGTAACATAAGCTTCTGTAGTCGTAGAAATACCTCTTATGGTTTCATTTGCTATAAAATTTCCAGTTTGAGTATTTTCGTCTAGTTCTAATTCTACAATATTAACTCCAGATTCTATAAATGAAATTGCAGAAACAACAACACCAGTAGCATTAGAAGAAGTTCCCTCTATAGTGACACCAATAAGTTCTGAAGGAAGACCAGCATTAGGAACTGCTCTAATAATATTTTTAACTTGCCAATTACCATCTGATAATCGAAGCATAGATTCATTTGGATAAGTTATTTGTGGAGTCTCATTTAATAATAATCTAAAGAATAATTCATGTCCTTTTTTAGTTCCCTTTGCAATATAAAGATCACGAATATTTTTTATAAGTTTTCTTTTATCTACACTTTCATGAAGATTATCAACTATACCCTCAAGAAAAGAATCTCTAAATTGATCTAAAAAATTATAAAGAGTTGCATCAACATTAGTATAATTAAGTAATTGTTGAACAGAAGAAACTGGATTGGGCCTATAGGTTTGAATAGTTCCAGAAGAATTAGAAGTAGAACCATTTACAGTTTCACCTAATATAAATTGTGAATTAGAGGTAATGAATAATCTTTTATTGTCATCAACATCATCAACTAAAACTTTTGCAGTTGCACCAGAAATAAGACCAGTAATAGTTTCACCCACTGTAAATTTAGCTTCAGAATCTTCCAAAACTACATTATCATTATTTTCATCTAATAAAAATCTTGGAGTTGGAGCATCAGTTTCAAGAACAAGATAATTATTAACTTCACTAAAAGTTATCTCTGCACTTTCTAAAAACTGATAATATAATTTTACAAACTTTGCAAATACTGGGTGATCTGCTTGAATAAATTCAGGCAGTTGAGTCTGTATGTGTGTAGAAACTTTGTTCTTTAGTGAATTATCATTATTTGCCATATTTAATAACTACTACTACTATAACTAGTTGGTGAAGTAACTCCAACACCAGATGATGCACTACCAGATGCTACCTTATCTGTTTGAGATGCAATTTTACTATTATCTAAATCTATTTCTAATACTTGATTTCTAACTGCAATAACATCATTTGAATCTGGTACAACTTTTACTTTAATAGTTGTTGCAGTTGCTCCATCAACATCACTTACTGATGTAATATTGAAACTTGTCAATATTATTTCTCCAGTAGTGTAATTAATAGTTCCAGCAGTTTCATCAACATATGATTTTGTGGCACTTGCAGTATTATAATAACTTCTAACATTACCATTACCATCATCATCTAAAAATATTTCATTTGTATTACCACTAATCTTAAACCCAGATGAACTTAAAATACCACCAGATGCAGCATTATGTCCAGAGTGAGGATTATATAATGCATTATTAAATTTTATAGTATACTTTGTTGCAGAATTTAAAATTGGAGTAAATGCTTGAGTTAATTTTATTGTAGTAATATTAGAAGTAATAGAATTATCAGTATCATCTATTAATGTAGTAAGAGCAGAATGTCTAAATGGATTATTAAATGCTGTTAGATTTTCAGTATTATATTTTCTAATAGTAGATATCACATTAGAAATTAAAGTTTCAGAGGACTTAACAGTATTTTTAGAATTATAATTAAATGTAGTTGTTAATTCTAACTTTGTATATTCTGGGTCTATAACTTCTGGAATAATAGATGCGATAGAATATGAATTTTTTAAGTCTGTTACTATCTGTGCTTTTGCAGATGCACTTATAGAACTTTCTGTTGGCACTATTGAAATATACACTCTACCATAAACTGGATTTTCAGCATCTTCTCCACCATACACTTGAACTGATTTTGCATTTGGATAAACTTTAGGAACTATGGCTTTATAATCATTAATCGTAACTGCACGACCTTGAGCTGCATAATCAAGAGGTGCATTATATTTTATCGAAGAAATACTTTCTTTTTCAGCACCACCAGAAGCTACAGACACAGTTTCGACAGTAATACTAGTTATTCCAGAAAATGAAGCAGTTGTATTAAATCCACTAGCACCATTTGCAGCTGACTTATTAGTTACAACATATCTTAATCTTACTACGTTTCCATCAGACAATGCTTTACCTACAATCCCATCACCAAAGTATATTTCAAATTTACCATCAACACTTTCTTGTAGAAAATATACATTAGATGCAGAATCTACTTGAGTAGTATCCAATGCTTTAGAAAATGTTGTTGAACTTGTAGAAGAAGCGGTATCAAAAACATCAACTAGAAGTGTTGATGTATCACCTCTTGCATCATTAATATAATACTTTTGATCTACATTCTTTGTATCTACAGTATATCTGTTAGTAACATAAGTTCCCTCATAGATAGGTATGTTTGAAAAACTAATAACTCCATCTGTTTTGATAGCAGTATGTTCAGAAACAGTAACAAATTTATAATTAATATCATCTAATTGTGTTGTGAAAATAGTACCTACAGGTATAGTTGCAGAAGAAAGACTTTCAAAAGCACCACCATCAGTTGCAGTATTATTTAAATTAACATTAATATATGCAATAGGGGCTGTTGCAGATGAAGGTGTATATCCTAAAGTTTTTGCATGAGATACAATTGAAGAACGAACAGTTGCAGTATCTAGAAAAGATTCATTTACAGCCATATTCATATTCATTGCAAGATAGTGTGTATTGTAGGATAGAACATCTAATAAAGCGTTTATACCAGAACCTTCAAAATCATAATCGGTAAAGTCTGATTGATTTCTCATAAATGTTTTTAAATTTAGTTTGATATCATCAAAGTCTAAATCTGTTACGTCTAATCTTTTATTTGTAGTTGCCATTATCGTAATCTCTCTAATGTAAATGATAAATTAATAAGTTCAGCTGGAGCATTTTGTATATAGAATTCAACTGTAACCATATATTGATTATTATCAAAATCTGGAATAACATCAATACCAGCAAGTAAAGCTCTAGGTTCATAGTTGGTTATGACATCTTCTATCTTTCTTGAAAGATTCTGTGCAGTAAATGGAGTCATATTTTCAAATAATATTCCACGAACTCCAGAACCTATTTCTGGATGAAAAGGTTTTTCATAATGTGAATATTGAATTAAATTTCTAACACTTCTTTTTACTGCAGCTGCATCACTAAGAGTTTGAACTTCCTTTGTAATTGGATGTCTACCAAAATCAAGATTTAAATCTTTATATATTCGTGAAGAACGAGGTGAGTTGTTTGTTCTTTCTGCATCTCTGTATGCTGGTTGTACTGCCATATTCTCTCTCTTTTATATTATTTATACAACATTACTTACTGTAGTACTAGTGTTAGTCGGCATAGCACTCATTGCAAGTGCTTGAGATTTTTCTGCATTAAATCTACTATATAAGCCTGGGTGAAGTTCTGGACTACTTTGAAATCTTGTAGGCACAGATTCTATTTTATAATCATACATCTCTGTGATAATTTCTTTATCAGTAAAATCAGTAGCTGGTCTACCAGTAGGAAACTCTTCTTTATATAAAGGATTAGTTTTAATTTTTGACTTTTTAAGTAATCTAGCCATAGTAGTATTAAAAACACTATTGTTTGCTCCGTATTGAATTGCAGTACTCCATACTGCATCTTGTAAACCATTACTACGAGGTTCGCCACAAATATCAATACCCCATTTTTTCTTAATCCTTTCTACCTGTGTATTATAATATTTTCCGCTTGAATACATTTTTTGACATTGTTTAAATCTATCTTTGGTTTCTTCTTTTGTTGCCAGTTCTTCCCACTTAGCTTGAAATGCATTGTTAGGAGATTTATTAACAGTACCCCAACCACCTTTTGGTGTAGCCGTTCTTGCAGCTTGTTCTCCACCAGCTCGTTGCAATTCTTCATAAAAATCTGTAAAACCATTATGTTCTTTAGAAAGCCAAGTTTCAAAAGCCTTATAAGACCCACCCCTTGTTTCTAATTGATACAATCCATAAGACCAACCACCTTTATCTTTATAATAACTTGAATAATTTATAGCTGAAGCACCTCTTCTACCAGATTCATGAAACTCTGATAATTCTCCTAAAGATGCTCTAGTACAATCGCCTGGGGGTGAATTTATGTAATCTGTATCGGCTGCAGAGGGGGAATGTTGACCAACTGAAACAGCACCTTGTTCTTTTGTATAAGTAGGGCCTAAACTTACAACATTACCTTGAGCATCAACACCCTGTGGAATAGTATCTCCCATTCCGCCTACTGTAGCAGATAATGGTTCTTCAGATGAAATTTCTGGTAATAATACTTCAACCAAATCTGTTTCAGTCACTTCAGTATATGCAGTCGGAGTTGTCATAGAACCAGCACCATCACCTATCTTAACAGAACTGGAAGCTGCATTAATAGTACTAGTAATTTCTGAACCATGAGCTGCGTGAGCTGGGTCAGTTCCTATAGCAGTATCGTCTAAACGAGCTGCACCTTTTGTACCTTGATTGATATTGACAGTAGTACCATCAATAGTAATATCAGTACCAGAGTCTATATCTAATGTTGTACCTACCAATATCTTAGAAGAACCTGTAATATGTTGTTCAAAATCTGTATTAACAAATATTTTAGATGTTGTTCCTATATGTTGTTCTATAGATGTACCAATATATTCTTTAACCCCTAACAAATAATTCTTAGTAATTTCACCTTTAATATGTTCTACAAAAGTAGAACCATATCTAATATCTACTTCACCCCTGATACTTTGAGTATAAGTATTATCATATGTTTCCATAACAACTCCGAAAATATCAGTAGCACTAGTTCCTTCTATTTTAATCTCTTTATTATTCCCTACTTCTTCACTATAATTATTCTCAACTTCTATATTTAAATCTTTACACTTTATATTTAAAGTACCATTTACAGTAAGATTCATATCACCAGCAACAAAGTCATTTTCAGTACCCTTTACAACTTGATAATGATTACCCAAAACCTTTACTACTTTATTTCCAATTGCATCAATTTCTTCAAAAGTTCCAGAACTTGAATAACGACCTAACCTTTGAGCTCCAGACGTATCATCATATTCTATTGTATGTCCAGATTCAGATTCATAAACATGGTTTTTAGGATAAGTTGCATTATAAGTGGTTTCTGGTTCATCCCAACTATCATCATTTGCCGTAGGAATACCCTGTACTACACTAGCTTTCTTACTACCAACTATAGTATTATCTACTTGAAAATTTCTAGCAAGACGATTTGTATCAGGCTCTCCTGTAGTTCTTGGATAAATAGATTGAGTATAACCTTCATTATCTGGATTTAAATCTCTACGATTGGGGTCATTAAAACCTTTATCTGGGTCACCAAGTGTTTCTGGAACGCCTGGCAATGTTCCGATAACAATAGGTTCTTGCAGTTCATCTGCATCACGAAAGAAACCTACAACCCAAGTCCCCTCAACCATAAAGCCAGGAGTGTATCCCATACCATTCATTGATGGTGTTTGTATAGAGGACATTACCCATGCCCAAGGCAAATCTTCTGTTGGAATTTTTAATTTATCGTCAGTATGATGACCAACACAACGAACACGAACTCTTCCAAGTTTTGTTGGGTCATTTCTGTCCTCAACAACGCCTGTGAACCAAACGAATCCATCATGTCCTTGAAAATGATTACCCATATTTTCTTTCCATATTATTTTTATTTATTTAGTGCGACAAATAAAAAAAGAGGGAAACGAATTTCCCTCTTTCCCAATCCGAAGATTGTTCTCCTTTTGTATCACCCTTGTCTAATCCCTTACTAAATTTCAGCGATAGGTAGGCACCCTATGTTGGGTTGGGATTTGCCTATACTGTTATTTATAACAGTATTCCAATACATCTTCTTTTGTCCACTTTGGGTCAAAAGTTTTGATGCAATCTATGAAGTAAGATGGGTGCGAATAAGATACCCAATTCTTAGCTTTTTCTTCAAACATAGAAATAACTTTCTTTTCGGCGGACTTTGCAGTACTACCAAATGCTTCTAGGAAATAATGTTCTTTACGTCCTAGTAATGGAGTACTATAAGAATACTCTAATCGTGATTTAAATTTTAATTGTTTCATTAGAACACCACCTTTGCAATTTCTACTTTAACACCAGATATATCACCAGACTTTTTAAAATCTAGTTGTTCTGTAAAATACTTATCAGCTTTGTCGATCTTCCAGAACTGAAAATATTTGGTATACACATCTCCATTGTTTTTTGTTGTAACAACAGCAAGTCCATTATTTTGTTTTTTCAAACCATTCATTATATTTTTCATACTAAACTCCTTGTTCTATTGCGGCTTCTTGAATTATTGATGTTAGAACTGGTTCTAAACTTTCTTCAAACCTTTTCCAATCATGTCTACTATATTGATAATGTCTATTTTGAGCAGGAGGCGCCCAACCAAAAAACTGTTTGAAATGACTTTTTCTATTCATAAGTCCATTATTGAAAAGGTCATATGCGAGGTTTGATGCAACCCTAAATTTTTCTAACTTCTTGTTCTTAGAACGACCAAAGGGAACTTTTCCTTCAAGGGGAACAAGGTCATCTAACTTTTCTTGAAGGTCTTTGAAACCCTCATTGATACCCCAAGAATTATCGAACAATTCCGCTTGTTCACCTTCATACATATCTTCAAATAATTTTTTCATAATTAACTCTCTCTCTTGATTATATTAATACTATATCAGATATTTTAAACCTTGTCAACCCCTAAAATAACCCATTGATTTTGTTGAGTTTTTTGGGGGTTGATTTTTTCTGCAACTTGCGAATCGGAGCGAATCACTTTAGTCATAAGTTACCATTGAAGCGTAATCAATCTTATCAAAGATTTTATCTAGTTCTGCAAGTTTTTCTCTACACTTCATTTTTGCAAAACCCTGGCCAGGAGTCTTTTTTCCTTTCTCAAGACGTTTTAACAAATCTTCAAAATACTTATATTCATTTTGCAATTTAGTGATTAATTTTGTATTCAACATTAAACAACCCCTTTTAGATTCTTGCAAGAATCTATTAGATTCTTGTTATAAGACTTTAACCAATTAATTTCATCTAGAACACAATCCTCAGCAATACTAATTGCTTTTGATGCATCAGTTTCATCAGTTTCTAAAATTTCAACTGAATCGTAATACAAGGTAGTTAATTTCTCCAAAAGAGATTCCATCTTTTTAATTTTATCTTCCATTAAGCAGCCTCCACAACTTCATAAGGTTTATTCCACTTACCAACACTGATATGAACATAGTATGCAGTATCAAAGTAGTCGGTCATTGCATCAGAATTATTGTACCAAACTTTTCCACCATTTAAAGCAGGAGCTGTCAATGAAATAGAATGAATCTTTTCTAAGATTTCTGCATTTTCTTTTCCATAGAACTCTTCAAGATAAAACTGATTGATTTGGTGATGTTCTCCATCACTCAAGTTTCCGATTTTGGTTTCGTTTCCATATCTGTCAAAGTATGCATAATCTTTGAAGGCAGGGCCTTTCATCAATGCAATAGAAACACTTGAATGATGGTCACGAACCACAGAAAATTTATACTGTGGAAGTATTTTTTTGAGTTCGTTTCTAATATGTTTAACATCTTCAGTTGAAATATATGCCATTATTTTTTTCTCTCTCTTTCTTTATTGTTACGAATCACTATACCATGTTATGAGAACAATGTCAAGGGCTTTCTCCAAGAAGTTCACTCATTCCAGAAAACACAACATTGTAAGCGTTTACCTCATAGACCCAATTATCAAAGAAATTGTCATCAGTATCTAGACCCTCTTCACAATGTTCATCCCAAATTCGGTTCATCTCTTCCATGCCAGAAATAAGAGTACCATCTTTTCCTCGACCTTTGATGGTGGAAACAGCCTCATCCCAAGACATTTTCATCTGATTAAAACTAGGAATACGAAACATTTTTATTACCTCTCTTATTGACTATACATATACTCTACCATGTTATGAGAACATTGTCAAGTCCCTATTTTTTCTCAATAAAATCAAATACTTACAGAAAGATAAATAGCGTAAAGGAGTCTCAAATGTTGCAAATTACCGAATCAGCCAAAGAGTATCTTTCTATTATGACAGAACATAAGAGAAGAAACTATGTTCGATTAAGTGTTTCTGGTGGTGGTTGTAGTGGTTTTCAATATAATTGGGACTATGTAGATACAGATAAAGATGGTACACTCGTTGAAGACTTACTTGTATTAGATAAACTAGCGGAAATGTTTGTTCTTGGTTGTACTGTAGATTATGTACAAGAACTTGGTGGTTCATATCTTAAAGTTATGAATCCAAATGCAAAAGCTTCTTGTGGTTGTGGAGAAAGTTTTGCCGTATAAAATTTTAACGAAATCGACTTGTATCTATTGTACAAGAGCAAAGATGTTATTTAATCAGAAAGGTATAGCATTTGAAGAAAAATTAGTAACTGACTCTCAAATGTTAGAGTATCTAAAAAGACAGGGCCATAAAACCTTTCCGATTATATATGACCCTAAAGATAATTTAATTGGTGGATTTTTAGAACTTGCAGATTATCTGCATGAATTAGAAACTTAACCAGAAGGTACGACAACTTTCCATTTAGTCGAGTGTTGTTCATATTCTCCATAGGTATCGGAACACCAATCCCCATGTTTTAAATAATATTCCATCTGACGAATATATCCTTGTATACTTGCTACCTTTGCAATCGCACCTTTAACATTACGTCTTGCATTTCCTCTTTCTACAGATAAAAGACTTTTCTGAGTCTTAATCCATTTTACAATATTCTTTCTACACAATACATGGTCATCTGGAAGAGCGACAACATCTGGATGTATATGTGTATACTTGGGTGGATTTTCCTTGAGTCTTTTTTCTCTTGCAATTGCAAGTCTTTCTGCAGCTGCAACTCTTTGTTGTTCGCTCATTTTTCTTTTTCTTTTAATCATAATCAATTTCTCCTTTATAACAATCCCCACACAATAGCATTAATAAACAAAGTTGCAGCTATAATTAACATTATAATTAATATTATATTATAACTCTCATTCATTTCCAGCCCCATTTTTCATAAAGTGTTTATCATAATATAATCACTTAATTCTCTAGGTGAGTCAACAAGGTCTGACCATTGAGTTAACTTTCTTCTTTTCTCTTTTACTCTTTTCTCAATCTCTGTCCATGAAACAATATCCCATTCGTGCATCAGTTCAATCAATGTATAGACATCACCAATTTCTTTTTTAAGATTCTCCATACCAAATATTTCTTGTTTTCTTAAACACTTAGAACATTCTTGTATCAGTTCTCCACATTCTTCCATCATTAAGACAAGTAGTTGTTGTCTTTCATCTAGTTTATTCATTTCACCCAAGTCATTCTCCATCTTTCATAAATTTGCCATGCAACAATTCCTAGTGTCATTGTTCCCCAATCGTATATCATCATTGATTCTGTAAGAATATATGATACCACAAGAATCATAACAATGTCAAACCACATTAAGGGAGGCTTTTTCTTTTTGCGAAAATCTTCAAACTCCCAATTCATCTTAGGATACTTGTACTGCGATATAGATACACAAAAAGAGTATTACAATCATTCTCAACTCATTAATTGTACCCTCACCATAATGACGATTCCACATTTCTTTAAAAGATTTTTTCTTTTTCTCTTTTATCTGACCACTATCCAACAAATCTTGTGCTGGAGTCTTGAAGGGTTTTTCTTCTACCCAATCTACTTTTGGTTGTTGTTGCATACTTACTCCTACCTTTTAAACTTTACACTATACCTTTTACCACCAATCCAAAACTCAATAATTGAATAGGAGTAAACACTTCTCTTTTCTTCATTGTATCGTATTTCAGTACCACAAACTCTTTTTGTACCACCAGTTGCATTGGACTCACTATGTCCAACAATACTTCCAAACAATGCACCCATTTTCGCACCATCATCATTTCCAGTAACGACCTTACCTAGTATTCCACCAAGTAATGCACCTTTTAAAGTATCGCCCGTCTTATCTCCACTTACAGAAACATCTCTACATATTTCCACATGATAAGGTTTTTGATCTATTATCGTTTTATAATAATCAGTAATTTCTACCTCTTGAGATAGTTTCTGAGAATTCGCAGCTTTCGTATGATGTGCATATCCCATAGAACTCATCAAAAGAGAACTCACTCCGATTAGTATTAAAAAGTTTTTTTTCATTTATTATTATCCTCTA
>VTLG01005969.1_pt1 | contig 29444 bp, 52 predicted proteins | sample 4694571 | NCBI WGS metagenome assembly VTLG01 (sample SAMN12604809, study PRJNA352737) | marine metagenome | biome: ENVO:00000447; feature: ENVO:00000209|ENVO:00000569|ENVO:01000036; material: ENVO:00002151; isolation source: viral sequences binned using virsorter ...
GCAAACCTCAACCCACTCATGGAAATAGTGACGACGATGCCTACGAGGACGATCATAGCGCCTGCGATTATCTACATATACTTCTGCATGGTGATGACCAGAACTACCGATCATAACACCAAAGATTGTTCCCACGATAGCAGGGCCAACCCAATCACTACCCGCTTTTGCAGCGACAGGAGACATCATCATTGCTGCGACTGCACATCCAATTAATAGTTTTTTCATTAGCCTAAATTCCTTTCATCCATACCAGCAATACCCCATAACATAGTTATGGTTCCTACTACTGCAAATAGTATACCTGTACTTATACCGGCAGTACCCTCTACAGCTCCTACGCCCGCAACTACTATGCAGAATCCTAAAATAAACCTAATCATAACAAATCCTTGTTTTTTGTTTCAAGAACTACATAACCATCAAAATACTCATCAAATGTCTTGACAAGTTTCTTGTAATCACCAGATTTCATTCTGGTAAGCATGGTTTCTATCTCATCAGAGGCATAACCAACGGTTGTTGCAAGACTTCCCGCAAGCCCCATCAGAGCATATGCGTTCCCATTTGGGCCATCCAGATCAACAACGTATTCGTCTTTGGATTTAGTTTCCCGTATCATTATATTTCACCCAAGGTTTTAACTAGATATCCCTTAGCATATTCTTTGGCCTCAGCAGACCGAAAATACATGCCGACATCTTCAACCACTTCATCAATGGTAAAATCTACATCACCACCATAGAAGTATCCATTACAGAAATCTTCTATGTCCATCATGTAATCTTTCATTTTACCCATTAAAAACCTCTCTTGTTTTCTGATTATGTCTTATGCTACCACACCAGATTCGGTTTGTCAAGCAAAAAACAGCTTATACTACTTCTTTCCATCCAACTGGTTCACACAAATACTTCTTAGTACCAATCAAAACCATATCACCAGTGCTCGTGCTCCGACAAGCACCCGTAACAAGTTTGGTAACACCTTCATTATTCCACCAACCATCGTTAATGCTGTTGGTTAACATAAAGGCTTTTTCACACTTATCTTCATCCGATAAAGCTTTGTCAACATCCACAAAGGCAACAGTGTAATCGTTGTGAATAACTGCAACTTCCTCTGTTAACAAAGTCTTCATCAGTGCATCGGTTTTCTTATTCATAGGTATAACGGCCCTGTCCAATCAATCGGATAACCACCCTTGAGGATATTTCCCCTTGCGGCGTTCCGAGCAGGAGCAGCCCAACCAGCGGGTTTCAAAATGTCACCCTTTCTAAACTTCTTATCGTTGTCAACTCCAACGACAAATGCTTTCACACCACCACCCTTTTCGGTAATCTTGATATACTTCTTACCGTAGGTAATGGTAAAATTTACACTGTACTCACCAATCATCTTCTTATTGATGTCACTAAGTTCACGATTACAGTTGCGTGTATGCCAGTTAACATAGTCGTTAATCATTGCAGTCTTCATATTAGCAAGACCAGCATCAACCGTTTCAGCACCTTCTTTAACAAATGTAGTCATATCTCTTTCTCTCTTTTCTCAGTTTATACCTTAGTATAGATCATAAAACAGGGTTTGTCAAGCACTTTTTAGCCCTCTAACGACTCAATTTTCTCCTTATACAACACTTCAGCAGTGTCCAATATTTCCCGCTTATTAAACCCTAATGGAAGCATATTCTTTACGCAAATCGCTAATATGTCTTCATAAATGTCCTCATACATGGACATAACAGCACTAGGCAGACTCATAATAACCCTCCTCCGTAAAGTAACCAATACCTTTATTAGCGTCAATCTCATCCGTAACTAACCAAGTAGTAGAACCATTGTCCCACCTGACCTTTACTTCTGGAATAGAGGGGCCAACATTAAAAGTCTCAACACTAACAACCTCACCATTCCAGAGCTCAGTATATCCACCGAAATCACCGATAATCTTTGTACCTAATGTAACCATTTTTCTCTCTCTCTTCATCATACCTAAAGCTACCATACGGAAGAGGATATGTCAAGAAAAAACGGCTCAAAAAAGTCCTTGATAAACAAGGACTTAGTAAAAAGTTGGCTTAAAAGCCTTTGGGAGCTCGAGTGATACCACGGCGTTCCATCTCTGATTTAACCCATTCTAAGGCTTTCGGATTCGTTACTTTTTTCTTTAGTAGACCCTTGACCTGTCTCAATACTGAATTAAACAATGTGCCGTCATCTATCTTTACATCATTGTTATCTACTACGATTAAGTTCTGTTTAAAGTGTTGACTAAACTTACCAAGATTGCTCTGTACCTCTTTCCATGACTTTGTTGCAATGGAATCTTCAACACTACGTTCACGTTCTGCATTACGGGCAAGTGCAACGTCCAATGAAGTGTTAACAAATATCATATGTGTATCATAACCTATTTGCCTAAGTTGAATTGATTGTTTTGCAATCTTGTCATAGTCCTTACCAGTGCCATCAATGATAAGGCCAATGCGGCCTGCTACATAATTTTTTTGACGCTTTTTAGTGATATCTTTGGCACGTTTACGCATAACATCTCTTTTCTCTGCTTCACGTTCTGCCTTCTTTGTTCTCATATCCATATCAAAACCAGCATCCTTGATATATTTCTCAAAGATATCATCAGAGTTGACTATGCGTAAGCCCATACCGCCGGTGGTTTTCCTGACAACGAATGACTTACCGCTGCCAGGCCCACCAGCGAGAAAGAACGCTTTAAATATATTGGGGTCTTGTAACCCTTCCTGTAGATCGTGATATGTCTTCATTATTAATTCTTTCCTGTAATTCTTGTTTTCGATATCCAGCCATATGTATAATGTATTTATGTTCTTCAGATAGTGGTTCATATTTACGGGATTGTTTTTGAAAATTCATCTTCTTGATTCTATTTTTGGTCTTTGCCATTTTAGTTTCCCTTTTCATTTTTGCTTTGTTGGATATGGAACGCAAGTTTTTTTTGATTACAGTCCTCCTTTAAAAATCATAGTTTTCTACTATGCCATCAGTTGCTGATGGTTCTGGATTATCTTGTGTAAACTCTAAGCTATCTTCAAGAGAATCTTTTACTAAATTCATAGACATTTGATGTTTTCGTGGGCTATTAGCAAAATTAAAATCATGTCTAATTTTTTTAACCAAGAATGGGCCTTGATAAATTTTATCTACAGATTCAGATGTTTTTATTGAAGTCATACGTTGCGGTAAATTAACTTTTACTATGTCTCCAGCACTAATAATAGTATTTCCATGAACCACTACATTGACTTGAAAAGCGTTCTCTATTTGTACTATCTGGGAAGTTCTTCTTTGCAACCATCTATGAGGGTCTTGAGCTATAAATGGAGTTGTATTTTTCTTAGTTGTATGTTGGCCATCAATCCCACCAGAAGAGGTAATTGGGTATACAAAAAATCTTGATGGAAAATCAGACATTCTATGGCCTCTAGTCACATGTGATTCACTTATATATGGATGTTCTTCGTTTTTCTCTGTTCCAGCTCCAACGATGTGAGGCTCATTGTAAAAATTATCATGATAATTATAATTTGTATCTTGATACGTTTTGTTTATAATATCATGGGTTATTAATTTTGATCCCAACATACCAGCTCTATAGTTCAAAAGCATTTCATTACTTGATACTATTTGATAACTGATAATATTTTGTAAATCTTCAACAAGATCGTAACCCTTGGTTCCTGTAGCATTATGGCCAGGTGGAGATTCTTTGTATGAAAGGAGAGGTTTTTGATTATAAAGACTTGCTACTGTTCTAAAATTTAACCCCTTCAGAGTTTCATAAAACAAGAATGTAGGTTCCTGTTTATGTCTGGATATAGCTTGTTTTGCAGCTATGTCAATTACTTTTAGGGGCCTAAGAGAGGGAGCAACAAATTTTTTAACTCCCTGAGTTTCTTCAATCATTACCTTTTTCTTACTGTTAAGATAATCTGTACCTAACATAAATTGAACGATAGTAGACCACGAAGAAGTAAAACTTTTCTGAACCCTAAGTCTCTGATTTCGGATAAGTTCTAAGCTGACAAAGTGGATAACTACTATCTGAGAATTTGATACGGTTTGTCTTCCAGAAATATTATTAATAATAAACGCATTTTTAGAAAAATCTATGGTAGAATTACCCTCATGTGATAAACTAGGCGTTCTAATTTTGAGATACAAATATTCATGACCAACAATTGGGCCCGTTGAAGTTATATTTAAGGTATCTGATATAGTGATTGAACCAGATACAGATACGGAATCTATTCCTTCAAAAAGAGTAATTCCAACAACAGTGTTGGAAATATCAAGGTTCACATTATTATGGGTTATAATTCTACATTCATCTAATATAAAATCACCAGGCCCAGTAAGTCCTTCAGCCATTAAAGAATATCCTCATTCATTAAGTTTTGGTATTCAACAATAAAGGCGTCTATATACTCAGGGTCTAGTAATCTAATTTTTCTTTTCTTATCCTCTTGAGCAACTTCATATTCGTAGTTAGTAATCGCAGTAGCTCCACTATGCTCAGTATTATCTGTACCTATATTAATCTTCAAAGTGGTATCACCAGATGTTTGTTCGATCTCATAATGATGTACAGCATCAATATCGCTATATTTGTCATTAATATGAGCAATAAATTGATTATGATTTAAAGGCCACTGATGATAACGATCTGATATATCATTCATCAGAAGAACTACCCAATGAAGTTCTGGATCATCATATAATTTATCAGCTATCATTTCTGGAGTTTCGCCTTCTTTTACATCATAGGTATCAAAAACTGAAATATTGGTTTTAACTTTTGCTCTAACCCCAATTCTTTTAAGCAAATTGGTTACATACTTAAAATCACCATTTCCAACAGAATCATATGGTATAAGAGGGAATCGTTCAAAATACATAATTAATACCCTTCCCTAATTTTCGCCTTATCCATGAGCTCCATCTCTGTAAATGATAAAGACATTTCTGTTGATTGAGGTACACCGTCACCATAAGTTACATATTTTTCTCCCCCATATGTAATACTTATTGATGTAAGAGCACTAGTTCCAATCTTGTTTAAATGTTCGTTACGAGTGCCAAGCCACATGTACTCTATGTCAAACATATTTGGTATAGTGTATTCTTTACCACCCGAGCCTTTAACCATTTCAGAAGCTGCGTGAAGTTTGAATGTATGTACAATTTCTTCTATAGTTTTTGCTTCTTCGGCATTTTTAGGGATAAATTTAAATGAATATTCAAAGCTTCTGCGACCAATACCATTAAACATGACTTCCATTCTATTAGTCATGATTTTTCCTTGTTCTATTGCTATTAGACCTTTAGCGCCTGGTGCGGCAGCATCTAAAGCGCCAAGGAGCATTTGCTTGCCACCTGATTCTACCGCTCCGACCAAAGAGTTCACAGTGTCTTTATTAATACCACTATTAAGAGCTTGAAGACCAGCTGCAGCTATTCGACCCCGAGCAGTTATTTCTCCTTCTGCCCAATCTGCAGCGTAGTTAACAGTAACAGTCGGAGGCATATAGAGGGCTATAGTAGTTGCAAGGCGTTTTCTTCCAGCAGAAATTTGTAAACTGCTACCCTCATTACTTGCTGCTATGGCGGCTTTATCTTTTTTATACTGTTCAATTGTTTGAGCATCTTTTCCGCCGGCCATCTCCATGCTGGTTTTTACCTCCGCTACAGCCTGTTCATTTGTGGCCGCTTCATTATTGAGTTTTCCACGACGTTTGAACTCCTTCTCAGTCTTAGCTATCCGTCTATTTTTAGCTTGAGTTTCTTTTATCTTTGCTTTATCAACTACGCTAACGTGAAACAGAATGTAATGCCCCTGTTGAGGCCCATCCGTTACATTTTGTGGATATTGAAGAAGGCCTTTATTATACTTGCCAGGGAAAGAAGGCCTTGGTAGTCCCTTTTTTGTAGCAACACCAAGTAAATTAGGAGCAATGGGTTGCTGCTTGGGATGCATTTTCATACCTTTACCAGCAACACTCTCTCTTTGATATGGAATGTAATCATCATACATGTTTAAAATTCCTTATATATACTATTTATAAGCCATGTCATATTCTGGTAAATATATTGCGAAGAAACCTAAAAAATATAGAGGTGATCCCCGAAGAATCATATACCGTTCTTTATGGGAGCGCAAATTTATGGTGTATTGCGATACCAATGACTCTGTTATTGAATGGGGTAGTGAGGAAGTCATTATACCCTATTTATCTCCTTGGGATGGTAAAATACACAGATACTTTCCAGATTTTTATATAAAAATAAAACAGCATGATGGGTCAATTAAGAAGTTTATCATAGAGGTGAAGCCCAAGAAACAATGCTCACCACCCCCAACTCAACCGAAAAGAAAGACCCGAAAATGGTTTAATGAAGTTAAAACATGGGGTGTTAATGAAGCAAAATGGAAATATGCAACAGAATGGTGTGAAAACAACGATATGGAATTTAAGATTTTAACTGAAGATCATCTTAACATTCGATATAAATAGTCATATGGCAGTATCACAATTCATACAATCAGTTAAAGACGAAGCTAGAGGAAGGCCTCGTTCTACTGCTTGGTATAAAGATAAAATCAAGGAATTTGGAATGCCTGGAGCTCAACAATTAATTCGGGACGGGAAAAGAAATAATAAACCCTTTTACGGTAAATTGAATATGTTTTTCTATGATCCAAAGTTTAAGAAACAACTACCATACTATGATACATTTCCCCTTGTGCTGCCACTAGAGAGATACAATGATGGATTTCTTGGTATAAACTTTCACTATCTACCTATTCCCTTGCGTATCAAACTTCTTGATAGGTTGGTAGACTATACCAATTCGGGAAATTTTGAAGAAACAACAACAAGAATGATGGTAGATTATAGTAAGCTAAAAAGAATTAAATTAATTAAACCAACTATACATAAATATCTGGCGGGACAAACTAAAACACAGTTTCGTAGAATTGATGCAGATGAATGGACAATTGCAGTTTTATTACCCGTACAGAGATTTAAGAAAGCTTCTGCAAAAGAAGTATGGGCTGACTCTAGAGGAATGATTTAATGGAAGCTAAATTTCCAGAAATTAAAGGTGATGCTTCTCTTGGTAAAATGTTAGCTGCAGCACGTGGCCTTGATTTTTCTCGGCCTAATCGTTTTGAAGTCCACATTTTTGAACCTTTCGGTTTGGTACAATCTGGGGCCGATATGAGAGCTCTTTCATTAAGATGCGATTCTGTAACAATGCCCTTCAGAACTTTAAGTACAACAGAAGAAGCAAATACATATGGCCCAGTTAGAGAAATTGTAAGCGGGGTATCTTATGCTGGAAATGTTGCTCTTACTTTTCAATCAAGTGGTAATTTAGATGAAAGGGTATTTTTTGAGGAATGGCAAAAAACCGCATTTAATGAACATACTTTCAATATTCGTTATCATGAGAATTATGTATCTGAAGTACAAATATATCTATTAGATAATAAAGATGAAAGAAGATATGGCGTAGTATTACATGAGGCATATCCAACTACACTTAATCAAATAGATTTAAGTCAAGATGCTGATGGAATTATAGTGACTAGCGTAGAACTATCTTTTAGATGGTGGCAAACTTTAGATACGAATAGAGATTCATCCCAAGAATCCATAACCGTACAACAGTCAAATGCAGGCGACAATGAAGCGATTACACGCACAAATGCTGGAAATCAACCGTCAAGTATAGGCAAGTTGGGCATGCCGCAGGGTTTCTGAGCCCATGAATGAGTTGGAATAACAATTAACATAATATTATATAAAGGATGAAAAATTATGGCTTTACCTAAACTAAATAACATGACTTATGAATTGGAGTTACCTTCTACTGGTGAAACTCTTCAATTTAGGCCTTTTCTTGTAAAGGAACAAAAGGCATTACTTATTGCTCAAGAATCTGAGGATGATAAACTTATAGAAACTACTTTTGCACAAATCATTAATGATTGTGTACTTAGTGATATTGATCCATACGTTATGCCTATGTTTGATATTGAATATGTTTTTCTCAAATTAAGAGGAAAATCTATAGGAGAAAAAGTTACTCTAAATCTATTATGCCCAGATGATAACGAAACCCAAGTAGAGGTTGAAATTGATTTAGAGGAAGTTGGTATACAACAAACTAAAGACCATACTAATGTTATTGAACTGGCTGAAGGTATTAATCTAGTAATGCGATATCCTAATCTAGCTGATATGCAGGGGTTTGATGGTACGGGAGAAATTAAATCTATTTTTGAAATGATCAAAAGGTGTGTTCATGAAATTCATGATGGAGAAGAGGTGCATCATCGTGTCGATATGTCAGAGAAAGATTTGGAAGCGTTTATAGATAGTATGTCAACAGCCAATTTTGAGGCATTGGGAAAGTTTTTTGAAACCATGCCCAAACTGGTACATGTAGTTGAAGTGAAGAATCCGAATACAAAAAAGAAGAATGTAATTCCAATTGAGGGATTGCAAAGTTTTTTCGGATAGCCCTTTCTCATGATACGTTAACAAATTATTATAGGACTAATTTTGGAATGATGCAACACCATAATTATAGTCTGACTGAATTGGAAAATATGTTACCGTGGGAGAGGGAAATATATATTGGGTTATTAGTAGAATTTTTAAGAGAAGAAAGAGAAAAAATGGAAGCAGAAAATAGGCGGAACTAAAAATGGCTGGAGAAACAGTAAAAGTTACTGAAACTACTAAAGAATACGAGGTTTCAGCAGAAAATTTGGTGCCATCTGCACCAGAAGATGAGCCCACATGGTACAATAAAACATCAGGTGTACTAGACAAGTTTAGAGTTATTCCTAGACTAGTTATGTTAGCATATATCTATGCATTTTATTCAACAACAGTTTGGTTTATGGCATTATCAAACCCTACTAATGCACAAGCAGCGTTTATATCTACTATAGTCGGTGCTGGTGCTGCGTTCTTTGGTTTGTATGTCGGTAAACCTGGCGCTTCATTACCTAAAGGTAGAAAATAGGATAATCCAATGGCAGATGATTCCGTAATAAAACTAGAAAAAACTATCCTTAAAATAGAAGCTGCTCGAAGTGCTGAGAATGCTAAGGCAAAAAAGGAAACTGATGCCCATCGTGTAGAACTTGAAAAGTTAGCAGCAAAAAGGAATGAACTGGGGCAATTCCAATCCAAAGAACAACGAACTAATGCTCAAAATGAAATAGACCAACTAGATAGAATAAAGGCTTCCAATGAAGAAATATTAAAAAGTACAGCTAGTACTTTAAGTATTAATTCTAAAGAATTAGAAGCAAGGACTGCTCAAGCACAATTCTTAACTGATCAAAAAGAATCTCTAGCGGCTATGGAAGCTTCTATTACAGCTCAAGGTGGAATAGCAACCGAAAATAAAAAATATAATCAATTGAGTTTACAGATACAACAACAAGAACTTGATTTAAGAGCAAAAACTGCTGATACTCCAGCTGCCAAAAAAGCGATAGCAGACGAACAAGCGAGAATTAATTCTGAACAAGCAGGACTTCTTGGTAAAATTGCTGGTGGAATAACCTCTTTAAAAGAAGGCGCAAAGGAGAAGATGAAGTCCGCTGGTAAAGGCCTTATGACAGTGTTAAAGGGTACTCTTGTTGCAGGGTTTTTAGTTGCAGTTCTAGCATTTCTTAATAGTGAATACTGGGTAAAAACAAAAAAATATATTAGTGAAGTAATTCTTCCTAAAATAAAAGGATTTTATAATGCGTTTTTTGGCAAAGGTGGTGGTTTCTTCAAAGGTATTTCAGAATTATTTGGTGATAAAAGTGGCCTAGGAGCAATAGTTGTTGGAATAGGTGGTATTACAGCACTTTTAGTTGCAGGGAAGTTAGCAAAAGTATTCGGCCCATTGAAAGCTGGTATTGGATTACTGACAGGTGGTCTTAGTAGAATTACTGGAATGATTCCAAAAATTCCCGGCTTGCCTGGGGGGAAGACCCCCAAAGGCCCGGCGATGCCGAAAGGCCCAGCGAAAGCCAGTAGTGCAGGCAAGAAATTTGGTCAAGTTATAGGAAATATCGGTAAAGGCCTTGGTAAGGGTATTAGAGGTATTTTACAAGGCCTTGCACTAGGCCTTAAAGCATTTGCCAACCCCAAAGTATTAATAGGTGCTGGTATATTAGCGGGTAGTATTCTTGTTATAGGTGCTGGTATTGCTGGGGCATCATATCTGTTAGGCAAGGCATTTCCAGTTTTAACCAACGGATTGAAAACTTTTGAAGGCCTTGATGGAGAGAAATTAAAGACGGTTGCGGTGGGTATAGGCGCTATTGGTTTAGCATTGTTTGCATTGGGCGCTGGTGGAGCTGTGGGCGGCCTAGGTACTATGGTTGGTGCCATTACTGGTTCTATAGGTAAATTCTTTGGCGCTAAAGACCCATTAACACAATTGAAAAGATTTGGTGAAGCTAAAATTAATGCAGCGCAAGCGAAGAAAAATGCTGAGGCAATGGTTGTCTATGCCAAAGCAATGGCGGCTGGTGCTAGGGCTACTGCGACAGAAGGCCTTGGTTCATTTGTTGGTGGTATTACTGGTTCTATTGGTAGATTCTTCGGTGGGAAAGATAAAACTGATCCTCTGACACAGTTAAAAAGATTTGGTTCAGTAGCAGTAAATGCTAAAAATATAGCAAATAATGCCGCTGCGATGAAAGATTATGCACAAGCCATGAAAGATTATCCACAAACACCCGTTAAGTTAGGAGATTCTATCAATAATGCGCTTGGTTCTCTTAGTTCTTTTTTAGGTATAAAGAAAAAAACGGAAAGTCCTCTTCAGAAATTGCAGAATTTTGGTCTACTAAAAGTTGATTCTGCAAATATAAAAACAAATGCTGAAGCTATGACCTTATATGGTAATGCGATGAAGACACTACCAACACCCACAGGTGGTTGGAGCGCAGTAGGCACATTTGTTGGTGGTGTGTTTTCATCCCTTGGTAAGTTGGTTGGGCTTGAACAAGCAAAATCTCCATTAGAAAAATTGAAAGAATTTGGTGAATTTGAAATAGGAGCAAAAGCTCTTAAAAGAATACCCGAAACTGCTAACGCAATGACTTTATATGGTAAGGCGATGGCAAATGTTCCAAAACCCGCAGGCGGTTGGGAATCAATAGGAAAACTGTTTGGTGGAATTGCTGAATCTTTTCTGAGTTTGTTTGGTAGTAGTGATAAACCAACTGCATTAGAACAATTGAAAACATTTGGTGAAATGCCTATCAATACTGGTGGTGTAGCAGTTAATTCTAAAGCCTTTATAACATGGTCAGAAGCAATGGGTAAAGGAGCACCATTACTGAAGAAAGCATTTAAGGATTTTAAAATACCTGAAGATGCGGTTGATGCTCTGAAAAGTTTTGCTGCACTAGGACAGGTGGGTGCTGGATTGTCACTTGCGAGTAACGGAATACGCACTCTTGGCGACAGTATGGCACAGTTCATGTTGGACACGAAAGATTTAACAAGTAAACAGCTCAGAAAGATGGGGTTGGTAATACGTACTTTTCTATTGCCTTTTGCGGCGCTGATTAAAAACCAACGCGGCCAAGGAGGCGGGTTTATAGACTCAGTTGGTAAGTTAATGAACTCAATAACTGAAATGACTAAATCAGGTGCAATGGAGAAGTTCGATGTTAATAAATTTAGATTTCCTGTTCCAAATAATAACGAAGTAATAAATATGAATAATTTTTCTATCGCTACAGCTAGAACTGTGGCAGCTTTAAAAATGCTTGGAATAGAGGGGCCTAAAGCATTTAAGGCTCTTGAGAATACTAATGTTGCAATTCCAGTTCGTGTTGTTGGTGATGTAAGAGTTGCAGAAATGAGGGCACGTAAATTAGATGCAGCTGGAAAGCCAGCTGGAGGAAATAATGTAGCTATTAACGCCTCTAAAGGTGGAGATACTAACCAAACAACTTTATCCGTGCCGACCAGTTCTCTCAATCCAGCGGTAAACAGCGCTATGGGTCAGTGGCCAGTTGATTAAGAATAAATAAGGAAAGGGGGAACTATTAAAAGCTCCCCCCAATTAGTTAAACTTCTGAAGCAAGTTTTTGAAAATAATCCAATGTATCGCCATCATCTTTAGTATCGACTACAGGCGAAGCAACTGGTTCATCTTCCATAATAGTTGTTGCTTTACCTACTGTAGTAGTTCCAGCAAGAACCATATCAAGACGAGTCTTCAATTCATCATATGACTTGAAGTTAGTAGATGCAGTAAAATCCGTAAGAGCGTACTGCTTCTTCCACACCTCTTCCAACTGTTCATCATCATCAAAGAGAGCGGATGGTGCTTCAAACTCTGACTTATCATAGTTCCAGAAACCATCTACCTTACGAATTTTCAACTTGAAGTTCGCACCTTCCCAAAAGTCAAAAGGATTGACAGGAGTTTCATCCTCAAATGCAGGCTGCATCGCTTCCATGCACTTGTCAAAGATTTTCTTACCATAACGGAATAGAAAAACCTTACCCTCATTCTCAGGGTGTTTAGGATCACTCACAACATAAATGTTGGAGAAGTATTGCAACTTCCTCTTCTGTTTGCGAGCAATTTCCTTATCACTTTCTACACCAGAATTCCAGTATGCAGAATTCATCTCTGATACAGGGTCTTTCTGACCAATCGTGGTAAGAGAGTTTTCAATATACCACTGACCAGTTGGGCCTTGAAACGCATGATTCCAGACCTTTGCCCAAGGCATATCTTCACCATCAATTGCTGGTAGAAAACGAATGACTGCATAACCATTGCCAGTTTTATCCAGCTGGGGTTTCCACAGGCGTTCATCCACATAGGACTTCTTCTCTTGGGGGGCGTTTTCTTCTTTAACTGCACCAAGCAGTTTGTCTAATGAATTAGACTTCTTGAGTGTACTTAACGACATATGTATCTCCTTATGTTTTCGTATGTTAATATTATTAAATATATACTGTTTTGTAAGATAAGTCAAGTATCCTTAACAAATCTTATTCTATATAGGTCTTTATCTTTCTCTACGAAATTGACTAGACCATTCCATGCAAGCCCAATCCTTTCAGATTCAACTTGACTTTCACCATGGCCGTGATATAGATATGAATTAAACACGAGCATGGTATCCTGTGTACAAGGGAAGCCTAAAGTACTTGCTGTATTTGGATTACCCTTCTTGTAATGTTCTGTTAGTGAGATGAAAGGTTCAAACTCCATCTTCTGTTTCTTAAATTCTAATGGGGGATGCTTTTCTTCTGATTTCAGATATAGAGTACCACTGATAATAGAATTAGAATGATTGTGTATCTTCTGGTATCCACCTTTATTACTGATGTTTAACCAACTCTCTGTAAAAAAGAATTCCTCATATTCCATCTGTAAAACATTAGTTAGAAAATCCTCAGCACATTCCTGTATCCAGTTCTTTACTTCTTTAAACACTGGATGCAGAAGAATGTTATTAAATTTCTGTGTTCTAAGTTTAGTCTGCCCGGCATAATATTCAAATGCAAACTCAGACAAGTCCAAAGTATCCATAAAAGATTTAGGAGCAGTATATGGTTGCACCATACCAGCTGGAAATAAAGGAATACCACTCATACTATTTTCAACCTTTCACATAAAATATCTTTAGTTATATGTGCTACATTATTCTCTTCAAATTTAAGAGCAGAATCCACCAGAAAAAATTCTATGTCATACAAAGAAAACTCTCTGAATACAGCCTTCATCTGCCCATACCAATTGTCGGGATTAAAACCTTTAGTATCAGCTGGTAAATAATTGTTCGTACCCTTATATATGTTGTTCAACGGTTTGTCATATGAACTTAAATCATACCCCAAAATATAAATCTCAGATGGTAGTGCTTGTGCGGCTAAATGTAAAGCAGTATTACCTGTAGACCATCCAATAGGATAATCTATATTGTGTACATCATCATTTTCTTCCACATAGGTAATCCAGACTCCAACATCCTTTTCCATCTTTAGTTTTAGATCATTCATATCAAGTTGAGGATTCATCTGTATAGCAACTTCAATCTTCTCATGCAACGTATTTGGGTCTTTACCTGATATAACACACTGAGCTGTTCTCTTTTTACTTTTGTGAATAAATGCCTCTGGTATATCAAACCCCATAAACATCATATCAGCAACTTCTGCTGGTACTGGACTCCAATTTGCAAAATGAACATTTTTCATATTACCACCAGAGTCATATATTTCTTGTTGCATACTATAGTCTACCGAAACAAGATTATGAACAGGGCCATCCCGATAGATAGCATTACAACCCCACGTTATAACATCACTGTCCAGTATACTTTGGTGACATGGTTTAAACCATGATCGTGACTCACCATTACCTATAACAAGAGCTTTATGCATCTCGTAAAGCCTTCCATGAGGCGGGAAAGAGTTCCCTTGCATACTCGTCAATACCCCATCCAACAACTTGTGTCTCCTTCTGTGCATCTGGTTTGCATCGTAGATTGCATACTCTAGCAAATGCATACAACGTACCACTCCAATACCATTCGGTCATCATTGATTGTGGTAGAACCATACGAGCTTGTTCTGGACAAACTCCCCTACTTAACAAATATTCATATGTCCACTTAGCACTTCTTAAAACAGTTTCATATTCATCGACTAATCTACCGTCAGGATTTATATCTATCTCATCATCAGAAGAACCTTGTTTCTTGTTCTCTGCTGCACCTCTCCATGAATCAGGAATATAAAACTCTGGTTCATCATCAACGTATCGTCTTGACACTTCATTCCATGTCAAACCTATTTGATGCTTCACCAACTGCCGAGCAACGAATACAGGAGCAGAAATTGCAAACTGCATAGAACCATGCCCGAAAGGGCTCCAGTGATTATGCTTCGCCAAATAATTGATGAGTTTAGTATCTCCAACATCGTCAAATTCCTTGTGTTCTTTTGCAAATGATACACGGGCAGCATTAACTACTGATAAATCACTACCCATGTGATCTACTAATCTAACTTTCATACTAACTCCAAATGGTGCCGGAGGTAGGAATTGAACCCACGGCCTGAGGTTTACAAAACCCCTGCTCTACCCCTGAGCTACTCCGGCGATCCATACCTAATCTCTGTTTGGATTATACCTTCTCTGTGGCCGATACCCTTTAGGCCACGTTGGTTGTCTACTAGCAAGTTTCTTAACTCGCTCCGACAGTTCAGAGTTTTCCTTTGTCAACTCTGCACAATCATACTCGAGCTCCTTAACTCGACTTTGAAGGGCTCCAACTTTCCCTTCAAAAAACGCTTCTTTTCTGACAACGGATTTGTTATCAGATTTTTGGGTATTCATCACTAGACTCCTCTATAAGTTTCAATAATTGTATTCTATACCGATTCTTGTCAATTGTCAAGAACCTTTTGTAATTCTTCATCAATTTTTTTATATCATACCATATATAATCCTCTGACATAATTCTATTCCAACTTTTAGTAAAATCTACAAGCTCTTCAAGAACAATTAATGTTTCAATTGATACTCGTTTACCTAGATATTCCTTTAAGAGCAAAGGATGTTCATTCTTTTTTGCTTCAAAGATAGGATTAAAGTTATTTACAAATGGACGAATTTCCTCAGTAAATATATTATAAAAATTGTTTCTCTTATCTTTCCAAGTTTCATAATTTCTATCATTAAAATTAGCAACGTATCCTCTTTGCTCTACAATAAAATTAGATACCAAATAGTTCTTAATATCATCGGACTCTTTATATTTTCTGGAAAGTTTAACGAAGAAATATCTGTCTTTGCGTTTGTAGAAAGAGTTTCTAGATACACGACTCTTACCATTATATGTGATAAAGTCATAATCATTCTTACCAAAATGTGCTTTCATAGCACAGTACATCAAATAAACGTCAATTGGTTCCATTATTTCTCAGATGGTGGTTTAAACATATTTGTACTCATATTGATACTAAATGACCTTCTCTCACCATCAGCCTTAAAAGGATATACACCATGTCTAAGACTAGCAGGAAACAAATACCAATTACCGACTTCGGGAGTAAATCCTATTCTGTCATTTTCAAAAAATGTTAAGTCGTTATAACCAGCGCTGCCAATAACCTCTAACACTCCATTGTTATTACGAGCCTTGTCGTTCTTTTGTTCTCCTGTAAAATCTGGAACTTTTAAATATCCTACACAAGTTAATTCACAATTTCCATGTGTATGAAAAGGATTGTAGTCACCACTGAAGGATCGTATATACCAAGCAGCCTGAACATTAATTTGTAAATTATTGGCTGCTTGTAGTGCTTCTTTCATAGGTACTGAGAAAATATTTTGGTTGGGAATAGTTAGTTGATTAAAATATGCAGCTACATATTCTCGAACTTGTTTACCAAACCAATTACCCCATTTATTCATTACATCCGCTGAAAGTAAAAGTTCTTGCTCAACTTCACCGACAAGGGCATGTGAAAAATCTTGTGTTTTAGATAACTCTTTATCTTTAACAATAGCATCACAATCTTTATTAAGGTCATTTACCAATTCATCTGGTAATTTAGCATGACCTATAGGTGGCCCATATGGAAAGTATGTTTTCATTAAACTGGTAATTGCGCTTGTTTTGGAAGGAAATTTAGGGCTCTTGCGTTTGCTTCGATCTTTTCTTTAAGACCCTTTGAAATAAGATAACCAACTGTATCCGGCTCAATACCTTCCTTATTGCAATAATATAAAACAGCCTCCATATGAGTAATCTGCTTCTCTTTTGCAATATTTTCTATTAGGACAGTAAAAGTTTTGGGAGTGGTTAAAGTCATTAAAATACCTTCTCATTATATAAGTTGGGGGCTAACCGTGGGCCCCCACGGATGTATTACGGCATCACCCGTCTGCGTTCTCTAGGCTACTGAGAATATATGATTAGTTTTTACACAGGCCTCCAAATTCACACATCTCCTTTAGTATATAAATCCTTCCGATACGATAGTCTTACTGTTCGTTCTTGGGATAAGATCAACTCGCCTTAGTGCGTTAGTTGAAATGGGGGTTATTCTGTTACTAGGAAACCCCCGAAACCCTATCCGATTTACGCAGCTAGTGCGAAATCTTGAGATGCAAAATTATCATTTGCGTTTAGTTTAATGACCTATAGGCGGTCAATCCACAGTTCTCCATGTTCCTATACATTGTCAGTCGATCCTATTTCGCCCCCATCAAAAAAAGACTAGATAAACTATTCCAGCAAGCAAGGTTATATCTGCACATATACTCCAAACGATATATGCCCTAAACATCCACTTACTTACCTCTCGTACTATGGGGGTCTTCATCTGGGCCCCCTATAAAATCTACAACCACACTAGTCTCCTTTTGGTGGAGGCGGTGGGTACTGCCCCCACGTCCTGTCCAACTTTCAGTTCATATCACCAAACTGTACTTATATTTATACCATTTGGGTACTAATTTGTCAACCCCCATACGGCATAAATTTAGCTTTAATTCCTCTTTTATTACCTGGCAAAGTCATTTTAGCATTAGAACCTGTTGATGGAAAACATACCAAACCTTTAAAGGGGGCTTTATCAAGCGCCGGACTCGTAGCCAGACTAGGAATTTCTATAACAGAAATACTTCCACTTTTAACATTTACAAATAAAACTACAGGATAGCCGTGATTATCATCACTCCATGTTAACATGGGTTGTTCCCCTATCCTATCTAAATGTTTTAATATTGCTTTTTCATCAGCACATAATATGGGTTTAGCAGTTTGTATTACCTTAAAATCTTCAATTTTGGGTACTGGAACTTTTTCTACTTGTGTTTTTGCTTTGATAATATTACAACCCATAGCTGGGAAGCTTCCCATCATCAAAAAAACTAATCCAAAAATTAGATACCGCATCATTTTTCATCCTTTCGGAGAAAATTATTTCTCCTTCTCTTCTTCTTCATCGGGGTCTTTTTTAGGAACATCTTCATCACCTAAAACAAACCCAAAATCATTTTCACGCAAAAAAGATCGAATTTCAGATATCGGTCTAGACCAAGCAATATGTGGAATAACTGTACCCCAACCATAGGCCCCCACCATAGATGGGACTCCAATCATCTCATATCTGTCCCGTTTTTTACTATACGCCCATAAAGCACCACCACTATTACCAAAGATAATGGGCGAACTTGATAGATATAAAGCTCGACCTTTTAGGTCTTTACCACTAATACCACTCAACAATCCTTGCGTTGGATAAGGTGGATTTCCCATACCACTACCAATTGCCCAAGTTGTTTGAAACAAATACGGGCCTCCAACATCTTCAGGCCAAAGAATTGCAACATTGTTTATTTTTCTCTCTTTGTCCTCTAGACGTAATAGTGCTAAATCTCTATCTTTATCCCATGCAACAATCCGTGCTACACGCCCTGTTGTACCAACAGCTGTACTGTAATCATTATAATCCCATAGTCTAACATGTACAGGCCTGCGTGTTTCTTTCTGAATATTTTTTGCAGATTTGGGGTCAAATACTTCTTCGATATTAATAGCTTTTTCAATTACATGAAAATTGGTTAAAACAAGAGTCCAAGTCTTCTCTTCTTTCCAAGATTCATGAGCTCTTTTATCACTGAAAATAATAGTGCCCGATCCCGTTCCGTCACCCAAATCCACCAATACAGATGGATAAAGCATCTCCGTAATTTTCTTTACAGGTGCTTCAGCAATTTGAGCTACTGATGTTTGCGGCAAAAATAACGCCATAGCAAACAAAGCAATTATACCACTTTTCAATACTTTATTGAACATTTTCTTCACTCCATAAATTGATTGCCTCTGACAATCTTTCCAAATACTCTTTTTTATCCTTAATAAATTCCTGTACTGTACCGTCTTCTGTTACTACTAAAATCACTATTTGAGGAATGTTAATATTAGTACGCTCTTCAAACATTTCAGCATAAGCAGAAGCTTGAATATAGTAATTTTCGTTCCACTCATCATTTTTTTCTTTTGTTGATGTCTTAAAATCTATAATAGATAAAACACCTTTGTATTTTGCAATACAATCTACTCTACCCGCTACTTTATATTTATCACTATATAATCCTGCTTCTTGAGCATATATGTCGTTTATATGACATAATGCTTCATTTCTAAGCTGTTTAAATAAACACCAAGGAAGAAAAGTTTTCTTATGCTCTTTCCACTTTTCAGGCCAATCAAATTCCATATTGTTAAGGTAATCTTCACACATATGGTGAACTTTAGTGCCTCGAGCAGAAGCAGTTCTTGCAACGTAGTTTGCTACGTCATTTCCTACACGTTTGCGCCATTCCATCAAACCCTCTTTCTTTCGGATTGATAAAACGGTTGTTATAGATGGATAATATTCCTCTTCAGGCGTAACATAAAATCTTTTTCGATCTATTGTTTTTGTCTTTAATTCTGGTAAATTCACTGGTACATGATTAAATCTTGTCATCAGGTTATAGCTCTCATCCTATCAACTAAGCGATTTGCTCTATTTGTTACTTGGTTATACCATGCGCTATCAACCATCTCATCTGCGGCTGCGTTCCAATCTTGAGCGTCAACTCCACGTTTCATACCTTTGAATTTGGATAATCTAGTGCGGCCCATATTAAACATCATATTTGCTATGATTAATTGTGCTTCTTCTGGTAAATCGTAAAAATCGGGATATAGAATTTCACAGTCTGAAAGAACTGTCTGTACATCTTGTTCAAATACTTCTCGTACCCTATCTTCATCAACATCTGTACCAACAGACCAACCATGTTCCTTATCATGGCCAGTAACCAAATGGCCTATGCCAAAAGTTGGATAACCTAGATGGTCGTTATAAATTTTATATACACAACCTTCATCAATTTCTAATTCTTCTCTTAATTGATCTATATTCATTACTCAATCCCTATACCTAACTTTATCTTATTAATAAGATAACTGCGAACAAACCCACTCCGTACAATGTCGCCAATGGTAAATTCTGTACAATTAAATTCTTCCATCTCTTCTAGGATACGCAAGAAATCATGTAAGCCGTTTCTCTCATTTTGTTTTATCAAATCTGTTTGATCAAAATCACCACAGAATACAATTTTAGAATCCTGTCCTACCCGTGTAATAATGGTATCTAACTCATGAAAATTAAGATTCTGACATTCATCTACTATAATGATTGTGTTATCAAATGTCAATCCCCTTAGAAAAGAAGTTGATAAAAAGAACAGCGATCCTTGTCCTTTTAATCTTTCATATAGATTATTAAAAGATTGTTCGTTAGGCTGTTCAAATATGAATTGAACCATATTCTGATATGGTACTTGATATAAGGCAGCCTTATCTTCTTCATCGCCTGGAAGAAAGCCGATCTCTCTTGTTGGTATAAGAGAGCGAACCAGAACAACTTTTTCATATGGGGATTTTAAATCCATTACATCTTTTAAAGCAAGATATAGGGATATAAAAGTTTTACCCGTTCCAGCAGCTCCAAATAGAAATTGGTTTTGATTCTTTTTCCAAGAAGCAAAAACTGCTTTTTGATTATCAGTAATAGGTTTAACTGTTACCAGATTGTTATGATTTATTTCTTTATTCTTTTTACTAGCCATTTTTTATCCTAATAATATAAGTGAGAGGGGGATGCCGGGGGCTCCTTATCCCCCTCTCTGTAGCACATAGGCGGATTGACTTCCCAGCTTACATTAACGCTGTGCGTCAGTGCTGAAGTTTGATTTCTCGCCTGTGCCACATACTGATATTTATATCACTTTATGTTTTTTCAATACATTCCTCGTTTTAATTTCTTTATGAGACTTATTTTTATTACCACCATACCTACTTGCTAAAGGAGAGCCTGGGTGTGAATTAGCGATTTGTTGCATACGTTCATTAAATCCGCCATCTGTTTTAGGGCCCACACCCATAATATGATCTCCAGCTAAAGCAGGGGCAGTATTCCATGCTTTTCTTATATGTGGATTCTCTTTCATCAATGTTTCCATTTCAGAAATAGACATTAACTCTGTCCACTCTTCACCTGTGTCATCGTTTATAAAATCATAAGTTGGCATTAAAATCTAAACTCCAATTGATTTGGATTACCACCAAGTATAGAAACTTTATAATTAAGGTCATAAACTTGCTGACTAAGTTTAACAACTCTCATTTGTAATTCATGAACCTGTTTCTGCATTTCTGACATATCTTTTTTCCACAAATCTTCATTGGAAAGGGCCCGGCCGTCAATGCCAAATTTTCCATGTTCTTCACGCAATCTGCGCCCCATGTAATCGTGATAACTTTCTCTCTTCATTAAACCACCCCGGCTTTGCTCTGCGTTTCCATGTCGCAAAGTCTGACTTCTCTACTATATAGTAAGTTTGGTATGCTGATACTGTATCATCCGCCTTGCAATAATCAGGCATACATTGTGGAGGGGGCGTAAATCCCACACTCCAAGAAATTTTCTTAGGTGGCCGCATTAAAGCCAGTTTTAATCGTTCTGTTGCATGATGTTTATCATAACGATAAGTGTACTCTCTCATCAGAGCATTCATGTGACTCCCTAACCAATCATAGTTTGCCATTGCAGAACGAGCCCATACAGTACTAGGATGGTTCTTGTGAGCCATTTTGTATAGACCCATCTCGTCAGCATACTCATCACCGTCAAGAACACGATGAGCAGTAGAGAGCATCTGAGCACTCTCCAATATCATCTTGACAACATGTTTGTCACACATCATCTGTGCAGCAGCTACAGGATCACGGTTTAGATAGAAGATATTCATGTACTTATAACCCCACTTTTTCCATAAGCATTGGCCGATACTCTTTATTAACGAAACCACCCTGTACCATTGGCATGGGAAATGGTAATTTGATTACCCGTCGAGGTATTACTCCATATCCATCTAACGGAGCTCCAGAAAAAACTTTTCTCACGATATAATTTGGTACACGTTTGCCTGTAAACTCAAACAGAGCAACATTCGTGTAAGTACCTTCAAAATTTATTTCTGAATTTTTATCTGAACCGATATATATACCATACTTAGACATAGTTACTATTTCACTGTCTACAGAGAATATTCCCGAATCATATGTAAGGATTACACTGTCTGGATTCTTACACGAATAGAATCTAACTGGCGTTTTCATACGTTTCATTCTTCTAAACACTCCTTCACCATCTCTACAAGATTGTCATAGGTAGCATAACAACCACCTGTCCATTCACCATCTTCAAACTCACGAATATCAAGATTACCACCTGGCTTGGTTTGTCCATCAATAGACAATTCGCCGTCTTCCATAACGGATATTTCAATATGTTTCATCTAGGGCTGTCCTTTCCACTATTCATACTTCTCTCTCTACTTCTAGGAACACAACTTTCAGAATTACTATTATGGTATTCTTTGACACTATCTTGAAAAAGCTTTCTTGGAATAGCTGTCATATCTTCCCATACATCATAGTTTATCTTTTTCTTGTATTCATCTATTTTGTTCATTTTTTCCATCTATAAAAAATGTGATCACCGATTTCGGTAGTCCTCTGTTTCGTTTTTGCCCATCCAGGCGTTATATGATCTGCATGGTAAAACAATGCACCATCTGTTATATCTACAAATGATATTTCATTATATAAGATTGCTTTTGATAAGTCAAGTATCTCTTCATATTTTTTTTGGTTATGGGGGGTATCACTTTTACCGTCACACCACCATGAAAATTGACACTTATGCCTTACAGGATAATACTTTCTTTTTTCAGCTGGTAAATTTTTATGTTGTCGAGTTTTCCAACTTTCTCTAGTTGGGCCTTGTTTAATAACTTCACAAATGCTATTAGGGAATCTTGAATCATTTACCCTATTTAATACAACAGCTGATACTGCAAAGAGGCCAGCGGTTCCCTGATTTCGGGCTTCATGATACATGTTTAGAGTAAGGCACTCAACTGAAGGGTGGTCTTGTGCTTGAGTTTCGACAGGGAAAATAGACATTATCCCTGCCACAGCAATAGATATAAGATTCATTTTATGAACCATTGACTTCTTTCTTGTATTCTTTCATAAGAGGCCCAGAACCTTTAAATGCCTCGCACTCCCAAGGCAGCCTCTCATAAGGCATATTGTCATATTTACGGTATAGACCATCCCGACATCTCCATAGACGCCTGTATCCACCCCTAAACAATTCTTTAAGTTCACCTCGTACCGCCTGCTTCACATGAATCATCTCATGACATAAAGTATCTACAAAACCTTCCCATCCAAGGTCTTTGTAGAGCCGATGATCAATATCAATATACATGTCATGGTCATCCTCACCAGCATAACAGAAACCCCAAGCACCATCTTCAAAGGTCTTCTTGAGTGTTACTGTAATGTCCAGCGAGTTATGTTTAGGTAACAATTTTTCTAAACAGAACCACACAACGTCTTCAGCGAGAGCTCTGTCTCTTTTGCAACCACCAATAACCTCTACACCGATCATCTATTAGCTGCCAAATTCATTAAGTATCCAAACTTTTTTCTTCATCTTACCTACGGTAAACTCTGAAAATCCCTCTGGAATAGGTTTATTCCACCCATTTTTACGAGCGATACTGACACTAGGAAATACACCAGCGAGGTGCATGATGTGAGCCATGATCCAATTGTCTTCGATCATCCATGTGGAGCCATCTCCACAGTCATCGAAACCCATCAAATCTCTATCTTTAGAAGATACTTTGGGAGACAGAAAATTGAATTCGTTAGGCATTGAACAACTCCGTACCTCTAAAAACAGTGAAACCATCTATGCCTGGGATTTTGACCATCACTGCAAGGTCAATACCACGCATAGTACGGACATTCTCAATCACCCCTCTACCAAGGGGCGTGTCGATAAATTTACCTTCAGCACCCCAAAGGTCTTCCATGAAGGTCTTGAGTTCTGGTGTAATATTAATCATTTTCTCTCTCTCTTGATTATGACTAATAGTACCATACGGTATAGAATATGTCAAGAGAAATCTTAGCTCCTAAGTCCTTGATTCTAAACGATTTTGTAAAAAAGTTCGATAATCCATCCACCCATCTTCGGTCTGAAACCCCCAAGTTCGCCTTCTTCGACCATGCCAAAAGAGAGTCCAACAGGGGGTTTTATCCTTCAATTCCAACCAGTGTAGATCAGTCGATGAGCGTGTTCTCATGGTGCCTGGGGCCCGCCAGAATGTACCCTCTGGTGTGTGTTCATGATAACCCCCACTAATAATAAATGTACCCCAGCTCCAAGGATGGTCATGTAAAATAGGTTCATCAGACAATACAATCTTATGTAAATATGCATTAAATGGCAGTCTTACGTTATTTTCCAAATGTTCTGACTTTTCTCTGAAGAATAAGTGATAACGAATCATATATGGTGTTTTGCCGTCACGATCATATATAACTCGTTTTCTAGTTAGGGGCATTATACTCTAAAAAATTCTTTTAAAGCTTCTATTTTATCTACTGCGTTGGTAAGTTTAACAACCTCGCAATCTACAGCAGATACAATATCTGCATGTTCACCAATCCCAGCGGGATTTTCATTATATACCTCAATATTTGCAATAGCAGCTGCCACATCTGCTTCATATCTTTTACGCAATGCTTTTAATATTTCATATTTTTCTACCACTTCTTCCTCCATCATTCATATATTCTATTATGTGTACTATTTACTCTAATAAATGTAGCACATTTTGATAAGTCTTTTAATCGTTTTGCGCCAACATAAGTGCAAGCAGACCTAATACCCCCAAGAATATCCGTAACAGTATTTTTTACAGGGCCCCGATAAGGCACTATAACGGTCTTACCTTCTTCACCTCTATATTCTCTATTGGGATGGCCATGCCTATCCATCGCAGTCTTAGATGCCATTCCATAAAATTCCATACCTATTGGATCAGGGTTATCATCTTCAAATTTAAGAACGCCATCACATTCATCATGTCCGGCAAGCATCCCGCCAATCATAACAAAGTCAGCCCCAGCAGCAAATGCTTTAACAATATCGCCACTAGAATTACATCCACCATCTGCTATTATATGCCCACCTAAGCCGTGTGCAGCGTCGGCACATTCAATTACAGCACTAAGCTGAGGATAACCTATACCTGTTTTAATACGAGTAGTACACACACTGCCCTGTCCGATTCCCACTTTAACAATATCAACCCCGGCAACTATTAATTCTGCTACCATATCACCAGTTACAACATTTCCAGCAATAATTGTTGCATTAGGTATTTCATTTCTTAGACGTTTTATTGAATCGACAAAATTAATTGTATAACCATTTGCAACATCTAATCCAATAAAAGCAATATCAGAAAAGGTAGTAGCAACTCCGATTATCTCTGATATCTCTGTACCAGAAATACCAGACATCACACAAAGCTTGTTCTTACGATCTGTTTCATTCCACTTCAAACCACTTTTATTATAATGTCTAGCAATACAGGTTATCATACCATGTTTGCTTAATTCATTATGCATTTCAAATGTACCAGTAGTATCCATGTTACTTGCCATAACAGGAACACCTGTCCATTCTTTACGACTATGATAAAACGTATAAGTTCTTTCCATCTCAACATCAAACCGTGAGGTAAGTGTTGATCTTTTAGGACGAATCAAAACGTCTGAATAATCCAGCTTGATATCATCTTCTATAATCATCCGTTAGCAGGGCCCGGCGCTTGAGGGTATTGATCATGTTCAACAACCATATAATTTTCATCCCAATTAAAAGCTTCTACTACTACATTCTTAGACAATCCTTTGTATACTTGATGTAACTTCTTGTCTTTCGCAGCAACAAGAACTGCCGCTTCACTCTCATGAAGGCCTTCTAACATTTGAACAAACATCATTTCTCGTTTGTTTTGACTAATTTGATTATTACCGCCTTTAATAAAATGATACAATTTACGAGATTCGTAAGAAAGAGAAGAATGTTCAGTTCCTTCTGGCGCTTCATTGCGAGTATAAGGCACATCACCTTCTGGTAATGCCCATTCAATTTTTGGATCAAAAGATGATTTGATTACCATCCTTAAAGATGGATGATTATACTGTTGCAAAAGAGAAACTTTCTCTTTTTTACTTTTGACTTTTGAAACCTTTTCTAAGATTTCTGATATTAATAAATCCATGTTAAAATTCTCCTATAGATTCTGTGAGATTTTTCAATCTCTTTTGTATAAAGTAATTTAGTAGTTTACTACGATCACCAACTGGGGCTTCTTTATATGTATTAATTATCTCCATAGAAAGTTCATTGGGTGTATATGTCAAATCAATCAGCTTCCTATTTCTTTGGTAATTTCTTTTCACTTCATCATTGGGAGCAACATCTTCAAATTCGTGTTCCATCCATGAAGCAATTTTCTTCTTACCTAAGGGCTTTTGTCGCAATCCATCAGTGAATGTATTGTCGGGGGATAATACATTTGGAACACCATCACTGCTATCTCCCTTAAAAATATGTTCTTTAAGATATGCGCCAGGGTTTTCTCCGTTTACTGTTTTCTTAGTAATTGGGCTGAACTGTTTTACATTGGGAAATTTTTGTAACTGAATAAAATCTTTATCACCAGAAATTATCATAATCTCTTCTGAATACTCTGAACAAAGTGTTCCTATTATATCGTCAGCTTCTGCTCCATATATTTCTAAAAACTTATATGGAAGATTGTCCCTAAATTCATCCTTTATCTCATTAAGACAAAGAAAAATTGCATCCCAATCATGTGAGGATTTTTCTCTAGTTTTACGTCTTCCAAATTTATATTCTGGGAAATAGTCACGCCTCCAATAGTGTTTGGAGTCATAACATAAAACCAACTCATTAAATTCTGAAGAGAAACGAGTTCTATACATACGCAAAGAATTGAGAATCATGTGTCTTACCATCTTCTCATCGGGCTCTTTTATTTTATTCATATGCAAGTGCATCATCATACTTGCAAGAGAAATCTGATTCATATCAACTAATATCATTTTTTATGCCAACCTTCTGGAACGAAAAAGTTAGCATTGAAACTCATGCTTCGCCGTTCTCCATCACAATAAAATGGATAAACTGTATGATTTAACCATGAAGGAAAAATTAACATTTTACCCAGCTCTGGATTAAACAAAAAAGTATCACTTCTCATATCCTGTTTTTCACCAAACTTGAAATCAATTAACCCACTTGCCGGATAGTGATCCCGTTTCTCATTTTCAAAATGATCTTCCATACCGTCTGGAATCTTCAAGTATATTACTGCTGAGAAATTACCACTATGAGTATGCCAAGGATTGTACTCATTCTTATATTGACTCACTATCCAACTTTGTGCTAAATGAATATTTTCAACAGTTGGGGGCTTTTCTTTCCCAGCTATTCTAATCCATTCATATGCTCGATTTTTCTTTATCAGAAATTTAAGATAATCGACACAGGCCTGTTTCATGATACCCATACAGTAAGTACCATCTTCTTTAGTTGTTATGGGAATCCGAACTTCTTTATGAACCTTGCCCACAAGTTTATGCGACCAATCCCATTGAACAGATTGCTTGTCATCAGATAATACATTGTCGCCAACTTTATTTACAATATTAATAAACTTCTGAGGAACCTCAGTTTCCATAATTGTTGGGCTATAAATTTCATGAAACTTTGGGGCCGTCATCATTTTCACCTATCATATCAATATATTCTTTGATCATATTCAAATTAACTTCACTTTCAATACTATTATCTAGGGCCACTGTAAGGTCTACGAGATGCTCTAAAAGTGGTTGAGCTTCATGAGGAAGCTCCATACCTCTATATATAGTTCCCTTTGCAAATTCTATTATCAATGCCATATCACGAATGAAACTTTTTTCAGAAACATCAATACCATTTTCACCTAAAGTATGGATCATTTGAACTATAACGCTTTGACATAATTCCTCAGCAAAATTTAATTTTTCATGTAAAAGAAGAACATCTTCATCAGGAACTTTAACTTTTCTTTTTGATTTTGGCCACGGGCCCTGTATCACGTTTTCTACCACGTTTCCGTTTTCTTGGTCTTTCATCAGAGATACCTCTCTCTTCGTTGAACATTTCTTGTGTGTATACACAACCCATATCAGGATAAAAAGTACCCACATCACGTTTGGGCATACCTTTATTAGGCCCATACCAGTAATAGGCTAGGGCTACACACTTCCACCCTATTTTTTTCTCTTGATGTTCTCCATAAAAATTATCCGGCCAATCTCCATCACGCAAATATTTTTGCATGGAACGAATATATCCTTCATGATTTGCAGCCCTCGCAATTGCTCCCTTAACATTCTGTCTAGCAGATGCTCTTTCAGAACGTAACAAATCTTTCTGTGTTTTAATCCACTGTTTAACTTTTTTAGGGCTGAGGAAATACTCATCAGGTAAGTCATGTAAGGATTCGTGTATCCCACTCTTTCCATAATCAGGATTTTTTTCAACCCTTGCAGCTCTTGCTTTTTCTAAACGGGTTGCAGCTGCAGCCCGTTGTTGAGCTGACATGGGTTTTCTTGGTTTGCGCTTCTTAGGTGCTTGCCAATTACTATTATCAGTCTCAACGACGATTTTTTTTCGTTTTGACACCATCAAATTCCTCTTCACGTTTAGCATCTTCTTTTTTTTGCCTACGAACTGCGGCTGCTTTTGCTCGTCTGCGTTTCTCAGATTTTGACATATAAAATTCACGCTCTCTTAATTCATTAAATATGCCATCTAGTTGCAACTTTTTCTTTAAAACTCTTAATGCCTGATCGACATTATTATTGCGAACATCAACTCTCATAATCTATTAATCCTCATGTTTTTGATGAAATTTTGGAAGCTTCTCGTAATGCTTTAGCAATTTCAGCTGAAATGGGAACAAGTTCTTTTTCCCCATCTTTATCAATTTTGGTTCTGATATATCCATCTGCTTCTAATCTTTCAAGCACAAAAGATACAATCTTATCTGGTACACCTATCCGGCCGACATGTTTACCTATATAAAAGGCACCCATTAAACTTCCCACAGCTAATAGAGTGTGTAAAACTTCATTCATAACAATATTTATCTTCCATTTACTATATTATATACACGCTACCATAAAAATCAAATAATGTCAAGCACTATTTGGCAACCAAATCATTATAATTCTCAGTAGTTTCTAGCATACCCCAGCTTTTAATCCAATCAGCTGTTCTTTCTAGCTCATCTTCTGGAATAGGTGCTGGTTCCACTACTACA